>JAEEGH010001081.1_pt1 | contig 81617 bp, 65 predicted proteins | sample 9134181 | NCBI WGS metagenome assembly JAEEGH01 (sample SAMN16246544, study PRJNA631951) | gut metagenome | biome: gut microbiome; feature: rumen; material: DP-attached | host: Bos | place: Iran: Karaj | collected 2018-10 | reverse complement strand
TTGTGGAAACGAGCCTGATGGACACTGTCGCCACCATTCCCGCGGATACGGCGACTTTTTATTCCGAAGTGGTGAACAAAAAGAATTGTTTCATCCTCATTTCCAAGCCTGAATATCGGCTTTATGTTTGTGAGGTGGTGGACGGCGACACTATCAAACGTGTGCATTATCCCGTCTGTGTGGGCAAAATGAAAGGCCAGAAGCAGAAGAAAGGCGATATGAAGACGCCCGAGTGTACGCCTGAGAATCCTTTTGTCATTACCGAAATTGTGGATGCCTCTACTTGGCACCATGACTTTGGTGATGGACGAGGTAGTATTTTGTCCTACGGCCATTGGTTCATGCGTCTGAAGACGCCAGGCCATTCGGGCATCGGCATCCATGGCAGCACCAACAATGAAAGCTCGGTGCCGGGTCGTGGCAGCGAGGGCTGTATCCGCCTCCGCGACGACGACTTGATTCAACTCAAAGAGAACTATGCCTTTGTGGGGATGCGGGTGGTGATTCTCGCAGACGAGTTAGAATAAGCCTTTGGTATTCTAGAAAGTTACTTTTGATTCAGGTCCCAAACGTCTTCAAGGTCGATGTCCCATCCAGCTTTGATTTCAAGCGGGTCTTTGTAGTCAATGACGGTCTCGGGCAGAGTGAGGCGGTGATAATTGCCAGTGCTCCATTTACCGTTGCCGTCTGCGTCGAGGATGGCGCGGAGCTTGTATTTGGCGGGCATAAGATGCTCAAACATCACTTCTTGTCGGGTCGTAATGATTTCCTCTTTCAGCATTTTGCCGCTCTCATTGGTGAGTTGCACCACAATTTGTTTCATACCCTTTGGGGGCACCACGGTGATGTAGATGTTGCCATATTCATCATCTTTCAGCACGTGAAAATCGACTCTGATGGGGTCGTTGGTACGTCCACGGATGCCCCAAAAAACAGAGTCGGGTATTTCGAAGCTGTAGCTTGAATCAGCGGCAAAAGGCGTAGTTAGTCGGTATTTCAGACCATCTTCATCGATAGGCTCAAAGGTGAGTTGGTTGTAACATATGGTAGTGTCACGTTTGAAGACAGCTGAGTCGCGCATTTGGTAGTCGACGATAGGTTCGGAAAACTTCAGGATGAGGTCTTCGCCAGCAATCAGTCCCCCGCGACCGAGCAGATTGTCGGTGATCTTCAGCTTTTCCACCTCCCGTTTGCGTCTTCTGTTTCCGCCGGATTCCTTGAATTTCAAGCTGTAGCGCGACGAGTCATTAATTAAGGTGTCATATTTCACCTGTACCCACAGGCTGTCCTTCACGTTGGGCGTGAAATACCACCAAACCGTGTCGAATTCAGTGGAATGTATTGACACGAGATTGAAAGTGTCAGGCAGCATCTCGGGAGTCATCACTACGGCCTCCTTGGCGGGATGGCGGAACACGAAACGGAGCAGTCCTTCTTCGATGAGTTTCTTCTCCAAGAGCACCTGCGTGGAATCTACTTCGGTGAACATATAGAGTGTGAGGTTCAGGGCATTTTGGTCGAAAACTCTTTGGGGTATGGTGTCTTTAGGAAGGATGATTGATGAATTCGACGGGATTTTCATAAGGGAATCCGATACAGCCATCGGTATGGAGTCATTATTCAATAAGGTGCTGTCTATCGCTGTTGTATCCGCAATTTGCGGTCTTGGTGTTTGCAGATAGGAAGCGGGAACCAAAGTATCTAAGAAAGCCGCTTCTTCGTTCGGCAAGTCAAAGTAAAGGTTGGAATTCGCATCCTTGAGGGCGAAAACGAGGTATTTTTGATCGGCAAGACCCGTAAGACGGAAGTTACCTTCTTTGTCAGTTTTGGTGATGTAGTTTGGGGTGGTGGTCATGGGCAGCGAGTCCAAGTTGTCGCGGTCGGCAGAATAGAGTGAGACATAGGCATTTTCAATGGGTTTCTTGTCGCTGGCATTCAGTACTTTACCTGCAATACACAGTGTATCAAGATAGTCGCCCGTCGAAAAACTATAGACATAATCCTTGAACTGATTACCCTCGTGCAAGTCCTTGATGGCTGTGCCAAAGTTAATGGTATAAGTGGTATTGGCCGCAAGGTTTTCTTTGAACTTGACAACCACGGTCTTGTTTTTCAGTTTGATGTCGGGCTTTTCGCTCAAGGGCGGCGAAATCATCACGTTTTGGTTGGCATTTTCAAGGGTGATGTATTCATCGAAGGTGATTTCGATTTTCTTCCCGATGAAGTTGGTGCTGCGATTCTCGGGTAGGGTTTCAACCACCATAGGAGGTCGCTCATCCTTCGGTCCGCCCGTGGGTGCCACCGCATTGGCGCAACGTTGGGCGAGAAAGGCCGTTAACAGCATTGCGAGGCAAAAAATCAGGTATTTCAGTTTCCGAATCACGGGGCAAAGATACGATTTTGTTGAATTGTTGCACACCATTCCGAAATGAATTGCTATCTTTGCAAGTTTTATTTGACTAACGTCGAATCTTCGATTTAACTTCGTTGAATCTTACGATTTCGACTAACTCAATAACCTAATCTTTAAATCTTGAAATTTTAAATCTTTAAATCTCGAAATATGTACAGAACGCATACTTGTGGCGAACTTCGTCTTGCCGACGCTGGCAAGGAAGTGACATTGGCCGGCTGGGTGCAGCGCACCCGCGACAAAGGCTCTCTTGTTTGGATTGACCTCCGCGATCGTTATGGCATCACCCAACTCTTCTTGGATGGCAGCAGTGACCCAAAACTTTTGGAGCAAGCTCGTTCCTTCGGGCGTGAATTCGTGATTCAGGCCAAGGGCACCGTCATCGAGCGCGAATCGAAGAACCCGAACATGCCGACGGGCGACATCGAGTTGAAGGTGAGTTCCTTCCAATTGCTCAACAGCAGTAAGGTTCCGCCTTTCACCATCGAGGATGTCAGTGACGGTGGCGACGATCTCCGTATGAAATACCGCTATTTGGACATCCGTCGTAACCCTGTGCGCCAGAACCTCGAACTGCGCCACCGTATGGCGATGCTCGTGCGCAACTACTTGAGCAACCTCAACTTTCTTGAGATTGAGACCCCGATGCTCATCAAGAGCACGCCTGAAGGCGCTCGCGACTTCGTGGTACCGAGCCGCATGAATCCTGGCGAGTTCTACGCCCTGCCGCAAAGCCCACAGCAGTACAAGCAGCTGCTGATGGTGGCCGGTATGGACCGCTACTTCCAGATTGTACGCTGCTTCCGCGATGAGGATCTCCGCGCCGATCGTCAGCCCGAGTTCACGCAGATCGACTGCGAGATGTCGTTTGTGGAACAGGAGGATGTGCTGAATACTTTCGAAGGCTTGGCCAAGCACCTCTTCAAGGAGATGAAGGGCCTTGAGTTCGATAAGTTCCCACGCATGACCTGGCACGACGCCATGAAATACTACGGCTCTGACAAACCCGATATTCGCTTTGGGATGAAGTTCGTGGAACTCAACGACGTGGTGAAAGGCAAGGGCTTCGGCCTCTTCGATAATGCTGATTTGGTTGTCGGCATCTGCGCCGAGGGCTGCTCGGAATACACCCGCAAGCAACTCGACCAACTCACCGACTTCGTGAAGCGTCCGCAGGTGGGTGCTGGCGGCATGGTCTACATCAAATACAACACCGATGGCACGTTCAAGTCGTCGGTGGATAAGTTCTACACTCCTGATGACCTCAAGGTCATTGCCGACAAGTTCGGTGCCAAGCCCGGTGACCTGATGCTCATCCTTTGCGGCGAGGCCATGAAGACCCGCGTGCAACTCAATGCCCTGCGTCTCGAGATGGGCAACCAACTCGGTCTACGCAACCCCGATGTGTATGCACCGTTGTGGGTCATCGACTTCCCGCTGCTTGAATGGGACGAGGAGACGCAACGCTACTATGCCATGCACCATCCCTTCACCGCACCGAAGCCCGAAGACGAGGCGTTGCTCGACGACCCGACGAAGTGGGGCGACATCCGCGCCAACGCTTACGATATCGTAATGAACGGTGTGGAGGTCGGTGGCGGCTCCATCCGTATCCATGACCGCACCTTGCAGAACAAAATGTTCCACACCCTCGGTTTCACCGACGAGAAGGCCCAGGAGCAATTCGGCTTCCTGATGGGTGCCTTCGAGTATGGTGCTCCGCCTCATGCAGGTCTGGCCTTCGGTTTCGACCGTCTCTGCTCACTCTTCGGCGGCGCCGACAGCATCCGCGACTTCATCGCCTTCCCGAAGAACAACGCCGGCCGCGACGTGATGAGCGGCTCGCCTGCACCGATTGCGCAAGAGCAACTGGATGAGCTTCAAATAGCGTTGAATCTGAAATAAAGAAATGAAATTGATTGTAGGGCTGTCATAGTATGGCAGCCCTATATAAACAAAATGATATGAAAAAGATACCTCTTATTGCAATACTGTTTTATCTGTCAGTAGCATCCTTTGCCCAACAGGCCGACACACTTTTGGAGCAGTTCCAGAATGAATGGCAGGTCAAAACTGTCGGAAACGATTTGGTCTTTACAGTCAACGGGGTGTCATTCACCATGAAACATATTAATGGCGGTTCGTTCCAGATGGGTTGCGCCGACGAGGATGCCTATCGCGATGAAACGCCCGTCCATAAGGTGACCGTTAGTTCGTTCTTTATGGGTGAAACCGAGGTGACTCAAGCCCTGTGGCAAGCTGTGATGGAAGACAACCCCAGCCATTTTAAAGGCAACAAACGCCCCGTGGAGAATGTGAATTGGACTAGCTGCCAGATGTTTATTCTCACTTTGAGCCAAATCACAGGATACCACTTCCGTTTGCCTACTGAGGCCGAATGGGAGTATGCTGCCCGTGGTGGGAAAATAGCGCACGGATACAAATACGCTGGTAAAAACAAGATAGGGGGCGTTGCTTGGTTCATTGATAACAGCGGCAACAAAACCCATGCGGTGAAAGGCAAGTCACCTAATGAATTGGGTCTGTACGACATGAGTGGCAATGTTTGGGAGTGGTGTAATGACAGGTACGGCAAGTATCGTAACTCCCAGAATAATCCTCAAGGCCTTGATTCAGGCGAGTATCGTGTGCTACGTGGTGGGTGTTGGAATAGCAATGATTGGTATTGCCGTGTGTCAAACCGAAGCTTTAACAATCCCGACTATGGCAGCAATGGATATGGATTCCGTCTTGTCTTAGAAGAAACGAAAACACAATAAAAACAACACAAATATGAAAAGACTTCTAGTATTAACCGGTGGCGGTGACTGCCCAGGTTTGAACGCCGTGATTCGCGCCATCGTCAAGAGAGCTTCCCAAGAGAAGGATTGGGAAGTGCTCGGTAGTATACAAGCCTACAACGGCATCCTTTGGGAACCTACTGAGGTCGTCAGGCTGACACCCGAGTCGGTGCGTGGCATCCACTTCCGTGGCGGTACCATCATCGAGACCACCAACAAAGGCGGCCCGTTCAGCTGGCCGGTAAAAAACAATGACGGCACTTGGACCACAGTGGATCGTTCGGATGAGATGCTCCGTAAGCTGCAATACATGGGCATCGACGCGGTCATCAGCATCGGCGGCGACGGCTCTCAGCGTATCTCACAGAAGCTCTATGAGAAGGGCTTGAACATTATTGGCGTGCCCAAGACCATCGACAACGACCTTTCCTCAACGGAATGCACCTTCGGTTTCCAAACCGCTGTGCAGATTGCCACCGAAGCTGTTGACAAGCTTGTCACTACGGCGGCTTCGCACAACCGTGTCTTTGTCCTTGAGGTCATGGGTCGCGATGCGGGTTGGATTGCCTTGCATTCCGCCATCGCTGGTGGGGCAGAGGTGTGCCTCTTGCCAGAGTTCCCTTATGACATCAACATTGTAAAGGAACGCCTTGAACGTCGTTTCAATCACGACCGTGGCTTTGCTGTGGTGGTGGCTTCGGAAGGCGCACGTCCGAAGGACGGACAACAGGTCTACGAGATCAGCACCGAGGTTGGCTATGAGAACAAGAAACTGGGCGGTATCGGTCGCCGTTTCATCGAGGAGATGAAGGCGGTGGGCTTCACCCACGACATGCGTGAGACCACCCTCGGTCACTTGCAGCGTGGTGGCGTGCCGATTGCTTACGACCGTGTGCTCTCTGCTGAGTTCGGTGTGAAGGCCTTCGAGATGGTTCTCAATGGACAGTTTGGTCAGATGGTGGCCTATCATCATCCTGATTTGGTTGCCGTCTCGCTCAAGGAAGCCATCTCCAAGCCTAACCTCGTCACCATCGACAGCGACTTGGTGCGTACGGCTCAAGGACTGAATATCTCGTTGGGCATTTGAACATTATGAAACAGGCGCTCTTTTTTATTGCTTTGCTTTGCTTTTTTGTCTCTTGCAGGAAAACCGAAGCCCCTCAAGGTGACGCGCCGAATGTGCCTTCCCAACCTACATACGAGATTGGCGAATATTACCATAACGATACCTTAGAAGGAATTGTGTTTTGGACTTACGGAGCTCATAACGGGCTGATGGTCAGCCTTGATGAGACCTATTTGCCGTGGTGTCTGTCAGGAAACATCAACTGTGAAACGGGTGCCACTAACCCCTACGAAGGTTGGAACAACACCAATATCTTGATGGACGTATACGATATGGGCCAGTATCCTGTCATCCAATGGAGCTACTTCAAAAATACTTGGCATCTCGTGAATTATCCCCATCGGAAGATTATCAACAAACAATGGTATGTACCGGCAACTACCGAATTGCGTTACCTTTTGCAGAACCAAGATGCGGTGAATACTACGTTAGCTAGGATGGGCTATCCGACTTTGGAGGACAAGACCTACTGGTCGAGCACTGAGACAGGCACACGCGGTGCGGCGGCTGTGCGTGTTCAAGACGATCAAATCATCATCAGCGATGTTGTAAAGACTCAGAAGTATTATGTGAGGGCAATCAGAAACTTTTGAGATTATCAAGGCTTCAGAAAGCATGTCAATCCTGCGTTGGATGGTGTGGTGGCAGGGAAATCGAAGATTCGACGTAGTCAATCTATGATTTCTGAAGCCGTCAAATTTAGGTCATTACCCTTTGAACCGCCTCCCATAGATTCCCGCTTTCCCACCTGCCCGTTGGAATGACATGGGAGGCTTATTTCTTTGCTACGGGGTCGCAAGTGAGGCCGATGCCAAGTTTCTTGAAAATCTTTTGATCCACCTCGCTGAGCATCACCGTGCTATGCACTTGGCAACCTTTCAGTCGCGGCAAGCATTCGAGAGCTTTCCTGCAGTTTTCATCCCAAAGGCTAAGCATCGAAATGGCCACCAATACCTCATCTGTGTGCAGGCGTGGGTTGTTGCCGTGCAGGAAGCTGACTTTGGTCTTCTGAATCGGCTCAATCATGGCTTGTGGGATGAGCTTCACCTCATGTGGTATGCCTGCAATATGTTTGGTGGCATTGAGAATCAAGGCGGCGCTGGGGCCGAGCAGAGCGCTGGTATGTGCCGTGATGATGGTTCCGTCTTCCAATTCGATGGCGGCAGCAGCAGCACCTTCTTGTTCCTTGCGTTCTTTGGCAGCTATGGTGGTCTTGCGGTCAGCCGTGGTGATTTTGGCCTGCTTCATCAACAAGGCGATTTTATTCACTTCGTTTTCAGAGCCTTTACCTTTCGCCAAATCGCAAAGTGCGGTATAGTAACGGCGGATGATCTCTTGTTTTGAGGCTTCGCAACAAACCTCGTCATCGCTAAGGCAATAGCCCACCATGTTGACGCCCATGTCGGTCGGTGACTTGTAGGGGTTTTCACCATAGATGCTCTCGAAGATGGCATTCAGTACGGGGAAAATCTCAATGTCGCGGTTATAATTGACTGCCGTCTTGCCGTATGCTTCCAAATGGAAGGGGTCAATCATGTTGACGTCGCTGAGGTCGGCGGTGGCGGCTTCATAAGCCACGTTGACGGGATGCTTCAGCGGCAGGTTCCACACGGGGAAAGTCTCAAATTTGGCATAGCCCGCCTTGATGCCGCGTTTGTTTTCATGATAGAGTTGGCTCAGACACACGGCCATCTTGCCGCTTCCGGGACCGGGAGCCGTAACCACCACCAAGGGGCGCGAGGTCTCCACATAGTCGTTGCGGCCAAAGCCTTCCTCCGAGTCGATGAGAGCGACGTTGTTGGGATAGCCTTCGATGATGCGGTGGTAATATACCTTGATGCCCATGCGTTCGAGGCGTTTGCGGTAGGCATCGGTGCTGGCTTGACCGTTGTAGTGCGTCACCACCACTGAACTCACCATGAAACCACGGTTCATGAACTCCTCACGAAGGCGCAATACATCCACATCATAGGTGATGCCCAAGTCACCGCGCACCTTGTTCTTTTCGATGTCGACTGCACTGATGACGATGATGATTTCGGATACATCGATAAGCTGTGACAGCATCTTCAACTTACTGTCGGGCTGGAAGCCTGGCAGCACACGGCTGGCGTGGAAGTCGTCGAAGAGTTTGCCGCCGAATTCGAGATACAGTTTATCGCCGAATTTCGCGATGCGGTCCTTGATGTGTTCCGACTGGATTTTTAGGTATTTTTCGTTGTCGAACCCGTATTTTTTGGTGGTTTTCATGATGGCTTAGAAATAAAAATACGGGATGCAAAGATAGAGGTTTTCGGCAATCAAAAACTATTTTCTTTGTATTGGGACAAAAATAATGGCCGCCCCAACGGAGCGACCATTAATAAACTAGGTGTTAAAGCCCATAGATTCCGTATGCCCAACCTTCTATGTCATTCCTTGCATGGGAAAGTGCGAATGGAATCTATAGAAGGTTGGGCATGGAATGACTTGGGCTTTAGCAATTACTGATTACCAAGCGAAGAGCGGATAGTCCTTCATCAGCTTGTTGACCTCAGCGCGGACTGCGTTGATCTTGGCCTCCGAAGCGGTCTTGGCCTCAGGATTGATGTCGCTGATGACGTCGTCAATCATGTCAACGATGACAGCCATCTTGTCTTGTTTCAGACCACGGGTGGTGATGGCGGGCGTACCGACGCGCAGACCTGAGGTCAGGAAAGGCGAACGGGTGTCGAAGGGCACCATGTTCTTGTTGACGGTGATGTCGGCAAGGACGAGGGTGTTCTCCACCATCTTACCAGTGATCTCCGGGAACTTGCCGCGGAGGTCGATCAGCATGGAGTGGTTGTCGGTACCACCGCTGATGACATCGTAGCCCTTATCCATGAAAGCTCTGGCCATGAAGGCGGCGTTCTTTCTCACTTGCTGGATGTACTCCATGTACTCGTCGCTGAGGGCTTCGCCGAAGGCAACGGCCTTGGAGGCGATGACATGCTCCAGAGGACCACCTTGGATGCCCGGGAACACAGCGCTGTTGATGAGGGCAGACATCATCTTCGTCTCGCCCTTCGGGGTCTTACGGCCACGCGGGTCTTCGAAGTCATGACGAATGAGGATCATGCCGCCACGGGGACCACGGAGGGTCTTGTGGGTGGTGGTGGTAATGATGTGGCAGTACTCCAGCGGGTCGTTCAGCAGGCCCTTGGCGATGAGGCCAGCGGGGTGGCTGACGTCGGCCATGAGGACGGCGCCCACTTGGTCGGCGATAGCACGCATGCGTTTGTAGTCCCAGTCACGGCTGTAGGCCGAAGCACCAGCGATGATGAGTTTAGGCTTGCACTCGAGGGCAATCTTTTCCATCTCGTCGTAGTCGACGCGACCAGTTTCCTTGGCCACATGGTAGGCGACGGGCTTGTAGAGCATACCCGAAGCGTTGACCGGGCTACCGTGTGAGAGGTGGCCACCGTGCGAGAGGTCGAGACCCATGAAGGTGTCGCCGGGTTCAAGCAGGGCTTGCATCACAGCCATGTTAGCCTGTGCGCCCGAGTGGGGCTGCACATTGGCGAAGGTGGCGTTGAACAGCTGGCAGGCACGGTCGATGGCGATTTGTTCGCTTTGGTCGACGATTTGGCAGCCGCCGTAGTAACGCTTGCCGGGATAACCCTCGGCATATTTGTTGGTCATGACAGAACCCATGGCTTCCAGAACCTGCTCACTGACAAAGTTTTCCGAAGCGATGAGTTCGATTCCGTGCATCTGACGCTCTTTCTCTTGGCGAATCAGATCAAAGATTTTTTCGTCTCTTTTCATGAATGTGTATTTAAGATTTAAAGATTTAAGATTCAAAGATTTGGTTGGCTGCTGGTTACAAGCTTTTGGCTACTGGCAGCTTGATTGGAAAAGGTAAATAAAAAGCTGCCACAAGCCACAGACTATGAACCAGAGGCTAATTCCGCTGCAAATTTGCGAAATTTTATTGAGTCTACGACAAAAAATCTAACTTTTACTATTTTTGTCGGCCTAAAACCAACCATTCAATGAAAAACAATTCTTTTTTTGGCCTTTTGATGGCATTAATGATGTTTTCGACCTTCTCTTGTAACCATCAACCCCAACCAGTTGGATTAACAATTGATTATTCCGACACGACCTATTGGTACAGCCTCGGAGATGAAAGCCATGCCGCCGATGTGTTTTATGTCTATCCGACCGTGTCAACCATTTCCTATGTGGATAATGATTCATCGTGGTTTGCCGACATTAGTCTGCCGGAGGTGAGGGAAGAAGCCAATGGCAACCAGCGATTCAACAAGATGCTTTATGGCGAATACAACTTCTATGCACCTTACTACCGCCAAATGATTTTTGATGCCTATCAGCAGCCTGCTCCTATGATGGATTCGTTGGCACAAATTGCAGTCAAGGATGTCAACGATGCCTTCCAATATTATATGGCGAACTACAACCATGGTCGTCCCTTTTTCCTGATGGGTCATAGCCAAGGCTCACAGATGCTTATTGAGTTGCTGAAACATGGTATGACCGAGGAACAACGCAAGCTGATGGTGGCCGCATATTGCATTGGTTATCATGTCACTGCAGAGGAATTGGCGGAGTATCCAGAGGCCTTGAAGCCCGCTACAGATAGCCTCATGCAAGGTTTGGTCATTTTCAACTCCGTGACCGATACAACGGCTATTAGCATGGTGTCGCGAGGTGATGTGGTTGGTGTCAATCCTACGACATGGACGATGGAAACTGATACCGTTCCCGCCGAGTTCCAATTAGGCATGGCCAAATACAACGAGGCCCGCGACAGCATTCTTATTGTCCCTTGCCCAACAAGAACTTACCTCTATAACCACACCACCGTCTGCCCCGACCTCGACCCTGAGATGGTGTTTATCCCTGCCTATGAAGAAATGTTCCCAAAAGGAAACCTCCACTTTGCCGATTCTTGGCTGTTTGGAGGGAATGTATTGGAGAATATGCGGTGTCGGTTGAGGAATCACAAAAATTGACTATTTTTGCACCCAAAATAATCACTTACGATGAAGAATTTTGTTGAAGAACTCCGCTGGCGCGGAATGCTGGCACAAATCATGCCAGGAACGGAAGAACTCCTCCAAAAAGAAATGGTGACGGCTTACCTGGGCACTGACCCGACGGCCGACTCCTTACATATTGGACACCTTTGTGGCATCATGATGCTCCGCCATTTGCAACACTGCGGGCATAAGCCCATCATCCTGGTGGGCGGCGCCACAGGCATGATTGGTGACCCTTCGGGCAAGAGCCAAGAACGTAACCTGCTCAACGAAGAGACTTTGCGTCACAACCAAGAGTGCATCAAGGCTCAGGTGGCCAAGTTCTTGGACTTTGACTCGAAGGAACCTAACGCCGCTGAGTTGGTGAACAACTATGACTGGATGAAGAACTTCACCTTCTTGGACTTTGCCCGTGAGGTAGGTAAGCACATCACTGTGAACTACATGATGGCCAAGGACAGCGTGCAGCAGCGCCTCAACGGCACTGCCCGCGACGGTCTAAGCTTCACCGAGTTCACCTACCAACTCCTCCAAGGCTACGACTTCCTCTGGCTCTACCAGCACAAGAACTGCAAGCTACAGTTGGGCGGAAACGATCAATGGGGCAACATCACCACGGGCACGGAGTTGATTCGCCGCACCTTGGGCTTTGAAAACGAAGCCTTTGCCCTGACATGCCCGCTTATTACCAAGGCTGACGGCAAGAAGTTCGGCAAGACCGAGAGCGGCAACATCTGGCTTGACCCGAAGCGCACCACTCCCTACAAGTTCTACCAGTTCTGGCTCAACGTCAGCGACGAGGATGCCGAGAAATACATCAAGATTTTCACCTCTTTGAATAAGGAGACTATAGACGCTCTTGTCGAAGAACACAAGAAAGACCCGGGTTTGCGTGTGTTGCAAAAGCGTCTTGCTCAGGAAGTCACTGTGTTGGTGCACTCGCAAGAAGCCTTGGACGCCGCCATCGAAGCCAGCAATATTCTCTTCGGAAAGTCGACCAAGGAAGGCTTGGAGAAACTCGATGAAGCGACCTTCTTGGACATCTTTGATGGCGTGCCGCAGGAGCACATCGCCCGCACCGACCTCGAAGCTGGCATCCCTATTGTCGACTTCTTGGCCGTCAACACGCACATTTTCCCCTCCAAGGGCGAAGCTCGTAAGATGACCCAAGCCAACGGCGTTAGCGTCAACAAGGAGAAAGTCACTTTGGACAAGGTGATGACCCCTGCCGACCTCATTGACGGCAAGTACATCCTCGTGCAGAAGGGAAAGAAAAATTATTATCTCGTGGTGGTGGAATAACTATGGAAAGCACGGATAAGCTGCACGGCCTAAGCCCATACCTTTTTTGGGATTTCGATACGACCCAGTTCGACATCGACAAGAATGCTGCGTGGCTTATCCAAAGGGTGCTGGAATACGGCAATATGAGTGATTGGCATTACATAAAGCATTATTATGGAATGGACAAAATCACCTCTGTTTGCATGGGGTTAAGAACCTTGGATCCCGTTGCCTTATCGTTTATTTGCTGCCTTTCCGACAAAAAAAAGGAGGACTTCAGATGCTATCATTTCGCACAATCGTTCCCGACACTTTGGAACTCTTGAAGCGTTTGACTCAGGAGCCTTTTCTTAAAGATTGCCGACTTGTGGGTGGCACCGCTTTAGCCTTGCAATACGGCCATCGTTCCTCGATTGACCTTGATTTTTTTGGTACTTTCGATATTGATGGTGACGAAATGTTTGAGATTTTAAGCAGTTATGGGAATATCGAAAGGCTGCAGACCTCGAAAATCGTTAGAGTTTTCACCATCAACGGTGTCAAGGTGGACGTTGTCAATTATTCCCGCTATCCTTGGCTTGAAGAACCTGTTGAAGAAGATGGTCTGCGATTAGCCTCACCCAAGGATATTGCTGCTATGAAAATCGGTGCGATAGAAGGTAGAGGCTCCAGGAAAGACTTTGTTGACATGTATTTCTTGTTGCAGCATTTCTCCATGGAAGAAATTTTGGATTTCTACGCCAAAAAGTATCCGAATTATTCTCTATATCGTGCCTTAATGAGTTTGACCTATTTTGTAGATGCCGAAAAGTTCGATATGCCAACTATGTTTGTCGATTTCGATTGGGAACAATGCAAGTCCTTCATTTTAAATAAAGTAAAAGAATACGAGAGTCGATATTGAACTATCAATCATTTCTTCAGCGCCTCCTCAGCCTGTTTAATGGTGCCGCGCTCGCCGTTGATAAAGGCGATGACGAAAGCATCCTTAAAGCCTAAATTGCGTACTTCATTCTGACGTGCCACGGCTTCGGCTTTGGTTAGGAAACGACCTGAAATGTAACGGTAAGCACCATTGTATTCATAGACTTCCACGTCTTTCACACCTTTAAACGCCTTGTCGGTAACTGGCACTTTCTTGTTCAAGGTAGAAAACTGAACAGAGAAATAGGTATCTCCAATGGTAGAAGCGGGTTGATCGTCTTGAGTCTCGGTCTTGTTGGAGATGTGGTTCTCGGCTTCAAACTCACGTTTGTATTCTTCAAAAGCACGGTAGAGTGCCAAAGCCATCTGCGTTTGACCTTTTTCTGAGTTGAGGAATTGCTCTTCTTTCACGTTGTTGATGAACCCCAATTCCACTAGGATGCTCGGCATAGATGTCTTCCAAAGCACCAAAAATCCCGCTTGCTGCACCCCACGGTCGTGGCGTCCCTTGCTGGCAAACTGCTTCTGCACCTTACCGGCCAAGTCGAGACTTTGGTTTTGATAAAGGCTTTGTGAAAGCGAAAAGAGGATATAGGCTTCGGTGCTGTTGGGGTCGAAGTTGTCATAGGCATCGGTGTTGTCTTCCAACAAGATGGCCGCGTTTTCCTTTTTTGCCACGGCCAAATTTTTCTCGTTTTTCGACTCACCCATCACGAAAGTCTCCGCACCCGAGGCCGAGTTGGCGACTTCAGTGGAGTTGCAGTGTATGGAAATAAACACGTCTGCATTGTTGCGGTTGGCGATGGCGGCGCGTTCACTCAATTCGACAAATTTATCCTTGTTTCTTGTGTAAATCACTTTCACATCGGGCAGGTTTTCCTTGATGTAGTTGCCGAACTTGAGCGCGACGGCTAAGTTAAGAGTCTTCTCATTTGTCACCTTACCCAAGGCCCCCGTGTCCTTGCCGCCATGTCCCGCGTCGATGACGATGGTCTGTATCTTTTCACCCTTTTGAGGGAAGGCATACAAAGGCATCAGAAAAAGCAGGACAAAAACACCAAATTGGAAAATCTTTCGTTGTATCATACTGAGTTTGTTTATTTATGCGCGAAGAAAAACTATCTTTGCAGCGTGTTTCAACCGAACAAAAGTAATCGTTTTCACGTTGACAAAACGCACGGCACATAAGAATTATTTTCACAACGCGGCCTTTTCTTTGCTTGCCGCGATGATCGTGTTGTTTTATGGGTGTAAGCAATTATCTCATACTGAGAAAGATAAATATGATTTTGAGCTAAGGGTTGTGGATAGCACAGCGGTGGTTCCCGAACGCATCATAGACACGATAACGTTGGTTTTGGATTCTGTTGCGGCGACGGATTCGGTTCCTGTATTGGATTCCATCGTGGGACATACATTGGATTCCATTGTAGAGACGCAAAATCTTGCGTCTCTACAGGATTCCTTGCAAACCGATACGATACAAGCAAAACCTCGCCTCATCGAGTCCAAACGCTCGGAGTCGGCCATTGAGACGAAGGTGATTTGCTCAGCAGTGGATTCGTCGTATCGCGACATGAACAAAAAGAGAATTTACTATTATGGTCAAGCCGAAGCCAAATACGACGACATCACCCTCACTGCCGATAACCTCGAATTTGACCTTGAGACCAGCACTTGCAGAGCCTATGGCAGCCTTGATTCGTTAGGTAAATCCTTTGGAAGGCCCATTTTCAAACAAGGTGAGTCAACTTTTGAGGCTGAAGAGATGCTCTACAATTTCAAGACGAAGAAAGGAATCATCACCAAAGTCTGGACCGAGGAAAGCGACGGCTACCTGCACGGCGAGCGCATCAAACGTATGGACGACAACACCATCAACATTCGCACGGGCGGCTACACAACCTGCGACCTCAAGGAAGATCCGCACTATCAGTTCAAGTTTACCAAGGCCAAGGTCATTCCCGACGACAAGATTGTCACGGGTCCGATTTATTTGACTGTCTCTGACATCCCATTGCCGTTGGCCTTACCTTTCGCCATCATTCCCAACACAAAAGGTAAGAAATCTGGTCTCATCATTCCCACCTACGGCGAATCGGCCAACCGAGGTTTCTATCTGGAAAACGGCGGTTATTACTGGGCCATCAACGACTATTACGACCTACAGGTTTTGGGCGACATCTACACGCGTGGTTCGTGGGGCATCAAGCCGACATTCCGCTACAACCAGCGTTACAGATTCAATGGTTCGATGGCTTTGGGCTTTGCGGTCAACAAGATAGGCACGAAAGGCGCCGCCGATTATCAGGAGAGCACCGACTTCAAAATCCAATGGACTCATAAGCAAGACCCCAAGGCTCATCCCAGGCGCAACTTCTCGGCCAACGTCAACATTGTGAGCTCCAACTTCAACAAATACAATGCTCAAACGGTCAACGACCAGTTGAGCAACACCTTCAATTCGAGCATTTCCTACCAGACGAATTTTGCCGGTAAGGTCTACCTTACACTTAACGGCAGTCACAGCCAGAATACAATGACACGGCAAGTGACAGCGTCGTTGCCCGAGGTCACCCTTTCGGTCAACACGTTTTATCCTCTGAAAAATGTGGGCAAAGCGGGCAAGAAACGCTGGTACCAAAGCCTGAGCATGAGCTATACGATGAATGGAAAGGCTTATATCAACGATGTGGATTCGGTGCTTTTCCGTGGCTTCACAGATGACTTTGGTGGCTGGGCGAGGGAGATGTTTCGCGATCATGTGCAGACGGGTATTTCGCATAGGGTACCCATCAATGCCACCATCAAGTTGTTGAAGCATTTCTCGTGGACCAACTCGCTGACACTTAATGATTACATGTATTTCAAACGCATTGAGCGCCAATGGATTAACGACAGCGATTCGACAGGGCACCTGCAAACCGACACCATCCATGGCTTCCGCAATCTGGTGGACTTCAACGCGAGTACCAACCTGACCACCAAAATCTATGGTATGGTGAACTTCGCTCAAGGTCCCATTCGCGCCATCCGACATGTATTCACTCCAACCATCGGTTTCACTTATCGGCCCAACTTCGGCGACCCGAAATGGGGCATTTATGATTCATACGTTGACGGCAATGGCAAAGAGCAGATTTACAATAAGTTCGAAAGGGCTCTCTACGGCACGCCATCGCAAACCCAACAAGGCTTGTTGACATATAGTTTCAATAACAACTTGGAAATCAAGCTGCCGTCAAGTTCCGACACCATCACGGGGGTGAAGAAAGTACCAATATTAGAATCGTTCAGTATTTCAGGCAATTACGATGTGACCAAGGATTCGGTCAACTTTTCTCCCATCTCTGTCAGCGGACGCACCACCTTGTTCAAGAAACTGGGCATCACTTATAGCAGTTCTTGGGATCCCTATGCCGCTGACTCGTTGGGGCGTCGCATCAACCGCTTTGAGCTTATCGACAATGGGCGACTCTTCCGAAAAACGGGTTCTTCGTGGCGCTTCAGTATGAACTATACCTTTAACCAAAACGACCTCAAAAAATTGCAAGGCAAGAAAGGTAGTCAGGAATTGCGTGATGAAATCAACGAAAACGCCAGGAAATCAGGTAATTTCGATCCAGATGAGTTGAATGAAATCTTGGGCAATCCTAATGCCTATATCGACTGGACCACACCTTGGTCACTCTCGTTGAGCTATAACTTAACCTACACGACATCAATTGCTTATGCTGCCTTTATGGGCATTGCTACCAACACCCATGTGCACACCATTGGCCTTAACGGCGATGTCAGCATTACACCCAAGTGGAAGGTGACCTTCTCGACGGGTTGGGACTTTGTCAACAATAAAATCTCCTACACTAACCTCAGTGTCTATAGAGACCTGCACTGTTGGGAGATGCGCTTCAACTGGATTCCTATCGGTAATTACAAGAGTTGGAATTTCACCATCAACGTGAAGGCCCAGGCTTTGAAAGACTTGAAGTATGAAAAGAAGAAGGATTACCGTGATAATTAAGCGACTGGCCATTGGCTACTGGCTTCTGGCAGCTTGAAAAAAGGTAAATCTTGCCTATATCAATAAGCTGCCAAAAGCCAGAGGCCAGAAGCCAGAAGCAAAATATGCTCAACATTTCAACAAAACAACTATCTTTGCCTTTTCAAACCTTATAAAAATAATCACCTATGAAAAAACTTATTACCCTTATGCTCGCGCTGGCCTTCGGTTTTGGCCTGAAAGCGCAATGTCCCTACACGGAAGCCATGGATTTCACGGCTACCGATTGTCATGGTACGGAAGTGCACCTGTTTGACATCCTCGACGGTGGCCAAGCCGTGCTCATCGACTTCTTCTTCACCACTTGTGGTCCATGCCAGCAAGCCACTCCGAAGATTGTCGAATCTTACTATGCCATGGGCTGCAACATGCACGATGTTTTCTACATGGAAATCTCCACCTCTGACGGTGATGCGGCTTGCCAAAACTGGGCAGCCAATTACGGTGTAGAGTATCCTACCATCAGTACCAACGGAGGCGGCAACACTATTTGTAACCAATACGGTATCCAGCAGTATCCTACCGTCATTCTTATCATGCCCAATCGCCAAATTGTGATTCAAGACTTGTGGCCTATTAACAATGCACAGACTGTCATCACTGCCTTGGAACAGCACGGTCTGCAACAGCACGATTGCAATGGTGCCATTTATGACCCACAGGTGACTATTAGTATTGATGAGGTGACTGACACCAGCATCGAGGCTACTTTTACACCCAACGAGGATTGTGCCGTTTATCACTATATGATAGGTACCGAAAGTGATATTCAGGAAGGGTTGATTAGTACAGGTCTTACGCTCTCCGAATACATTCAGACCAATGGCCTCTCTGCAGGGGATGTCCTTACATATACCATAACCGAACTGACTCCCGAAACCGAATACATGGTATACGTTTTGCCCGCTGACCCCGATGGCAACTTGGGCGAAGTCGTCAGTGAAATTGTCACTACCTTGGTACATTATGAGGAAACGCTCACTTTCAGCACGGATACTATTGAGGTGAATTGGAGGGAATTGACATGGATTACCGTTTATAACAACACCGCCCAAGACGCGGTTGTTGATACTATCATCAGCAACTTCTTGTCTTACACTTTAGATGGCACAACCTTTTTCAGCATGCTTCGCCCGATGGAATTCACCATTCCGCAGGGCGAATCCATCGAATTGGGTTTATACTGCGACGCGATTACTAAGGATGAGGTTTGGGAAGTCGTCACCTTGACAGGAGATTTTCCTGACGCCAGTTTCGTTGCTTGGTTGGTGAGTCTCCCTTGGTCGGTCGAAGACGATGCTGCTTCCTTCACCCTCTTCCCGAATCCCGCCAATGACTTCGTGACCTTGAAGGGCGAAGACCTCGGCACGGTGCGCATCTATAACGCTCTCGGCCAGAAGATGGACGAGTTTGAGGTCAATGGCAGCGAAATTAATATCAACACCACTGGCTATGAGAACGGTGTGTATGTTGTCAAGGCTGGAGAAAAGACTTTGCGGTTTATTGTAAGACATTAATGCGCTTTGCGTCATTGCGAGGAACGAAGCAATCCAGATTCGAAACTCTTTTTTCTGGATTGCTTCGTTGTTCCTCCTCGCAATGACGGTACACATAAAAAATCAACCTATGAAAATAATAATCCTTCGTTCCTCGTTCCAGACCGACGATTTCGTCAGAAATGAATATGCCGAATTGATTCAAAGACTGGAAGACGATTGTAATGCCGAAATCAATATCATTGGTGACGAATCGGTAGAGACGTGGCGCGCCGCGTCTCTACAGACGTTACCCGATGCATTTATGATTGCCACTGGAGGCGTGGAAAACCTGTTCAAACGCATTTGGGCATCCATTGATGTGGATATGATGTGTACACCATTGCACCCCAAAACCGTCACGATGATTGCCGACGGGCGCAACAATTCCTTGGCTGCGGCTTTGGAGATATTGTCCTATTTGGGAAACATTGGGGTGGAAGGAAAGATTTTGCATGGGACAAATGAGGAGATTGTTTTGGCTGTTAGGGAGACGCAATCAATCGCGTCTCTACAAGGCAGAATCGGATTGTTCGGCCAGCCGTCTGATTGGCTGATTGCCAGCGGCGTGGACCGTGATTTCCTCCGTCAACGCTACGGCATTGAAATCATTGACATAGATCTGCAACGTCTTATCGACGGCATCAATATCATGCCGCAAACCGAGGCTGAAAAAGTGGCACAAACTATGGTAAAACGCGCCAAAGCCGTCAAAGAGCCTACCTGCGCTGACATGGTGGAGGCTGCCAAAGCCTACCTCGCCATAAAGAAGATCTGCCAAGAGGAACAATTGGATGCCTTGACTATCCGTTGTTTCGACATTGTGAAGGCTTGCGGCACCACGAGTTGTTTGGCTTTGGCACTGCTCAACGATGAAGGCATCGTTGCGGGTTGTGAAGGTGACATGCAGACTTTGCTCAGTATGCTTTTGGCCAAACGGCTTTGCGGAGAGGTGGCCTTCATGGCCAACCCGTCGCAACTCACCGACAAGACCTCCATGTTGGCACATTGCACCATCCCGCTGACGATGTGCGATGAAACTATAGTCCGTTCTCATTTCGAGTCATCCATCGGTGTGGCTATTCAAGGCTTGTTGCCACTGACGGATTACACCTTATTTAAATGGGGAGGTCCTCAACTCGACCGCTATTTCGTCACCGAGGCGCGAGCTGTCGAAACGCCTTACAGCAACCATTTTTGTCGCACGCAAATCACGCTTGATGTGAACCTGAAGCCTTATTTGCTTCAGCATTCCATCGGCAATCACCATGTTATTATTCGAGGTCGGTATGCAGAGGCAATCCGCCGTTTTATGCAAGAAAACAAGGTTTCAGAACTATAACTGGACTGCTTTCACTACGCTTCACTCGTGGCAGGCTCAGCCTCGCGACACAAAGCGACAACTGAAACAACTACTAACTCCTAACTGAACAATTGCCAACTCCAAACTGATTAGAACGTGTAGCCGAGTGAGAAATAGGCACCATAACGATACGTACGGTAAATGTCCGACCAATATGCAGTCAGTGAGATTGGCCCTAAGGGACTGTTGTAGGAATATTTCAAGCCTGCGCCTTGCGTATTGAACCCTATTACACTGCTAACGCTTTCTGCATTAGGTAGCATATCCAAAAAGGCGAAGATGTTATACATTGCAGTCAGATAATGGTTTCCGTAGAAGTTGTAACGCACATCGCAACGCAACACAGAGATATTATCGCCCATACTCTGAATGGAGGTAATGCCTATAAAGGGTAGCTGATGCTCAAAATGACGCCCCTCTATTTCACCGCCATACAAATTCCAAAGATTGAAAAGAAAAGGATAGCCCGAAACATAACGGCCATACATTTGAGGAATGATAGTGAATCTTCCATTGAACGGGGTAATGTAGGATTGGAAAGCATAACTCAACTCGAAATACTTGCTGTCTGGCTTTTTCGGTTCCATGTGATAGCTTCCGTTCATGTGAGCGGCAATACCGCGTTTGGCGAAATAGGCGTCATCTAGGTTGTCGTATTTCAAGTTGACGAAAGGCGTCAGCAAATTGTTTCGCACAAAAATGATGCTATCCAAAATGTTTTGTCCCCCTAGGGAGGAAAGGTCGAAAGTGGTGTTGGTGTAGGATACTCCGAAAGCTGTACTGAAGTTAAGCAGATGAAACTGCGAGATATAGGCACTCACTTTTTGCTGCTGGTAACTCATGTTGAAATTCTTCTCGTCCGTGTCGGTTATTCCGAAATGCTCATTGCGGTAGCCATAGCTCAAGCTGAAATTGGCCAAAGACGATCTTGAATAAATGTAGGTGAGGTCGATTTTTGGGTTGTAACTGAGCTTGAAGTTCGCGTTCAACTTCGAGCCGTTGAATTTCTTGTCGTTAAGACCAACGTGGAGCAACAAGGCAGCTCCTTCCTCAGTGTCATAGCGTACACCTAGACCAAAAACATGAGGCTTGGCGTGTTTCATATCGATATTCAAGTCGTAGGCATCCGAAAGCCGATTGTCACGATGGATGGAATCGCATTCCTTGATTTGATAGGTGATTTCGTCGAAACAGCCTGTGCCACGATAAATCTTAACGGCGTTTTCGATATCGGCTTCCGAATAGGCTTTATCGGTCTTCAGCCTACCTTTTCGGATCAGCCAATGACCTTCCCGAGGGCTCACATTGTTGAAGGAGATGGAGCGGATGAGTACTGACTCTTTGTCCAAATTCTTGGCGTGAGGCGCACGAAGTGTCTTGCTGACAGGATGCCCTGCCGAGGCATCGACGGCCTTTTTGACAGACAGGAGTAGGTCGTGAAACTCACTGGCTTTTTTGTAGCCTCTACCCACGAGTGTGTCGATGGCCTCTGGCGTGAAACTGAGCATACCGTAACCGCTGATGTCGGGAATGATATGAACATCGCATAGCTCGCGGTTTTCTGCCCTTTTGGCACTCGTGCTGTTAGTGACCAATCGGAGAAACACTTGGGGCAACGACTTCAGATCGTTAATTGTGACATCCTTTGTGGAAGTAACCTCAATACCAATGATGATATCAGCGCCCATGTCACGAAGCACATCGGCGGGGAAATTGTTCACCAAACCGCCATCAACGAGCACTTTGTCATCAATCGTGACTGGAGAGAACACACCCGGAATGGCCATACTGGCCCGCATGGCCGTAGGCACGCTACCCCTACGCAACACCACTTCCTTGCCGGTAATCATGTCGGTGGCCACGCAGGCAAAGGGGATGGGCAGGTCGTTGAAGTCCATTTCCTCCTGATAACCGACACATAGGTCATTGAATAAGTTGACAAGCGAGCTATTGTTGACATATGCACTTGGTAACTGGCTGATAAACTTTGTATTAGGATTACGGTCAAAAAGGCTTTCAGCACTGAAAGGCACTTGCAGCATCAAAGTGCTGTTTCGTTGCCTCAATTCCTCCGACATCATAGAGCGGTCAATCTTGTTGCCGATATACTCTGACCAATTCATTCCTGCTATGAGTTCGGTAAGTTCGTCGGGAGAGTAGCCCAAGGCATAAAAGCCGCCGATGATAGAACCCATGCTAGTGCCGGCCACGTAATCGACAGGGATGCCCATTTCTTCAAGGTATTTCAGAACACCAATATGTGCCGCGCCTTTGGCACCGCCGCCGCCTAAGACTACACCTACTTTAAGGCGAGGTGGTTGAATAGTAGTATTGGTTTGGGCTTGTGCCACGAGAGAAACCAAAAGAGTTGCGATAAGTAAATAGACTTTCTTCATAGTTATGGAATTATTAGCCATGCAAAAATATGGATTTTTCGTATATTATTGTTTTTTATTGCAAAGTCACCAACTTTATCCAATCTGACTCCAGTCAAACGTCTGCGCAAATAACTCCTTGTAATGCTCCCTCAGCATTCTGTTTTCAGGCTTGATGAGCTTCGGGTCATCAGCCAAGAGTTTGATGGCGGCCTCGCGTACTTGTGGAATCAAAGCACCATCTTTTTGCAAGTCGCCAATAAGCATTTCGATTTGTCCTGACTGCCTTGTGCCGCCTGTCTCGCCCGGACCGCGCAACTCAAGGTCGACCTCGGCGATTTCAAAGCCATCGTTGGTGCTGCACATGGTTTTCATGCGGGTCTTGCCATCAGTGGTGAGCTTGTGGTCAGTGACGAGGATGCAATACGACTGGTCGGCACCACGACCTACACGACCTCTTAATTGATGCAATTGAGACAGCCCGAAACGGTTGGCATTCTCAATAATCATCACTGTTGCATTAGGGATGTTCACGCCAACCTCGATAACGGTTGTGGCCACCATGATTTGCGCGTTCTTATTGATAAATCGCTGCATCTCAAAGTCCTTGTCCTCGGCACTCAGCCTGCCGTGACAGACACAGAGTTTGTACTGCGGTTCGGGGAAGTCGTGGAGCAAGGCCTCGTAGCCCTCCTGCAAGGCAATCATGTCGGTGTTTTCCGACTCCTTGATGCAGGGATAGACCACATAAATCTGCCGCCCGAGGGAAATCTGCTTCTTCATGAACATCATGATGCGGTAGCGGTCGTCGCTATAGATATGATAGGTCTGCACGGGCTTGCGACCAGGTGGCAGTTCGTCGATTTTGGAGACATCCAGGTCACCGTATTGCGTCATGGCTAGGGTACGCGGAATGGGTGTAGCGGTCATCACCAAGGTATGCGGCGGAATCTCGGTTTTCTCATAGAATTTTGCCCTTTGCTCCACGCCGAAACGGTGTTGCTCATCAATAATGGCCAGCCCCAGATTCTTGAACACCACTTTGCTTTCAATCAGTGCGTGGGTGCCGACCACAATCTGCATGGTGCCATCAGCCAAACCTGCGTAAATATTCTTTCGCTCCGCGATCTTGGTGGAGCCTGTCAGCAGGGCGAAGTTGATGTCCATGTCCTTCAGCTGCTCCTGTAAGGTGGCAAAATGCTGGGTGGCCAGGATTTCCGTGGGAGCCATCAGGCAGGCTTGGAAACCATTGTCCAAGGCAAGGAGCATCACCATAAGGGCGACGATGGTCTTGCCGCTGCCCACATCGCCTTGCAGCAGGCGGTTCATCTGGTGTCCAGACCCCAAGTCCTTTCGGATTTCCTTGATTACCCGCTTCTGGGCATTAGTCAATGGGAAAGGCAGATGGTCTTTGTAAAAACTGTTGAAATAGTCGCCCACCATACTGAAAACATGACCCTTGATGGCTTGCTCGCGGTGCATCTTGTTGCGGAGCATCTTCAGCTGGAAGAAGAAATGCTCCTCGTATTTCAGTCGGCGCGTAGCCTGCTGGATTTCTATATTGTTGGACGGCAGGTGAATCTCGTAATAAGCGTAACGGCGCGGTATCAGTTGGTTTTCCTCGATGAGGGCCTTGGGCAACGTCTCGGGGATGTATTCGTAGACCTGCTGCAGGATGAGTTTCTGCAACTTGGCGATGGTGCGCGTGCCAAGGCCATGGTCTTTCATCTTTTCGGTGGTGTTGTAGACGCCTTGCAGTCCCTCGCCGATGAGCGGGTCTTTGGGGTCGTATTCCTCGATTTCGGGGTGGACGAAATTGTAGTTATGGTTAAACTCGCTGGCCTTGCCAAACAGCACATATTTCGTGCCTGGCTTAAAGCGGTTTTTGATCCATTTCAGTCCTCGGAACCACACCACCTCGATGCTGCCCGTCTCGTCGCTGAAGACCCCTGTGGCACGTGTGGCCCTCGGTGCCCCAATCATCTTGATGTTGGAGATAGTGCCGACGAGTTGGTAATAGACGGAGTCATCGTTGATGTAAGCCACCTTTTGGATTTGGCTTCGGTCGATGTAACGGAACGGAAACTGGTTGAGCATATCCTGATAGGTGGACACGCCCAACTCCTTCTTCAGGACCTCGGCCTTTTTAGGCCCGACGCCCTTCAGATAGGCGATACTCGTTTGCAGCAGGTTCTGTTCCATGCGGCAAAGATAACGATTATTTTGGATTTTGCGGTGCCGCCGCCCTACTCTGGTTGACAATCCACACACCCGTGAAGACCAGCACCATAGCTATCCCCTTCTTCCAGGTGAAATGGTCCAAGCCAATGATGATACTGATGATGGTAGCGATAATGGGCTGCACGTAGTTGTACATGCTGACCAAGGTCGGGCGCAGGCGCTTCTGCCCGATGGGGATGAGGAAATAGGCTACGAAAGTGGCGAAGAACACCACAAAAGCGATTTGCCACGCCACGCGGCTCTCTATCAGTCCGAAAGGAATGTGTATCAGGTTTTTGACGTTAAAAGGCACGGTCACCAGCATGGTAAACAGGAACATCCACTTCATGAAGGTGACCACGTTGTATTTCGAGATGAGCGGACGGAAAATGCCGAGATAGAGGGCAAAAGTTAGTCCATTGACAACTACAAGGACGATGCCCAAAGGTTTGGTTTCGGAAGCACCGCCGCCTAATCCGACAGAGTTGAAAACTAGAATCAAAACGCCTGCTAAGCTCACCAAAATGCCACCAACTTTTTTGAATGTGATGGGCTCTTTCAAAACGATGGCCGCCACGATCATGGTCAGGATGGGCGTGCATGTGTTGGTGATGCTTGTGTCGATGGAGGTCGTCATGGTAATGGCTTTCAGGAAGCTCCATTGGGTGAGAAACAGTCCCAACATGGAGGCTATGAAGATCTTCCACAGGTCATTCAGTGGCACATTCTCCTTGGGCATGAAGAGTGATAGGAGCCAAAACAAAAGCGTGGCGCCTGTTGCCCGAAAGCATAGCAAGTCCATGGGGGTCAACACGTTGGCGTTGGAGATGTTCTTGCAGCAAACGATGTTGAACCCAAAGATGCAGTAGGCACCGAAACAGGCGAGGTGCCCCGTAAGTGTTGTCTTATTCAATCCCATAGACTTGTCATCAAAGAAGCCGCGAAATTACGGATTAATTCGCTGGCTTGAGCACTTTATTGGAAATTTGCTACTTTTGCATTTTGATGACCGCGCCTTTCGTTGACATACACACCCACACGGCAAAAGCTGGTAATGATTTGCTCCAAATCATCAACTTAAACTTGGAACAGGTGTGTCCCGAGCAAGGCTATTATAGTTACGGCATCCATCCGTGGGCTTTGGACTCTGATGATTTTCGCATGGATATAGCATTCAAAAAGTTGGAAGAAAGGCTGAAAACACCCAATGTCATAGCCCTCGGCGAAGCTGGTTTGGACAAGATGCACAAGGCAACTTATGATCAACAAATAGATCTTTTTGAGCGACAAATTGAACTCTCGGAAGCATTGCATAAGCCGATGATTCTTCACAATGTAAAAAGCCACAACGAAATCCTAGCCTTGCGCAAAAAACACAAAACCAAGCAGCCTTGGATCCTACACGGCTTCAACGGGACGGAGCAGGATATCCAGCAATTGACGGGCCAAGGACTATATCTTTCCATCGGGGAGAGTTTGTTGCATTCGGAGAGGAAGATTTATAATTCGTTCAAATACATTGATTTAGACCATCTTTTTCTTGAAACTGATATGGCAAAAGAGGGGATTGAAACGATTTATGACGTCGCAGCGAAGTTACTAGGCATTGACATTGCTGTTTTGCAAAGACGATTATTTGCTAATTTTGCACGGATATTTGAACACGAGACATGAGACCGAGAAACACTACACTGAGCCTTGAACCTCATAGCGGACTTGATCCGCTATCTCCCAAGCGCGAAGACGAATCCCTATCGCTAGGGAGATTGCGGGTCTTCGCCCGCAATGACGGCAAGAGGCCGAGGATAGTCCCGTAGTCTCGTGTCTCGTAGTCCCACGTCAAAAGAAAACACAATGGAACATTGGCAAGATAGAACCCGCCTGTTGATAGGCGATGAAGGCATAAACATACTGAAATCCAAGCACGTGCTTGTGGTGGGCTTGGGTGGTGTGGGTGCCTATGCTGCCGAGCAGCTGGCTCGTGCCGGCATCGGCCGCATGACCCTTGTGGATGGCGATTTGGTGAACGTGACCAACCGCAACCGACAGCTGTTAGCGCTTGAGAGCACCATCGGTCGTCCAAAGGCCGAGGTAATGGCCGATCGGCTGCGCGACATTAACCCCGAGATTGAGTTGACCGTCCTCAACCAATACTTGAAAGACCAAGCCATCATCGACTTGATGACGCAGCCTTTCGACTATATAGTGGATGCCATCGACACGGTGGCCCCCAAGGTTTTTTTGCTCTATTACGCTAAGCAAAACAACCAGCGCATCGTGAGCAGCATGGGTGCTGGCGGTAAATTTCACCCCGAGCGAGTGGAAATCTGTGACATCTCAAAATCCAACCACTGCCGTCTGGCGTTTTATATCCGCAAACGCCTACATCGTTTGGGTGTCTTCGACGGCATCACGGCGGTCTATTCGCCCGAGCCTGTTGATGCCTCTGCAATCATTACAGAAGGTGTCGATGAGCAAAACAAGGTCTCTAACGTGGGCACCATCTCATACATGCCTGCCACCTTCGGCCTCTTTTGTGCCTCGGTGGTGATTAATGAATTCCTTGGAAAATAAAACTGCAGCGGTCCCTGAGCCTGTCGAAGGGCCGCGTCAACAATTAAACAATTGACTACGTCGAATTATCATTTCAACAGTCAACACTTCAACATGACCAAAATCCTCTTCATCTGTCACGGCAACATCTGCCGCAGTCCTATGGCTGAGTTTGTGATGAAACACCTCGTCGAAGAAGCAGGCTTGAGTGAGCAATTTGAAATCGCCTCGGCAGCCACTTCAACCGAAGAAATCGGCAACCCTGTTTACCCGCCTGCGCGACGCAAGTTGGCCGAGCACGGCATTGGCTGCGAGGGCAAGACCGCCCGCCAGATGACGCGGCAGGACTACGCCTATTACGACTATATCATCGCCATGGACCGTAACAACCTCCGCAACCTAAAGCGGATGTTTGGTGAGGATACCGACCGCAAAATCAGCCTGCTGATGGACTATACTCCTTTATTGGGCGAAGTAGCCGACCCTTGGTACACGGGTGATTTTGAGGCCACTTGGAGGGATGTTTTGGAGGGGTGCAAGGGACTGCTGGAATATTTGAAGGAACGGTAATTAAGCATCTTTTTTTTGATGGTATTATTTCTTTTGTATTTTTGCGGCAACAACCAATAAAAAATTCAATTATGGCAACAAATAAAGCACAAAACGTACAACAATTACTTGGAAAAGGCGGATGTCTTAAAAAGATTATTATTATCGCGGTCGTCCTGTTCGTAGCATACTACTTGATGAAATCCTGTGGAGGAGGTTTGTTGAATTACGGGAACGATACCGCTCAAGAAAGCACCACCACCACTACCTCATCAGATAACAACACGATTACCATGCCCGACTTGACCCCAAACAATACCAATACCGACACCAATACCACTTCCAACTCGGGGGATTATTCCTGGATTGTCGGAACATGGGACTGCGAGATGGGTGCCTATGGCAAGGTGGTGATGAACTTTGAAGGCGACGGAACCACAGGAAGATGCTCCGAACTTAAATCCGATGGAACCTATAGATATGGATCTTACCATGTCGACGGAGATGTGCTGTCCTACAAATTGACGGGAGAAAGCTTCTCTACAACAATCAAGATTGAGTCTGGCCATAGGCTGTCGGATGGTGACGGAATTTACTATCGTAAGAGAAACTGAGTATAAGAAACATTTGGCCCAACAAACGGTTCCATCACCCGTCCAAAAATCCCATTCATATAGGCCAAGGCCATGCCATAGTTGCTAATCGGAATGCCTAATTCCACGAAGAGGTTAGTCCGATTGAGCAGTTGCTTGCGGGTACTCATGCAGCCGCCGCATTGGATGGCCATGGCGTATTTTTCGGGATGGTCGATAGGGGAGAGGCCTGCCACATACTCGAACTTGATGTCCTTTCCTGTGAATTTCAGAATCATTCGGGGCAGCTTTACGCGCCCGATATCCTCGCATGTGCTGTGATGGGTGCACGACTCTAATAGTAACACCGTGTCACCGTCCTGTAACTGCGAAAGGTACGGTGTGCCCTTTATGTAGTTATCAAAGTCGCCGCGCAGTCGAGCCATGACGATGCTGAAGCTGGTCAAGGGTATATCGGCGGGGACGATTTGGCTCACATAACCAAACACCTGGCTGTCGGTGACGATTAAGGCGGGCTTGGGCATGGTTTCAAGGTATTGCTGCAAATGCGTCTCCTTCAGGACCACGCAGATGCATTCGTTGTCGAGCACATCTCGGATGGCCATTACCTGTGGCAGGATGAGCCGCCCTTCTGGAGCCTCGGAATCTACTGGACAGACCAAAACCACCACCTCGTTCGGTTTAATGATGCCACCAAGTAGCGAAACCTTCTGATAAGCACTTTCTGGGATTGTGTTTTTAAGCAGCTCAATGAGCGAAGAGATGTCTTTGTCCTTTACAACACTATAGTTCAGCACTTTAGTTTCATAATTCTTTTCAATCATCGCCTTCACAACGGCAAGGAGCGACTCCTGGTCGGATTTGTTGTGGACGACAAAAAACGGCACCGCCCTTTCCTTCATGCGGGCGATGAGTTGCTTTTCGGGGTCGCCGAAGTTGTTCTCTGTGATGACCAAAATGGCGCAGTCAATCTCCTCCAGCACCTTTATCGATTTCTCCACGCGCTGTTGACCCAGCTCGCCCACATCATCGATGCCTGCCGTGTCGATAAGCACGCATGGTCCGATGCCGAAGATTTCAAGGCTTTTCTTGACGGGGTCGGTGGTGGTGCCCGCCATGTCGCTCACGATAGCGATGTTCTGTCCCGTAAGAAGATTAATGAGGCTGCTTTTGCCACAGTTTCTGCGACCAAAAATGCCGATATGAGGCTTCAAATCCTTTGCCATTTTCCTTTGTTTTTCAATTTTGACGCAAAAATAATAAAAAGTTGTCGAAAAATGAGAAAAACTTAATCAGTTGATAATAAGAAATATATCCGACAGCAAACGACAACAAACGACTACTGTCGACAACAAACGTTTGTTCAACGGCTTAGTCTTGACAAGTGTTGTTACTTTGCATCGTCAAACCAATGGTTCGACCCTTCAATGCTTCGGCGGTGCTCAGCAACCGCAAGCTCAGGGCTCACCAACCGGTTAACGACACAACTAAATAAACTTAATCATTAATTACTAAACACACACATCCATGAGTACAATGAGAAATTCGGTCATGCTGATTGGCCGCCCGGGTGCAGAACCTGAAACGAGAACCTTCAACGACAACCGCATCATCACGCGCTTCAACCTCGCCGTGAACAGTATGCGCCGCAATGCCAACAACCAGCAGGTGAAAGACACCCAATGGTTCACAGTGGTGGCATGGGACAAAACCGCCGAGCGTGTCGCACTGGCGGTGAAAAAAGGGAAAAGGATTGCTATTGACGGCGCCTTACACAACAACGAATGGATCGACCGCAACGGACAACGTCACGTGTCGACAGAAATCCATCTGAACAACTTCATCCTTTTGGACTGGGGTAAAGAACAAATCGCATAATTTCGGACACAAGACTGCGGGACTACGAGACTGCGAGACGAATACCCACGAAGTCTCGTCGTCCTGAAGTCCCGAAGTCAAAAAACAATTATTATTCACTAAACAAACACACACAACTATGAGTACAATGAGAAATTCGGTCATGTTGATTGGCCGCCCAGGTGCAGAGCCTGAAGTGAAGAACTTTAGCAACAACAAAGTGGCGCGTTTCCGTCTAGCCGTCGATGAACGTCGCATGAATGCCAATCGTGAATGGGTGAACGACACGCAATGGTTTACCCTCGTGGCTTGGGGAAAAACCGCCGACCGTGTCGAACGCTACGTAAAAAAGGGTATGCAAATCGCCATCGACGGTTCGCTGCGCAACAATGAATGGACGGACGACAAAGGTCAGCGTCATTCCAACATCGAAGTCTGGGTCAACGACTTGTTTCTGATCGATAAAGTCAAAGATTAGGATGGTCAACCACACGCAGTCGGTGTGGTTCGTCCGCGGAATTATGGGTAACCGAACATCGCTTCGCGCTTCCCATGGTTCCGCGGTTTTTTATGAAAAATTCCAGAAAAACCCATCAGGTCTTGGGTATTTCAGTATTTTCACTATATTTGCAGCCGTATAAACCAAAGTCATTATGTTTCATCGACATGCATTACACCCCCACCGACCCTTATTGGTTGCACTTCTTGCCATTTTTCTTTGGACAGGACAACCGCAAGCCAAAGGGCAGGACACTTCTCGCGGAATAGATTTCTTTTCGGGTTTTGATTTCAGTTTTGCTGATATGAATTTTTATAGGCAATATGATGTATTAATCCATCTTACGCCTGGCTTCAAGTGGAACATGGGGCACCATTGGCAACTGACTGGACAAGCCATGATTCCTGTTGTGAACACCTTTGGCGATCAATACAAGTATGTTCAAATAGGGGCATTCAATATTAGCAAAGAGCTTCGTGTCAGCAAGTTGTATCTCAAAACCACGGTGGGTGTTTTCGACATGTATCGATATGGAGCGGATTTGAAGGCTTTTTTGCCTTTTTGCGAATGGCTTGCCGCTGAAGGACAAGTAGGGTATGTTGGAGTGTTGTACTTTGATCCTTCACCTCATATTGAGAAACCCGACCGCGTTGTGTGGACCGTAGGAGGCGACATCTACTTGCCGCGATGGAACACCCAGTTCCGTGGCACTGTTGGAAGATATCTGTTTCGTGATTTTGGCTGTGAGGGTGAGGCCATGCGACACTTCAATCACACCACTGTCTCGGTTTATGGCCGATGGAGTGGCGATTATGGTATGGATGGCGGATTTCGTGTTGTCATCATGCTTCCGCCATATCATCGCAAGCACAGGGCCGTGAATTTCCGTCTGGCTTCCAACTATAGGATGTCATATACAGTAATGTATAATAACTATTCCAATTGCATGTATCATACCGATCCCGAACAAAACGAACGCGACGGCTGGTTCAGTCGCGACCTGCTGCATTGGGGCAGCCATACCATGGAGCCTGATTTCATCATCACCAACCAATCTGACCAAAAATGAAACACCTTATTATTAATGTATTAATCACGTTTGGGGTCTTGTGGCTCTTCCCTTTTTCAAGTCAAGCCCAGCAATATACAGGAACGTCGGGGATGGCTCACATCCCTACGGGTGAGATGCACCACGAGGGAGACGCTCTCATTGGGGCACATTTCCTCAATAAAGCCATGACGCCTGACACAGGTTTCCTTTTTGCTGGGGAAAAATACAACACCTTCGACTATTATGTCGCATTGACTCCATTCAGCTGGATAGAAATGAGCTATGTGTGCACGGAAAGGATGCATGCCAAGGATGAACAAACTGGGCATATCAAATGGAGTAAGGATCGCTATGCTTCAGTGAAAATACAGCCTTTGAAAGAAGGCAAATACTGTCCTGCGGTGGCTATAGGCTGTAACGATGTTTTGACCTCGGCTTTCTACGAGGACAAGCCAGACGTGCAGCTCTATTTCATGAACGCGTATGTGGCAGCTACCAAGACTTTCTCTTTTTCAGGTAATGAGTTGGGCATGACGGTGGCCTATCGCCATTTCTTCCGCAGCTACAATGCCAAATGGAACGGCATAGTGGGTGGCATCACCTTCAGGCCATCATTTTTCCCGCAATGGAGGCTGATGGCCGAATACACGGGCAACGAATTCCTAGTGGGTACGGATGTCTTGTTGTGGCAGCACCTGCGGTTGCAAGCCAGCCTGAAAGATTTCAAATATGCCAATGCTGGGCTTTGCCTACAGTTCAATCTCCTTGGCAAGAAATACCGGTATTAATGGGTCGTGTTGAAAAAAATGAAAAAAAATGAAAAAAAAGTAACTAGTTTGAAAAATATACTTATCTTTGCTGCGTCGATTGTGATGAAAATTGTGCTAGAAGAAGGCGGAAATGATTCACTTTCAGCAAGATATTATCAAACAACTGAGTATTAATCAATAAAAAACATAGAACTATGATGAAAAAAAGAGTATTAATGCCATTATTAGTGGCAGGCATGATGGTGGCTTCTGTCGTGAGCCTTGATTCATGCAAGAAGCAGGATTCAGCTTCGAAGGAAGTTTTTACGGACACGGAGACTCCTGTGACAGAAAATGAAATTTTTGGTGAGCGTACTGCAAATGAGTGTCCTTATTGCCATGTAGAGCTTCATCATGGTGATGAACATTGGCATTATTTTGGAACACCAATGGAGGGCTTTGATACGAGTCAAATGATGGAAATTGACCATCTGGAAGATGGCAGTTACCGTTTTTGGGGTGTTGCTGAATGTGTAGAGGGTTTGTCTGATCAAGCTTGCGCTTATTCTGGTACTTCGTACAATGATCCAGCATCTATTCAGGAAGTGATAGATGCTTATTTAACTGAATTTGGGATAACACTAAGCTATGATGAAGCCAATGAATTATTAGCGCCTCGTTTCCATGCACACAGAATCTATTATAGAGCAATTATAAGTGGTGGAGCGGCAAATGCTTGGCATGTTGGTGGCGGAGTTCCTGGTTGGCCTGGTCCACACCCAGAGAACCCATATATCCCGTAATAAAAACTCAATCAATAAAAAAGAATGACCGCATTCGCGGTCATTCTTTTTTTATCCTGAGACCATAAACACGCGGGAGTCTTTCCATTTGGAGTGGCGCAGCATCTCACTGGTGAAGTGTGTACGGCTGCCCACTTGGTCCAACAGATCTTTCGCCTTGTCGAACTGGCGCAACTCTCGGTAAATCTCTGGCAACTCAAGGTCAATCTGTTCATCAGGGTGCTTCTCAAGCAGAGCTAACAAGCGTTTCAGGTTTTCGGTGAAGTCTTTGTGGTTCTTGATGAACAGCTTCTCGCCCTCAAGAATTAATTTTCGGTTGCAGTGCCACACACCGAAACTCATGAATCCGTTGAGCAGGTATTTTAGGCGCACGTGCTGGTGGTTACGGTGGAGGTCGTTGTAGGCCCACCATAGGAAACGGCGCAGGTAAATCTCTTTTTTCGGGTCGTAATGGCTCTTCTTCAGGAAGGTCTTGTAGTGATTAATCAAAGCCATCTTTCCTTTGTTATCCGAGAAATTGATGCCGAAGAAACGCCAGGTGTTCCAGGAATAGACCTCGGCATCGGGCTTTTCGTAGGTGATAAACGGTTTGGCAGGCTTTTCAACCCAAAAGATGTGCCCGCACGAAGGACACATAATCATCTTCTGTGGTGTGGTAATCAGATTGTCGTTCAACACCTTACCGTCAGAATACAAGATAGACTGATTGACCATCTCGGCTTTTAAGTCGCGACCTTCAAGCCAAGCATGACAATGCGGGCATTGGAAATAATATGAATCGTATTTCAGCATGCTATCTTGTTTAACCTCGTTGAATCTTGCGATTTGATTTCATCGAACGCTTCGCGTTTCGGGCGGTAAAAGTAAGACAATTTTCATTTCCGACCAAAATCAGCTGGGATTTCACCCCAAATTTCAGTTTTCCATTTCAGAATCGGCACTTCAATGGCGTTCTCGTTCAGCCATTTTTCGGCACGGGAGATAAGCTCGAAGAGATATTCGTTTTTGTCGTTAGGTTGCAGCTTGGTCTTGCACTTCCTCTCACGAATCCATTTCTGTGCGTTGATTGAGTCACTGTAGACAGGGTATTGGACGCGTTTCTGCTTCATCCAGGCCAAGGCATGCACGATGGCTAGAAACTCCCCGATGTTGTTGGTGCCGTTTTCAAAGACGGGACTCTTGAACAGCTGTACGGTCGTGGCAGACTGCGTGTCGAAATCCACAAACAGGCCTTGGTACTCCATCTTGCCGGGATTACCCGAGCAGGCGGCATCCACGGCAATAGCAGGAGAGACGGGCTTTTCCGAGACATTGGTTAAATCCACCTGTGGAGTTGTTTTTTTCTCAAATCCTGCAAATCCTTTTGCATAGGCAGCCTCGGCACTGGCTTTGTCGGGAAAGCCCTTATACAAAGCTCCAGCAAAGCCCTCTATCTCCTTCTTGCAGTCCTCCCAACGGTCGTAAACGCCAGGGGTACGTCCTTTCCAAACGACATAAAACTTGTTCTTTGCCATGAGCGCAAAAATAGGAAATATTTGGTGATAATTCGAAATTGGAGAAAAAACACTATTTTTGCCCCAAACAAATCATTAATCCGATGAAAAAACTACACCTCATCACCCTTTTGAGCTTTGTGTTGTGCTTTTCCTGCACAAAGAAGGCCGAAACCGACCCTGAAGTCATTGCTATGCGCGGATTGGTGAACCGCGTTGTGCCTGAGTATTCACAGAACATCGTCCTCGAACGGCTTGCGACGGATACCGTCGACCGTTTCGAAATTGAGACAAAGGGCAAGAACCTCATTATTCGCGGTAATAACGCCAATAGTATGGCCGTGGGCCTCAACCACTACCTGAAATACTACTGCAAGGCACAATATTCGTGGTTCAAAGAGGAGCCTTTGCAGATTCCCGCCGCGATGCCTGCGGTGCCTGAAAAGGTCAGCTTGAGCGCCCGTGTGCCAGACCGTTTCTTCCTCAACTACTGCACTTTCGGTTACACTTTGCCTTGGTGGAACTGGTCGCAGTGGGAGCACTTCATCGACTGGATGGCACTCAACGGTATTAATCTGCCTTTGGCCATCACGGGACAGGAGTCAGTGTGGTATGAGGTATGGAGTGACTTCGGTCTCACGGATGAGGAGATCCGCAGTTACTTCACTGGACCGGCACACCTGCCATGGCACCGTATGCAGAACATCGACCGTTGGGGTGGACCGCTGCCTGTGTCGTGGCTTGAGAACCAAAAGGAACTGCAAAAGCAAATCGTTGCCCGTGAGCGCGAGCTCAATATGAAGCCCGTGCTACCCGGCTTTGCAGGCCATGTGCCGCCTTGCATCACGCGCATCTATCCCGATGCGCCTTTGGCTTCTTTGGGCGACTGGGCGGGCTTCGATAGCATTTGCTGGTGCAAGTTCCTCGACCCTGAGTGTGCGTTGTATTCTGAAATCCAGAAGAAGTTTATCGAGAAGGAGATAGAGTTTTATGGCACCGACCATATCTATGGCATCGACATCTTCAACGAGATGATTCCGCCGAGCTGGGAACCTGAATACCTCGGTCGCGTAAGCCGTCAAGTATATGAGTCGTTGGAGGCCGCCGACCCCGAAGCCAAATGGCTCGAAATGGCATGGCTATTTTGGAATGAGCGTCAATATTGGGAAGTCGACAACCGCATCGAGGCCTATATCACCTCCATGCCGAAAGATAGACACATCATGCTTGATTACTACTGCGAGAGACAGCCTGTGTGGGAACGCACCAACGCTTACTATGGTGTGCCTTACATCTGGTGTTATCTTGGTAACTTCGGCGGTAACTCCATGCTGGCGGGTAATCTCGACACGGTGAATGTCAGGATTGAACGTGCCTTCGAAAAAGGTGGCGACAACTTCATTGGCATCGGCTCAACATTGGAGGGCTTCGACTGCAATCCGTTCATGTATGAATATGTCTTCGAGAAAGCTTGGGACAATCCGCTCACCAAGGACGTGGATGCTTGGGTGTTGTGCCTCGCCGACCAACGTGCAGGCAAGGAAGACCCGAACATGAGGGCTGCCTGGACTTTGCTCGCCGACAGCGTATATAATAAGGTGTCATCGCCAGGTCAGACCGTGCGCATCAACCAAAGGCCGACTATGGGCGACATCAAGGAATACCATCAGTATTATGTTGCTCCGACCTATAAATACAGCAATATTACGTTGTTGGATGCCTTGGATGACCTACTGGCCGTCGACTGTAACACTCGCACACGGCACTTTGATGCAGTCAACATCACAAGGCAACTGTTGGGCAACTACTTCAGCGATCTTTATGCTGATTATGTGAAGGCCTATCGCGAAGGCGACTATGAGACATTGCGCCAAATTGAGCAGACCATGACTTCCATTTTGGATGACACGGATAAGATTTTGGCCACGGAGAATGCCTTCCTCGTAGGACGATGGATTCGCGATGCGAGAGCCATCGGCATCACCGAAGAGGACAAAGACTACTTTGAGAGTAACGCCCGTAATATCATCACTACTTGGGGTGAAGAGGACGCCTTGCTGAACGAATACGCCAGCCGTGCCTGGGCGGGTCTAACCGCGACCTATTATGCCTATCGTTGGAAAGAGTTCTTCAAGGACGTGGATGCCGCCATTGATGCGAAGAAGCCTTTCGATGAGAAGGCCTATCACGAGCGTATCTGCAAATACGAAGGCCAATGGTGGCGCGAACGTCTCGGCACCTTCAGCGCTGAACCGCAAGGCGATGGCGTGGCTTTGGCCAAGGCCATTGCTGACAAATATCGTGCTGAATTGGAGGCCCGGTATAGGAAATAAGGAGTCCCATAGGGACGACGGATTATAAGCAGGGGTGAAGCGTAGTGTAACCCCTGCTTCAAAAACGAACAAATATGAACATCACAGAAAAAGACAAAGAATATATGCGCGAGGCCATCCGCCTCGCCGATGAAAGCGTGAAAAATGGAGGTGGTCCCTTTGGGGCCGTCATCGTGAAAGATGGTGAAATCGTCGCTGGCAGCTCGAACAGCGTCACCCGCGACAACGATCCCACCGCCCATGCCGAGGTGAACACCATCCGTCAGGCCTGCCGCAAACTCGGCACCTTCGACCTGTCAGATTGTGTCATCTACACCTCATGCGAGCCTTGCCCCATGTGTCTCGGCGCCATCTATTGGGCGCATATCAAGCGGATCTATTACGGCAACACGAAAAAGGATGCTGCCGCCATCGACTTCGCCGACGACTTCATCTACAAGGAACTGGAACAGCACATCGAAGAACGCACTGTACCGTTTATCCCTTTGCTGCGCGAAGAGGCCATTGAGACTTTCCGTGCCTGGGAGGCAAAACAGGACAAAATAGAATATTGATTCAGTCCCGTAGGGACGGAGGATGAATAGGCAGGGGTGAAATGTAATGCAACCCCTGCCAACAAGCAAAAATTCCGATTATTAATTCAAAACATTTTTGAACCATTTGTTCAAAAAATCGTAATTTTGCAGCCGCAAATCGCAAGATTCAGCGAAGCTAAAATCACGCCGCACCACGCTGAGATGAAGACAATGCGTTGACATCAAGGCCAGTGTGGGAATCAAATCATCTGATCCGGAGGTCATTCAAATGGAAAGGAGAATAGGCACAGTCCTTATTTATGTGGGAAACCGAGAAGCCGCACCACAAGTCAACGCGGTACTTTCCCGTCACGCAGGCATCATCATCTGCCGCCAAGGCTTTCCCCGTGGTAATTACAGCATCATTTCCGTCATTTTCGAAGGCACCACCGATGAGATAGGTTCCCTCACGGGCCAGTTGGGTCGCATCGAAGGCATCGAGGTGAAGTCGGCCTTGCTTAAAGGACGTGAGACTTAGAGACTTAGAGACGTGAGACAATGAATAAGATAGTCCTGCGTCCCCAGTCTTCTGTCCTTCGTCAAAAGAATTCAGAACAATAACTTAAAAATCAAACCGATATGCAATTCCATCCAGAAAAATGCCGCATCCCCGACGAGCCCAATCGCCCGTTCATCTCATCCGAAGAGATTTGGGATTACATCAACAACACCAAAAGCACCCCTGAACGTGTGCACGAAATCATCCAGAAGTCGTTGGACAAGAACCGCCTGACGATGGAGGAGACTGCCGTTCTTGTCAACACTACCGACCCTGCTTTGGTAGAGGAGATCAAGGAAGGCGCTCGCGAGCTGAAACGCCGCATCTATGGCAACCGTATCGTGCTGTTCGCCCCCTTGTATGTGGGCAACTACTGCGTCAACAACTGCGTTTATTGCGGCTTCCGTTCCTCCAACAAGGAGCAGATCCGCACCACTTTGACTGATGAAGAACTCATCCGCAATGTGGAGGCTCTTGAGGATGACGGCCAGAAGCGCCTCATCCTCGTCTATGGCGAGTCGCCGAAATACTCGCCCGAATACATCGCCCACACTGTGAAGGTGACCTACGCCACCAAGAAAGGCAAGGGTAGCATCCGCCGCGTCAACATCAACGCCGCTCCTTTGGATGTGGAAGGCTTCCGTGTTGTGAAAGAGGCTGGCATCGGCACCTACCAGATCTTCCAAGAGACCTATTGCCCTGAGATTTACAACGAATACCACCCCGCCAATACCAAGAAGGGCGACTACAACTACCGTCTCACCTCGATGGACCGTGCCCAGCAGGCTGGCATCGACGACAACGGTCTCGGTATCCTCTTCGGCCTTTACGACTGGCGTTACGAGGTGCTGGCTATGATCCGTCACACCAATCACCTGGAGGCTTGCTTCAACGTGGGTCCGCACACCATCTCATTCCCGCGTATCAAAGACGCTTCGGGCCTGAACATCGACAAGAAATATTTCGTGGATGATGACACCTTCGAGAAGATTATCGCCATCTTCCGTCTGGCCGTGCCTTACACAGGCATGATCCTGACCGCCCGTGAGGATGCTGCTTTCCGCGCCAAGGCCATCGAATACGGTATTTCGCAAATCGACGGCGGCACCAACCTGCAGATTGGCGACTACAAATACCACCACGAGGAAGAGGAGAAGAACAGCGACAAGCAGGAGGACCAGAACCTGCACCGCGAGCAGTTCAAGATTGGTGATGACCGCTCATTGGGCGACATCATCGACAAACTTCTCGACCACGACTTCATTCCGAGCTTTTGCACAGCTTGCTACCGTTTGGGTCGAACGGGTGAGCATTTCATGGAATTCAGCGTGCCGGGCTTCATCAAGCGCTATTGCACTCCAAATGCCATCTTGACTTTGAGTGAGTACTTGGTGGACTACGCCACACCCGAAGTGGCCGCCAAGGGCTGGAAGTGCATCGAGAACAACTTCAAGAATGTCGACCCGAAGTTCTTGGACGAGCTGAAGAGCCGCATCGAGCGCATCAAGAAGGGCGAGAGAGACTTGTATTTCTAAAATCAAGGTCCCTGAGCCTGTCGAAGGGCCGGCTCCAATTAAGATTATTAGATAGTGAAAAGACCTCTGCCGAAATCTCGACAGAGGCTTTTCTTTTCTAGCGAAATACGGATTACAGATTATCCTTAAAATACTGCGTAATCTTTGCAACCAGGTGTGCGCGGTCGGGACCTGCAACGTTGTGGTCGTGGCCAGGATAGACGAAGTAATCCAGTTGTTTGCCGTTGTGGATGCAGTTTTCGACGAAGACGAGGCTGTGTTGCCACATCACCACGGGGTCGGTGGTGCAGTGGATCATCAGGAGCTTGCCTTCGAGTTTGTCGGTCTTGTTCTCAAGGCTAGTCAGTTCATAGCCCTCGGGGTTCTCTTGAGGCGTGTCCATGTAACGTTCACCGTACATGATTTCGTAGTATTTCCAATCCAGCACAGGACCACCAGCTACACTGACTTTGAAGACTTCTGGGTGGTTGATCTTCAGCGAGGTCGACATGAAGCCGCCATAGCTCCAGCCATCGCTGCCGATGCGGTCGGCATCAACGTATGGCAGGGTCTTCAGCCATTCGATGCCCACCAACTGGTCGCGCATCTCAAGTTGACCGCACTGGCGGTGGATGCACTGTTCAAAGGCCTCGCCACGGTCGGCGGAGCCACGGTTGTCGAGGGTGAAGACAAGGAAGCCTTCTTGGGCAAGATAGTTGAGGTAGATGCCTGCGCCAGCTGTCCAAGTGTCGGTAATCAATTGAGCGTGGGGACCACCATACACATAGACAATGACAGGGTATTTCTTTGAAGCGTCGAAGTTATAAGGCTTGATGAGGCGGGTGTAGAGCGTCTGACCGTCTTCGGCTTTCAGGGTGCCAAGCTCGGTTTGGCCGATGTTGTAATCCTTCAGCGGGTTTTCAGCTTCAAACAAGCGTCTGACCAGTTTCCCACTGTTGTCTTGCAAGTCGACATTGTAAGGCACATCGGTGCTGGAATAGAAGTCCAAGAAATACTTGCCATTGCCTGAAGGCATGATGTCGTGGGTGCCGTGTTCCTTGGTGAGTTTGGTGACCTTGCCGCTACGGATGTCCATCATGTAGCAGTGGCGTTCCAGCGGACTGACTTCGGTGGAGCGGTAGTAGATCTTGCTGCCGTCCTTTGAGAAGCCATTGAAGTCCGTGATGACATAGTTACCCTTGGTGAGCTGCTTCACCGTCTTCTTGCTGATGGTGTAAAGATAGAGGTGATAGTAGCCGTCACGTTGGGCTTTCCAGATGAACTGGTCGGAGTTATCGGGAAGGAAGTAGGCAGGACCTTGAGGCTCCACATACTGCTCATCGCGGTCTTCAAAGATGGTCTGGATGAAGTCGCCCGTGATGGCACTGTATTCATTGAATTTCAGGTGGTTCTGTTCACGGTTCAAAACACCGATGTAGATGCGCTTGTTGTCGGGATTCCAGGTGATGGCGGTAAGGTATTGCTCTGCGGGTTCACCGGTCTTGACCACGATTTCCTTGCCCGTGGCGATGTTGTAGATGTGTAGCGTCACCTGATGGCTTGTCATGCCGGCCATGGGGTATTTGATGGGTTTGGCCGTGGCGATACGTTCTTGGATATCGACCAAGGGATAGTCAGTCACCATGCGTTCGTCCATGGAGTAGTAGGCGAGGAGCTTGCCGTCGGGCGACCAGAAGATGCCGCCATCGATGGCGAACTCGTTGCGGTGTACGCTCTGACCTGCAACGACGCCTTCGGGGTTATTGGTGATTTTGATTTGCTCTTTGCCCTTGGCTACATAGAGGTTGTTGTCAACGGTGTAAGCCACATTCAAAGTGGGCTTGCAGATGTTTTGGTTTTCAGCACCTTGCGGAATTGACGTGATGGCTTCAATGGTTTTGCTCTTGATATCCATCTTGTTGAGCGTGATGCCATTTTCGCTTAAGCCATAGAAATAGGCCTGGTAGTCGTTGATCCAAGTCAGTTGGGGAATGCGTGTCAGGTCGTTGACACCTTCGCCTTTGGTGAAGGCATTCAGTTCATCAAGAGTGAGGAACGTAGCTTCTTTCTTGCTGCCCGGCATCGTGGTGACAATCTCTTTGTCCTTCACTTTCATCAGTATCTCTGAGTTGCCAATCCATTTCAGTTGGTTGGGTCGTTGGGCATAGACTGCTCGGTTGTTGTAGGAAGCGTCGGCAGGAGTGAACATCTTCTTTTCTTGAGCCGTGGCAGGCATGGCAAAAGTCGCTAAGACGGCCATCAATAAGAGAGTCAGAATTTTCTTCATTTTTGTTCAAATTTAAGATTTAACTCCGTTGAATTTTCAATTTGGTGCAAAAATAGGGATTATTTCAATACCTTTGCCCCACAAATCGAAGATTAAACATAGTTAAATTTGGAACACGATGAAAAAGCGCAAAGTCCCACATACCTTCGTTATCGTTTTCTTTATCATCGTTATTGCTGCGGTGCTCACTTGGATTATCCCACCAGGGAAATATGTCTCGGAGCAGGTTGGCGATGAGACGGTGATGACATTCTATTATGCCGACCAATTGCCGGAAGGCGGCCATTCGACCCTTCGAGAGGCCTCAGGGACCGCAGGCTCAGGGACCGCAGAGTTCCATGCGGAACCACAGACATGGCAGGTGTTTTCAGCATTCTACAAAGGCTTTGTCAAGCAGGGTAACATTATCGTGTTCATATTAATCATCGGTGGCGCTTTTTGGATCATGAACAAAAGCAAGGCAATCGATATGGGCATCATGTCGTTCCTGAAGTTCACCAAACGCCTCGAACGCTGGAAGTTGATGCGCAAAATAGGGGTGAACAATGTCGTTATCATCCTCATTATGCTGTTGTTCAGCCTCTTCGGGAGTGTGTTCGGCATGAGTGAGGAAACCATCGCCTTTGCCTTGATTATCATTCCTTTGGCGGTCTCGATGGGTTATGACAGCATCGTGGGTTTGTGTATGGTGTATGTGGCGGCACATATTGGTTTCTCGGGTGCCATGCTCAACCCATTCACCATCGGCATTGCACAGGGTATCGCAGAGATTCCGCTATTCACGGGTATCGGCTACCGTGCCGTTTGTTGGGCCATTTTGACAGTTGTGGGTATCATTTTCGTGTTGTGGTATGCCAACAAAGTGAAGAAAAATCCGCAGTCATCCATCATGTACGAAGATGATGCCTATTGGCGCAAGTCGGCGGAGGTGAAGGAAGAGGAACTGGAACGCTACACGCCCCGCAAGGCCTGGTTTGTTTTCGCTTTTCTGACGTCAGTATTCATCGTGTTCTCGGTGCTTTATCCGATGACTACCTTGAAAATCGGCAATAGCGAGACTACATTGCCCTTGCTCCCCATCGGAACGGCGGTGTTTGTCCTTTTGAGCATCATCACCTTGCGCAAAACGGTGCATTATTTTGTCCTTACCTTGCTCTTTGCTACTGTGTATTTTTTGGTGGTCGGCGTACTGGGCTACGAGTGGTATATTATGGAGATTGCCTCATTGTTCTTGGTGCTTGGCATCGCCAGTGGCTTGTCCGTCGACAAAAGCGCGAGCGACATTGCGAAGCTGTTCCTAGAAGGCATGGGCGACATTCTTTCTGCGGCAGTCATCGTGGGCTTGGCGGGCGGCATTGTCATTATCCTTCAGGACGGCGGTATCATCGACACCATCCTTTATGGCCTCTCCAAGTCGATGAGCAACATGGGCAAGATCGCCTCGGCGGAAATCATGTATGGCATCCAGACCTTGATTAATATTGTCATTCCGAGCGGTTCGGCCAAGGCTGCCATTACCATGCCCATCATGGCACCTTTCAGCGACCTGATCGGTATCTCGCGTCAGGCCACGGTGGTGGCTTTTCAGTTCGGCGACGGCTTCACCAATATGATCACACCCACCAGCGGCGTCTTGATGGCTGCCCTCGGCGTGGCCCGCATCCCGTGGGAGAAATGGGTGCGTTTCATCTGGAAGTTCATCCTTGTGCTGGTCGTCATCGGGGCCTTGCTGCTTATTCCTACGGTGACGATGCAGTTGGCAGGATTCTGACATAAAAATTCGTTAGACCTTTATAAATCTAACAAATTATATCTAACTAAAAAGTATCATTATGAAAAACACATTCAAATTGTTAGCAGTGGTAGCCATTGGCACCTTGCTGTTCACCTCCTGCAAAAAGGAGAAATTGGAAGGTCAGTACATGCCTGACAAGAAACTGTCAGTCATCAGAAGTGCCACCATTGATATGTCAGATGGCACAGAATCATTTGTCACAGTCTACACCTATCACTGGGACGGCAAGCTCCTCTCCGACATTGAAGCGACAAATGGTATCACCGGTAGTGGCTTGAATAAGTGCACTTTTACCTACGATTCAAAGAAGCGCGTGGAAAAGATTACCTCAGAAACTGATGTCACTTCCATTTACAAGCTCATCTACAACGACAAGGAGCTGACCAAAGTGGAGGGCTACTTTGACAGTGATGAGATTACCGATGAATATCTGTTCACGAGAACCGATGGCAAGGTGACCCAGATAACGCATAACAACTTTGACGGATTTCTCAAGAAGGGTGAATTCAAATCGCTTAGTTTCTTCTTCCCCGAGCAGATTGTGACGGCCATGGAGACGGCTTCAAGGGTTGCCGACAAAGCCGAGAGTAATGTCACCAACCTGATTTGGGAAGGCGACAACATCATTAAGACAGAATTGGTGACCACGTCAACTCTTATAACGGATTATACATACGACAACAAAGTCAACCCGTTAAGGGGCTTGTACAGAAATAACTTTGAATCAACGCCAGAAACCATTCATTCAGCCAACAACATCCTTACTACCACCAAAGAAATGCCTATCATGGGCACCATCACCAATACCCACACCTACGAATATGATGGTGATTATCCGGTAAAGGATGTCATTGAGATGCATAGTATGTTAACTAACACCAAGACGGTCAATACCTATACCTATTTATAATAAGTGTCGAAGAGATACACCCTTTTCTTAATTGTTGTTTTGGCTTTCACTGCCTGTCGTGAAAAGCCGCAAGCAACACAATGGAACCTGATGGATAGCGCTCCTGCCCAAATCTGGGAGGAGTGCTATCCTTTGGGTAATGGTCACCTTGGCATGATGCCTGATGGCGGCATTGACAAAGAAACCATCGTACTGAATGACATTACTTTATGGTCGGGTGCATCGAGTGACGACAGCAACCCTTTGGCTTTGGAATCGTTGCCTGAAATCCAACGACTTTTGAAGGAAGGCAGGAACGACGAAGCACAAAACCTGATGTATGAGACTTTCGTCTGTGGCAGTGAAGGCTCGGGCCACGGCCAAGGCGCCAAAGTGCCTTTTGGCTGCTATCAGACTTTGGGCAACATGACGATTGATTATCATTATCCTTATGCCGATTCCATAACCAATTATAAGCGAACGCTTTGCCTCAATGATGCCATCCACAAGGTTTCTTTTGATAAAGGTAGTCAACACTACGAACGCGAGTCTTTTATTTCCCGTGTGGATGAGGTGGCAGTAATTAGAGTTAAGGTCCCTGAGCCTGTCGAAAGGCCGACTCTCACTCTAAACCTCTCCCGACCTGAAAAAGCAGAGGTTTTCACTTATGCTGACAGTGTCATTATGTTTGGCCAGCTGGAAAGCAACGTTGAAGGCGTGGAAGGAATGCGATATTATGCTAAGGCACAAACAATTGTCGAAAACAATGAAACCGTCATCTATTTCTGCGCTGCAACAGATTTCATGTGTGACAACCCGGAAACATACGTCAACGAGCACTTGCAAAAGGCAATTGTGAAAGGCTTTGAGGCCGTGAAAAACGACCACCTAAAAGCCCATCACGAGCTGTTTGACCGCGTGGAGCTGGAGATTGGCGACCCCCAAGAAAAACAAGACCTGACTTTGGAAGACCATTGGAAAGACTTCCTTGTCAACGACGACCCATGGTTGCCGACCTGTTATTTCCACTACGGGCGTTATCTGCTCATCAGCTCCACCCGCGAGGACCTGCTGCCACCCAATCTGCAAGGGCTGTGGGCAAACACCATCCAGACGCCATGGAACGGCGACTACCACCTGAATATCAATGTGGAGATGAACCACTGGCCCTGCGAGGTCTGCAACCTCTCGGAAATGCACCTGCCATTAATTCACTTTGCTGCGGGATTAATGCCTTCAGGAAGTAAGACGGCTCGCGATTTCTACGGTGCCCGTGGCTGGACCGCCCATGTGGTGTGCAATCCGTGGGGTTTCACGGCACCGGGCGAGCATCCTTCGTGGGGCGCCACCAACACTGGTGGAGCTTGGCTGGCCCTGCACGCATGGCAGCATTTTGAGTTTACGCAAGACACGGCATTTTTGCGAGAAGCCTATCCATTATTGAAAGAGGCGGCCTTGTTTTTCCTCGATGCGATGATAGTGGAGCCCGAGCACGGCTGGCTTGTCACCGCCCCGACTACATCACCCGAAAACGCTTTCTGGCTCAACGATAGCACCGCTGTCAGTGTGTGCATGGGCAGTACGATGGACATGCAGATTGTCAGCGAGCTGTTTGATGCAGTTTGCCAATCGGCTGAGATGTTAGGAGTCGACGATTCTATCGTCGAAAATCTACATATTGCAAAGGCCAAATTTCCTCCGATGCAAGTCAGCAAGCAAGGTTATTTGCAGGAATGGCTGAAAGACTACAAGGAAGTGGAGCCGCAACACCGCCATGTGTCGCACTTGTTTGGCTTGTATCCTGGCACGATGCTGACCCAATCGAAAACGCCAGAACTAATGGATGCTTGCCGCGAGACCCTGCGTCGCCGTGGCGACGAAGGCACGGGCTGGTCGAGGGCATGGAAAATCTGTTTCTGGGCACGCCTTCACGATGGCGACCATGCCTATCATCTTTTGAGGAACCTGCTCGAGCCAGCAGTCCATCTTGACGGAAGCCATTCAGCAGGCACCTATCCGAATCTCTTCTGCGCCCATCCGCCTTTTCAAATCGACGGCAACTTCGGTGGCACGGCTGGCATCGCCGAGATGCTGTTGCAAAGCCATGACGGCGAACTAGAATTGCTGCCCGCCTTACCATCGGTATGGAAAGACGGCCATTTCAAAGGGCTTTGCGCCCGGGGCAATAAGGTGGTGGAATGCACTTGGAAGAATGGAAAAGTCACGTATTCAGCTGTGACTTCGCGGTGAGGTTTTTGGAAATCCAAAACTTACTCCATCCAATTTTCAATTCGCAACCCAGGGATGCGATTGAAATGTTTTATGTTGCCCGTTACAAGAGTCAAATCTTCCTGAATGGCTGTTGCGGCAATGAGCGTGTCAAAATGGTCGATTTTCATTCCCGTGTGCTCCAATTGCCAACGAATTTCACCATATTCCTTCAGACTATTAGTAATGGAGTATTGTTCAAAGAGATCCTTGATTTCATAGACATCTTCAAAGTGTTTCTGTTGTCCTGACTTGACTGCGCCAAAATACAATTCAGCCAGTGTTATTTCGGAGATTTTACAGTTGGTGTATCCTACCTGTCTGATGTGCTCCACAACTGAAGCATTTCCCTTGATTAGAGCTATGCAAATGCAAGTGTCCAAAAGATGTGTCTCGTGTGTCTGCATGGTCACCAATCTTCTATGGTTCTATTGTTTACCACATTGTGCCTTAATTCATCAGCAATCTCCTGAGCACTGCCATCGCCGCCCCAGTCCTTGTGAAACCTTGCCAATGCGGCATCCAATCTTTCATTTTCATCCACACCATGCTTCTTATCCATAGACTTCTTTGTAGGTGCAAGTCCCTTCACAAAATTCAGCACTTTGACCAACAAAGTCTCATCATCGGCAATCTCACCCATTGCGCGGTACAATTCCGCATTTAATTCTAATGCTGTCATGTTCCTAAATTGTTTTATGCCGCAAAAATACCATTATTCTCCAAATGGAAACAGTATTTCTGGCAGATTTGTGTAAGATTTGTTTCTTTTTCCTCCACCCAAAAGAAATTTTCTCTATTTTTGCCCCTGCCATTCCGGGAGAAATCGGAACGGCCAGAGAAAGCGCATTCTTCGCTTTATTCCTTGACGGTGAACCTAGACAATTCGCTTAAAGAACAAGGAATATGGGGATAGTGATTGCTTTCACTGTTATGTTTGTGTATTCATAATACCTAACATAAACAGTGGAGCTCACCCCTATCCATTGTTTTGTTCTTTAGGGAGTCTAGGCCCAACCGTCAAAATAAGGATAAGATGGGAGGCTCCGCTCTGTAGGCCTTTGTTATGTTGCCAATTTGAGCCAATGGGCAAAAACGGTTTCAAATCATGCAAAACAACAAGACAAGTAAGATGCTTAGAATTTTGGCAATTACGGTGGCATTGTCCATGCCGATGGTAGCAACAGCCCAAGGTGGATTGTTCCAAAGGGGCGAAGAATCAGCTCAGAATGCTGGATTTCTTCGTAATGGTGGAGAATCAATTTCCTTAACCAACCAGACCTTCGGCAATCCGACTGATGGTGTAAATGTCACTAACCAAACCTTTGGCGCACCACTTGGAAGCGGATTAATATTTCTGCTTATGGCAAGTACTGGTTACGCAGTATCGAAATCAAATAAAAGAAACAATAAAAGTAAAAAGGAGAATATAAAATGAAGAAAATCAGTATGATTCTGATGGCTTTTGCATTGGCCATAACCATGTCGCAATGCAAGAAAAACGAAGGACAACCGACCTCCAACGACGAGGTTGTGACCATCACCCTTGATGTGAAGAACAACAATGGCTCAAAAGTGGTGGTGAATCCCAATACGGGCACGGTCGACTTTGAAACTGGCGACAAAATTTATGTGGGCAGTGGAGGCAAATATGTCGGATTCTTGACTCACAATGGCACCAATTTCAGTGGCAACATCACCAACCCGACTGAAAACCAACCTTTACAGTTCTATTTCCTCGGCAATGTAACCACACAAGAAACCCTTTCTGCAGGCACGACGGAGGAATGTTCGGTCATCATCAGTGACCAGACGGAGCACTTGCCCGTGATTTCGTGTGCTGCATCTAACGAAAACTATGTTTCGGGCGTGACAGCCTATTCCGCCCATTTACTGAACAAGTGCGCTTTGGTGAAGTTCAATGTGACTACGCCTTCAAATTCACCCATCTGCATTACTGGCATGAAAAACAAGGTGACGGTGGATTTCACACAAAATACGATGACACCCAGCATGGATGGCGAAGGCGTGATTATGTTGCCCGCTGGAAGTGGAGAGAATGTTGAGAAATGGGCAATTTTGCTGCCGCAAGAGGCTTTGGAGGAAGGGGAAGAAGGGTCGGTTTATTCAGAGGACGGGAATTATTTGGGAATACGTGTCGGAATTCCTGCTATTTCTGAAAATGATTATATAGGGGACGGCATTATTGTCACTATTAATACCTATAAAATTCATGGAGCAATAAATGGATTGTTTTCTGTTAGCGAGTGTCAACAAGTATATTTTTCTCAAGGCAACTTACAATATCAAGCATCTAATAATTTATGGCAATTTGCAGAAAATCAATGGGAATTTGTAGGGGAAGATAATGTCAATATCTCAGAATTTTACAATGGATGGATAGATTTGTTTGGTTGGGGAACTAGTGGTTATAATCATGGAGCAAATTGCTATCAACCCTGGTCAACAAGTTTAAATAGTTCTGATTATTATGCTTATGGTGCCTATACATACAACTTGGGTGATCAAAATGGTCAAGCAGATTGGGGTTACAATGCCATCAGTAATGGCGGTAACATTGTCAACCAATGGCGAACATTAACAGAACAAGAGTGGAAATATGTTTTTGATATGCGCAGTACTTCTTCGAACGCTCGTTTTGCAAAAGCCAATATTGATGGAGTAAAAGGTATTGTCTTATTACCAGATGATTGGGACATTTCTGTTTTTGACCTAGATATGATTAATGAAGGAGATGCCGACTTTAATAGTAATAACATTTCTATTTCCGAATTCACCTATGTTCTACAAACCAATGGTGCAGTTTTTCTTCCCGCTTCTTTATGGCGTTGGGGAACCACTTTTGAACCATTTCCATGTGGATATTATTGGTCAGCATCACATTCAAACATGGGTGCCACTTGTTTGTATTTTGCCAATGATGGTGTGGAGTCTTCTTGGGGAGGTAGTGTGGGTAATGGTCGCGAAAATGGTTTTGCTGTGCGTTTGGTGAAAGACTACAATCCATAAATCATATTTGAAAAAGGAATGATTAGCATTGTTAGCAACGATAAGATGACTTTCATAGACATAATCAAAGAAGCATTTCGGCAAAAGAAATGGAATTACTATTCAGATGAGTTTATAGAGAAGTTGAACATAGAAAAACCGGATGATTGCCGAGAGTTTATCCGAAAGTTTTTTGCTGTATCAGGTAAAGCAGGAGAACTGAATAATATAAATGTAATCAAATCGTTAACTGATGAACGATGCCAACATATTGTTTACGTTTTCTTGTTAGGAGTGGGCGTTTACAATAAAAGTGTTGGAGTAAAATCTTTAATAGATGAGCAAATTCAGCAATATGTTGAGTGTTATAAGTGCAAATCTGATGTGAATTTCTACTTTATCTGGTTCCTGTGTTGTCTTTTCCATGATTTAGGTTATCAGGTAGAAAACTCTGATAAACCTGTTGGAAAACTTGCATTTGCCAAAGGTCAAAACCTAATAGGAGTACCAAAAGTATTCGATAAGAAGACTATAGAAAACTATTGGGATTACAGGCAGAAATGCCACAAAATGAATGACCATGGAATATATGCTGGAATTACCATGTATAAATCATTATGTGACATTCGTAGCGAACAAGAAAAGAATTCCTGGAAAAATGACAAAATTTGCTGGGAGAAAGAACTCGAGCACATATACAACATAGCCTCTTGGGTAGTATTGTGCCATAACATTTGGTTCGTTCAAAAAAACGAGAAATGCAATTGCGAATTATACGAGAAGTTCAATCTTAACTCATTGGTTTTGGAGAAAGATAAGCACAAAATCAAAATAGACAGACATCCACTTCTCTTTTTCTTTTGTCTTATCGATACTATTGAACCAATAAAGACAGTAAAAGATTCTTCATTACTTGAACAAATTCATATTTCTTTTGGCGAAAAAGAAATAGTCATTTCCAGCAATCTTAAATGTGGGTGCGGCGATAAATACCTTAAAGATGTTGGTGATTTGAATGATTGGCTCACAAAGACAAAAAGGGAAGATAATCAAGTCAAGATAGCGTTAGATTTGAAATAGAACTATGTTCTTCCGAATGTGTAAATTTGAGGGAGAATTTCAGCATTTTCAATTAGAAAATGAATAATGCGGCTGCTGTGGTACGACAGCCCTACAGCCCGGGCGGGGTGGTGTAAGGCTGTCACAAGGTTGCTGAGCCTGTCGGAGCACCGTGGCAGCCGCTTTGTTTTTGGTTGTCATGGCCAATTTATTCCGACAATAACACTCAAAAGTGTCCATATCTCAACAAAATTTCGAGTTATGGACACTTTTGTGACTTTTCGAAATAGAAATAAAAGAAAACCTTTCCTTTTCTGTTGAATTTCAAGCGGTAATCACTTCTGAAGCTCTTTTCGAAAAACAGAAAAAAGTGTCTATACTCAGCGGAATCTATCAAATTTTTCCACTTTCCGCTGAGTATAGATATATTTTTTCATACCTTTGCAGACGAAAAACACTATCATTATGCTTATTGGAAGAGAAAAAGAACAACAACGCCTGCTTCAGGCCGTTGGCGAAGAGGACTCGATGTTTGTGGCAGTTTATGGCCGTCGTCGTGTCGGAAAAACCTACTTGATACGCGAAACATTCAACAATAGTTTTACCTTCTACCATACTGGACTGGCCAAGTCTCCTATGAAGAAACAACTCGCCGCGTGGCGCATTTCCCTACGCGAGTACGGGCTCAAAAAAGCCACCCTGCCACGCACATGGCTCGATGCTTTCGAAGCTCTAAAGGTGATCATACGCCAGTCAACGGAATCCAAAAAAATCATCTTCATCGATGAGCTGCCTTGGATGGACACTCAGCGTTCCGGATTTATTCCCGCACTCGAGAACTTCTGGAACGGATGGGCGTCGGCCCGTAAGGACGTGGTGCTTATCGTTTGCGGTAGTGCCACCTCTTGGATTATCAAGAAAATACTCAAAAACAAAGGAGGTCTGCATAACCGTGTCAATACAAAGATTCATCTGCAACCTTTCACGCTCAACGAATGCGAGCGGTATGCCACCCACCGCAAACTTGGTATGAACCGCCGACAACTTATGGAGTGTTACATGATTATGGGTGGCATTCCTTATTATTGGTCAAAACTCGAGCGCAGCTTTAGTCTTGCCCAGAATATCGACAATCTTTTTTTTAATCCCGATGGGGAACTTCATGATGAATTTGATGCGCTCTACGCCTCGCTCTTCAAAAATCCTGACCCTTACATTACTGTCGTTCAGACTTTAGGCAGCAAACGTATCGGCATGACCCGTGATGAAATCATCAGCGAGGCACATCTCCAAGATAACGGACGGCTTTCCGAGATATTGCAAGACCTCGAAGCTTGCGGCTTTGTCAGAAAGTACACCAACTTTGGGCTGAAAACCAAAAGTGCTGTCTTTCAGCTCATTGATTCTTATACACTCTTCTATTATCGTTTCATACAACAGAACACTGGCGGCGATGAGTATTTTTGGTCGCGTCAGATGGGTTCGCCAATTTATTATAACTGGTGCGGACTCGCTTTTGAGCGTGTTTGTCTTCTGCATGTCACTCAGATTAAGAAAGCCCTCAGTATTTTCGGTACTATTAGCCGTGTGTGCTCCTGGCATCAGCCTGCCACCTCTGATGGAAAAGGCGCGCAGATAGATTTGCTTATCGATCGCGACGACAATGTTATTGATATCTGTGAGATGAAATACACCAAACAACCATACGAAATGACATCTGAGGAAGAACAGAAAGTCCAGAACCGCCGTTCTCGCCTCATCGCCGAGACTGGCACCGACAAAGCTGTCCATCTTATCCTTGTTTCAGCCAGTGGTGTGAAGCCAAATCCATATTCTGATGAATTTCAAGCAGTAATCACCTCAGAAGCTCTTTTTGAAAAATAAAATGCATACCTATACTCAGCGGAATCTATCAAATTTTTCCACTTTCCGCTGAGTATAGGAACTTTTTTTTCGGAACCATTTATTGTTTTCAAAACTTCAATTGGCTGAATTTACTATCCATCTTCACGCATTATGCTGTGACTTCGCGCTAAGTTCCCTGCTAATCCAAATAGCAAACGGCAAAGAAGTCAAAAAGGTGCAAACGTCGGCGACGGCTTGGGCGGCTTCGAGACCTGTGATGCCCCAAAGCCACGACATGATAAAGACTGTAGGGAGGAAATATAAGCCTTGGCGGCACATCGAGAGCAACGTGGCCTGCCAAGTATATCCGATGTTTTGGAACAGCATGTTGGTCGCAGTGCACATGCCCATCAGCGGGAAAGCAATGCACTGCCAGCGCAAAGCCTGACTGCCCACGCGGATGAGCTCGGGGTCTTCGCCACGGAACCATGAGATGATGTCGGGCGCGAAGATATATACGACGGTTGCTAAGACAATCAAAAATGCCGTGGAAATCGTAATGCAAAACATATAGCTCTCCTTGACACGAGCATAGAGTTTGGCACCGTAGTTATAGCCACACACAGGCTGGAATCCTTGCCCGAACCCGATGACGATGGCGAAGCAGAACAAGGTGATGCGCGACACGATGGTAAAGGCAGCCACAGTGGAGGCTTCGTTGCCGGGCAAGGCATAATGCACCGCCATGCGGTTGAGGCTGATGGTGGCCACCACCGACAAAGCCTGTCGTGCCAACGAAGGCAAGCCGCCCCGCGTGATTTCCTTGTAATAGTATAGGGTAGGGGTGAAGTTCTTGAATTTGATGTGGACATTGCCAGGTCGCGAAGTGCCCCAAAGCAAAATGCACCAGCCGAAGCACTGACTCACCGCCGTAGCTAACGAAGCCCCACTGACACCCAAGTCAAGCACAAAGATGAAAATCGGGTCGAGGATGATGTTGAGGATGGCTCCTGAGGCAATACCAATCATGCCGAAACGGGCGTTGCCTTGCAGTCGTAGCTGGTTGTTGAGCGTCAGCGACGACATCATGAAAGGTGTGGCAAGCAGGATGAAGCGCAGGTAGTTGTTGGCGTAGGGGAGAATGCTTTCGGTGGCACCCATTGCCCGCGACAAGGGCGAGATGAAAATCATGCAGATGAGACCTGCAATAGCGCCTAGAATCAAAGGGGAGAAGAACCCCGTGGCAGCCATGCGCCCCGCGTTCTGTCCTTGTTTGGCACCCAAAGCCCGCGAGATGTAGTTGCCCGAGCCATGCCCGAAAAAGAATCCGCAGGCATTAATAAAGGCCATGTAGGCAAACGAAACGCCTACGCCTGCCACGGCCTCGGTGCTCAAATGACCCACATAAAACGAGTCCACCATATTGTAAATGGTGGTCACGAGCATGCTAATGATGGTGGGTACAGCCAGCTTGAGGATCAGCCGCCTGACGGGCTGTTCTGTCATCATCTTGTACCGCTCGTTGATTTTCCGCTCGTCGTTGATGTTTGACATGGTCGTCGAATTCGAGTGCAAAGATAAACCCTTTTTGTGTCACTTTGTCACCCCGACTGACAAAACCCTGCCATTTTCCACTTTGGCACGAAATGTGACTAACCCCCGCCGTTCAATCTTTGAAATGCAAAGCATTCGACGAAGTCAATTTTGAATCATTAAATTTTAAATCAGAATAATTATGGCAAAATTATCAATCAAACCTCTGGCCGACCGCGTGGTCATCGAGCCCGCAGCCGCCGAACAGAAAACCGCTAGCGGTATCATCATCCCTGACACCGCCAAAGAGAAACCCCAACAAGGAACCGTCGTAGCTGTGGGTCCTGGCACGAAAGACAACCAAATGACCCTGAAGGTCGGTGACACTGTCATCTATGGCAAATACGCTGGCACCGAGTTCCATCTCGACGGCAAGGATTACATGATTATGCGTGAAAACGACGTTATCGCAATCATCTAAATAGACGTGAGACACGAGACTATTGGACGCGAGACCGTCCCGCGTCACGAGTCCCGCAGTCCCGTGTCAAACAACAATTAAACACTTCAACAGTCAACAAATAAACAACAAATATCATGGCAAAAGACATTCTTTTCAATATCGAATCGCGTGACGGCCTGAAGAAAGGTGTCGACGCATTGTCAAACGCAGTGAAGGTGACCCTCGGCCCCAAAGGTCGTAACGTGGTCATCGAAAAGTCGTATGGCGCTCCCCAAATCACCAAGGACGGTGTGACGGTCGCCAAGGAAATCGAACTCATCGACCCCGTTGAGAACATGGGTGCTCAGTTGGTGAAGGAAGTGGCTTCCAAGACCAACGACCTCGCTGGTGATGGTACTACTACTGCCACCGTGTTGGCTCAAGCCATCGTGGCCACGGGTCTGAAAAACGTCACCGCCGGTGCCAACCCGCTTGACCTGAAGCGTGGTATCGACAAGGCTGTTGCCGCTGTGGTCGCTTCGTTGAAGAAGATGTCGGTGAAGGTCGATGGCGACAACGAGAAGATCAAACAAGTGGCTACCATCTCTGCCAACAACGACAGCGAAATCGGCGGCCTTATCGCCGAGGCAATGAGCAAGGTGAAACAAGAAGGCGTCATTACCGTTGAGGACGCCAAGGGTATCAACACCTACGTCGACGTCGTCGAAGGTATGCAGTTCGACCGTGGCTACATCTCGCCTTACTTCGTCACCAACACCGAGAAGATGGAAGCCGTCTATGAGAATCCTTACATCTTGATCTACGACAAGAAGATCTCCGTGATGAAGGACTTGCTGCCCGTGCTCGAAAAGACCTTGCAAACCGGTCGTGCCCTCATCATCATCGCTGAGGACATCGACGGTGAAGCTTTGGCTACCTTGGTCGTCAACCGTCTGCGTGGCTCGCTGAAAGTCGCAGCCGTCAAGGCTCCTGGCTTCGGTGATCGTCGTAAAGAGATGCTGGAAGACATCGCCATCCTGACTGGTGGCACTGTCATCAGCGAAGAGAAGGGCTACAAACTTGAGGATGCCACCCTGCAAATGTTGGGTCAGGCTGACAAGGTCAGCATCAACAAGGACAACACCACCATCGTGAACGGTCATGGTGCCAAGAAGGACATCGAAGGCCGCACCAACCAAATCAAGGCCCAAATCAAGACCACCACGAGCGACTACGACCGCGAGAAACTGCAAGAACGTCTGGCCAAGTTGGCCGGCGGCGTGGCAGTCATCTACGTGGGTGCCGCCTCTGAGGTCGAGATGAAGGAAAAGAAAGACCGCGTCGAGGACGCTTTGAACGCCACTCGCGCTGCCATCGAAGAGGGTATCATCCCTGGCGGCGGTGTCGGTTTCATCCGCGCCATCAAGGCCATCGAGAAGATGAAGGGCGAAAACGAGGACGAGACCACGGGTATCGCCATCATTAAGCGCGCCTTGGAAGAGCCGCTGCGTCAGATTGTTGAAAACGCCGGCCTCGAAGGCTCGGTCGTCGTCAACAAGGTCATGGAAGGCAAGAACGACTTCGGCTTCAATGCCCGTACTGAGGTCTATGAGAACTTGCTCAGCACTGGTGTCATCGATCCTGTTAAGGTGTCGAGAGTCGCCTTGGAGAACGCTGCTTCTATCGCTGGCATGCTGTTGACCACCGAGTGCGTCATCAGCAATCACAAGGAGCCTACGCCTCCTACACCTCCTATGCCCATGGGCGGCGGAATGGACGGAATGATGTAATTCTGAATGCAGAATGCAGAATGCGGAATTAGGAATGCGGAAAGACCTGCGAACAAGGTAGTCTCGTGTCCCGCGTCTTTTAGTCCCGCGTCCCAAGTCACATAATGGAAACGAGCAAAAGGCTGACTGCGAAAGCGGTCGGCCTTTTTGCTTATATTCAAAAGAATAAATCAAGGCTTCAATACCGCCAATGGAATAATCTTCACCCCATCGTTGCGGGTGTAGGCCATTTTGCCGCCCGTGAGGATGATTAATAAGTCAGGCTCGCGAAGGGGAACTTGCTTTTCCTTTTTGTTATACTCACGGACAAGACTTTGCAATTCAAGCAAATGTCCAGCTCCTTCTTCTATCTCTTGGCTGCCAAGTTTACATTCAATCAAAGCATATCGCCCGTCATTCAGGTGAAGGACAAGGTCGGCCTCCAATCCGTAACGGTCGCGGTAATAAGACAAATGGCTATCGAAATCAGGAGTATAGGCTTTTAAGTCCCTGACACACATTTGCTCAAAGATGAAACCGAAAGTCTTGAGTTGGGTGTGCAGGGCTTCTGGAGTAATTTCCAATGCGGCAACTGCTATGGATGGGTCGATGAACGCCCGTTTATGGCCGCTTCGGATGGCAGTCTTGCTTCGGATGGCTGGACACCAAGCGTCGATGTCGCAAATAACAAAGAGCCTTTCCAACGCCTTGACGTAATCCTCAAAAGTCGGTTTGGTCAGCGAAACTTCGCCCGAGGAAACTATATCGGCGAGGATGGAAGTTTGTTTGGCCAATGTCGAAATGTTTCTGGCATAACTGCGAAGCAGTTTCTTGGCAATTCTTTCATCGCGTTGTACGCCGTCGATTCGGGAAATGTCCTCTTTGCACACGGAATCAACGTAATCCCTTGCCACAAAGAGTTTTGCCTTATCCGACTTGATATTGATGGTTGCAGGCCATCCTCCGCGACATGCGGCGAAGATAAGGTCTTCCACCTGCATATCAGAAGTGATGCCATCAATGTCCAATGTTGGGTCGTCAAATAACTGTTGAAGTGAGATTTTCCCATTCGATTCACCATATTCCCATAGGCTCATGGGAAGCATTTTCATTCGGGAAATACGGCCTGTGCCTGAGTGAAAGATGGCTTTTTTGTCAACGGCATTCGATCCTGTCAGAATGAATTGCCCGGGAAGGTTTCGCTTGTCCACCATTGTACGAACCGCATCCCAAATGACGGGAGCGTCTTGCCATTCATCGATAAGCCGTGGTGTTTCGCCTTGTAACAACAACGATGGTTTTGAGGCAGCCGTGGCAAGATACTCGTTGCGCATATCGGGGTCTTGCAGTTTGATGACACTTTTTGCGATTTGTTCGGTGGTGGTTGTTTTGCCGCACCATTTTGGTCCTTCTATCAATACGGCTCCGAAGGCCTCAAGCCTTTCTTTCAAAATGATGTCAGATGTGCGATGTAGATAAACCATTTTTTTTGTGGTTTGTTTCGGCTGCAAAAATACTTATTTTTTAATTATTTACAAAATTCATTTTCCTTTTTTGTGGCATTTCGTTTTCCTTTTTTGCGGTAGATTATCAAAGTTTTCAGCTGTTCCGCAATTTTTTCCTAATTTTGCCGATTATTAATAATGAAGTGACCTATCACATAGCAAAATGTCAGAAACCCCTCAAAATAATAAGCATAGGAAACCCAACCTCCGCAATGTTTCTTTGAAGAAACTGAATCGGAAATACGACTTTTTGTTGAGGCATGACGAATCCCAAAAGGAAATATTGGGCTTCAAGCTGAATTTGCTGAATCTGATTCTCGTCATCATCGGCATTGCCCTGCTGCTTATCATCATCACGACCTTCATTATTGCCTTCACGCCTTTGCGCGAATACATTCCGGGCTATACCGATACCAACCTCAACCGAGAAGTGTATGAACTCAACCTTCGTGCCGACTCGATTGAAAATGAAATGATGAAAAAGGACGTTTATTTTGAGAATCTGAAAAAAATCGTCGAAGGCTATGACTTCGCCGCCGACAGTGCCTTGGCATCGATTAATATCTATGAACCGCTGCCTAAAGGTGTTACTGACACGATTACATTGAAAAAGTCCGTGCAGGACAGCCTGCTTCGTGCGGAGTATGAGGCCCAAAGCCAATATAACCTTTTCGGTGACGACTATCTGCCGCCTGCCAAACCAAGTTCATTGGTGAAAAACTTCTTTGTCCCGCTCACTGGCACCATTATTAAGGGCTTTAATCCTGATGATGGACATTTTGGTGTCGACATTGTCACCGACGGCGACCAGATTATTAATGCCACCTTGGATGGCACAGTGGTGTTTTCCACTTGGAGCATCAACAACGGCTATTGCATCGGTATCCAACACGAAGATAGCTATTTCTCTGTGTATAAGCATAATGCGACCTTGCTAAAGAAGGAAGGCGACTACGTCAAGGCAGGGGAGGCCATTGCCATTTTGGGTCGCTCGGGTGAGGCGGAGGAATCAGAACACCTGCATTTTGAGCTGTGGCGCAGTGGCATCGCCATTAATCCCGCTGAATATATGACGATTAATAATCCCAACGGTAACTAAAAATCCTTATCTTTGCACACTTTTTTGTAGAACTATAAGATAATGTATTGGCAATAAGAGACGGCCCTTCGACAGGCTCAGGGACCTTAAACAAAAGCAGAGAGTGCCTGAGTGCTGAGCTTGTCGAAGTATCGAAGGCCCCGAAGCCCGAAGCCAGTCAACAATTAAACAATTAAACAATCAACAATTAAACGATTAAACAGTCAACAAATCAACATTAAACAATGACTATATTAATTAAGGTATTACAATTCTTCCTTTCCCTCTCTATTTTGATTTTCGTCCACGAGTTGGGCCATTTCCTTGCCGCAAAGGCTTTCAAGACCCGCGTGGAAAAATTCTACCTCTTCTTCGATTGGGGCTTTTCGCTCTTCCGTTGCAAGAAGGTGAACGGCAAATGGCGCTTCAAGTTTTTCTCGAAGAATGTCCCCGAGAAATACACAGTCACTGAATACAAAGACGCCGCAGGGAAGAAGCAGAAAAACTACGAGCCCATCGACCTTAGCACCTTGTCCGAGGACGACTGGCGCCGCAGTGATGAGACAGAATACGGCATCGGCTGGTTCCCGCTGGGTGGTTACAACAAAATCGCTGGCATGATCGACGAGTCGATGGACAAGTCGCAGATGCAGCAACCCGCTCAGCCTTGGGAGTTCCGCTCCAAACCCGCTTGGCAACGTTTCATCATCATGGTTGCGGGTGTGTTTATGAACGTGATGCTGGCTTTCGTCATCTATATCGGCCTGCTCACCAAGGAAGGCGAACAGTATCTTCCTACTACCGAAGTCAACAAGTATGGTATCAGCGTCGATAGCCTGGGTTTTGAGCTGGGCTTCCGCGACGGCGACCAGATCCTGTCCGTCGATGGCGAAGAAATCGAGAGATTCCAGGACATCCCCATGCAAATCATCCTCGACAAGGCCAAGGCAGTTGAGGTGAAACGTAATGGAAGAGATACGGTCATTAATTTGCCCGAAGATGCGGTCACCAAGCTGCTCAGCTCGCAGGATCCCAATTTCATCACATATCGTTTCCCCTTCGTGGTTGACCAAGTGATGGACAATTCTGCCGCTCAGGTCGGTGGGCTGAGGGAAGGCGATGCTATCATCGGCATTAATGAGATAGAAACACCTTATTATCAGGATTTTGTAAAAAACATCAAGCAGTTCAAGAATCAAGATATTGAAGTCATTGTGTTGCGCGACCGCGACACAGTCACCTTGGCCATGCATCTTCCCGAAGAGGGCGTGATAGGTGCCTATTGCAGGACTTATCTGCCTGATTATTATGAGATTGAGACCAAGGAATACACCTTCTTCCAGGCCATTCCCGCTGGCTTCTCAAAGACCTTCGACGAGCTAAATGACTATTGGAAGCAGGTCAAGCTCATCTTCTCTCCCAAGACCAAGGCTTACGAGAGTGTTGGTGGCTTCATCAGCATCGGAAAGATTTTCCCTGACCAGTGGATTTGGAGCATCTTCTGGCGCATGACGGCCTTCTTGTCCATCGCCCTCGCCGTGATGAACATCCTGCCCATTCCTGCTTTGGACGGAGGCCACATTCTCTTCCTGTTGGTTGAGATTATCACGCGCCGCAAACCCAGTGACAAGTTTATGGAAGTGGCCGAAACCGTGGGTCTCATCATCGTGTTGGGATTGGTCATCTTAGCCAATGGCAATGATATTATCAGGCTCTTCAAGTAGGTTGTAAGGCCGAAATTTTGAATGGAATTAAATATTGAATTTTAGAAAACTAATAATCAGCGAATTAATAATTTAGGTCAAAATTAATTGCCGAGAGAATACTATTTTTTGTATTTTAGCGGCTTCAATCTCGTCAACGATGTTGCAATTGAAAAGCAAAATAAGACATATTCTCCTGTTGTTTGTCGTGTTTTGGATGGCGGGTGATGCCGTGGCCCAACAAGCTCCCATTTTCACCAACTTCTCCAATTCCTATGCCTACGCCAATGCTGCTTTCAATGGAATGAGTGAAGGGATTAATTTGATGGGACTGTATCGTATGCAATGGGCAGGTTTCGTCGATAATGATGGCAACGACGTCGCCCCAAAGACGTTTTTGTTGACGGGTGACATGCCCCTTCGTTTTTTGCACGGCGGCCTCGGCTTTTCGGTGATGCAGGACAAACTCGGATTCGAGAATAACGTCAATGTAGGATTGGGCTATTCCTTCCACATGGATTTGGGTGGCTCTGTGTTGGGTATCGGTTTGGCAGGGACAATGCTCAACCGCTCCGTCGATTTCTCACAGCTTCATCCCACCAGCGAAGGCGACCCGCTTCTCCAAGGTTTGGGCGAGGAGAGTGACCTGCTGTTCGATTTCAATGCGGGCATTTTCTGGCAAATTCCTGAGTCGTTTTATATAGGTGTCTCGGTCGTCAACGTGCTCCAAAGCATGACCAAATCCCTTAGCGACAATTCGGAGACGAGTGCCAGTTTTACTACTGACAGAACCTTCTATTTGATTGCAGGTTGGCCCTTCCGTTTCGAGGACATACCTTCATTTACTTTTGTGCCTTCGGTGAGTGTGATGAGCGACATCGCCTCCACACAATTGAATGCCAGCATGAAGGTCGTCTACAGGGACCTCTTCTCTTTGGGTGTCAACTACCGTCCGCAGGAATCCGTTGGCCTCATGGTGGGGCTCACCATCAAGGACATCACAGTTGGATATGCATACGATATTAATACCATGGGCTTGGGTGTGCCGGGCTCACATGAGATAGCACTAAGTTATTGTTTCAAACTTGACCTTGACAGGACCCCGAGAGACTACCGAAGCGTTAGGTATTTGTGATGAATTTGGGGCGAAATTGAGGTCGTTTTAATTCGGATTAATTCGCATTGAGAATAAAAAAATCGAAAAAAAATGAAAAAAATGGGCCGATAGAACATAATATTTTCTAATTTTGGCGGTTTTTAATACTAAACCGTCGGTAGAAAATGGCGAAATCGGGCCGACAAAAGTAAAGCAAGAATAAATAAATAAAAATAGTAATCATATCATTGTCAAGAAGATGAAAAGACTATTGTTCGTTTTTTCCATTGCGCTGCTGCTTGCAGGCTGTGGTAATTCAAATCAAGGCGAGTTGGTTGGAGTAAGAAAGTCCAACAAAACCTTTAATCAGCCTGACCCGTATGGGATGGTTTTTGTCCCGCAGGGTAATTTTACAATGGGCGTAGGTGGTGAAGACATCACAGGCTCATTCCTGAACGAACCCAAAACGGTGTCAGTTTCGGCATTCTTCATGGACGAAACCGAAATCACCAACAACGAATACCGTCAGTTCGTTTATTGGGTGAGAGACTCCATCGCAAGAAGAATCCTTGCTGACAACTTCCCGGACAGATATGCCATCACCGAGAGCAAGACGGGTGAGGTGTATGATCCGCCGAGGTTGAATTGGAAGGAAAAACTCGATTGGAACAGCAAGGAACAGGAAGTTCGTGAAGCTCTCGAACCAATGTACCTTCCTGAACATGAGAGATATTTCCGCAGAAAGGAAATCGACACGAGAAAACTGTACTACTCCTATTTCTGGTTCGACATGGTCGCCGCTGCCAAGAAAGACTTTTCTGAGGACAAGCTGGTGGGCAACGATTATTCGATTGGCGAAGCCGATGCAGGTATTAATGTCGACAGAAAGGGTGCTTGGACGAACCGTAAGCAGGGCTATAGCGACCGTTCGGTCTATGCCCGTGCCGAGGTCATCAACGTTTATCCTGACACGCTGTGCTGGATTCACGACTATAGCTATTCATTCAACGACCCGATGACGGAGCGTTATTTCTGGCATCCGGCTTACGACAACTATCCGGTGGTCGGTGTCACTTGGCAACAGGCTCGCGCTTTCTGCGTGTGGCGTACCGAATTGCTCAACGCCTACCTGCGCACGCGTAAGGGCATTGACGTGTCGGAGTTCCGTCTGCCTACCGAAACCGAATGGGAATGGGCTGCTCGTGGCGGTCAGATGTTGAATCCTTATCCGTGGGGCGGTCCTAACCCCAACAACGCCAAAGGTTGCTTCTTGGCCAACTTCAAGCCGAGAAGAGGTAACTACCTTGCCGACGGTGGTCTGCGCACCCTCGTCGTGGGTTGCTACCCGCCCAACGGCTGGGGTCTTTACGACATGGCTGGTAATGTGGCCGAGTGGACCAACACCGCTTACGATCCCAATTCCTATAACTTCACTTGGGACATGAACCCCAACTATACCTACAACGCAAAAATCGACGACCCGCCGGTCATGAAGCGTAAAGTGGTGCGTGGTGGCTCATGGAAGGACATTTCCTATTATATGCAAGTCACTACCCGCGACTATCAATATCAAGATTCAGCCAACTGCTACACGGGCTTCCGTTGCATCCAGCCTTACTTAGGCCGTAACAAGGGCGACAATCCGAGAATGTCGAGAGTGTACAGATAAACAAACAAAGAAATCAATTAATTAAATAAATAAAATAATCAACTTAAATTCAAATTGTCATGGCAAAGAAAGAACTTAGCAAATTCCAACAATTCCTCACTTCGAGAAAGTTCAAAACCTTTATGGGATACCTCTATGGTTGGGGCGCATCCGTGGTTATGATCGGTGCTTACTTCAAACTGACCCACATTCCTGGTGCTGACTTTATGCTGGCTCTCGGTCTGGGTATCGAGGCATTGATCTTCTTTATGTCGGCTTTTGAGCCACAGCATGTCGAATATGCATGGGACAACGTTTTCGTTGAACTTGACGAAGAATGGGATGGAAAAACGCGTACTCAGTTTGCCACAACAGGCGCCTCTTCCAGCAATCTCACTGGCGCTGAAGATGCCATGCTGAGCAAGATGCTTGAAAAGATGAATGTCTCTGAAGACACCTTCAAGAAACTTGGTAGAGGTATTGACAAATTGGCTGAAAATGCTGGTCAGATGGCCGACATCTCCAATGCTTTGGCTGCTACTACCAACTATGCCACTGCCATGGACCGCGCCACGAAGTCAATCTCTGAATTCTCGAATGCATACGTCCAAACCAACCAGAAACTTTCCGATTCTTTGGGCAAGCTCGACTTCAGCGCTCTCGATGCCAACACCATCAAGAAAGTTGCCAGCAGCATGACTTCGCTCAACTCTATCTATGAGTTGCAACTGCAAGGTGCCGAGCAGACTTCAGCTGCCAGCAAGAAGTTGACCGAAACTATGAACAAGTACATGGAAAACCTCAACGCTTCATCACAGAACGCCGGTCAACTCAACCAGCAGTTGACCCAGTTGCAACAGCGCTTGTCCGCTTTGAACAATGTCTATGGTGGAATGTTGTCAGCAATGAATATCAAGGCATAATTCTACTCGAAACTGATTGTTTAATATAAAAAAGGAGTAAGAATTATGGCAGGCTATAAAGAAACCCCAAGACAGAAAATGATCGGTATGATGTACCTGGTCTATACTGCCTTGTTAGCAATGAATGTCTCGAAGGACATCTTGGATGCCTTCGACACAGTGAATACGGGTGTGCAAACTACAAACATCACCCTCTCGAATCAGATTAGCCAGAAATATGCTGCCTTTGAGGAGCAGTATGGCCTCGATCAAGAGAAGGTCGGTCCCTATTGGGAAAAGGCCCAAGCTTTGAGAGAGGAAGCCACGGATTTCATCAACTACGTCGAAGCCTTGAAATGGGATTTGGTGAAGCAAGTTGAACTCGCTAAGGCTACTTCGGATGAAGAAGCAATCCAGATGGCTATTAATGAAAGAGGATTGTTGAAGAACTCTAACACCACCCTCAATGGACGTACTATCTACGACATCAACACCTCCAAGGTGAAGTCGAGAGACGGTTACAACCAACCCACTGAAATCATGATGGGTAACCCCGAGGGTCCCGGCAATGGTGGCAAAGCATACGATCTTTCTGAAAAAATGAAGAGATTCCGCCACAAGTTGATTGAAGCCGCAGGTCCGGAACATCTTCAGCAAATCGGTCTTATCACTGATAGTATCTTCGGTTCGAAAGATTATTTGCTTGCAAATGGCTACACTGAGAGCCAACTTAAGAAGCTTTCTTTTGATGGTGACTACTATGGTGCCAAGATTAGCTATTATCCTGGTTCAACCGACATGGTGCAAGACAGCTGGGAATATCATAACTTCCACCACACTGTGTTGGTTGCTGACGTGACCTTGTTGAACAAGATTATCTCTGAAGCCCAAACCGCAGAGTTGAATGCCATTACCGAATTAATGTCGGACATCCACGCTACTGACTTCACCTTTGATGAAATCGGTGCCAAGGTGTTTGCTGAAAGCGGCTACCTCCTCTCCGGCCAGACCTATAAGGCCCAGGCCATGGTGACTGCTTGGAAGAACTCTCAACTGACCGCCCGCGTTAAACTCGACGGTGGTGCTGAGAAAGAATACACCAGCAATGCCCAAGGCGTGATTCCGTTGGAATGGAACGTCGGCGTTGGCTCACACAGCTATACTGGTATCATCGACATGTTGGATCCTTCCACCAACCAAATGGAAGAATACCCCTTCCAAGGTTCATTTGTCGTGGCTCCTCCTGCGGTGAGCGTTTCGGCCACCAAGATGAATGTGGTGTATCGTGGTATCGACAACCCGATTGCCGTTGGTGGCGGTGTTGGTGGCGAGATTTCTGCTAGTGCTAGCAGCGGCTCGTTGACCAGAACTGGTAACGGCACTTACAACTTGCGTCCGGGTGAGGCCAACGAAGTGACCATTAGCGTCACGTCAGCTGGTTCCAGCCTTGGTAGCATGAAGTTCCGTGTGAAAGACCTTCCCAAGCCTGAAGCCCTTATTCGTAATGTTGTGAACGGTTTGGTGTCGAAGAATGCATTGCTTGCCGCAGGTCGTGTGGAAGCTGAGATGAAGGACTTCGACTTCGACGGTGTTCACTACGATGTGGTCGGTTATACCTTCCGTTACAAGACCAAGAGCGGTACCACCAAGGAAGCCAAGGCTAACGCTGGCGGTTTCACCGATGAGATCAGGACTGCCATCAGCCAATCCAATGTGGGTGACATGTTCGTGTTCACCGCCATCCAGGTGAGAGGTAACGACGGCAAGACCAAGACCCTCGAAACCCCCATCGGTATCGAAATCAAGTAATTGAATACTTAAAACCCTTATAAGATGAAAAAGACACTTGTTTCCATGTTGACCCTTGCGGTGCTCTTCGGCAGCCTGAGCCTTAACGCCCAGACGACCGACATCAAGCCCCCGAAGAACAGCATCATCTCCGGTCAGCAGCAAATCATGAACGAAAAGGCCCCTTCGCCGCTTCCAGAGATTGATGAGTCAAACATCATGTGGAAGAAGACGATTATCAGGGAAATCGACTTCCGTCAGAAGATCAATCAAGTGTTCTACTATCCTATCAATCCGACTGAGGACTGGAGAAACCTCATCACGGTCATCTACGACGGCATCCAAAGCGGTGACATCACCCCTTACCGTGTCGAAAACAACATCGACGACATGGTGACACCGTTGACGCTGGCCGACTTTGAAAAGGAAAACACAAAGATTGGCGACCCGCCGGTCATTTGGAAAGACGGCGAGGAAGTGCCGAACGAGATTGAGTTTAAAGACCGTATGCTTAATGTGACCCGTCTGAGAATCAAGGAAGACTGGTATTTCGACAAGAAATTGTCGCAGATGCTCGTCCGCATCATTGCCTTGGGTCCCATCGTCGTTGACGATGACGGCGGTCTGTCACAGGTCTGCTGGGTGCCTTACGAGGACTCCCGTGACGTGTTGGCCAAGGCTTTTGCTTTCAACCGTAACAACTCGGCACAACGTCGCACCTATGATGAAGTGTTGCAGAAGCGTATCTTCGACAGCTACATCATCAAAGAGGAAAACGTCTATGACCGTTACATCAATTCCTATGCATTCAACATTGACGCCCTCTACGAATCGGAGCGCATCAAGAACGCAATGATCAGTTTCGAAGAAGGACTTTGGGAATATTGATGGTTTGAGATTCGAAAGGAAAAGGACATCCGCGAGGGTGTCCTTTTTTCGTTTTTATGGGTTGTTCTTCCACTTGTTTGATGTTGGCAAAACTTCCATTTTTCTTTTTTAGCCCGATTTTTCTACTCTTTAGCAATGTTGTTTAAAATCGTCATTTTGGGAAATAATATTTTTGCACCCCTTAATAATGACTAATCAAAAATCAAACAACAATGAAGAGATTAATTTTGACATTAATGATGATTGTTGCCTGCCTGTCGACTTGGGCTGACAACAACGTCACTGTGAGTTACAACGGCACGACAGCGACGGTGACTGTAGATGACAACGTGGCACAGTATCTGACTGTTACGCAAAGCGGGGCACATGTTTCGATAGCTCAAAGTGCCGATGTTGCAGAAGAAATTACCTACACACTTTCGGGCATGTCAACTGACGGCGAGTTTTACATGTCGGGCTCCTTCAAGGCTACCATTCAGTTGAGTGGACTCACGCTGACCAACACGACCCCAGTGTACAGTGGCGCCGCCATCCACATCCAAAACAGCAAACGCATTAATATTAAGCTGATGGATGGCACTACCAACACCCTTACCGATGCTGCCAATGGTTCGCAAAAAGGTTGCCTTTACGTGAAAGGCCATGCCGAGTTTAAGCAAAGAGGCACGCTTAATATCGTGGGCAATACGAGTCATGGTATCAAGGCGGGTGAGTATATCTCCGTCAAAAATGCAACTATTAATGTCACCTCGGCTGTAGGTGATGGCATATCTTGCAACCAGTATTTTCTCATGGAAAGTGGCACGGTCAATATCAGTGGTACGGGCGACGACGGCATACAGTGTGACCTCGACGGCGAAACCTCTACTGGTATGACTGTTGACCATGAGGACGAGGACTCAGGCAACGTTTATGTCAGCGGTGGCAGCATCACTATTAATAGCGATGCCATTGCTGCCAAAGGCATTAAATGCCAAGGCGACGCTTACATCTCAGGCGATCCCGTCATCAACGTCACCACCACGGGTAAAGGTGAATGGGACTCAACTGACCAGGAGACCAATGCCGCTTGTGGATTGAGTGCTGACGGCGACATCAACATCAGCGGTGGCACCCTCACCCTCAAAGCCACTGGCTCTGGCGGCAAGGGTATGAAATGCGACAATGTATTGAACATCAGCGGAGGCAACATTACGGTTTCTACCACAGGTGGCCTTTATTACAATAACGGCAACGGCACCGAAAACACGAACTACACTTCCAACACCGATTGGGTCGACAATAAATACTATTCGGCGGCGAAAGGCATCAAGGCTGGCTACAAGGATGAACAGGGCAATACTACCATCTGTTATGGTGGCATCAACATCAGCGGCGGCAGTTTGTATGTCACCACATCTGGTCGCAATGCCGAAGGAATCGAGAGTAAGAATTATCTCAATGTCACAGGTGGCGAGACTACGATTGAGGCATACGACGACGGCATCAACGCGGCGCAAGACTTGTATGTTACGGATGGCTATCTCTATTCTCGTTCCAGTAACAACGACGGAATTGACGCTAATGGCAATGTGGTCATTGAGGGTGGCCTTATTTATGCCATCGGTGCTGCATCGCCCGAAGTGGCCATTGATGCCAACTCTGAGGAAAACAAGAAGTTCCATTTCAATGGCGGTGTCCTCATTGCCGTCGGCGGATTAGAATCGGGCAGCACGCTCGCACAGACATGTTATCAATCCTCATCGGTGAGCAGCAATACTTGGTATTCAATGACCTATGGAGGAAACGTTATAGCCTTTTTAACCCCAACCGTTAGTAGCGGTGGAGGTGGCGGTTGGAACCCTGGCGGTGGAGGTCCTGGCGGCGGCAATTCCTCTGGATTGGTAGTTTCAGCTCCATCCGCACCGACACTCAAGAGCGGTGTCACCGTCAGTAACGGCACACCTGTTTTTTATGGTCCTAAAAGCTATCTTAATGCCACGGTCACTGGCGGTTCCAATGTTTCGCTTAGCCAATACTCCAGCGGTGGCGGTAGCGGTTCAGGCTCATATACCGTCACGGCTACTGCCAATCCCACGGCGGGTGGTACAGTAACCGGAGCAGGCACCTATTCCGCCCATTCATTGTGTACCCTTACTGCCACGGCCAATGCGGGTTACACCTTTGTCAATTGGACAAGAAACGGAAGTGTGGCTTCGACCGATCCCACCTATAGCTTCTATGTTACGGAAAACACAACCTGTGTGGCGAACTTCGCGCAGGGCACATATACCGTCACTGCCACTGTCAACCCGAGTGCGGGCGGTATCGTCAGAGGCACAGGTACTTACAACGAAGGTTCCAACGTTACTCTAATAGCCGTGGCCAACGATGGCTATGAGTTTTTGAATTGGACTGAAAACGGAACAGTAGTCTCCAACCAAGCTACTTACACCTTTGTCATTACTTCTAACAGGAACTTGGTTGCGAACTTTGAGGAAATCATTATTGAAGGTCCCAATTTGAGTGTAGAGGCTTATACGCCTGAAGCTGCTCCTGTCAATCAAGAGACAGGCTTGAGCTTGACGTTGAAGAATGTGGGTACAGAATCAACCAGTGGCATCACCACCGTTTCTTTGACTTGCGACGACAACCGTCTCAACATCACCGATGGAATCGCTGAGTTCAATACGCTATCCTCTGGTAGCACCGTCACACTGCAAGATGCCTTCAGCTTTATCATTGCTGAAGGGGTGGAGGACGGTACCCAATTCCAAATTGGTGTTGAAATGGTTTGTGGCACTGAGACCTGGACTGACGAAATTACTATCACCGCCCAACAGGCCATACTAACCTATCAGGGCATGGAATGGGACGGCAGTTTTACTTCTGGCGAAACGTTTACCCTGACCGCCAAGTTCAAGAACGAGGGTCATTACCAAGCTACTAACGCCATCGCTATTATGACTTCTTCAAGCGATTACGTCAATGTTTCCAATTCGCCTATTAACGTGGGTGTCATCGCGGTGGGCGAGGAGGTTTCCTGCGAGTTCAATGTCACCATTGCGGCCAATTGCCCCGAAAGCGAGATGATTGCTGTCACCTTCACGATGACTGCCGACGGTGATCTCATGGCACAAGGCAATGAGACCTTAAAGAACACCTGCAATATGGTCTTCGAACTACATGATTCATACTCAGGTAACGATGGCTGGAACGGCGCTACACTCACGGTCAGCTTTGATGACGGTACCGCTTCGCAAAGTCTCACTATCAATAGCGGCTCTAATTTTGCTACCCAAACTATTGAAATCGGCAACGGCACTCATGTCACGTTGACTTGGACTAAAGGTAATTATGACAACGAGTGTTCCTTTGTGGTGAAGTATGAGGAAGGTGACTTGGTCATTTACGAAATGGCAACAAACTCCAACCCTAGTGCCGGCGTGCTTTATGAATTCGACTGCAACTGTGCAGCCGCAACCGCAGTTTTCAATGTCACTGCCACTTCGAGCAATGCCAGTTATGGTACAGTGAGTGGTGGCGGCGAGTTCAGTTATGGTGAATCCTGCACCGTAACCGCTACACCTGCCGATGGCTACGTGTTTGCCGGTTGGACTGAGAATGGCGCAGTTGTCTCAAGTGCTAATCCATACACCTTTAATGTTACCAACGATCATAACCTTGTGGCCACCTTCGTCCATGCCTTAGAAATTGGTGAAAACTATACAACCAACAATTATCTCCCCAGCTACAACTATTATAAGTATACCTTAAGTCAGCAGATTTATACTGCAGATGAAATTGGCATGGCAGGAACCATCAACAGCATCGCTTTCTACAATGGAGGAGAAGAAAAGACCCGTACTTACGATTTCTATCTAATGGCAACGACGAAATCATCATTCAGTAACCAAACTGATTGGATTACCGTATCGGCCTCCGACAAAGTGTTTAGCGGCGAGGTGACTATGACCGCCAATGCATGGACTTTCATAACTTTCACCACTCCATTTGAGTATGACGGCACTTCCAACCTTGTTTTGGTCGCCGATGACAACAGCAATGGTTATTCCTATAGTCCTCACATGGCCTGCTCGGTGTATAACTCTAACGCCAACCAAGCCATATACGTGTATTCCGATAACACCAATTATAACCCCATGTCTCCTCCAACCAACTATAGTGGTTATTCTGAATACCATGGGGTGTTGTCGGTGAAGAACCATATTCTCCTTGGCATCACGCCAGTAGATTCGGAATATCATTTTGTTGCAGAAGGCAATTGGAGTAATGCTGCCAATTGGCAAGGTGGGGCATTGCCTACCGCAGAGGATGAGGTCTTCATAGATGCGCCTTGCTCGTTGGATATGGATGTCGAAGTTGCCGACCTGACCATATCTGCTGGTCAGTCACTCACCCTTCAATCAGGTAAGACCTTGACGGTTACAGGGACGCTCACCAACACCGTTAATACAGGTCTTATCATTGCCGATGGTGCCCAACTTGTTGCTACGGGCAGTGTGAATGGAACGATGCAGAAAAGCATTGGTGGCTACAACAGTTTGGGCGGTTGGCAGTTGATTTCGGCACCTGTCAATGGCGTTAGGCCCTCTTTGGTTGCCAATATGTTGTCGAACAGCTATGACCTCTATTATTACGACCAGTCTCAGTCTTTGGAATGGATCAACTACAAGTCGGGAACCTTTAGCCTCGCTTCTGAAAAAGGGTATCTCTATGCCAACAGCAATAGCATTGTTCTCTCTTTTGCTGGTTTGTTGAACAGCCATAACGGTGCGGTCACTTTGGACTACGTCTCTGAGGCAGAGGCACCCGGATGGAATCTCGTGGGCAATCCTTATCCCTGCAATGCTTATTTGGCAGAACAACGTCCTTTTTATGTCATGAATGGTGCCGACAACGATATTATCGCAGCAGAAACACAGGTTATCAGCCCGATGCAGGGCGTCTTTGTGGTCACCTCTAATCCTAACGGTGAGGCCGTCCATTTCACCAAGACCTCTACGGGCAGCAAGAGTCAGGTGGTCATTAATCTGCTTGGTGGTAATTCGACAGGCTCAGTTATCGACCGTGCTATCATCAACTTCGATGGTGGCAGCACTCTTGAGAAGTTGATGCTCAACGAAGGAGGCACCAAAGTTTACATCGCTGAAAACGGTCATGACTACGCAGTTGTGGCTCGTAATGATGAAAACAGCACTCCTATCAGCTTCAAAGCCAGTCAAGATGGCATTTATACCTTCAGTGTCGACATCCAAAACCTCGACATGGACTATCTCCATCTCATCGACAACGAAACTGGTGCCGACATCGACTTGCTCCAGAATCCAACCTATACTTTTAAAGCCACGACGGATGACCCTGCCAACCGCTTTAAAGTGGTGTATGAGCCCTCCAAGGGAAACTAAACTTTGGTTTTATTCAAACGAAACGGTCATCTCAATTGAGGTGGCCGTTTTTGATTTATGGATTTCATAGTGAATGGTAGGCAAACAAAAAGAGCAGCCGAATCATCAGCTGCTCTTTTGTCGGAGTGGCCCGACTCGAACGGGCGACCGCTTGCACCCCATGCAAGAATGCTAGCCAACTGCACCACACCCCGATTGCATATCAATCTCTCGATTTGCGGCTGCAAAGATACGAATGTTTTTCATACAAATGTCCACTTTCCGAAAAAAAAGTTATTTTTGCAGATAATAACTTTAAACTTTAAACTCTAAACTCTAAACTTAAGAAAATGGAACATATTGAATGTCTGATAATTGGCTCAGGTCCTGCTGGCTATACAGCCGCTATTTATACCTGCCGCGCTGACGTGAAAACCGTCGTTTACGAAGGGATGCAACCCGGCGGTCAACTCACGCAAACCACCGAAATCGAGAACTTCCCTGGCTACCCGAAGGGCGTAAATGGTCCCGACATGATGGAAGATATCCGTCAGCAGGCCTTGCGCTTTGGTGCTGAAATTCGCGAAGGCGAAGTCACAGCTATTGATGTCAGCCAACGTCCCTTTAAGGTGACAACAGAATATGACGGCGAGATTTTAGCCGACTCTATCATTGTTTCCACGGGTGCTGCGGCGCGTTATTTGGGTCTGCCCACCGAAGAGGAATTCAAGGGCGGCGGCGTGTCAGCTTGTGCCACTTGCGATGGTTTCTTCTATAAAGGAAAGGATGTCGCGGTAGTTGGCGGCGGTGACACGGCCTGCGAGGATGCCACCTATTTGGCCAAGCTTTGTAATAAGGTCTATCTCATTGTCCGCCGTGACGTGTTGCGTGCCTCCAAGGCCATGCAGCATCGTGTGCTCAACACACCTAACATCGAAGTGCTGTGGAAGCACCAGACCAAGGAACTGTTTGGCGAGCAGCAAGGCTTTATGAAGAAGCTGAAAGGCGCTGTGCTCTATCACAGCGACACCAAAGAAGAACGCACCATTTATGTGGATGGTTTCTTTGAGGCCATCGGTCACACACCCAACACTGAACCCTTCAAGGGTATCCTTGATATGGATGAGGAAGGCTACATCATCACCAAGCCCAAGTCGACGGCCACCAATGTAGAGGGCATCTTCGCTTGCGGCGACTGCCAGGACCGCATCTATCGCCAGGCCATCGTGGCTGCAGGAACGGGTGCCATGGCTGGTATTGAAGTGGAGCGGTTTTTGGCTGAGCATAAATGAACCTTCAAACTGAGATAAAGATTAATCCTTTGGAGCAAACCATCCATTATGGCGATGGTTTGCTCTTCTTAGGTTCCTGTTTCGCTGACGAGGTGGGCGCACTTTGCCGTGGCTTGGGTTTCGATGCCCTTGTGAATCCCTTTGGCGTGCTCTACAACCCCGCCAGCATCGTGCAGTCGGTGGAGCGGCTGAATAGTGGCAAGCCATTCTGCCATGATGATGTAATTCGAGTGGGTGAGGGGCAATACTGCACTTTTAGCCATAATACGGCGTTTTGGAACACTACTGAAGAGGCATTGCTGCAACAAGTGAACCAGAGCTTGGCCGAAGCCCATGCGCATTTCTTGGACTCCAAGTGGGTCGTCATCAGTTTGGGAACCTCATGGGTTTTCAGAAATAAGGAGACACAAGAAGTGGTCTCCAACTGCCATAAACTGCCTGCCCATCAGTTTGAAAGGCAGTTTCTATCGGTAGAACAGTCTTCGCAATACCTTTCAGGAATTGTTCAACAGCATTCCGACAAGCAGTTTATCTTCACCGTTTCGCCCTTGCGCCATTTGAAAGACGGTTTGCACGAAAACCAGTTGAGCAAGGCTGCTTTGTTATTTGCTGTCGACCAAGTGTGCAAGCAATTTGAAAACGCCCATTATTTCCCCGCCTACGAAATCCTCTTGGACGAATTACGCGACTATCGTTTTTACAAGGAAGACATGGTGCATCCTACCGAGCAGGCGGTGCGTTACATCTGGGAACGATTCGTCGATTTCGCTGTTGATCCTAAAGAAAAATCTGCCATGAAAGCCGCCGCCAAGTTGAAGCAGATGCTGCAACATAGGCCGTTGTTTCCCGAAAGCAAGGCCTTCCAAAAGTTTGAATTTCAGAAGGAAAAGAAAATCAAGGAAATGCAGTGGTGTTATCCAGGGGTAGTTTTGGAAAACCTGTATAATTAAGGACGGAGATTCTATTTGTCCCCATAATGACCGTAGGCTGAAACCACTTCTACAACGACAACATCATTGTAGATTTTGTAAATAAGTCTGTGTTTCTGAGTTATTCGCCTTGACCACACACCTCGTTTATCGTGTTTCAAGTATTCAGGCTTGCCAGTACCAGTCATGGGATGCTCCTTCAATTCATCTACCATTCTCATTAATTTGGTAAATGATTTTGGCTCTTCCTGCTTCAATTTGAGCGCATCTTTTGAAGCACTATCTAAGAACTTAATCTTGTAACTCATGCTCAATTCTGGTTAGGAATTCGTCCAATGATTCACCAGGAAGCATTTCATGGGATTTGGCCTCTTCACTTTCTGCTTCTTTCAGCCGTTTTTCCAACATGTCGATGTTCCTTTGGTCGGCAAAGAAGGGATCGCCGCTTGGGCTGATTTCGTATGGGTCGCGACGGAACTTTGGCGGAATGCTGAGTATGGTATCGTCTCTCTTTACGGGTTTGATGCTGACCTTGAATGCGCCGTGGTCGCGGGTCTTGACAATGAAATCATCTCCGTTTGACTCTGTAAAATAACTCATCATGTTTGTCCTGAATTCTCTGCTACTGACTACAATCATGGTGTTTTCCTTTCTTTTTTTTGCTGCAAAAATACACATTTTTTCAATTTGCAACCATGTTGGTACCAAAATGATGCCATTTTTGATGTATATCTGATGGTGTCACCAATCCGTTTACATTTCCGACAACTAAAAAAGATAATATTTCGCGCCAAATGGATGACGCTGAAGATGAGTGACATAGGTGGGTTGTTTTTACCTTTGCGAAGTAATAAATAACCTTAAAACCGACGCGCCCGATGGGATAGAACTGGGTGAAAGAAAAAAATGAAGAAAAAGATTTGGGTAGGAACTCTGGTGGCTTTTGCTGTTTTATCAGTGTCCGTGTTGTTTATGGTAGCTTGCAAGAAAAAAGAAGCTCCGTCCGCACCAACAGGAGTAAGTGCATATGTGTCTGGAACAACAATCAAACTAACTTGGAATAGTGTTGAGAGTGCTGATTCATATGTAATAACTGACGGAGATGGCTATTCTATAGGAACAGCATATAGCACCTCATATACCGACAATTCGCCCAGCGAAGGATACAATTACTACCGAGTTTACGCAAGAAACGAATACGGAAGAAGTTCTTCCTATAGTTCCACATCATGCTATTATCACAACGAAAACGGGGGTGGTAATGGAGGAGGAGGTGGCGGCGGTGGTGGCGGCGGAACAGGTTCTGCGCCATCAGCTCCGACTGGTGTGTCTGCTACAGTTAGCGGTTCTCAGATTAAAGTGTCATGGAATAGCGTTTCCAATGCAACCAGCTACAAGGTTTACTGGTCTGAAAGTGGTAATAGTTATAATACTACAATTGGAACAACGAGTAACACCTATATCTATGACAATGTTCCTTATGAGAACAATTACTATAAAGTAAAAGCGATAAATGACTATGGAGAAAGTGAGTTAAGTTCTTACGCCTACTGCCATTATTCATCCGGTGGTGGAGGTGGAGGCGGCGGTGGGGGTACCACCACTGTTCCTGATGCTCCCACTGGTGTTGAGGCACACGATAATAGTGTTGTGGGTGAAACATGGGTTTTAATAAGTTGGAACTCAGTATCAAATGCCACGTCCTATAAAGTATATAGAAGCTCATCTGCTAATGGTAGTTATTCACTGATTACTACAACAGAGTATACCGATTATAATGATAGGAATCCGATGAACGGTAGTAATTACTATAAGGTGAAGGCGGTTAATAGTGCTGGAGAGAGCAGTTATAGTTCGTATGCCTACTTCAATAACACACCAACAGTCTATAGTCCTTGCCCAGTTCATTATACGAGTCATACGGCAACAAGTACCAAAATAACTCTAAGATGGACTAATCCGACCTCATCTGGTTGTGGTACACCAACAACAGCATATTTGAAGGTGAAAGATCCTGACACTGATGAATATGTTGTTATAGAGACCATGCCAGGTACAGATACATGGGCTTCTTTTAGTTATACACCGTGGATTGATGTATTCCAAGGACAAAGATGGGTTTATTGTGGAATAATCACAGAAAACTCTGCTGGCATTTCGGGAGGTCTTGCTTTAGCATATAATGTCGATACAAATACTTGGTATGGTGGCAATGGACTCAAATTGATAGAGGAAATGGAAAAGGAATTGGAAAAGATAGAATATTGATTGTTAAGTAAAACCATAATACTATGAGAAAAGTACTAATCTTTGCAGTAGCATTATTCAGCCTAATGCTATTTTCACAATGCAACAAAAGTTCTTACTGCAAATGTGAAGAATATGATGCTACAGATAATTACTATTACGGTAGTACAACTATGGATCCTGAATCATGGGGAGCAAAAAACTGCAATGATTTGGAAATCAAACTGAGAACAGAAGCGTTGCAGTCAGGATACAATGAAATATTCAGATGTTACAAGCAATAGCTTTTGAAAATTGTATATAATCTATGATGAAAAGGAAGTGTCAAATGGCATTTCCTTTCTTTTGTTGATGAAAATAACGGTCAAAATGTGGCAACCAATTCAAATAATCCCTACTTTTGCCCAAACTAAATCGACAGAAGATAGTACAATTAGAATATTGAGATAGTCACACCGAGCTTTACGCTCTTATTCTCTAAACCGAAAATCGGCAAATTGGAAGTAAACGAGAAATAAGTGGCGAATGGTTCGCGTCTTAGGGCGTGAATTGTTTGTTGTTTATTTGCGTTTACGGGCTTTGCCGAGCCTTCGGTTTCAAGTAAGCAATCAAAACGGTTCCGCCCGTTTTGTTTGCCCACCGCGCAAGGCTCACGCAAAGGCAAACCGATGAACGAAGAACCGCATATAGGGAAAATCATCAAGACAGCACTGGTCGAGCAAGGGCGCAGCATCACGTGGTTGGCCAAGCAACTCGGTTGCTCGCGACAAAACGCTTACAAGATTCTTAACCGCAAGTGGATTTACACTGATTTGCTGCTGAAAATCTGTGATATTTTGGATTACGATTTCTTTAAGTGCTTTTCGGAATGGAGGGAGCGAAGAAACAAAATCGTTACCAAATAACCATTTTGGAAGGAATGATTTTATGCACGATAACTTTTTCTGATTTCGTTTTTTAATAATGCGCCAAATTGCGAAACAGTCATGCTGCCTTCGGGTATAGTCTCGTCAACAGTTGCTAATCCAGAGCTAATCAGATTTCCTAAGGCATCAAGCACCATCTGATTGTTTTCGTCGTATCTCAAAGTTGTTGTCGTCATTTTTCCGAATGGTTTCTGCTGCAAAAGTAACAATTATTTCCTAAATCGCAATAGTTTCCGAATTTCTTTGTACTTTTGCCGCCCATTATCGGACTTTGGGACCTCAATTCTTCGAAACGATGGGACCTGAAATTTGCGAGTCTCGCAGTCCCGCGTCCCGTAGTCCAATATCACATCTACAATTTTTATATACCAACAAAATGACTGACAACGAAAGATCTGGCAAGCGTCCGCGCACCAGAATTGGGGAACCGGAAGAGTTCCAACAGAGAAAGTCCTTCAAATTCTATCACCGTGACGGTGACGAGGAAGGACACGAAGAGAGAAGTTTTGGCGACAAGCCGAGAGGTGAGCGCCGTTTTGATGACAACCGTGGCGACCGCAGGTTCGGCGACCGTAAGTTTGGTGACCGCCCCCGCCGTCGCTTCGACGACGAAGAACGTGGCGAAGGCCGTCGTGACGACCGCCCGCGCCGCAGATTCGACGATGACGAGCGTCCACGCCGTCGTTTCGATGACGACAAGCCGCGCGAACGCCGTTTCCATGACGACGACCGTCCGCGTCGCAGATTTGATGATGACGACCGTCCACGCCGTCGCTTCGATGATGACAAGCCGCGTGAGCGTCGTTTCCATGACGATGATAGACCGCGTCGTAGGTTTGACGATGACGAGCGTCCCCGCCGTCGTTTTGACGACGACCGCCCAAGACGTCGTTTTGATGACGATGAGCGTCCACGTCGTAGATTCGATGATGAGCGTCCACGTCGTAGATTCGATGATGAGCGTCCGCGTGGGGGCAACCGCCGTTTCGACGACCGTCCGCGCCGCCGCTACGATGACGAAGAAGAACCGCGCCGTGGCCGCAAGGGTTATGTTCGCGAGAAAGACCCGCTGTACGACCGCCCGAAAGCCACTGGCGAAATCCGCTTAAATAAATATTTGGCCGACTGTGGCATCTGCTCACGCCGCGAAGCCGACGACCTCATCAAGGCCGGCTGTGTGATGGTGAACGATGAGGTGATTACCACCATGGGCTATAAGGTGAAGACCGAAGATAAGGTGGTTTACGGCGGTCAGACCCTTAACCGCGAGAAGCTCCGTTACATCTTGCTCAACAAGCCTAAAGGCTACATCACCACTTCCGACGATCCGTATGAGCGTGACACGGTGATGGAACTCGTCAAGAATGCCTGCCCCGAGCGCGTTTATCCCGTGGGCCGTCTCGATAAGCAAACCACTGGCCTGCTACTGTTTACCAATGACGGCGACTTGGCCAAGAAGTTGACCCATCCGAGCAGCGAAGTTCCGAAGCTCTATCATGTCATCCTTGACAAGCCTTTGACCAAGAATGACATGTTGCGCATCTCCGAAGGCATCGAGTTGGACGATGGTCCTATTGCCGCTGACAACGTCGCCTACGACCAAGACGACGACAGCAAGAAGAGCATCGGCATCGAGCTTCACTCGGGCCGCAATCGTATCGTTCGCCGCATCTTCGAACACCTCGGCTATGAAGTGACCAAGCTTGACCGTGTGATGTTTGCCGGTCTTGACAAGTACAAACTTCCCCGTGGCGAGTGGCGTTTCCTCACCGACCTCGAGGTGGCGAATCTGAAGAAACTTGGAAATTGAACGAGATTACCAAACAATTCATCAGGGAAAACCTGAATGCCGACGTGCCGACGCTCGCCTTGAAAAAGGCGCCCGTCGGCACTGACGTTTCCTTGGCACTGCGACAGATAGAAGCACGACAATTGTTGCGAAAGAAAGTGCCTTCGTGGAGCGATAATGAAGACCTGCTCTTCCCCGCACATCTCTCCATCGAGCAATGTTCCTCTGAAGCTAGTGCACAATACAAAGCCACTTTGCTGCAAGGCCAAACCTTTGCCGACCTCACTGGAGGTCTCGGCATTGACACTTATTTCATTTCACGACACTTTGGGCAAGCTGACTATGTGGAGCGGCAAGCCGAGCTTTGCAATTTGGCAAAACATAATTTTGAAGTGCTGGAGGTCAACGTTGAGGTGTGGAACGAAACGGCTGAGGAGTATTTAAACCATTGTGATCCAAAAGATTGTATTTTTATAGACCCAGCCCGAAGAGACATGCATGGCCGCAAGACCGTTTCCATCAGCGACTGCACGCCCGATGTGACGGCAATCCAGGACTTGCTGCTCCAAAAAGCTGAAAAGGTGATGGTGAAGCTGTCGCCGATGCTTGACGTTAGCAAAGCTCTGGAAGATTTGCATCATGTGAGAGAGGTTCATGTGGTGGCAGTTGCCAACGAGTGCAAGGAGTTGAACATCCTCATGGAACGAGGCTATCAAGGGGAAATACGTTTTGTTTGTGTCAATCTGCTGACTACTCAGCCTGAGCTGCATTTCACACAAGAGGAAGAACGCATTAGTCCTATTCGGCTCGCCGATGGTGTTATGCAATATCTTTATGAACCCAATCCGGCTGTGATGAAAGCGGGGTGCTACAAATTGCTGACGCAGCGTTTTGATGTGCTTAAATTACATAAAAACAGCAATCTATACACTTCAGAGCGATTGGTTTCAGATTTTCCTGGCCGCATCTTCGAGGTGGAAGGTTGGGCACCTTATAATAAAAAGGTGAAGCAGGTTTTGCTTCACGATGTTGAAAAGGCCAGCATTGCCGTACGCAACTTCCCGCTTTCGGTGGCTGAATTGCGGAAAACCTTGAAAATCGGCGATGGCGACGAAACCTATTTGTTTGCCACCACATTGAAAGGGGAACAGAAATTGGTTATCCGAACGAAAAAAACCGCCTCTGACGAAGCGGTTTCCTTTGGTTGTTGAAATAAAGGTAATGTTGCCAAAAATGGTTGGTGACGGAGGTCAAAAAACGACAAAATATGATAGGCAGAGATAAGTCTAAAAGAGTATCTTTGCAGTGCGAGCTGAAACGGAGGAAGGCTCTGCTGGGGAGCAA
>JAEEGH010001080.1_pt1 | contig 81631 bp, 74 predicted proteins | sample 9134181 | NCBI WGS metagenome assembly JAEEGH01 (sample SAMN16246544, study PRJNA631951) | gut metagenome | biome: gut microbiome; feature: rumen; material: DP-attached | host: Bos | place: Iran: Karaj | collected 2018-10 | reverse complement strand
CTAATCTTAATCTCAGAACAAACACATCTGTTTACGATATAATCGATTATGGAAAACCCATAAGAGAACAGCTGACAGCTAGAGGTGTGAGAAGAGCTCCAACTATTGCGCGCCTTTCAAGGCCAACTGTTGATGTACCTATATTATTGGAAGACCTGAAGTCCCTATACATTTCAGAAGACCATAATCTGGCTTACCAAATAACCAAGTCAACAGACATCCAATCAACAAGTCCATACGTGTTATATTGCTACGCCAAGCAAGGTTATGGGCAGAGAAAGGTTAAGGGCATACGCTATACTTCATATCAAGGCTTCGACCCCGTAGAAGTGTTCCAGACCGAAGACTACGAGCAATTGCCTCCGATGAACGACTTCCGCCGCACACTCTACTGGAATCCTAATCTTTGGACGGACAAGGACGGAAAAGCTCACATAGAGTTCTGGAACAACTCCACCTGTACCAACATGATTATCTCAGCAGAAGGAGTAACAGACGACGGCAAGTTCGTTACTGGCAGATAATTAAGCCAGTGCTCGGGGAAAATAATAATCATTTTATTTTGTTCTTCTCTCACTTAATCGTATTTTTGTGCGAAGCAGAAATAAGAAATAAGTATAATGCAGGATTTTGCAGCAATAGATTTTGAGACGGCCAATAACGAGCGCAGCAGCGTATGCTCTGTCGGTATTGTCATTGTTCGTGGTGGCGAGATAGTAGATTCGTTCTACTCTCTCATTCAACCAGAGCCGAACTATTATAATTATTGGTGTAGCCAGGTGCATGGTCTTTGTCATGAAGATACTGACGATGCACCAGTATTCCCCAAAGTTTGGGCGCAGATAGAACCTCTGATAGAAGGTTTACCTCTTGTGGCTCATAATAAGCCTTTTGATGAAAGCTGCCTGAAAGCCGTATTCCGTGTCTATCAGATGGATTACCCCGATTATGAGTTTTACGACACGCTGACAGCCTCGCGAAGAGCCTTCCGCTATCTAGAGAACCACCAGCTCCATACCGTTGCCGCCGAGTGTGGCTACTGTTTAGAGAACCATCACAACGCCCTTGCTGACGCAGAAGCTTGTGCGTGGATTGCGAGGGAAATATTGTAAAAATGATATACACCATACAATATGGAAGAGGACAAGATTATCATATATCAGACGGAGGACGGACAGACACAGATTGATGTCCGCTTGGAGAACGAAACTGTGTGGCTAAATGTAGAGCAGCTGTCGCTCCTTTTTAATCGTGAGGAATCAAATGTTCGTCGCCATATAATTAATGTATTCAAAGAGGGTGAACTTGAAAGAGAGAATAACGTGCATTTTTTACACGTTAATGGAGTGAAAAAGCCTGTGCCATTTTATGACCTCGATGTCATCATCTCCGTCGGTTATCGCGTCAAAAGCAAACGAGGTACTGCTTTTCGCATATGGGCTCGTAAGATTATCAAAGACTACCTTGTAAAAGGCTATGCAGTAAATGAGCGCATCCGAAAGGAGCAGATAGGAGAGTTGCGCCAACTGGTAGGAATGTTGGGACGCACAATACAGAATCAGTCTCTGCTGTCGAACGACGAGACGAATGCCCTTTTCGAAGTAGTGACGAATTACACCTACGCTCTGGATACTCTTGACAACTATGATTACGAGCGACTGACTATAGACAAGACGACAAAGGAAGAGCCCTTCCATGCTACCTACGAGAATGCGATGGAGGCCATCAATGGCTTGCGTGAAAAGTTTGGAGGTTCAGCACTTTTTGGCAACGAAAAAGACGACTCTTTCAAGAGCAGCATCGGTCAGATATACCAGACCTTTGGAGGTGAAGAACTCTATCCCAGCGTGGAGGAGAAAGCCGCCATGTTGCTTTATCTGGTGACTAAGAACCATTCCTTCAGCGATGGAAACAAGCGCATTGCTGCCACCCTCTTCCTTTGGTTTCTCAACAATAACCACATCCTATATCGCGAAGACGGCTCTAAGCGTTTGGCTGACAACACGTTGGTAGCTCTCACCTTAATGATTGCAGAGAGCAAGACAGAAGAGAAGGATGTGATGGTGAAAGTCGTGGTGAACCTGATAAATCAACAGAACGAATGAAAAGTTGTTTTTGATAGCAAGAGAAATATTGTTAAAAATAAATATTATGGCAATTAATGTAAAACATTTTATTGAACTATTCAATTATAGATTCAATATACCTTCATATCAGCGAGGTTACAGGTGGGAGGAAAAGCAAATTACTGATCTTCTTTGTGATCTCGTAGAGTTTAGAAACTCTTCTGGAGAAAGTAAGAGTTTTTATTGCCTTCAGCCTGTTGTAGTAACAAGAAATAAGGAGTTAACGAGAAAAAAAGGTCATGATATATATGATCTTATTGACGGTCAGCAAAGACTAACTACTCTTCGCCTGATTTTTAATAAAATTGGCGATATGCTACCAGAAGAATTATATTCAAAAATATACAGTATCGATTATGAGCGTAAAGACACCCCCATTGACGATTACTTCATTGAACAAGCAAACGCTACAATTGATAATTGGTTTAAAAAGAAAGGGGCATTAATTAAGGCACAAGTAGCAGAAGTGTTATGTCCAGAATCTGCTCAAATCTCATATCTAAACCAAGAGGAGTATCCAGAAGATTGTCATGACGTTCGCGTAATATGGTACGACATTGACGAAGATACGAAACAACTATATGGAACAAATATGGAGTCTGTGGATATATTCAATCGTCTTAATTATGGTAAGACTGGTTTGACAAGCACAGAACTCATAAAAGCATTATTCTTTCAATGTGACCAATATCCTGATGCAGAAAAACCTTTGCGCCGGCAATTAGCCTTTTCACGTTCTTGTGAATGGGATATTATGGAGAAAAATTTGCAAAATCCATATCTTTGGGGTATGCTAGGAACTGCTGATTATGACTCGCATATAGATCTAATCCTATCGTTTGTGGTTCGACGCTTATTGGATGACAATCCTATGCTAGCAAAAGAAGTTAATGATGATAAAGATTACAATTACCGGGTAATTAATAATTACATCGGGAGTAATCAAAAAAGATGGAGCTATAATATAGATCAACTTTGGCTAATGCTTCAGGATTCATATGTGGTAATTACGAATTGGTATAATAATCAACAATGGTATCATTTGATAGGATTGTGTATTACACTAAAAAAGCTGAAAGAGAAAAAGACAAAAGGCAAGGACTATGCTAATTTGATTTTTGATATATATAAGCTTTATATTAAAGAACCAAAATCAAAATTCACCAGACAGTTAAAGATGATAATCGGTAAGGAAGTTAAGATCAATTCCCAAATTGGTGAAAAGAGCATAATGTATAAAAGTGAGTCTGACAAAGGAAGAGTGTACAGGTTGGATGAGATTTGTTACAATGAGTGTAATCAAGATTTAATCAGAATTTTATTGCTTTATAACGTGGACGTATCACTCCACTCAACAAATGAGCGCTTAAATTTCCCGTTTCACTTATTCGATAAATGTAAAACTACTAGTTTAGAACATATCCATCCACAGAATTTATCTTTGGATGATATTAAATTTGATGAACTGTGCCGATGGTATCATCGGAAAGAGGAAGAATTGGAGCGTATAGGAAAACTTAGCCAAATGAAAGAACCTTTACTGATTCTAAAAAATGCAGAAAAAGAGCAAGAGAATAATAGTAAATGGTTTGATGAAAAAGAAAATCATGCTTTGTGTCAAAAAGCTGTTACCTCAATCGACGTTTTTTTCAACGAATTAGCAAAAATAGACGAGACTTTGATGCATACTATTTGCAATATGGCGCTTGTAGACAAAGACACAAATGCTGCATTGCAAAATTATTTGTTGGATAAAAAACGTAGTATCTTAAAAGAAAGAGAAAACCACGATCCGGAAAGTCCAGTTTTTATCCCTATTGCAACCAAAATGGTTTTCAACAAGGAATTCAACAATTCCCCGAAAGACCTGCAATATTGGACAGAAAAGGACCGAAAAGACTACTTTGCTGAGATTAAACGAGTTTACGATGAATATACTAATATAAATTAAGAGTATGGCAAACAATAAATCAAGATACACATTTATAGAATTTATACAAAACTATTCTATTCGTATTCCATTGATTCAACGTGATTACGTTCAAGGACGTGAATATACAGACGAAAAGAAGCTTGAAAAAAGGCAGGAATTTATTCGCTTGCTTATGGATGCCTTAAAGGATGGCAAGGTTTACCATGTAGATTTCATTTATGGATCTCCCGTTAAAAATCAGAAGTCAGGCTCTGGAAAATCTTTTTTCATACCTCTTGATGGACAGCAACGTTTGACAACTTTATTTCTTCTTCATTGGATTCTTATTAGTAAATCAACAAAAGTTGAATCAGATAAAATAGAGTTGCTAAACAAAATAGAAGATTTTTCTTATGAAACACGATTGAGCAGTGCCGCATTTTGTACCAAACTCACAAGTAACCTTATTTCTGAATTGGAAAATGGAAATGTAAAAAAGGTTATTTCAGATCAACCTTGGTATTCAAGTGACTGGGATTATGATCCCACCATATGTAATATGTTGTCAATGCTAGAAGCTATGAACACAATGTTGGAATGCAAATATAAATCTTTCATTGATATAATGCTTGACAATGCTCTTTCTACTGACTCTTCTATAACTTTTGATCTTCTTGATATGAAAGAGTATGCTTTGACTGATGGATTGTATATCAAGATGAATGCTCGAGGCAAGGAATTGACCAATTTTGAGCATTGGAAGGCCCTATTCATACAATTATTAGAAGACAATTATAAAGATGAGGGATTGAAAGATATTTTTACAGATAAGATAGAGCATGACTGGGCTAATCTTTTTTGGGATTATGTTAAAGATGATGGATCGAAATATCCTGTTATTGATGATTGTTTTATGAGTTATTTCCATTATCTTACTAATATTTTCTATTACAGTTATATTTACCCCCAACAAGGTGAAAAGAAAATAGAATACATAGAAACTGTAGAGCAAATATATTCTGTGTACAAAATTCCCCAATGCATTGATGTCTTATTTAAATCCTTGGATTTCCTATCGGTGGTAGGGAGAATTGACTCCCCTTTCTTCGAAGAGTTGTTTCGCCATGGAAATGAAAACATGGATGATGATAGAATTAGGCTCTTTAGTAAAGGAAGAATCAATTTGTTACAGCGTTGTATCATAATACAAGAAAACGATGATTTTGATATATATGAGAAAAGTCTTCTCTATGCTATTATTAGATATTGTACTAACCATTGTATTACAACTGTTACGCCTGAGTTAAAAAAATATGTCCGAGTCATAAGGAATCTGTTGATTAATACATCTCAATTTATTCAAGCTCAAGTCAATTTGATTTCGAACTTACGTATTACAGAGTTTGAATCATATAACAGAGTTATAGAATCACTGGCATCCAATATAAATGTTGTTGATTCTTTAGTAGAATCAATAACAGGCCTTGGCGGAAAAAACGCTGCAAGCATAGAAAAGGAAAAGTTAGGATTATCAGAAAGGAATCTAATTTGTTGGTTGGAAGATATGCCTTTCTGTCGTGGCAACATCAGTGCTCTTAAATATCTCCTGAACTATCCATCAAGTAGGATTATCGAAACTATATCTCTTTTCAATGAGGCAGCAGATGCAGAGAAAGTAAGATTACTAATTGCTTCAGGTTATTATGGCATGGGTATAGGTTGGTGTTCATATGGATATCGGTATTTTTTCGGAAAAGATGGAAGGTGGAACGTCGTATTCACGCGTGATGCAGAGAATATTGGCAAGGCATTAAAAGCATTCGCGGATGCAGATTGTTCAATTGAAACATACATAAACAATAATATACCAACAGAACACGGATTCCGCTATTATGCATTAAAATATGGTGAATTTGTACGATCAGCAGGTTATTGGCAGAATATTAATGACTTGAATTCATACTATTATTTTGCTGTTAATGGTGAGGACTTTGACGACTTGGATATGATAAGTTTAAAATCATATTCTAAAAGCCCTCTTCTTGCCTATCATACTGAACCTATGGCTTCCATCGTCCTTTGGAAACTTGTTAAAGAGGATCCTGTTACATTTGGAAACAATAGATTTAGAAACTGCAATATTTATGCAGAAAAAGCTAGTCTTACGTATTTCAAAAATGAAGAAGTAATCTTTTCACTTAAGATTAATAATAGGAAATGGCAATTAGAACAAGTAAATAATCTCCCAGAAGATTTACAGCAAAAATACCATATAGAAGATAATTATTTAGATGAGTGTGATGGTTTGGATCTTGTAATGGTTGCTACTGCATTTATTAAGGAATACATATCACGTATTTAATTAACGGAATTATTATAGAACGACGTAAAAAATATATTAAAGATGATGCTCTGGCTATTTGAAATGTAAATTATATAATTCACCTATGCTCACATACATCTCCAACTCCGCCCACTACAAAGAAGTGCTGTCACGGGTTCAATCCGTGAAGCACATGCTTTGGATCGGTACAGCTGACATAAAAGATCTTTATGTTGAGATAGGCAAAGATAAGAAACCATTTCTGGCTCTCATTGCCCAACTTATTCGGCGTGGCGTGGAGGTAAGACTTGTACATGCCAAAGAACCAGGTCCAAACTTTCGGGAGGACTTTGACAAGTACCCTGTTCTATACGACCGCTTGGAGCGAGTTCTCTGTCCTCGTGTTCATTTCAAGATGCTAGTTTTCGATGGCAAGGAAGTGTATATCGGAAGTGCGAACCTTACGGGTGCAGGTATAGGTATGAAGGCTGAAACTACTCGCAACTTTGAGGCAGGCATATTAACTGATGAAAAAGAAATCGTAGAAAAGGCCATGAACCAGTTCGATGAAGTATGGATGGGAAAACATTGCAAAACTTGTAAACGAAGAGAGTTCTGTCCAGACCCAATCGTATAATTGGAGTTAATAATATCATTTTTCTTTGACCTCTGCCACCAGTTGGCGTAGGTCTTTGTTATCTTTGCACCATAAAAGTCTAAATACAAAGAGTTATGGCATATTGTAAAGAACTAAAGAGATTAAATGAAAGATTCCCTAACAAGAATGTTGGTTGTGGTAATCCCGATGCAAAAATTCTTGTTATCACGCAAAAAGAAAGAAACGAGAAGAAGGACCTCAAATACCTTCAAAAGCTATTTGAATATTTACTTTACGATAAAAAAGGAAAGAAATTAGAAGTCCTGGATATTTGCTATTACGTTGTTTATGACAAAGAATTATTGAAAGATCCTTTCTTTAACCATTTTCGGGCGATTGTTCATACGATGGTTGATTGTACTCAACTTTGGCAGAATGATCCGGCAGAGATGTTTGGCATGAGGTGGGTTACAGGATGCCATGTTGAATCAGGCGCCACCCAACGTTTATTCGTCGCTCATTCTAAAGCAGAAGCGGATAAGCCCGAAAGAATGTTGTTTTGCACTTATCCTTTTGAGAAAGTCTCAAAAGTTATCCTAAACTACGAAATGACATTACTGAATTTGTTTCTTTACCTTCATGATTTTATGTGATTGCATTGTTTCCTTTGCGCAAAAATATTAGAACTATGGTTGATATACATGATTACGACATTCAATGCATTGAGCGTGAAATCATGTGGAGGTATGACAAATCTCCATGTGACTATCCTGACTGCGACTGTTTATTGTCCTTAAGAAAGGATATGATAAATAAAAGAGTTCTGGCACATCAGGAAGAGATATTACCTGATATCATTGCGTTTAATGATGCCTTAACTGAGGCTTTACGAGAATTATATGACAGGGCGTATCGTATCTGGGACAGCATCAAAGACAATGCGGATTTCAAGGATGCAGAGATAGAGGCGAAATGCTATCTCAGCTACGACTACCCGAAACTTCATCCCGTTCAAGGTGAAGAGAGGCAGGATCTGTGGAATGCAATATGTGACGCTGGTTGGAACAGATTGTATGACGATGGTTTGTCACTAAGGAGTCTCACTATTCCTCACGATGACGAATCATTTGAGAGCTTCATCGGACTGGAGGATGATTATAATAATTGGAATGAAGGACTTGACCGTGAATTGACAAAAGGCTTGCATCTGACAAGTGCCTTCCACAACACCTTTCAGCACTTGGAGTTTGCCATTACGGACTTTATTTATGTGCGTGAGTTCGAAACAGAAATCAATATTGAAATCCATAAAAACGTATGACATGAAAGATGTTGGAACTAATCGGTTTATAAAAGAGGTGTTGAACTCAACCAATAGCCTCGTTAACATAGACATAAATGATGTCAGAGACCTATTTCATGATGGTGAAGAAATCCATGCATTTGACGTATCTGTACCCGCTGATAAAGAAAACAGGATGGCGCTATTGATGGAACAGATAAAGAAGTGCTCCAATTGCCATGAGCCATATAATCACGCTCTTGTGTTTTTCTATTTCCCCTCAACTCTACCATTGCTGATGGAAGAACTGAAACCCTTTTGCGAATGGGTTGAGTCTGTACCTGGAGAGCTTATGATTAAGTGGGGAATGGCTACCCAATCTGCACAGGAAATTCGAGCAATAGTGTTGCTACAATAATCCAGATGAGAAAGATTCCAGATAATAACTTGGTTGCGATGAGCTGTAGATGTCAGGCAATAATGGCAAAATCCATGAAGGAAATAGTCAAAATTCCATTTGAAGATTTCGAATCTTTATACAATTCGATACAGCCAATTATGAGCGAATGGACGTATGCTGCCGCTGATATACTGGGTTTTCCACAACCAAAGCAGATAATTGTTCGTTGCCCATCAAGTCGCATCAAGTGGGCAGCACATGTAGTTGGTGATATAATTGAATTTAACCTCCGCACCATGTTCTGCGCAGACCTTACATGGCTTAAAGGGTGCATTATTCACGAACTGTGTCATTTTAACGTAAAAGGCCACACATCGAAGTTCTGGAAACTCTATGAACAGAAAATAAAGGAGGCGGGTATCGTAGATAAGGCATATGACGGTTGGAAGAAAGAACGAGACAAAGTAGATGATCCATTCATGTTTACCCATCCAGGAAATTATCATGATGGTTGTCGAAAATTCAATTGCATATTGAATATTTTTTTCTATAAAGGAAATATATGTGCCTTTCCATTAAGAATCGATTATAAACTATTGCATAACGATATTATTACAATGTGAGGACACTGATTTATGCGTGTCCCATCCTCCGTCGCGAATGGGAATTCTCCTGGCCCTCCGTCGCCATAAGAGATGTGGCTCCCCTCATCAGGCACAGAAAGACATTCAGTCTTTCCTCTGAAGGCCTTCTTCGCCCTTTGTGGGGCCGCAGCCACATTCAGTGGCTACTCTAAAGACCCCAGTCGCCACAATGTTCGTTGAGAAAAATGAAGTTGAGGCCCGCGAATCGGGGGGGGGCTGTAGCGGCTCTGTAGCAGCTATGAACGCATCGTGAATGGACACAACGGACATAGGAGAAGCTGTATTATACGCGATATTGGCGCAATAATCATGCTGCTTGTGCGTTATATTAAGCGGAAATAAGCAACAGATGGCGGAGCAGGAAAAGTGGAAATGGCAGGAGCCTGGTACAGCATGGAAGGGTGTCGGCCTGTATCATGTCACGCTGACAATTCCAGAGCGCAAGCCTCTGTTAGGTCTGCTCGACGTTCCAGACAACAATCCGGACAAGGCTAAAATCAGACGCACGGCGCTAGGTAATGCGCTGGTGGACTGTCTGTTGAGCATTCCGCATTATCATCATGAGATACAAGTGCTGCACTTTTGTTTGATGCCAGACCATCTGCATGCAGTGCTATATGTCAGGCATACGATGCCCACCGGCATCAAAAGTGTGGTGAGAGGATTCTGGCAAGCTGCGAAGAAATTGGGAAGAGCCGGCTCTGTGACTTCTTTGATTTCCCCGAATGATATTCGGAAAAACCTCCAAGAAGACAACGAGAACCTCCAAGAAGAGCGGAAAAACCTCCAAGAAGAGCGGAAAAACCTCCAAGAAGACAACGAGAACCTCCAAGAAGAGCGTATAAACCTCCAAGAAGACAACGAAAACCACCAAGAAAACATCGAGAACCGCCAAGAAAGCTATAATAGCCAAGAAGCAAACAAAAACTGCCAAGAAAATACGAGGCGACAGAGCCTTCAGGAAGAAACGGCTCAGCTGGAAGCTATCTCTGCGGGGCTGCGAGAGCAGATGGGCGATGCTGCCTACTATAATCTCCATCCGATATTTACCGAAATGCCCTTTATTCGTCCGATGGGGCGCAACACACAACTGCCCAACACCATCCGCTATATAGACATGAATCCACAGCGGCTGGCAACCAAACGTCTTAGGCCAGGATTCTTCCGTGTGCAGAGGGATATAATGATTGGCGGGCGGAGCTACGATGGAGTGGGTAATACAACGCTGTTGATGGCCGATAAGTTTGCAACGGTGCATGTGCGAAACGTGATGGTGAAAGCGGCAGAACAGGGAAATGACGAGCAATTGAGAAATTACAAGAACTCCTGTGTGATAGCGGCTCGCGAAGGGGCGGTAATGGTGTCGCCGTTTATATCAACTCATGAAAAACAGGTGATGCAGGTGTTGCTGCGTGAGCGATTACCGTTCGTATGTCTTACCGACAACGGCTTCCGTGATTACTACAAGCCGACAGACGCACTTTTTGATGCCGTTGCTGCCGGGCGAGTGCTGATACTGAGCCCTTGGCAGTATGATGAGGGCAAGAGGCACATCAGTCGTGCGGATTGTGTGGCGCTCAATGATATGGCTGAGGAAATTTGTAAGAATGCCTAAATATGGCTTTGCCGAAATTCATAATAACGATGGACGGACACCTGCGTCTGGGAATGGTGGATCAGCACAAGGAGCTGCTGCAGCCCGGAGACGAGTGCATCGGAGGAGGGTATTACCAGTTCGACTGGGTGAGCAACCGGCTCGTGCTCGACAGGATGTCGTACGACTTCGGAAGCCCCAGATGGCACCTGATAGAAACAATAAAGGTGCCGGCAGCATACAGGGGACTGCGTATCGTATATGTCTATGACGACAACCGACACGAGGATTTCGATGCGACAGGCCAACTGCAGATAGAATATTATTGAAAATTGGCCTAATTGAGCCAATTGGGCTCATTGGGCTCATTGGACTAATTGGGCCTATGAGAATCTTTAACCATTAACCTATAATCTGTCCACCTGCTTGATACCCTTGATGGTGCGGAGCTTCTTGATGAGCGTCTCCATGCGGGAGGTGTCGTCCACCATGATGACAACATTGCCGCTGAAGAGACCGTCGTGGGAATCTATCTTGATGGAACGCAGGTTGAGCTTGTCGTCCTTGGAGATGATGCTCGTGAGATTGTTGATGATGCCGATATTGTCGTTGCCCACAACACGCAGCGTGACAGCATACTGGGAGCCGCCCTTGCCGCTCCAGCGGGCCTTGACGATGCGATAGGGGAAGCGACGCTCCAGTTCGGGGGCATTAGGGCAGTCGGTGCGATGTATCTTGATGCCGCCGCTCACGGTGACAAAGCCGAAGACGGGGTCCCCGTAGATGGGCTGGCAGCAGCGTGCGAGACTGTACTCGATGCCCTTGAGATTGCTGCCGATGACAAGGACGTCGTCGCGAAGGTGAGGAACAATGGCCGACTCGTTGAGGACGAAATTGGAAGCGCTTTCCGCCGTGCTGCCGGACGAACCCGCAGGAGAGGCGGTGCCTTCCTGAAGCTCCTCGTAGAGGTCTATAACGTGACCGGCATCCAGTTCGCCGGAGACAATCCTGTGATAGAAGTCGTTGAACTCCTTGATGCCCAGTTTGTGAAGCAGCAGCTGCATCGTGCTGTCGTCGAGCGTCAGCTTGCGGTTGTTCATCTTGCGCTCCAGCATCTCCTTGGCGAAAATCTTGTCCTTGCTCTGGGCCTCCTTCATGGCCAGACGTATCTTCGACTTGGCGCGCGAGGTCTTCACTATGTTGAGCCACTCCTGCTTGGGATGCTGGTTGGAGGAGGTCATGATGTCCACCTGGTCGCCGCTCTTGAGCTGCTGGCGTATGTTGACAGCACGCCCGTTGATACGCGCTCCCGTACACGTGTTACCTAAATGAGAATGTATGTGATAGGCAAAGTCGAGTACGGTGGCTCCCTTTGGGAGCTTGTAGAGGTCGCCCTTGGGAGTGAAGACAAAGACCTCGTCCTCGTAGAGGTCCATCCGGAACTGGTCCATAGCCTCCGTACCGTCGCTGGTCTCCAGCATCTTGCGCACACCCGTGAGCCACTCGTCGAGGCCCGACTCGCTCTTGATGCCCTTGTAGCGCCAGTGTGCGGCGACACCGCGCTCGGCAATGTCGTCCATGCGTTCGGTGCGTATCTGCACCTCCACCCATTTCTGCTCGGGGCCCAGCACCGTGATGTGCAGACTCTCGTAACCGTTGGACTTGGGGATGCTGAGCCAGTCGCGCAGACGTTTCGGGTTGGGCTGATACATCGACGTGATGATGGCAAAAGCCTGCCAGCACTGTATCTTCTCCTTGTCGGCAGGGGCATCGAGAATCACACGGATGGCGAACAAATCATACACGCCCTCGAAGGGACATTTCTGCTTCATCATCTTCTGCCATATAGAATGAATGGACTTCGTGCGACCCTTGATGTGGAACTTCAGGCCGGCGTCGCGGAGGCGCTCCTCAATGGGCAGGATGAAGCGGTCGATGTAGGCATCGCGATTCTGCTTCGTCTCGTTGAGTTTGTCTTTTATATGATAGTAAGCGTCATGTTCCGTGTATTTTAGATAGAGGTCTTCAAGTTCTGATTTAAGTTTGTAGAGACCCAGTTTATGCGCCAGCGGAGCATAGAGATATTTAGTCTCCTCGCACACTTTCTGCTTCGCTTCGAGTTGCTCTGTGTCGCGTATCTGGCGCATGAGATTCACGCGGTCGGCAATCATGATGAGGATGACGCGCATGTCTTCGGCAAAGGAGAGGAGGAGGTTGCGGAAGTTCTCCGTCTCGATGACGGGATTCTTCCTGTAGAGTTCCTGTATGCGCTGGAGCCCGTGGAGGATGCGTGTGACGGATTCGCCGAAGAGAAGCTGCATGTCGTCGAGTGTGACGGCACCGCTGTCCACGCAGGGGCGCATGAGGATGGCGATGACGGCATCGCGGCGGAGACCTGTCTCGCGGGTCACCAGCAGGGCCGTCTGGAAGGCCAGCAGGACGGGGTTGAGACCGAAGATGTCGCGCTGGATGCAACTGTTGCCGATGGCCTCGGTGATGTGACGGCGGATGTGTTTTCCGTCGTCGGGGCGGAGGGTATCCTTGATATCCTCGTAAATCTGACTGTAGAGCGACAGGATTTCGTCTCTTTCCTGCGGCGTAAATTCAAGTGTCTGCATGTGTGTCTTTCATTTGCTAATGCAAAAATACAACATTTCTTTAAATTATATGCTAAAAAGCAGTATTTTGTGATGGAAAATTTGTCAGGGTTGGGAATATTTTGTACCTTTGCGGTCGGAATTTTGAAATAATCATGCGCATAAGCGCCTGCCAAGCGTGAAAGTGGGGCAGAAAATTAAGATTGAAGTATCAATAAAAAAATGAAAAAGTACAATTTCAATGCCGGTCCTTCCAAATTGCCCGCAGAGGTGATGAAGGCTGTTGCAGATGCTTGTATCGAGTTTGAGGGTTCGGGTCTTTCTCTTATGGAGATGAGCCATCGTGCTAAGAACTTCCAGCCCGTAGTGGACGAGGCCGTTGCCTTGTTCAAGGAGTTGCTGAACATCCCCGAGGGTTACAGTGTAATCTTCCTGGGCGGCGGTGCCTCTCTGGAGTTCTGTATGGTGCCCTACAACTTCCTCGAGAAGAAGGCCGCTTACCTGAACACCGGTGTGTGGGCCAAGAAGGCAATGGCTGAGGCTAAGAACTTCGGCGAGACAGTGGAGGTTGCTTCCAGCGCAGAAGCTACTTACACATATATCCCCAAGGGATGGACAATTCCTGCTGATGCCGACTACTTCCACATCACCAGCAACAACACCATCTACGGCACGGAAATCCTGGAGGACTTCGACTCTCCCGTGCCCCTGATTGCCGATATGTCGAGCGATATCTTCTCACGTCCCGTTGACGTATCCAAGTACGCTATGATTTACGGCGGTGCGCAGAAGAACCTCTCCATGGCAGGTGTCACCTTCGTCATCGTGAAGGACGAGTGTCTGGGCAAGGTGAGCCGTACTATTCCTACGATGCTCGACTACCGCACACACGTGAAGAACGGTTCGATGTTCAACACACCTCCAACGGTGCCCATCTACTGCGCTCTGCAGACATTGAAGTGGATCAAGGCTCAGGGCGGCGTGAAGGAAATGGAGCGTCGCGCCATCGAGAAGGCTGACGCACTCTACGCAGAAATCGACCGCAACAAGCTGTTCCGCGCCACTGTGACCAACCCCGAGGATCGCAGCCGCATGAATATCTGTTTCGTGATGAACGACGAGTACAAGGATCTGGAAGCCGACTTCATGGCATTCGCCACAGAGCGCGGTATGGTAGGTATCAAGGGTCATCGCAGTGTGGGCGGTTTCCGTGCAAGCTGCTACAACGCAGTCACCATCGACGACGTAAAGGCCCTGATTGCCTGCATGCAGGAATTTGAGAGTATTCATTGACCATTGACCATTGACCATTGACCATTGACCGTTAATGAGAGCCGATAATCAGATACTTATTGAGAGTAAGGCTTTCGCTCTTCGGATAATTAAATTCTATAAATTCTTAAAAGATGAAAAGCAGGTGGTGGTCTTGTCAAAACAGATATTACGGAGTGGCACGAGTATCGGGGCCAACATTCGTGAGAGTGTCAATGCACAAAGTCGGTTAGATTTTATTAACAAATTAAATATTGCTCTAAAGGAGGCAAACGAAACAGAATATTGGCTTGAGTTATTGCATGAGTCAGATATAATAGATGACAGGCAGTTTGAGTCCATGTACAATGATTGCGGAAAACTTGCTGCGACTCTGACCAAAATCATCAAGACTGCAAAAACGGCAAACGAGGAATAAATGGTCAATGGTCAATATTCAATGTTCAATGTTAAAAAGATGAAAGTTCTTATTGCAACAGAGAAGCCCTTTGCTGCCGCTGCCGTAAGCGGTATCAAGGAGGTGATAGAGGGTGCCGGATATGAAGTGGCACTCCTGGAGAAATATACCGAGAAGAGCCAGCTGCTCAGCGCTGTGGCCGATGCGGATGCCCTGATTATCCGCAGCGACAAAGTGGACGCAGAGGTGCTCGACGCTGCCAAGCAGCTGAAGATCGTCGTAAGAGCCGGTGCCGGATACGACAACGTGGACCTGGAGGCTGCAACGGCACACAAGGTGGTGGTGATGAACACACCCGGACAGAACGCAAACGCTGTGGCAGAACTCGTGCTGGGTCTGCTGGTGTACACCGTGCGCAACTTCTACAACGGCAAGTCGGGCAGCGAGCTCATGGGTAAGACGCTCGGCATCCTGGCATTCGGCAATGTGGGCCGCAATGTGGCACGTATCGCCCAGGGATTCGGCATGAAGGTGATGGCATACGACGCATACTGCCCCGCAGAGGCTATCGAGCAGGCAGGCGTCAAGGCTGCCGCCTCTCAGGCAGAACTCTTCAAGGAGGCAGATATCGTCAGCCTGCACATCCCCGCAACGGCTGAGACGAAGCAGAGCATCAACAAGGCGCTTTGCAGCACAATGAAGAAGGGTGCCATCCTCATCAACACAGCCCGCAAGGAAGTGATTGACGAGGCAGGTCTGATCGCCCTGATGAAGGAGAGAGAGGATCTCAAGTACATCACGGACATCATGCCCGACGCAGATGCTGAATTCAAGCAGTTTGAAGGCCGCTACTTCTCCACACCGAAGAAGATGGGTGCCCAGACCTCTGAGGCAAACACCAATGCCGGTATCGCTGCTGCAAAGCAGATTGTGGGTTACCTCAAGGACGGTATCACAAAATTCCAGGTAAACAAATAAATGGCAAGAATCAAACCATTTAAGGGTATTCGCCCCCCGAAGGCGCTCGTGGAGCAGGTGGAGAGCCGCCCCTACGACGTGCTGGACAGCGAGGAGGCCCGTGCGGAGGCAGGAGACAACGAGAAGTCGCTCTACCACATCATCAAGCCTGAGATAGATTTCCCCGTGGGTACATCGGAGTATGACCCGCGCGTCTATGAAAAGGCTGCGGAGAACTTCAGGATGTTCCAGGAAAAAGGATGGCTCGTGGAGGACACTCAGGAGATGTACTACATCTACGCCCAGACAATGAACGGCAAGACACAGTACGGTCTGGTAGTGGGCGCCTGGGTAGAGGACTACATGAACGGAGTCATCAAGAAGCACGAACTCACCCGCCGCGACAAGGAAGAGGACCGCATGAAACACGTGCGTGTGAACAATGCGAATCTTGAACCTGTATTCTTTGCCTATCCCGACAATGCTGTGATAGACGCTCTGGTGGGACGCTACACGCAGACAGAACCGGAGTATGACTTCATCGCACCCGTTGACGGCTTCCGTCATCAGCTGTGGCTCGTGAAGGACAAGAAGGATATCGACACCGTTACGGAGACGTTTGCAAAAATACCTTATTTATATATTGCAGACGGTCACCACCGCAGCGCAGCAGCTGCTCTGGTAGGAGCCGAGAAGGCAAAGCAGAATCCCAACCACAGAGGCGACGAGGAGTACAACTATTTCATGGCTGTATGCTTCCCCGCATCGCAGCTCACCATCCTCGACTACAACCGTGTGATTCGCGACCTCAACGGGCTCTCTTCGGAGGAGTTCCTGCAGCGTCTGGGAGAGCACTTCGCCGTAACAAAAATGGGTAAGGAGGAATACCGTGCCAAGAAGCTGCACGAGTTCTCCCTCTATCTGGACGGTGAATGGTACAAGGTGGAGATGAAGCCGGGCCTGGTGGACGAGAACGACCCCATCGGAAGTCTCGACGTGAGCATCTCCAGCAAGTATATCCTCGACGAGATACTCGGTATCAAGGATCTGCGCTCGGACAAGCGTATCGACTTCGTAGGCGGACTGCGCGGACTGGGAGAACTAAAGCGTCGCGTGGACAGCGGCGAGATGCGAGTGGCTCTGGCTCTGTATCCTGTCTCTATGCAGCAGATAATGAATATTGCAGATTCGGGCAACATCATGCCTCCCAAGGCAACATGGTTTGAACCGAAACTGAGAAGCGGACTCGTTGTGCATAAACTCTCTTGAGGGACATATACAGAACGATAGCAAAAAGAAGCGAAGGAACTTACTCTGAGTTGAGGAGTAAGTTCCTTGCTTTTGCCCTGCCGGTGAGAAGTGCGGAGGAGGCGCTGGCTCTTGTGGCTGGTTTCCAGAAAGAATATTTCGACGCCCGCCACGTGTGCTGGGCATACCGTCTCGGAGCAGAAGGGGAGGAATACAGGAGCAACGACAACGGCGAGCCTTCCGGCACAGCAGGCAAACCCATTCTGGGACAGATAGTCTCTGCCGAACTGTCGGACGTGCTGGTTGTGGTGGTAAGATATTTCGGAGGAGTGAAACTGGGCACCTCGGGGCTTATCGTCGCCTATCGCACGGCTGCTGCGGAGGCTCTTGCCAATGCGGATATCATTGAGCGCACCGTTGACAAAAAACTCACGTTGACGTTTTCCTACGAGCAGATGAATCTCGTGATGCGAGTGGTGAAAGATTTCTCTCCGCAAATACTTTCTCAGGAATACGAAGGCAACGAGGTGAGGATGACGATCTCGCTCAGAGAGTCGATGGTGGAGCCGTTTAAAGAAAAGTTTAACATCAACGGGCGGACGGTGGTCCGTTTTGACCTATGAGGAATTCAATACGGATGATCTGCGGCATCGTCCTGACGCTTTTGATGAGCGGGTGCAGCGACGGGAACGACCGTATCGGTAAGACGGAAGTGGTGATAGAAACCGACCGGGGGAAAATCACCTTGCGCCTCTTCGACGACACACCCGTGCATCGCGACAATTTCATTCGTCTGGCCAAAGCAGGTGCCTACGACGGTATCATCTGGCATCGTGTGGTGAAGGATATGCTCATTCAGAGCGGAGACCCCAGACTGAAGGCCAGAGGTGAGGCGCTGACTGTGGATACCTCACAGATGAACTACACGTTGCCGGCAGAGATACATTATCCCAGACATTATCATAGGGCGGGAGCATTGGCTGCGGCGCGTGAGAGCAATGACGTGAATCCGGAGAAGAGAAGCAGCGGCACACAGTTTTATATAGTCGGAGGTACGGTGTATACTCCGGGAAAGCTGGCTGAAGTGCACCAGCTGATGCAGGATGCAGACACGCTGCACAAGATTCCCGCACTCACGGAAGCACAGAAGAAAAGCTACACCACGAAAGGCGGTGCAGCTCATTTGGACGGAGAATACACAGTATTCGGTCAGGTGGTCGACGGACTGGAAGTGGTGAAATACCTCACCCACACTCCGACAGACGAAAAAGAACACCCTCTTAAGGAGATTCGCATTAAGAGGGTGACTGTGAAAGATTAATCAGATTAATTTGCGGCCTTGAATTCATCAAGGAAGCGCAGGTCGTTTTCAGAGAACATACGGAGATCCTTGACCTGATATTTCAGGTTGGTGATACGCTCGATACCCATTCCGAAGGCATATCCGGAATAAACTTTCGAATCTATGCCGTTAGCCTCGAGAACAGCGGGATCCACCATGCCGCAACCCAGAATCTCAACCCATCCGGTGTGCTTACAGAACGAGCAGCCCTTGCCGCCGCACAGATGGCACGAGATGTCCATCTCGGCAGACGGTTCCGTGAACGGGAAGTAGGAGGGGCGGAGACGTATCTTTGTGTCGGAACCGAACATCTCCTGCGCAAAGAGAAGAAGCACCTGCTTGAGATCCGTGAAGGAGACATTCTTGTCAACGTAGAGACCTTCCACCTGATGGAAGAAGCAATGTGCACGGGCGGAGATGGCTTCGTTGCGATACACACGACCCGGACAGATTACGCGGATGGGAGGCTGCTGGCGCTCCATCACACGTGCCTGCACGGACGATGTGTGTGAACGCAGGATGATGTCGGGATGTGATTCTACGAAGAACGTATCCTGCATATCACGCGCAGGATGGTCGTCGGCAAAGTTCATGCTGGAATACACGTGCCAGTCGTCCTCAACTTCAGGACCCTCGGCCAGAGTGAAACCGAGACGCGAGAAGATATCGACTATCTCATTCTTGACAATGGTGATAGGATGGCGGCTTCCGAGGGAGATGGGATAGGGCGTGCGGGTGAGGTCAATGCCGGCACCGGCAGTCTCCTGTGTCGCCAAACTCTCCTTGAGAGCGTTGATACGCTCCTGGGCAAGTGTCTTGAGTTCGTTGATTTTTATACCGACCTCCTTCTTCATTTCCGCAGGCACACTACGGAAATCCTCCATAAGCTGGGGGATGAGGCCTTTCTTCGATAGATACTTAATACGGAGCGCTTCGGCATCCTCTAGTGTCTGAGCATGGAGCTGTTCCATCTCAGCCTTAATCTGTTGTATTTTATCAAGCATAAAGCTTTGCTTTTACTGAAAATCTCGTGCAAAAGTATAAAAAAGTTGAGAGTTGGACAGCGAGTGGAGAAAGTTTTTTATATTATTTAATGTTTTTTTTGTATTTTTGCGCTCGCAAACAAAAATAGACCACTCAGTTCATGGTAAATAAGGGTTGGTTTCTGCTGTTCCCGGCAATGATTCTGCTCATGGGAGCGTGTCAGGGAAAGTCTTCTCCGGAGGTAACGGAGACGCCCGTTGACAGCACTCTGCTCATCCTGGAAAGCGACACTCTGGAGGTGGAGGATGAAGAGAAAATGCCTGAAAAAGCAGACGGCACGTTTGATGACTTCCTATTTAATTTTATCCGTAGCAACAAACTGCAGAAAGAGCGTGTGAGATTCCCTCTTCCCGTAGTGATGGAAGACGGGGCAAGACATTTTATGAACGAGGGGGACTGGACGGACGAATTCTATTTCCTGGCAGAAAGCGATTACTACACTATACTGTGGAATACGGAGAAACAGATAGAAGAAGAAAAGCGCGATACTGCGGAAAATGTGGTGAGTGTGGAACATATACTCCTGGTGAGTCAGGAAGTGCGTCGCTATGATTTCCAGCGCAAGAAGGGAAAATGGTTGCTTGTGAGGCTGAGATTCGTACCTTTTGACGAAGGTAATGTGGGAGACTTCCTGAAATTTTACAGCCAGTTTGCAGCAGACAGTATATACAGGGAAGCCCATATCTCAAAATATCTGGACGTGAGTCTGATGGATCCTGTGGATGACATGGAGAGGATTGAGGGTTCGATAGAGAGGGAGCAGTTCCCGATATTCTGTCCGGATGTGCCGAGTGTGAGTATCTCCAACATACGTTACGGTCAGCCGTACGACGATCCCGCCCAGATGATACTGCAGAAGACGAGCGGTGCCAATGAAATGCAGGAGATTTTCACTTTTGCAAAGCACGGTAAAGACTGGAAACTGGTAAAATACGAGAACTGAACGTTGGAAGTAGGCAGTAACATATCCATTCGGAATACATTTCACATTCCTGCAAAAGCACGTACATTAATTACCTACGGGCGAGAGGATGTGGAGGAACTTGTGACATATCTGCAGCACGAAGGTTGCGGGCAGAAGGTGTTGCATGTGGGAGCCGGCAGCAATCTCTTGTTTATGGGGGATTATGACGGTATTGTCCTGTGTAGCGATATCAGGGAAATCAATACGTGCGGCGAACTGGTGCGGGTGGGCGCTGCGTGGGTGGTGGACGACCTGATAGCGTGGACATTGCGCAACGGACTCTACGGATTGGAGAATCTGTCACTGATACCGGGTACCGTCGGTGCTGCTGCAGTACAGAATATCGGAGCTTACGGTTCCGAAGCGGCAGAGTTTATTTGCGAAGTGGAAACGCTGGAACTCCAGACGGGATGTATCCGTATATGGAAACCGGAAGAACTGGAATACGGTTATCGCAAATCTGTGTTTAAGAAACCGGATATGTGGGGACGCTATGCTGTCCTTTCGGTGACATTCCGACTCTCGCGCACGTTCGTGCCTAAATTAGGTTATGGCGGATTGCGCAACAGGGTCGGCACGGATAACCCTACAGCAGAACAAGTGAGACAGGCTGTGATTGACATCCGCAGGGAGAAGCTGCCGGATCCGGAGGTGTTAGGCAACGCAGGAAGTTTCTTTGTGAATCCTGTGGTAAAAAAAGAGAAGGCTGACGCGTTGAAAAGCCAATATCCGGAGATGCCGAGCTATGATGTGGAAAACGGTGTGAAGATTCCTGCGGGATGGATGATAGAGCAATGCGGCTGGAAGGGAAGGAGTCTGGGACCTGCTGCAGTACATGACCGGCAGGCTCTGGTGCTGGTGAACAAGGGAGGAGCCACGGGAGAAGATATAGCGCACTTAAGTGATGCTGTATGTAAGGCCGTATGGGACAAATTTGGTGTGGAGATACGGCCTGAGGTAAATTTCATATGATTTGTTTTGAGAAAACACGTTGATTAAGGAAAACTTTTTAATAGGAAAAGTGCCTTAAGTCTTCTTTTTTCATTATCTTTGCGCTCGAAAATTTAATTTTAGTATGATAAAGATTACTTTTCCTGACGGCAGCGTGCGTGAATACGAATCTGGCGTAACAGGACTTCAGATTGCGGAGAGCATAAGTAGCCGTTTGGCACAGGACGTGTTGGCATGCGGTGTGAACGGAGAGACGGTGGAACTGAATCGCCCGATAACACAGGATGCTACAATCCAGTTATATAAATGGGATGACAAGGAAGGCAAGCACGCCTTCTGGCACACATCTGCACACCTTATGGCAGAAGCGCTCCAGGAACTGTATCCCGGTACGCAGTTTGGAATAGGACCAGCCATCGAGAACGGTTTCTATTACGACATTATGCCCGCAGAGGGCGTTGTGATTCGCGAGGCAATGTTCCCGGAAATAGAAAAGAAGGTGATGGAGCTCGTGCAGCGCAAGGAGGCTCTCGTGCGTCGCGATATTTCCAAGGTTGATGCGCTGAAATTTTTCGGTGACAAAGGTCAGACGTACAAGAATGAGCTGATAGCAGATCTGGAAGACGGACACATCACGACATACACTCAGGGTGCATTCACTGACCTCTGTCGTGGTCCCCATCTGATGTCTACTGCTCCGATTAAGGCCTTTAAGGTGCTGAGCACATCTTCAGCATATTGGCGCGGTGACGAGAAGCGTCCGCAGATGACACGTATCTATGCCATCACTTTCCCCAAACAGAAACAGCTGCAGGAGTATCTGGATTTGCTCGAAGAGGCTAAGAAGCGTGACCATCGCAAGATAGGCAAGGAGATGGAGCTCTTCATGTTCAGCGACATGGTGGGCAAGGGACTTCCCATTTGGCTTCCCAAGGGAACTGCGCTCCGTCTGCGTCTGGAAGATTTTCTCAAAAAGATACAGAAGCGTTACGGCTACCAGCAGGTTATCACGCCGCATATCGGTGGAAAGCAACTGTATGTGACATCCGGCCACTGGGCTCACTATGGAGCAGACTCCTTCAGACCTATTACAACTCCGGAGGAGGGTGAGGAATATCTGCTGAAGCCGATGAACTGTCCTCACCACTGTATGATTTTTGCATCCAAGCCGCGCTCTTATAAAGAACTGCCTTTCAGATGTGCAGAGTTCGGAACAGTGTACAGATACGAGCAGAGCGGAGAGTTGCATGGTTTGACACGTGTACGCTCATTCACACAGGACGATGCTCATCTGTTTTGTCGTCCGGATCAGGTGAAGCAGGAATTTATCCGTGTGATGGAAATTATACAGATTATCTTCCGTGCGCTGGACTTCAATAATTTCGAGGCACAGATATCATTGCGCGATCCCAACAACAAGGAGAAGTATATCGGTTCCGACGAGGTATGGGATGCAGCAGAGAAGGCTATTATCGAGGCTTGTGAGGAGAAGGGCATGAAGACAACCACAGAGTTGGGCGAAGCTGCTTTCTACGGTCCCAAGCTTGATTTCATGGTGAAGGATGCTCTGGGACGCCGTTGGCAGCTGGGCACCATACAGGTGGACTACAACCTTCCGGAGCGTTTCCAGCTGGAATACATAGGAGAGGATGGCAAGAAACACCGTCCCGTGATGATTCACAGAGCTCCGTTCGGTTCGATGGAACGTTTTACGGCTGTGCTGATAGAGCACACTGCTGGTAAGTTCCCCTTGTGGCTGGCTCCGGATCAGGTTGCCATTCTGCCGGTGTCGGAGAAATATCAGGAATATGCAGAAAAGGTGCAGGCTTACTTCGAGACACAGGATGTCAGGGCATATATCGACGACCGTGCTGAGAAGATAGGCAGAAAGATTCGTGATAACGAACTGAAGCACACTCCATACCTTCTGATTGTCGGAGAGAAAGAACAGAACGAAGGTACTGTTTCCTACAGAAAACAAGGCGGTGGAGAGCAAGGATGCGCAAAAATGGAAGATTTTGCAACAAAAATCAACCAGGAAGTGCGTAATATGACAGAAAATTACTAACTTTGCACCCGGTTTTTGTCTCAACTGAATGAAAAAAGACAATTTAAAGTCGCAATATCGTATTAACGGACAGATACGTGCCCGCGAGGTTCGTATTGTAGGTGATGGTGTAGAGAGTCGGGTGGTGAGTCTTTCCAAAGCACTTGATATGGCATCCTATCAGGGTGTCGATCTTGTTGAAATTTCACCAAACGCGGAGCCTCCCGTTTGCAGGCTTATTGACTACTCGAAGTTTATCTACCAGCAGAAGAAACATCAGAAGGAGATAAAGGCTAAGCAAGTGAAGGTTGAAGTCAAGGAAATCCGTTTCGGACCACAGACGGACGACCATGATTATAATTTCAAGCTAAAGCATGCGCAGGGCTTCCTTTCAGACGGTGACAAGGTGAAGGCCTATGTGTTCTTCCGTGGACGTTCAATTCTCTTCAAAGAGCAGGGCGAGGTATTGTTGCTGAGATTTGCTCAGGATTTGGAGGAATACGGAAAGGTGGAGCAAATGCCCCAGCTTGAGGGAAAGCGCATGATTATGTTCATCGCTCCTAAGAAAGCAACAGGATCAAAGAAGCCTGCTTCAGTAGGTGATGCTGCTGATTCTGAAGACGAAACAGTTGCAGTAAAGCGTCAGCCTCAGCAGAAAGCGAAAAAGGAATATACTGGTCCGAAAGTTGAAGGCGAAACATTTGATGATTGAATAAAGTGAACGGTGAGCTGCGCTTTTTGGATGCCGGCCACCAAATATTAATTAATAAATAATAAAAAAATGCCAAAAGTTAAAACTAATTCCGGTGCTAAGAAGCGTTTTACGCTGACTGGAACAGGCAAGGTAAAGCGTCGTCATGCTTTCCACAGCCACATCTTGACAAAGAAGACCAAGAAACAGAAGCGCAACCTTGACCACACGGACATCGTTGTGACAGAGAACATGAAACAGGTTCGTGACCTTCTGTGTATGCGTTAAGGAAGAACCCAATTTATTCACTTTTAATTTTACAGAACTACTATGCCTAGATCAGTAAATCACGTAGCTTCACGTGCTAAGAGAAAGAAGATATTGGGTTTGACCAGAGGTTACTTTGGCGCCCGTAAGAATGTATGGACCGTTGCCAAGAATACTTGGGAGAAGGGTCTTACTTATGCATTCCGTGACCGTCGTAACAAAAAGCGCAACTTCCGTGCTCTTTGGATCCAGCGTATTAATGCCGCAGCTCGTTTGGAAGGTTTGAGCTACAGCCAGTTGATGGGTCTGTTGCACAAGGCTGGTATCGAGATCAACCGCAAGGTTCTCGCCGACCTCGCTGTCAACAATCCCGAGGCTTTCAAGGCCATCGTTAAACAAGCTAGCAAGTAAGGAATTTTCAGTTATCCCTCGCTTTTCTACAGCGGGGGATACTTGAAAAAGGAGAGATGGCAGAGTGGTCGAATGTACCGCACTCGAAATGCGGCGTGCTCTTACGGGCACCCAGGGTTCGAATCCCTGTCTCTCCGCAAAGACAATGAAAAAAGATAGCCTTCGACGAGAAGGCTATTTTTGTTCCCGTGTAAACAGGATTCAGTAGATTACCAGATATGAAAACGGCTATTATCGGAGGTGGCGCGGCAGGCTTTTTCTGTGCGGTTAACATAAAGGAGATGTTGCCGGAGATGGATGTGGTAATCTTTGAGCGCAGCAGGAAAGTGTTGTCTAAAGTAGCATTCTCCGGAGGTGGACGTTGTAATTGTACCAATTCCTTTGATGGGGTAAACGACCTTTCCGAGGTATATCCCCGTGGGCATCGTTTAATGAAAAGACTGTTTCATGTGTTTGATTATAATGATGCATATTCATGGTTCGAAAGGCATGGTGTCCCGCTCGTAACCCAGGACGATAATTGTGTTTTCCCTGCAGCTCAGGACTCCGGAGTCGTTATTGATTGCTTCCTGACGTATGCGAAACGTTTTGGCGTAGATATACGAATGGAGCAGAAAGTGGAATCCTTGGATGATGTCAAAGACTTTGATTTTGTCGTAGTTACGACCGGTGGTTCTCCGAGTGGACAGGGGCTGCGTTGGTTAGGGGAACATGGTCATGAAATAGAATCTCCCGTACCTTCTTTGTTTACGTTTGCCATTAATGACGACCGCATGCATTCGTTGATGGGATTGGTGAAGGATGTGGCTGTGCGTATTCCCGGCACAAGGTTTTATTCGGAAGGGCCGATGCTTATTACGCATTGGGGAGTGAGTGGACCTGCTATATTGAAACTCTCGAGTTATGCAGCAAGGTTTCTTTCGGAGAACGGCTATTCCTGTTCTTTAGGTGTCAACTGGTTGCTGCTGCAAGAATTGGATGCGAGAAGACTGGTAGACGAAATGATGGAGATGAACGGGAAGAGGCAAGTGTTGTCTTGCGGCATAACTGGCTTTTCCAACCGTCTGTGGCAGTTTGTTGCAGAAAGAGCTTTGGGAAAAGATTTTCAAAAGCGCTGGGCGGAATTGAATAAAAAGGAAATAAACCGACTGGTGAATACCCTTACAAATGATGTGTATCAAATCTCCGGACGTGCAAAATTCAAGGATGAATTTGTTACCTGCGGAGGTGTGTCATTGACTTCTGTTAATCCTTCTACACTCGAGAGCAAACTCGTTCGTCATCTGTATTTTGCAGGAGAGGTGCTTGACATAGATGGAGTTACCGGAGGTTTTAATTTCCAGGCAGCGTGGACAACGGGTTATGCCGTAGCAAAATCGATATGTCAGGAAGCCTTGATGTGATGGCTTACTATCTCCACAAGACGTGCCAGGTTTTCTTTTGTGTTCGCTGCTAATACACCAGAAGGCTTGGTTGGGTCAAGAGGTTTGCCCTGCAGGTTGGAGATATATCCTCCGGCCTCAAACAGTATTAAAAGAGAAGCTGCATAGTCCCACGGGGAAAGACAATATTCGAAGTAAAGCTCTATGTTGCCATTGGCGAGGTAACATAATTCTGGCGCAGCAGCTCCAAAACGTCGCACATCGTTGGATTGCATATAAGTTTCCAGAATGATATCAGAGCAAACTTTTGCATTTTCCTTGTGATACACGCACATTGCAGTACACATTATGCTGTTTGCAAAGTTGCGAGACGAAACATGAATGGGCTTCCCGTTGAGCCATGCTCCTTTGCCTCTCTGTGCGGAGAAGCACTCGTCAGTGCGAGGCAGGTACACAACTCCCAGTTCTATCTGTCCGTTCAGTTGCAATCCCACGGAAATGGCGCATTCCCGTATGCCACGCGCATAATTGGCAGTTCCGTCTATAGGATCAATAATCCATACCGCAGATGTTTCCGGTGATTTCTCTTCCTGACAGACGACATCTTCCTCTTCACACAGGAACTGTGATTCCGGCATGAGGGCAGACAAACGTGAAATCAATGCTTCTTGCACAGCAATATCAGAAGACGTTACGATATTTGCAACGCCGTCTTTTTCCATAATCTCAAAATCAGAAGATGATTTTACAACGAGGCAGGAAACCTCTTTTACAATATCTATAAGTGTTTGAAGTTCCATATCTGTATGCAAAAATATAAAAAAAGAAGGAGAAGTGTGAGTAGTGTTGCTTTTTTCTTTATGATTTTGTGAATAATGTTGTATCTTTGTAAACACAAGTAGAATCAAAAGTAAGAAATGCTATGAAAAACGTGATGTTTCTATTCGGTTTTGCGTTATTGCTGATGACAGGTTGTAAAGATGCAGAGACGAATGATAAAGGCAAGGCTGAACCGGAGGTTATGAAAGCAAAAATAGGTGACGGTACTTCTATGCACAATCTGATGCTTGTTAACGGTGATGACACCCTGTGTCTGGTGATGGATGACAGCACGGTGTGCAACACAGATTTGGTTGTAGGCAAGACCGTGGTTGTGACGATATGCGAACGGGATGGGGCTCTGGCCGCAGCAACCGTCAATGAGGCAAAGTAAGTGTTGGGCGTAGAATTTAGGTGATGCGACTGTACGTTTTCAATCCGGAAAACGATATGGCCCTTGCAAACGGGTCTGCAGGATACGTACCACCAGCGCCTATTCGCAAATTTCGTGAAGACAATTGGACTCTGCCAAAGATATGGGCAGGAGAAAATGATGTTGTTTGGGACGGAAAAGAAAGTCTCTGTGATTATGATATTACGGAGGTTTATCCCTGGGGGTGGTCAAGGGCGATTGTACATGAGCTGCTAAAGGCCGGAGTTAGAAGGGAAGCGATGCCTTCTGATGAGTGGATTTGTAATATTAAAAATCTGTCATCTAGAGAGTTTGCTGCTAGAATTCAACAAGAACTTAAACTTAACGTTGCTGTGTGCCAAACTTGGGAACAGGTTGAATTGTTCGTAAGAAAACACGGGCGTAGTGTAATGAAAACGTTATGGAGCAGTAGTGGCAAGGGACTGATGATGACAGATGCGAACAATGCCAGAGCATGGATGGAAAATGCCGTAGCACGTGATGGGGCTGTTGTGTGTGAGCTTTGGATGGATAAGGAACTCGATTTTGCCTTGGAGTTTTATATATACAAAGACGGGACGCCTGTTTATGAGGGTTTGTCAATTTTCAATACTGCTGCTACAGGGCGTTTTCTGGGACAAGACTGCCGTTCCGAATCTAAAAGGAAACAACTGTTATTAACAAAGGTTGAAGAAGAGGAACTGAATACACTTATAGAATGGTGGCGCAGCCGTTTGATGTCTTCGGATATAAGGGCATTTGGATACTATGGACCCATGGGGATTGATATGCTTGTCGATAGTGCGGGAAGAATAAACCCGTGTGTTGAGATTAATTGGCGTATGACAATGGGACATGTGTCAATTTGGTGTGATAAAACACAAAAAAATGCAGATATTTTGAACTTTTTTTGACATCATGGGTGCGGGAATAAGTTTTTTTTGCTATTTTTGCATGTGAAATGTATGTATATTAACAAAAATTATCATATCAATACCATGTTTAGAAAAATTAAATGGATGCTGCCTGTCTTGCTGTTTGGCATGTGTACGGCAGTTAACGCAAAGCTGATTGAAGACACAGAGAAGGGTTACAACCGTTTCCAACTTGACTACAATGGTACATGGTGGACAGGTAGCGCAACAGGTATGGGCGGCAGTCAGTTCCAGAAGACTGCTCCGGTAACGAACGATAAGGATTTGTTCTGGGGCTTCGATGCCACTTATTTGAGAGGTATAAGGTTGACGAAGTCTGTGCCTCTGTTCCTTGAGGTGGGAGCTTCTCTGGTGTATAGCAGTATTGACAACGAGGAGAGCAATCCCTTGAATGCTCTGGATGAAGACAGGTGTGACGTGACGGTTCGTATGTTGTCTTTTGAGGTGCCAGTATTCTTGACATATCGTTTCAAGTTTGAAAACGGTTTTCACGTATCTCCTTTCATTGGTGCTAAGTTCCGTGCCAACGCAATGATGAGACTGGCTTATGTAAAGTCTGTACGTGGAGAAAAGTTTGAGACAAATAATCTTTTTGATACAGAAAGTTATACATACGACGGTGAGGAGTTCTCGTCAAAGTATCGCCGTTTTCAGGCATGTGGTGAGGTTGGCGTTAATTTCGGATATAAGATGCTGAACCTCAAGTTGTCATACTTCTACAACAGTCCTATTTACAAAGGAGAAGATACCTCTCACGCTGATCTGTCTTGTGCTCAGCAGGGTATCATTGCCGGTGTAGGTGTTGTATTTTAATGATTTCTGACATGGCGGCTTTGGCCATTGTCATACTGAATTGGAATGGGCAGGAGATGCTGGAGCGTTTCCTGCCCTCTGTTTTGCAGAATTCTAAGGGTGCTGACATCTATGTAGCAGATAACGGCAGTACGGATAAAAGTGTTGAATTGTTGCGAACAAAATTTCCTGATGCAAAGATTATTGAATTAGACAAAAATTACGGTTTTGCAGAAGGTTACAATCAGGCTTTAAGCCGTTTGAGGGACTATACCTATTATCTTTTACTCAACAGTGATGTGGAAGTGAGGCCGGGATGGCTTACTGCAATGATGAATTACATGGATGAGCACCCGGAAGTGGGAGCGTGCCAGCCAAAGTTGCTATGTCAATGGAATCCCACACATTTTGAGTATGCCGGTGCAGCAGGTGGTTATATAGACGCCCTGGGATATCCGTATTGTCGCGGCAGGATATTTGGTACGGTGGAGAAGGATGAGGGCCAGTATGATACTGTTGCGGAGGTTCATTGGGCTTCAGGAGCGGCACTTTTTGTGCGTAGAGAGGATTTTTGGAATGTCGGAGGATTGGACGGCTCTTTCTTTGCACATCAGGAGGAAATAGATCTTTGTTGGCGATTGTGGAGAAACGGGAAGAAGGTGGTGTGTGTCCCCCAAAGTGTTGTCTACCATCTTGGCGGGGGTACACTTCCAAAAGGCAATCCCCGAAAGACGTATCTCAACTTTCGCAACAATATGTGGCTTTTGATGAAGAATCTGCCGGAATCAGATTATCGCAGGGTAATGAGATGGCGTCTGCTGCTGGATGCCGTTGCCTCGTTGCAGATGCTTCTCACCGGGCAATTCCAGAGCGCGTGTGCTGTGTGGCGTGCACGCCGTGATGCCTGTAAGTGTCGTAAGCAATATCAAAGGTCCGCTGCTTCGGAGCATAGCATCACACTCAGGCCCAATAGCCTGTTGTGGGCTTATTATATTAAAGGAAAGAAAAAATACTCGGATTTATATAGACAATGAAGGGCAAGTGGATTGAGAAGGTTATAATCGATGCTCTGTGGAGTGGAAAGCATCGTGTGGAGTGGACGTTGAGAGAAGATGTTAATGTTCTCAGCGGTGTTAACGGGGTGGGTAAGTCCACCATCATCAGACGTTTGGAGGAGGGGCTTGCCGGGAAGACGGAATCTGTGCATATCACGTACAAACCGAAAGAGGCCCAGAGTGTGTGCTACAATGTGGTGAGGGGATATGAACCTCAGGCCATCACTCGTGAATTGCTTCTCAAGGTTGCTCATGTGATAGAAGAAATGGAGGATAACGAAAGTAATGCGTTTCTTGACATCATAGATTCTCTGTTGGAAGCCACCGGCAAGACAATTGTTCGCAACAGTGCGGAGCCGCGTTTCAACCATGAAGGAGAAATCCTGACTTTAGAGCAGCTCTCCAACGGTGAAAGGCAGATGCTGTACATCCTGTTCACGATACTTTCCCAGAACAAGGAACCGGGGGTGCTTCTTATGGACGAACCGGAAATATCCTTGCACATAGAATGGCAGCAACGCCTCATTTCTCTAATCCGTCAGATTAATCCGAATGTGCAGGTAATTCTTACGACCCATTCGCCTGCGGTAATAATGGACGGATGGACGGATTGTGTGACAGACGCATCGGAAATCATTGTGAACTGATTTGCTGTGAAACGTCTCACCGATAACCTTAACAGCGACTATATCGCGTCTGCTAACCGTCTCCGTCCCAAGGGGGCAAGGAAGCGTATTGTTGCTTATGTGGAGAGTTATGAGGATATTTCCTTCTGGCGCAATGTCCTTGATGAGTGGGAGACGGATGAGTTTTATTTTGAGGTGATGCTGCCGTCTCGCACTACGCTTGGAAAGGGGAAGAAGACGGCTTTGATGAACGACCTCGGCAAGGGACTCGGGCAATGGATGATAGCTTGTGTGGATGCTGATATGGATTGGCTCCTGCAAGGACATACCGTCATGAGTCGTATGTTATGTGATTCTCATTATGTGATGCATACTTATGCCTATGCTATCGAGAATCTGCAATGTTGGGCACCGGCTTTGCATTCTGCATGCACTATGGCGACGCTCAATGACCATGAGTTGCTGGATATAGTGCAGTTTATGGAAGAATACTCCCGTATTATATGGCCGTTGCTGGTGTGGCTCGTGTGGTGTTATCGAAACGATCATTACAATCGCTTCTCTCTGATGGATATGTCATCGATAGTGTCTTTCCGTGAGGTCAATCCTTATCATGTGGAGCAGACATTGGAACATGTGCGCAAGCAGGTGAATCGCCGTATAGCCTGGCTACAGCATAATTTTCCCGAGGCAAAGGGCAGTTATCCGAAAGTAAGGGAGAATCTTCTTCAGATGGGACTGACGCCGGAGACGAGTTATATGTACATTCACGGACACAGTTTGTGGGATGGGGTAGTGATGCCTCTCTTGGAACCTGTGTGTGTGATGCTGCGTCGTTATCGTGAGAAGGAGATACAGCGTCTTGCGGAACATAATACACAGCGACAGAACGAACTCTCTGCATATCAGCATGCGCAGAGCCCTCTCGATGTTGTTTTGCGTAAAGGTACGGCTTACAAGCAGTCTCCTCAATATCAGTGGATAAGTGCAGACTTAAGACGACTGATGACAGAGGTGGAAGCAGCAAAATAGTGGTCCATCTCCTGAATCAGTCCGGCTAATGAGAATACCACAACGATATCCCCGGCTTTTATTTGTGTATTGCCGCTTATAGGAAGACCCACACCGTCGCGCACAAGACCGCCGAGGGTGACGCCTCGCGGGAAACTCATATCCATAATTTTGTTCTTTGTGATTTCGCTTCCTTCCTGGGCGATAAATTCTGCCACATCGGCATTTGCTATCGTGAGTCGGTGCAATGATGCTACGTCTGTGTTCATCATCATCCGGTAGATATGCGATGCGGCAATGGTCTTCTTGTTGATGATTGTGCCGATATCAAGTTTCTCAGCCAGAGATACGTATTCAATGTTCTCCACCTGTGCGACGGTTTTGCGTACGCCCAGCCGTTTTGCTGCCAGACAGGCCAGAATATTGTTTTCTGCGTTCGGAGTCAATGCGCAGAAAGCCTGCATTCCCCTGATACCTTCTTCAAGCAGCAGGTGTGTGTCGCGTCCGTCTCCCTGTATGATCATTGCGTCTTCCGTATTGAGAATTTCATTGAGCCTCTGACATCGTGCTTCATTCATCTCGATTACTTTCATGCGCATGTTTTCCGGACGGTTCTTTATCACATGGAATGCTATGCTTCCTCCTCCCATCACCATCACGTCTTTCACGTCGGCATAGTTCTCCTTACCCACAAGCTGCCTTATTGTAAGGATATGCTTTTTTGTTGTCATGAAATAGGCAATATCGCCTTTTCGCAATTCCGTGTCGCCGGTCGGTATGATTGTCTGTTCGTCGCGTTTCACGGCAACAATGTGATAGGGTGTATCTGCTTTGCAGAGTTTTTTTAGAGGCTTTCCGTAAAGAGCGGCAGCTTCTTCCCTCAGTTTCACGCCGAGCATGACAAGAGCTCCTCCGTGCACTTCCCAATACTGTCTTGCCCACGAGCGCTTCAGTCCTTCTATGATTTCTGCCGCAGCAAGTGTTTCGGGATAGATGAGCGAGTCGATGCCCATTCCCTTGAAGTGTGCCTGTGCAGCAGGTTGCATCCATTCCCAGTTGTCCACTCGTGCTACAGTTTTTTTCGCTCCCAAAGTGTGAGCGAGTGCGCAGCATGTCACATTTGTGGTTTCCGAGGGTGTCACAGCGATGAAAAGATCTGCGTGTTGCACTCCTGCTTCTTTCAGTCCCACGATGGATGTGGGAGACACATTGAGTGTCATCAGGTCGTAGTCCGACGAAGATAAGGCTTCCGTCTTGGCGGGATTCTCATCCACGACAACTATGTCTTGATTTTCCTTTGAGAGCAGTTCTGCCAGATGTGTGCCGACCGACCCTGCGCCTGCGATGATGATTTTCATGTTATCGCTTTCTTTATGTTCTCTTTATCGAGTCCCACGAGGTGGTATAGTTCCTTCGGAGTTCCGTGTTCCACGAAGTTGTCGGGAAGGCCCAGTCGCGTGATAGGTATGTCGTATCCGTGATCGCTCATCCATTCCATCACGGCGCTGCCCATTCCTCCCGTTCTGGTTCCGTCTTCTACGGTGACGATGCGCTTGAAGTTTCTTGCCACCTCTTCCAGCAACGTTTCGTCAAGGGGCTTGATATAGCGCATGTCGTATACGGCAGCTGTTGTGTCCTGTGCTGCTTCCAGAGCTACGTATCCTATCGGTCCCAGTGTCAGCACAGCCACATCTTTTCCCTCCTTGATGCATCTGCCGCGACCGATTTCTTCAGGGCCTGCAGGGCGGGGTGCCGTCCCGTTTTGAGGGCGACAGCCTCTGGGATATCTGATGACGAACGGGCCGTCCTGCCCGAAGGCTCCGGTGCGCATCATACCCTTGAGGTCTTCCTCATCCAGGGGCGAGCAGATGGTGAGTCCCGGGATGGGTCGCAGGGCAGCCAGGTCGAATGCCCCGTGATGTGTTGCTCCGTCTTCTCCTACAAGTCCGGCCCTGTCCAGACACATCACCACGTGCAGACGTGAAATCGCCACATCGTGTATGATGTTGTCGTAGGCTCTCTGGGCGAACGATGAATATATGTTGCAGAACGGGATGAGTCCGTCTTTTGCCATTCCCGCAGCGAATGTCACAGCGTGTCCTTCTGCTATCCCCACGTCGAATGCCCTTTCCGGCATTTCCTTCATGAGTATGTTCATCGAACAGCCTGTCGGCATAGCCGGCGTAATACCGTAGATGCGCGGGTCTTCCTTTGCCAGTTCCAGCAACGTTTCGCCGAAGACATCCTGGAAGCGCGGCGGCTCTCCTTCGCTTGTTGTTTTTATTCTTTCGCCGGTCTCGGGTATGAATCGTCCTGGAGCGTGAAACACGGTGGGGTTCTTTTCTGCCGGCTCGTAGCCTTTTCCTTTCACGGTGTTGATATGCAGCAGTCTCGGACCTTTCATATCCTTGATACGCTGCAGCGTCTCCACCAGTCTCACCACATCGTGTCCGTCTTCGGGGCCGAAATATCGTATGTCCAGTCCTTCGAAGATGTTGCGCTGTCCCAGCAGCAGGCTCTTCACGGAGTTGTTGAATCGCAGTATCGAGCGTCGTCTCTTGTCGTCCATCCATCCCCATGCGCCCAGTTTCATTGCGGCAGTATTGCGCAGGCTGTTGTAGAACGGCGATGTGTGCAGGTTGTGCAGATATTGTTTCATGCCTCCCACAGCTGTGTCTATACTCATATTGTTGTCGTTGAGTATGATGAGCAGGTTGTTGGGCGTTGTGGAGGCGTTGTTGAGTCCCTCGAAGGCAAGTCCTCCGCTCATGCTGCCGTCGCCTATCACAGCCACCACGTGGCGTTCGATATTCTGCTGTTTTGCGGCTACGGCCATTCCCAGCGCAACGGATATGCTGTTGGAGGCGTGTCCGCAGGTGTTGGTGTCGTATTCGCTTTCTTCCGGTGAGGGGAAGGGCTTGAGTCCTCCCATGTGTCGGTTGGTGTTGAACACTTTGCGTCTTCCCGTGAGTATCTTGTGTCCGTAGGCCTGATGCCCCACATCCCACACGATACGGTCTTCCGGCGTGTTGAAGACGTAGTGCAGAGCAACCGTCAGTTCAACGGCTCCCAGCGACGAGGCGAAATGCCCAGGGTTATCGCTGAGTGCTTTGATGAGGAATTCTCTCAGTTCCGCACACACTTGCGGCAACTGTTCCACGGGCAATTGTCTCAAATCTCGCGGGAACTCTATACGGTCGAGGAGTTTGTTTGGCTCGTTTTGCACTAGTTCATTTTATTTTCCTTGCAAAAGTACGAAAAAAGTTAGGAGTGGAGCTACGGGAGTGGATAGTTTTTTGTAAATTTGCCGGAAATAATATGAAAACCGCGTCCAACTGATGGATTCTTCCCTTCGATACGTGCTTCTTGGCAGTTGTTTTGCCCAAAATGTCGGGCAGAGGATGTGCCATGACGGTTGGGATGCCATAGTGAATCCTCTCGGCACGCTCTACAACCCCGAGAGCCTTCGTTCCTGCCTCTCTCAGGCATTGGATGGCGGTGAACTTCCTCTCTTCTTCGATGAGGCTATGCAGGAGTGGCGCTGCTGGCTGGCCAATACGCATTTCCGGGCTTCTGCCCGTGAGGAATGCGCCCGTCTGGTCGGTGAGGCTTTTGCCGCTCTGCGCGACAGACTTCTGGCAGCAGATGTCCTTATCCTGACGCTTGGCACCAATGTCGTCTATACGACACCTTCTCCTCTCAATTCCGGGCAGCCTCTTGTGGTGGCAAACTGCCAGCGCCAGCCCGACCGTCTCTTCCGTGAGGAGAGGATGGATGTCTCCCAGGTGACAGCTTCTCTTCTGGAATCGCTGCGTTGCCTGCATCGCCACAATCCCCGTTGCCGCGTGCTCCTCACCGTCAGTCCCTACCGCTATCGCAAGTACGGTCTTCACGGCAATGCGCTCTCCAAGGCCGTCCTTCTGATGGCTGTGGAGGCTGTGCAGCAGGAGCAGCCCTCAGTGATGTATTTCCCGTCTTTCGAGATAATGATTGACGAACTTCGTGACTACAAATTTTACGCCTCCGACGGTCTTCATCCCAGCGAGGAGGCCATTGATATACTATGGAAAAGATTTCAAGAATTTCCGATTGGATAGGAGCCCGTCCCGTCGGTCCTTCCGACGGCGTGGTGGAACATCTGCTCACCGATTCGCGCAGCCTGTGTTTCCCCGAGACGACGCTCTTCTTTGCTCTCCGCACAGCTACGGGCGACGGTCATCGCTACATTGCCGACCTTCTGACTCGCGGTGTGCACATGTTCGTTGTGGAGCAGCTTCCCCGCCAGCCTGAACCCTCCGCGACATATCTCGTCGTCGAAGATTCGTTGCAGGCTCTCCAGCGTCTCGCTGCCCGCCATCGTGAACAATACGATATTCCCGTCATTGCCATCACGGGCAGTAACGGCAAGACCACCGTCAAGGAGTGGCTCTATCAGATGCTTTCTCCCGACTACGTGGTGACGCGCTCTCCCCGCAGCTACAATTCGCAGATAGGTGTGCCTCTGTCCGTATGGGGACTTTCCGGGCGCACCCAGATTGGTATCTTCGAGGCAGGTATTTCCCAGCCGGGCGAGATGGAGTCTCTGGCTGCTATCATACAGCCTACGATAGGCGTATTCACGGGTCTCGGCGACGCCCACCAGGAGTTTTTCTCTTCTATGGAGGAGAAGCGCCGTGAGAAGTGGCGTCTCTTTGATGGTTGCGAGCGTGTGTTCTCCATCGGCGAGGGCAACGATCCCTTGCTCGAGGGCAAGAGGCTGTGTGCCGAAGTGTGCCGCTATCTGGGTATGGGCGAGGATGTTATCGCAGAGCGTATGAATAATCTCGAATCCGTTGCGATGCGTCTGGAGGTGAAGCAGGGACGTCACGACTGCGTGCTCATCAACGATTCCTACAACAACGACCTCTCGTCGCTCGACACCGCTCTGGATTTCATGATGCGCCGTCCTGAGCGCCGTGACCGTCAGCGTGTGCTCATCCTTTCCGACATCTATCAGACGGGACTCTCCGAGCAGCAGCTCGTCAGGCACGTGCGTGCTCTCCTTCAGAGTCGCGGCATCGACATCTTCATAGGTATCGGTCCTGTGCTGTCGCAGAGCGGATTGGGATACGGTTTTGCCGACACGGAGTCGTTCATGCAGAGCGAACTGTTCCAGAGGCTTCACGGAGCTCTCATCCTCATCAAGGGTGCCCGCCGTTTCCGTTTCGAGGCCATCACGGGTGCTTTGGAGCAGAAGGTTCACGAGACGGTCCTGGAGGTCAATCTCGCTGCTGTGGTGGAGAATCTCAATCACTATCGTTCCTTCCTCCTTCACGATGCTTCGCGCGACACCCACGCTACGCCTTTCGTCTGCATGGTCAAGGCGGATGCCTACGGAGCCGGTGCCGTCGAGGTGTCGAAGACGCTGCAGGATCAGGGTGTTTCCTATCTTGCCGTAGCTGTGGCCGACGAGGGTGCTCAGTTGCGTGCGGCCGGCATCACTGCGGGTATTATGGTGATGAACCCCGAGATGTCCAGTTTCGACACTCTCTTCGAGTACAATCTCGAACCGGAGGTATATTCCTTCCGTCTGCTCGATGCCCTTGTACGTGCAGCAGAGAAGTCGGGTGTCACGGATTTCCCCATACATATCAAGCTCGACACAGGTATGCACCGTCTGGGTTTCGACCCCGAGAAGGATATGCCCGAACTCCTGCGCCATCTGCATCGTCAGTCGGCACTTGTGCCCCGCAGCGTGTTCTCCCATTTCGTGGGCAGCGACAGCGATGACTTCGATGCCTTCTCCCGCGAGCAGTACCGTCGCTTCACCGTTGGTGCGAACGCTCTTCAGGAAGGTTTTTCCCATCATATCCTGCGCCACATCTGCAATTCTGCCGGTATAGAGCATTTCCCTGAATACCAGCACGACCTCTGCCGTCTGGGCCTCGGTCTCTACGGTATCGACTCGCGCACCAACGCCATGCTTTCCAATGTCTCCACGCTCAAGACCACCATCCTCCAGATACATGATATCCCGGCCGGCGAGACGGTGGGCTACTCCCGCAAGGGACGTCTGCAGCGCGATTCCCGCATCGCAGTGCTTCCCATCGGTTATGCCGACGGTCTCAACCGTCTTCTGGGCGGCGGACGGGGTTATTGCCTGGTCAACGGTCACAAGGCCCCCTACGTGGGCAATATCTGCATGGACGTCTCGATGATAGATGTCACTGATGTGCCCTGTCGGGAAGGCGACACGGCGGTTATCTTCGGAGAAGCCCTTTCGCCCAGCGTGCTTGCCGAACTCATCGGCACGATTCCCTACGAGATACTCACCTCCGTTTCCTCCCGTGTGAAGCGCGTCTATTTCCAGTAATGCCCTCCGTGATGAAGCAGTCGCCGCTCTTTCTCTTCGTGCTTTTCGTCGTTCTGGCGGCATATCTTGTGTCTGTAGCGATGGATAGTAATAAAGGTGTATGTCAGGGAGATAGCATTGTGGGATTAAAGCGTGACTCTAATATTATAGAAACGCCTCTCTACGAGCGTCCGCAGCTCTCCGACGACGATTTTCTGGTGGAGCACACGGGCTTTGCTCTCTCTTTCGATATGGAGACCAACTGCCCCCGCTGGGTGGCTTGGGAGCTCACAGGCGAGGAGGTGGAGACGAAGGCTGTGGTGCGTGGCAACGACTTCAGGGGCGACCCTCTCGTGCCTGCCTCTCACAGGGTGGAGGCCTCCGACTATCGCGAGTCGGGCTACGATCGCGGTCACATGTGTCCGGCCGGTGACATGAAGTGGAGCAGCCGGTCGATGTCCGACTGTTTCTACATGAGCAACATCTGTCCTCAGGTGGGTGAACTCAACCGCCGCTGGTGGGAGCATCTTGAGTCGGCCTGCCGTCGCTGGGCCCGTCGGGAGGGCAGCGTGTATATCTGCTGCGGTCCTCTCTTCAAGTCCTCACGTCGTCAGAAGACGGTAGGCGGCAATGTCAGGGTGCGTGTGCCAAACGGTTTCTTCAAGGTGGTTCTCTCGCTGTGCGAGGGCGCTGAGAAGGCGATAGGTTTTGTGTATTCCAATCGCGACAGCCGTCAGCCTATGGATTCGGCTGTGTGCACTGTGGACAGCGTGGAGATGCTCACGGGTCTTGATTTCTTTCCCCTGCTGCCCGATTCCCTGGAGGATAGGGTGGAGGCTTCCTCCAATCTCAAGGCCTGGAAGTAACTACTCGTCTACTTGTCCACTAAAACAATCCTTCCTTGCGGGCGTGCGTAGCGTTCGGGTATGATGCCTCCCAGCGTTTCCCTTATATACTGCTCCACAACGTCCCGGCACAGTGTCGGTGCAGCTGTCACTACGGGGCAGTCGCGCAGCACGTTGTAGAATCCGCCAATCCTGTAGTACGACCCCACGGCCACATTGTAGATTCTCTCAGGGTCGATTGCTGAGTATTCGCCGCTTCCGGCCACTTCCACCATCACGTCGCTCACCGTGTGGCCGGCTGTGTTTATGGTGTATCTCAGTCCCGAGCATTGCGGGAAGCTGCCGTCGCTTTCAGGTGTCTTTGCCGTGCACTTCTTGAGTGTCTCTATGATTTGCGCCCCGGTGGCCTTGATGCAGCATATATTGTTGTTGTAGGGCAGGAGCGATATGATATCTCCGTAGGTGACGGTGCCGGCCGCTATGTCGTTGCGCAGGCCTCCTCCGTTTTCCAGCGCTATCTCGGCTCCGAAGAAGTGTCGGTAGGCGTCTGTCACCAGGTCTCCTGCATTTGTCTCATGCCAGCGCACGCTGTTGTTGCCTTTCCCGTCGGTCACTTCGAGGGGGAAACGGCTGCTGCCCGCCACTTTCCCTGCCACGCTTTTCATCAGCGCTCTCACGCTGTCGGTTGTCGCCTTCACGCGGGCGTTCTCGTAGGGAATCTCTGCTGTCGGGATGAGCTCCGTTGTGATGCGTCCGTCCTTGATGAGCAGTTTTCCCACGTTGGCAAACAGCGTTCCCGTCTGGGTGACAGGCACCTCTCTACCGTCCCTGTTCTTCACCTCTTCGCCCCTCACCACAGAGTGGCTGTGTCCGTCCACCACGGCGTCGATACCCCTCGTGGCGGCTATTGTGAGGTGGGAGTTGAATCCCATCGACTGTGTCATTTCGCCCACGTGCAGCAGTGCCACCACGTAGTCGGCACCTTCTCTGCGTGCCTCGTCTGTGGCCTGCTGTATCAGGGTGTGGAAGCTGTCGGCCCTGAGGTCGTAGGTCGCGGCGCCTTTCGTGTCGTAGAATGCGTATTTCTCCAGCAGCATCGTCTCGGGTGTGAGGGCTCCGATGAATGCTATGCGTCTGTCGCCGCACTGTTGCATCACGTATTTCGCGTAGCAGGGCTCCGCGGCTCCCGCCTTGCAGAGATTCACGCATGTCACGGGTGCTCCGATGCCGCTCAGCAGTTCCTGCATACGCTCTGTGCCGTAGTCGAATTCGTGGTTGCCCGGCGTGACGGCCTGATAGCCCATGTTGCGCATCACGTCGGCTACGTACTGTCCCTGCGACAGGGCTCCTGCCGTGCCTCCCTGCAGGAAGTCTCCGCAGCTCACCATGACGACGTATGCCGTATCCTGTGCGGCAATGGCGTCGCGCAGTCCTGCCATCCGTGCGTATCCGTCTATGGCGCAGTGCACGTCGTTCTCGTAGAGCACCACGATGCTCTTCTCCTGTGCCCACACAGCTGCTACAGTCATTGCTGCCGCTATCGCCGCCAGTATTTTTCTCATTCCCGTTATCTGTAGTTGAACTTCACGGAGCGTATCTTGCCGTCGACAGCCCAGCTGACAACATATATGCCGGCAGGCAGACCTGTCATCGGGAACTCCCCGTCGGCTGTGAACGAGCCCACGCGCACGCCGTTCAGGGATATGACATTCACCCTGAAGTGAAGCTTCTCGGGCGTCTCCGAGCCGAAGTGCAGCGTCCTTGTCGCCGGGTTGTATGCCAGAGCGTATTCCTCGGGCTCCACTCTGTCCACACCGGTGTCGTCGGGCAGCTGTCCGTTGGGTGTCAGCAGCCACAGACGGTTCTGGCTCTCGCCGTTGCGCGAGTCGTTGGTGTAGCTCAGTATGTCGGTATAGTCGTCCGCGCTGCCGCCTCTGAGGTTGGCGACATGCTGCGTGTACACGTTCAGCAGGTTGTAGTGTCCGTCGTTGCCCTGCGGCATCAGCTGCCATTGCTGTCTGGGGTCTTCCTCGTCGGGCAGTGCCGTGTTGAGCGGAGTGCCCACGTTCACGGTGGGACCCACATCTCCCTGTGTGGGGTCGTTGAGCGCCATCATGCTGCTGCGGTTCACTATGAGGAAGAGTCCGTCGCCCAGGCTCCTCATCTCCCAGTCCTCGCTCTCGCGGCTCTTGTCGTCGGTGTATTGCACGGCATTGCTGCCCGACAGGTCTATCGCTTTCGACGTCTTGACGTTCACGATGTGGTAGTAGTAGCGCTCCGGCACGAAGGGCGGGGTGGGGTCGTCCGGCTTGCGGTTGGCGAACTCCTGTTCGAGGTATGCGCAATGGTCGCTGACGAATGTCTTGAGGTCGCTGACGTACTGGCTGTAGCTGGAGTAGAGCACCATCTCGTGATACATCCTCGTTTTGATGCCCCATTTCTCGTAGTTCTTCTTCTGCGAGAGGTCCAGCAGTTGCTGCAGGCTGTCCACCTTCTGGTGCATGTATGCCACGAGTCCGGCCTCCAGCAGTTTCTTGTAGCGTGCATATACGCAGCGCCGGAACCACGGATCCTGCCACATCCTGTTCACCCACACCTTCGACCCGTTGTAAGCTACGTCCGTCATCATCGACTCGGCTGTGGTGCTGAGTCCCTGTTCCTGTGTCACGCGGTAGTCGTTGTTGTAGGCTATGTCGTAGTCCCACAGCGGTCCCCAATAGAGACGGTCGTCGTCCTGTTCCTTGTAGAAATATGTGCTGTAGAATCCGTCGATGTTGGCGCTCACTTCCGTGCAGATATACCAGTCGATGAGCGATGCCGAATCCACGTAGGCGCGATAGCCGGCCTCGGGGTCGGTGAAGTCGGCCGACGAGAGCGCCTTCTCGAAGCGCGCCATATGGCCTTTGATATATGTTGTCTGTCTGGCTGCGATGTCGTCCTCGTCGGGATAGTGTATGCGCACCGGCACGTTGTAGGTGCTTGTGTTGAAGCTGTTGCCGTCCCTGAATCCGTCCACTTCCAGCAGGTATCCTCCCGTGATGTCGGAGGTGGCCGTTGCCGGTGTGTCCTGCTCCGTGATGTTCACGCGGTGCGGCCTCACGTCCACCTGGTCGCTTATCTGGTAGGTGCCCGCGTACGTGCCGTTCAGCACCAGGTCGGTGAATTTCGCCGCGGGATTGAAGGGCAGCGACTTCTTCCCGCCCTCCGGATGCTGTGCGGCGCAGAATTCTCCCATGGCCGACGTCACTGCGTTGCGCATCATTGTCTTGTCGCCTGCGTTGGCCAGCAGCGTCCAGCTCTTGCACTTCGCGTAGCCCTTGCCCAGGAATTTCTCCTTCTCGTTGAACTTAATCCTGTAGGGCTTCTTCGCCATGTTCCACGTCGAGTTGCCCCTTCCGCGTATGGACACCGAGTCGTAGCTGGTCACTGTGCCCGCTTCGTCCACGTAGTGCAGACGGCAGTATTTGTATGTGTCCTTGCTGTATATCCCGCCTCCGTCGAATGTCTCGATGTATATCGTCGGCAGATCCGTCTTGTTGGTGTACTGAGCCCTCAGGCTCACCGCCGCAGCCCACAGGGCAAGTGTTATGGTCAGCAGTTTTTTCATGATGGTGTGCTTGATTGCTCTCCGGAAGGCTTCTTCTCAGGTGTGGGCACGAAACCCAGTGCGGCCACGAGACAGCTCATCAGGGGACTTATCAGGTTGAAGAAACAGAAGGGCAGATAGACCACGGTGGGGATCCCCAGTATGGTGCTCTGCGTCATACCGCAGGCCGTCCAGGGAATCAGTACGGAGGTGACGGTGGAGGAGTCTTCCGTGCTGCGGCTGAGCAGCTCCGGACGGTAGCCGCGCTCATGGTATTCCTTGCGGAATATGGATGCGTTCATGATGATGGAGAGGAACTGGTCGCCCATAATCATATTGAACAGCACGCCGGATACCACCGTGCCGGCCACGAGGCTCACCGTGCCCTTGATGGCGCGCAGCATCACGTTGGTGATGCTCTGCAGCATGTTGCTCGTCACCATGCACGCGCCGAAGCACAGGGCGCAGATGACAAGCCACACGGTGCCCATCATGCCCACCATGCCGCGCGTGGCGACGAGGCTGTTGATGGCCTCCGCGCCGGTGTCCACATGTGTGGATGTGTAGCAGGTCTTCATGATGCCCTTCAGCAGCGCGGGTGCCGTCATTTCTCCCTCGCCTCCGATGCCGGCCACGACGTCGGGCTGCAGCACCACGGCGCAGAGACATGCGGCGAGCGCCGATAGTGTCAGCGTGACGAGCGAGGGCACTTTCCTGTAGATGAGATAACCCGTGAAGGCGGGCACCAGCATTGTCCACAGCGTGATGTTGAACGTGCCGTCCAGAGCGTCGACGTATTGCGATATCTCCGGCGCCTGTCCGCCGAACTTCAGTCCTATCAGCAGATAGAGCAGCAGCGATACGGTGATGCTCGGCACGGTGGTGAACATCATGTAGCGTATGTGTGAGAAGAGGTCGGCCTTGGCCATCGAGGATGCGAGCACCGTGGTGTCCGACATGGGCGACATCTTGTCGCCGAAGTAGGCTCCCGAGATGATGGCTCCTGCGCTGAGTGCGGGCGGTATGCCCAGAGCGCCCGAAATGCCCATGAGGGCTATGCCTATCGTGGCTATGGTGGTCCACGACGTGCCCGTCATCACCGATATGAGCGACGATATGATGCAGGCGCAGGGCAGGAAGAACATGGGCGACATCAGCTGCACCCCGTAGTATATCAGCGTAGGCACCACGCCGCTTATCATCCATGCGCTCGACATCATGCCTATCATCAGCAGTATGAGCACGGAGACAGCTGCATCGCCCACAGTGGCCTGTATTGCCATCTCGAATCGCTCCCACGACATCTTGTTCGCTATGATGGATATGCCCACGCACACTGCCGTTGCAAGCACCATTGCCAGCTGGCTTGCTCCGCTCAGGGCGTCGTCGGGCACGTAGACGATTATCAGTGCTATCAGCGATATCAGTGTCAGCAGCGGTATGGCTGCCACCAGCGGGTGGGGGAGTTGATTTGTGTTTTCTGCCATGTTTTTCTGTTTTCAGGGTACAAAGGTAATGATTTTTTTTGAAAGTAGACGAGTAAATTGATAATTGATAATTGATAATTCATGAAACTTCGTTCCATAGACATTGCTCACGCTCGGCTGTCATCAAACGAGTTTGTGACCGCTCTTGCTTAATCGCAATGTTGATAATTGACAGTTGACAGTTAGTTATTCCGTAAATATCGAAGAGAACCACCTGATGGAAAACGTGATATTATGGAAATAATCAGAGCAACTAATCCACCACTTCCTTGCCGAAGGGGGCGAGAATGAGGAAGGCCAGTTTGAAATGCTGCATGCCGAAGGGAATGCCGATGACGGTGATGCACAGCAGCAGACCCCAAACGGCATGACCTACAGCCAGCCAGAAGCCGCCCAGCAAAATCCACAGCACATTCATCAGCAGGGGAAAGCAGCCGCTCGCGCTCTCCTTGTCCCTTACGTTCTTGCCGAAAGGCCACAGAGCCAAACCCGCAAGGCAGATAATCTGCCAGCCGAAGGGTATGCCGATGATGGTGATGCACAGCAGGAGTCCGAAAAACAGATAACCTATTGCCATTTCCAAGCCGCCGAAAATGAGCCAAATGATGTTGCCGAGGATTTTCATAGTATGATGTTTTGTTTTTTTTCGCAGCAAAGATACGTTTTTTTTTCGGAAAACCCCAAACTCTAAACTCTAAACTCTGAACTCTAAACTTTTTTTCGTACCTTTGCAGCCGAAATAAGTAAATCCGACGAGAAAACGATGAAAAAATCAACTGCCATACTGCTGCTGCACTGCCCCGACAGGGTGGGCATCATCATGGAGATGACAAAGTTCATCACCGACAATCAGGGCAATATCCTACACCTCGACCAGAGCGTAGACCAGATAGACCACCGCTTCTTCATGCGAGTGGAATGGGACCTCGAGAACTTCCTCATACCGAAGGAGAAGATAGCGGAATACATTGAGACACTCTACGCACGCCGCTACGAAATGAAGTTCATGCTGAAATTCTCAGCAGAGCGCCCGCGCATGGCCATCTTCGTGAGCAAGATGTCGCACTGCCTCTACGACCTGCTGGCACGATGGAAGGCGGGAGAGCTCGACGTGGAGATACCGTGCATCGTGTCCAACCACGAAGACCTGCGCTACGTGGCAGAGCAGTTCGGACTGCCTTACTACGTGTTCTCCATCAACAAGGACTGGTCGAACAAGCGCGAAGTGGAGGAGGCCGAGATGAAGCTGCTGAAGGAACACGGCGTGACATTCATCGTGCTGGCAAGATACATGCAAATCATCAGCGACGAAATGATAGCAGCATATCCCAACCACATCATCAACATACACCACTCGTTCCTGCCCGCATTCGTGGGTGCGAAGCCCTATCACCAGGCATACGAGAGAGGTGTGAAAATCATCGGTGCCACGAGCCACTATGTGACAGCCGAACTCGACGCAGGACCCATCATCGAACAGGACGTGATACGCATCACACACAAGGATACCCCCGAGACACTCGTGCTCAAGGGAAAGGATCTGGAGAAGATAGTGCTCTCACGCGCCGTGAAGGCACATATCGACCGCAAGGTGCTGGCATACAAGAACCGTACCATCATATTCTCATAGGACAGGGCGATGAAGAGCATTGTCGACTTGAGAGTGAACGCCGCAGAGCGCAAAGGCGAGAACGCCGTGCTGCTGCGTCTGGCTGCGCCGGCGGAGGTGACGGCAGAGTGCCGCCCGGGACAGTTCGTGCAGGTGCGTGTGGACGGAGCGAAGGACACCTTCCTGCGCCGCCCCATATCGCTCCACCACGTGGACAGGGAGAGGGGAGAAGTGTGGCTGCTGGTGCAGATGGTGGGCGAGGGCACACGGCAGCTCGGACGGCTCAGAGAAGGCGACACGCTCAATCTCGTGATGCCGCTGGGCAACGGATTCAGCCGGGTGGAAGCCTTGCGCGAGTCGGCTGCCGGAGCTGACGTCAGACCCCTGCTCGTGGGAGGCGGCGTGGGAGTGGCTCCGCTCTACTACTACGGCGCGTGGCTCAGGACTCAGGGCATAGAGCCCACATTCCTGCTGGGAGCACGCTCCAAGGGGCTGCTGTTGCAGCTGGAGGAGTTTGAGGCGCTGGGACGCACATTCGTCACCACGGAGGACGGCAGCTACGGCGAAAGGGGGTTCGTGACGCAGCACAGCGTGCTCTCCAAGGAGCGCTTCACAAGCATACACGTGTGCGGCCCCGGCCCGATGATGAAGGCTGTGGCACGCTACGCCAAAGCGGAGGGCATCGTCTGCGAGGTGAGTCTGGAGAACATGATGGCGTGCGGACTGGGAGCCTGCCTCTGCTGCGTGGAGAAGACGGTGAAGGGCAATGTGTGTGTGTGCACGGAAGGACCGGTGTTCAACATCAATGAACTGACATGGCAGATCTGACTACAAATATAGGAGCATTGAAGCTCAAGAATCCCGTGATGACAGCCAGCGGCACGTTCGGCTACGGCATCGAGTTCAGCGACTTCGTGCCTCTGGAGGAGATAGGCGGCATCATAGTGAAAGGCACCACGCTGCATCCCCGTCAGGGCAACGACTACCCTCGCATGGCAGAGACGGCCGGCGGTATGCTCAACTGCGTGGGACTGCAGAACAAGGGCGTAGACCATTTCTGCGAGAAGATATACCCCGAGGTGTGCGGCATCGACACCAACGTGATAGTCAACGTGTCGGGCTCCTCGCCGGAGGACTATGCGGAGTGTGCGGCGCGCATCGGAGCGCTGGAGCGCATTCCGGCCATTGAACTCAATATCTCATGCCCCAACGTGAAGGACGGAGGCATGGCGTTCGGTGTGACGTGCGAAGGTGCGGCATCGGTGGTGAGGGCTGTGAGGAAGGCCTACGGAAAGACGCTCATCGTGAAGCTGTCGCCCAATGTCACCGACATAGTGTCCATCGCCAAGGCTGTGGAGGCAGAGGGTGCCGATGCTGTGTCGCTGATAAACACGCTGATGGGTACGGCCATTGATATAGAGAAACGTCGCAGGATGTTGTCAATAGGTACGGGAGGTCTCTCGGGTCCTTGCGTGAAACCCGTGGCGCTGCGTATGGTGTGGCAGGTGGCTCACGCCGTCGGTATACCGGTGGTGGGACTTGGCGGTATCTCCACAGCGGAGGATGCTATTGAATTTCTGATGGCCGGAGCCTGCGCCGTGGAAATCGGTACGGCAAACTTCCTTGATCCGGCTGTGACGGTGAAGGTGGCAAGGGGTGTCGATGCGTGGCTGGATGCTCACTCCTGCAAGAGCGTCCGTGAGATTATCGGAGTGGCCGAATAACCATTGACCATTGACTTGTCAACTTGTCAACTCGTCAACTTGTCAACTGATTTACAGTTCTCTCGCGGGGAGTTGCTGCACTCTTCCGTTCTTGCACACCACAAGGGATATCCCTTCATGACGGGCGCGCTCCACAAGTCGTCTCTGCGCCAGGCGGATGCCATCGTCGATGCGCTGCTGCATTTCTCTGATGTCCTGTTCGCTCATAGTGCAGAGTTTTTATCGGTTACAGCCTCGTCGCTGTTGGGCGCAGCGGAGCTGGGAGGCACATTGTATTTCTTTTGCATCTCCATATAGTATTGTGCATCGTCCACCTGCAGACGCTCCTTGCCTTTTATTCCGCAGGCGATGCGGCGTGTGGGACAGGTGGAGTTGTCGTAGAGAGCCCAATAGTCTACGATGGGGGTGTAGAGGTTGAAGAGGTTGTAGAGACCGGCACCGAATCGCCGTATGATGACGTCGGTGGGTATGTTGTGACCGCCCTGCGCCACACGGCTTGCTACACGCATGATGGCCTGCTCGGGTGTGGGCAGAGAGAAAAACAGCAGTGTGACGAAATATCCGCGACGCTGTGCACGCTCGATGAGGCGCACGTAGGAACGCGTGGAGAGCGTTGTCTCAAAGGCAAAGTCGACGCCCTCCTTCAGGAGGTGCAGCACACGGTCTATCATCAGGCGTCCGGCCTGAATGGCAACACCCTCCGGATTGAAGGGCGAGAGACCTCTGGCTATCTCGTCGGCATTGACAAACTCCTTGCACCCAAGCATCTCGGGCAGGACGGTGTAGGAGGCAGTTGTCTTGCCTGCGCCGTTGCATCCCGCGATGATGTAGAGTTTTGGCTTCTGTTTCGACATGGTATGCTATTTTTTAAGTAAGTCCGGACGAAGGCGTTTGGTGCGCTCGAGAGCCTGCTCGAGTTCCCACGCCTTGATGTTGGCCTCGTGACCGGAGAGCAGCACGTCGGGCACACCGCCCCAGTCCTTGTAGACAGCGGGACGTGTGTAGACGGGTGCGGAGAGGAGTCCGTCCTGAAAGGAGTCGGAGAGGGCGCTCTGCTCGTCTCCGATGGCTCCCGGGATGATACGCACCACGGCGTCGGTGATGATGGCTGCCGCCAGTTCACCGCCGGTGAGCACGTAGTCGCCCACGGATATCTCCTTGGTGATGAGGTGTTCGCGGATGCGCTGGTCGATACCCTTGTAGTGGCCGCAGAGGATGATGATGTTATCCAGGAGCGAGAGCTGGTTGGCCATCGGCTGGCAGAACTGCTCGCCGTCGGGCGTGGTGAATATCACCTCGTCGTAGTGGCGCTGCTCCTTGAGAGCAGAAATACAGCGGTCAATGGGTTCGCATTGCATCACCATACCGGCAAAGCCTCCGAAGGGGTAGTCGTCCACGCGACGCCACCTGTTGGTGGAGTAGTCGCGCAGATTGTGCAGATGTATCTCTGCCAGTCCCGCCTTCTGGGCGCGCCCCACAATACTCTCCTGAAGGAAGCCTTCGAGCATCTGTGGAAGTACAGATATGATGTCTATGCGCATCTTTTTTTGCAATTATTACGCAAAAGTATGAAAAAAAACGTACATTTGCAGCATGAGAAACCTATTTTACACCGTTTTTTTTGCTTTTTGCCTCTCCGCTTTTGCCTTTTCGCAGGATTATAAGAACTGGGTGCGCTATGCACCGCGTCTTGACGATACATATTTCACGGGCGACAGCGCACGTCTCGTGGCTGCCAACGTGATGACCCATCAGATAGAGAACGGGGCATGGCCGAAGAATATTAACTTCTTCCGTGTGGATATTCAAAACGACATCCCCGCTGCAATAGACAGCCTCTCCCGTCTGCCCCGGCAGCATACACTGGAGGAGGCCACCATCGACAATGATGCCACGATGACGGAGATACGTTTTCTCATGCGGATGTACGAGGCCACAAAGGACAGTATATACCTGAAGAGTGCCGTGAGAGGAGTGAATTATCTGCTTTCCATGCAATACGAGAACGGAGGTTTCCCGCAGTATTTCCCCCGTCACGACCACTATCACGGGCGTATCACGTTCAACGACAATGCGATGCAGAACGCTCTGCGTCTGCTTCTGCAGGTGAGCAGAAGGGAAGCTCCCTACGCCCGTCTGCCGCTGACGCTGTCGGTGGAAGCTGCCGCTGCTGTGGACAAGGGTGTGGAATGCATCCTTGCCTGCCAGTATGTGCAGAACGGACGTCGCACCATCTGGGCGCAGCAGTACGACGAGAAGACGCTGCAACCTGTCGGGGCGCGTGCTTTCGAGCTGGCGGGTCTTTCCACAGCGGAGAGTGTCGCTGTGGTGGAACTCCTGCAGCTCGTCGAGGATGAGCATCCGGAGGTGAAGGAGGCTATCGAGTGGGCAGTGGAATGGTTCAGGGAAAACAGACTCGAGGACGGACGCTGGGCCCGCTACTACACCCTTGAGGACAACCGCCCTTTCTTCTGCGGCAGAGACGGTGTGATGCGTTTCCGTCTGGAGGAGATAGACGAGGAAAGACAGACTGGATACGCATGGTATAACACTCGGGCATCCAAGCTGTTAAAATAATTCGTCTAAATCTTGGCTAAAAGTCAGCAAACGGCCGTTTTTTATTCGTGAACGAAGCGCAGAGCTTCGCCTTTCACATCGGTGCGGACGCTTTTTCCGTCCCACACACGTTGGCCGTTGACCCACGTTCCGAGCACTTCGTAATTCACCGTGTCGCCCTCTCTCGGACTCCAGCCGCATAGCGAAAGGATTTCTTCCTTTTCGATGGTGTGGCGGCAGGGACGCACGAGTGTGATGTCCGCCTTGTAGCCTTCGCGCAGGAAACCGCGCTGGGAAATACCAAAGAGCGTGGCGGGATTGTGACACATCAGTCGCACGAGACGTTCCCTTGTGAGCACGCCCTCATCGGCCAGCGTGAGCATCGAGACGAGGGAGAACTGCACCATCGGCATACCGCTTACGGCTTTCAGGGCTCCGCCTTCCTTCTCGGAAAGGAGGTGTGGCGCGTGGTCGGTACCTATGGTGGTGACGGCTCCGGAGGAGAGTGCTTCGCGAAGCGCCCGGCGATGGCGGGGAGCTTTCACGGAGGGATTGCATTTGATGCGCGAACCGAGTCGTCCGTAGTCGTCGGTGGAGTAGAGCAGATGAGGCACGCAGACCTCCAGTGTGATGCCGGATTCAGGGGAGGCGAGCGTCAGTTCCTCCATCGTGGAGATGTGTGCGATATGCAGTCGGGCACCGGTTTCTGTGGCGAGCGACGCAGCCAGACGGCTGCTCTCCCAGCAGGCCTCCTCGTCGCGTATCTCGCTGTGGTACTGCACGCAAGGGTCTTCTCCGTAGAGTGCTCTGTATTCTTCTGCACGGCGGTTTATACGGGCGGTGTCTTCACAATGTGCCATAATGAGCGAGGGACATTCCGCGAAGAGTCTGCGCAGCGTCTCCTCACGGTCCACCAGCATATTCCCAGTGCTGCTGCCCATGAAGAGTTTCACGCCCGGAGATGCGGAGCGGTCCAGCCGTTTCACCTGTTCCAGATTGTCGTTGGTGGCTCCGAGGAAGAAGGCATGATTCACGTGCATCATCTCCCGTCCCAGTCGCTGACGCTCTTTGAGGAGGTCTATGGTGGTGGTCTGAGGTATGACATTCGGCATGTCCAGCACACTTGTCACACCGCCGGCAGCGGCTGCCATACTCTCTGTGTGCATGGTGGCTTTGCGTGTGAGGCCCGGTTCGCGGAAATGCACATGGTCGTCTATCACGCCGGGCAGCAGCAGACAACCCTCGGCCTCAATCACTTCGGCTCCTGCCGAGGAGATGTTTCCCTCGCGGGATATCTGACTGATGCGGTCGTCCTCGATGAGCAGCGAACCCGTGAAGGACTCTTCTTCGTTGACGATGGTGGCGTTTTGCAGAAGGGTTTTCATCTTGCGCGGAACTTCATGAATCTCAGGCGTATCACACCGAAGAAGGCTTCCCCGAAGATGCCGCCCGACATTTTGCTGGTGCCGAGCTCCCTGTTGACGAAAATGACGGGCACCTCCTTCACCTTGAAACCGAGGCGCAGGGCGGTGTATTTCATCTCTATCTGGAAGGCGTAACCCTTGAAATGTATGTTGTCGAGGTCGATGGTCTCGAGCACTTCCCTGCGATAGCATACGAATCCGGCTGTGGTGTCGCGCAGCGAGATTCCCAGGACGGTACGCACGTAGGCGGAGGCGTAGTAAGACATCAGTACGCGCCCGATAGGCCAGTTGACCACGTTAACGCCCGTAATGTAGCGGCTGCCCACAGCCACGTCGTTGCCCTCTGATGCGACGGCTTCCAAGAGACGGGGCACGTCGTTGGGATTGTGGGAGAAGTCGGCATCCATCTCGAAGATGTAGTCGTACCTGTGCTCAATAGCCCACTTGAAACCCGTGATATAGGCTGTGCCTAGACCCAGTTTGCCCGTGCGCTGAATGATGTGCAGGCGTCCGGAGAACTCGTCCTCCATGAGACGCTTCACGATGTCGGCTGTGCCGTCGGGACTTCCGTCGTCGATGATGAGCACCTCGAAGGAGGCCTTCCTGCCGTCCTTCAGTTCGGCGTTCAATCCCGTCACGGCACGTATGATTGCTTCTACGTTTTCTTTCTCGTTGTAGGTGGGTATAATGACCAGATTTTTCATTTTCAAATGCTGTTCCACACAATTATGCTTGCAAATGTACGAAAAAGAACGTAAATAACGAAAAAACTGGCTGCGGAAGAGCATTGTCTTTAGTCTTTTTTGTACTTTTGCACGCGGTTTTTTATGGATATTCACGAACTCCAGAAACTTTATGCGCGACATCCGAAGCTGAAAGCTCTCGGAAAATTGCTCGTGTCCGACAGCCGGGATATCCCCGTTGCCGGTCTTCAGGCATCGGCTGCTCCGCTGCTGTTTGCCTCGTTGCCGCTGGCTTGTCCCGAGGCTGTGACGCATCCCTTTCTCTTCATCCTCAACGACGAGGAGGAGGCGGGCTATTTCTATCACGACCTCACCCAGCTCCTGGGCAACAACGACGTGCTCATATTCCCTTCGGGCAAGAAGCGCACGATAAGTTCCGAGCGGCGCGATTCAGCCGGTGAGATACTGCGCACAGAGGTGCTCTCCCGACTGGCTGCCGGGCGAAGTGCTGCGCTCTACGTGGTGACGCATCCCGATGCTCTCGATGAGACGGTGCCGCCGCCCACAGAGCTCAAGCGCGATACGCTTGCCGTTTCCGTCGGTATGAAGGTGGACGAGAAATTCGTCAAGGAGACCTTGCAGGAATACGGTTTCCACCGCGTAGACTATGTATACGAACCGGGACAGTATGCCATACGAGGCTCTCTGATAGATGTCTACAGCTACACCTCGGAATATCCCTACCGCATCGACTTCTTCGGCGATGAGGTGGACAGCATCCGCACGTTCGACATACAGCAGCAGACCTCCGTCGAGAAGAAGCAGGAAATCACCATCGTACCGGAATTTGCGGGCGGCGAGGAGTCCACAGCCACTCTTCTCGACTATTTCTCCCCCGATGTCACGCTTGTCCACAAGGAGTCCCTCGGACGCGAATACGGCGGTTTCCGCCACGTAGTGATGAGTGCGTCTGCCGGCAAGGGCGATGCCGTCTGTTTCGACATCTCGCCGCAACCCGTTTTCCATAAGAATTTCGACCTGCTTGTCTCCACACTCCAGCGTCTCGACGGCGAGGATTACGACCTCTTTATCCTTGCCGACTCCGAGAAGCAGACCGACCGCCTGGAGAGCATCTTCCACGACAAGGAGACCGGCATACGCTTCACACCCGTCAACCGCACTCTCCATGCGGGATTCTGCGATAACGAACGCAAGCTGTGCCTCTTCACCGACCATCAGATATTCGACCGCTTCCATAAGTACACTCTGCGCAGCGAACAGGTGCGCAAGGGCAAGGTGGCGATGACGCTCAAGGAGATACAGCAGCTGCATCCGGGCGACTACGTGGTGCATGTGGACCACGGCGTGGGCATCTTCGGAGGTCTGGTGCGTATGAACAACGGCGGCACGATGCAGGAGGTCATCCGCATCAACTACCGCGATCAGGGCACCGTCTTCGTCTCCATACATGCTCTCTACAAGATATCGAAATACAAGGGCAGGGAAGGCGAGGCCCCCAAACTCTCGGCGCTCGGCAGCGGAGCCTGGCTGCGACTCAAGGAGCGCACCAAGAACAAGATAAAGGACATCGCCCGCGACCTCATCAAGCTCTATTCGCGCCGTCGTCAGGAGAAGGGATTTGCCTATTCGCCCGACTCATATCTGCAACACCAGCTGGAGGCGTCGTTCCTCTATGAGGACACCCCCGACCAGTTCAAGGCCACAGCCGACGTGAAGGCCGATATGGAGCGCGCCCGTCCCATGGACCGCCTCGTGTGCGGCGATGTGGGTTTCGGCAAGACGGAAGTGGCCATACGTGCGGCTTTCAAGGCTGCTGCCGACAGCAAACAGGTGGCTGTGCTCGTACCCACCACTGTGCTGGCCTATCAGCACTACCGCACCTTCAAGAAGCGCCTGGAGGGTATGCCCGTCCGCGTGGATTATCTCTCGCGTGCCCGTTCCGCGAAGCAGACGACGGAGATACTCGAGGACCTCAAACAGGGCAAGATTGACATACTCATCGGCACGCATCGCCTCATTTCCAAATCAGTGAAGTTCAAGGACCTCGGTCTGCTCATCATCGACGAGGAACAGAAGTTCGGCGTCTCCACTAAGGAGAAACTGCGCCAGATGAAGACCAATGTGGACACTCTCACCCTCACCGCCACACCGATTCCGCGCACCCTCCAGTTCTCGCTCATGGGTGCCCGCGACCTCTCCATCATACAGACTCCGCCGCCCAACCGCTATCCCATACAGACAGAGCTATGCGTCTTCTCTCCGGACATCATACGCGAGGCCATCTCGCTCGAAATTGAGCGAAGCGGTCAGGTCTTTTTCGTGTGCAACAGGATAAGTTCCCTTCCTCATCTGGAGGAGATTATCCACAGCGTGGTGCCGGAGGCCCGTGTGGCTGTGGGTCACGGACAGATGTCGCCCGAGCGTCTTGAGGAGGTGGTTCTCGGTTTTGTCAACTACGACTACGACGTGCTCCTCTCCACCACCATCATCGAGAGCGGTGTGGATATCCCCAACGCCAACACCATCATCATCTCCGACGCCCACCATTTCGGACTCTCCGACCTCCATCAGATGCGAGGCCGCGTGGGACGTTCCAACCGCAAAGCCTTCTGCTATCTCCTTGCGCCGCCTTTCAACGAACTCGGTTCGGAAGCCAAGCGCCGCCTGGAGGCCATCGAGAACTTCTCCGACCTGGGCAGCGGTATCAATATCGCTATGCAGGACCTCGACATACGTGGCGCCGGCAATCTGCTGGGCGCTGAGCAGAGCGGTTTCATTGCTGACCTCGGCTACGAGACCTACCAGAAGATACTCTCCGAGGCTGTGAAGGAACTGCGCCATGAGGAGTTCCGCGACCTCCTGGAAGAGGACATGCGCATGGGTGTGATAAAAGGTGGTGAGGATTTCGTCGACGACTGCCAGCTCGACAGCGACCTGCCGCTCTACTTCCCCGAGTCGTATGTGCCCACCTCCACAGAGCGTATGCAGCTCTATCGGGAGCTCGACGGTCTTGAGCGCGATGTGGACACAGAGGCGTTCCGCCAGAGGATGATGGACCGATTCGGAGCCATTCCCGAGGAGGGCGAGAACCTCATCCGGGTGGTGCGATTGCGCATGCTGGGCAAGTCGCTGGGTGTGGAGAAGATAACGCTGCGTCAGCGTCGCATGCGTCTGCAGTTCGTCTCGCAGGACGATTCGCCCTTCTACAGCAGTTCGCTCTTCGGCCGCATCATAGAGTTCTGTGCTGTCAATGTGATGCGCTGCCAGCTGAAGGAGGTCGGCGGCACGCGCTCCCTCACCATTCAGGAGGTGGTGAGTGTGGAGGCTGCGATTAAACTCCTTGAAACACTTAAGGGCGACCATCTGCAATGAATATCAAACACGTTTCCGTAGCTGTTCTCTGGCTCCTTTCGCTCGTTCTTACCGGGCGTCTCACGTGGGAATACACCTCCCGACAGTCTGCTCCCGAGGAGAAGGACGGCAATTCACGCCTGCTTTTCCCAGAGCGTACCCGCAGCGCTGCTTCCCATAGGGAAACGGCTTCTTACGATGTCTCGCGTCCCAGTGTGGAGAGCTTTGTCTTCGACCCCAACGAGGCCGACACGTCCCAGCTCCTGCGTCTGGGTCTCACTCCCGCTCAGGTGCGCAGCATATGCCGCCACAGGGCAAAGGGATATGTCTACAGCAGCAAGGAGGATTTCTCGCGCGTACCCTTTCTCACGAAGGGACAGTGGGCCCGTCTCGAACCTCTCATCAGGATAGGGGAGCAGTATCAGCTTCTTTCGCCCCGTGAGAGCCGTGCGGAGCGCGCCGTGCAGGCCGACACGTTGCGCCGGGCGCAGAGTGCAGGGGAGGAGCGGCCGTCGGGAAGGGACAGTTCCGCCGTCATCCCGAGGGTGAATCTCAACAGGGATTCCTTCAAACGTCTGGTGAATCATCCTTTCCTCAGCTTTGAGCAGGTGAAGGCCCTCAGAAACTTCCAGCGCAGATACGGCACTCTCCACAATATGTCCGAACTGCTTGCTCTGGCCGAATTCTCTCCGGAAGACACCGTCCGTCTGTCCCCGTATGCGGATTTTTGAGGAGAAGAGGGGAGTAAACGAAACTTTTTTGGAGTAAAACTCCGGTTATGTGAAGATTTTGTTGTACCTTTGCAGCCGAATCACGGTAATAAGGTGGTTCGCCCGCGGGGTGTAGCGCAGTTGGTAGCGCACCTGGTTTGGGACCAGGTGGTCGCCCGTTCGAGTCGGGTCACCCCGACGGCTTAGGGTTGAAGGACAGAAATGCGTCTTCAACCCTTTTTGTATCATAAAAACAAAGTTTTTTATGTTTTTTTTAAACTTTTCTTAACTTTTTCTTTGTTATGTGCGTGAAAATGGCTATCTTTGCTTGTCATTTAATGCAAAAATATATAAAATCATATACTCTATCTATGAAAAACAAACTAATAATGGCCTTGATGGTGCTTGCTAGCGCCTTCATGGTTTCGTGTTCTGACGATGCTGGTTTTATTCATTTTTCAAGTGGTGACAACGCCAAGGTGTTCACCATCACTTGCGATCAGGCAGACGCCTGGCAGCACTTCATTGTAAGTTCCACTGCAGACTGGACTGTTGAGACGGATGACGCCTGGATACATCTTGCCAGGACGTCCTACAAAGCTACTGAGACGGTCGGTATGTTCAAGGTGGCTCAGTTCAGCGGCTACACCTCTCGCACCGGTACTATCCGTATCAGTGCCGGTGAGGAGACAATCACCATCACCGTTATTCAGATGGGTACGCCCAACGTGAAGTTCGCCAGCAGTTCTTATCAGGTTACCAACCAGAGCACCAGTTTCCTTGTTGACATCTCCACCAATGCCAGGTTGGTTGCCAACATCGAGTATGTCGACCGCGACGGCGACGAAGAGACGCTGATTGCCGAGCCCGAGCAGAGCTGGCTCTCTTGCGTCCTTGTTGACGGTTCCGGCATTAACAAGAAGCAGCTGGCTGTCACTGCTGTGGCCAATCCCCACGAGCAGCCCCGCTATGCACGCATTATTGTTAAGGATGTGCAGTCCACCATCTCCGACACCATCCATCTCGAGCAGCTTGAGAAGGATGTCTTCCGCGTAGCCACCAACGGCGACCAGAGCGCCGACTCTTATGTGCTGAGCAGCTACGAGCAGGCCGTTGCTTCGTTCATCATCGACAGCAACCTCGACTACAAGGAGGAGATTTCCGTCGACTGGATACACAACAATTCCACGAAGTATTCCCGCGAGACTCTGTCCTACACCATTGACGAGAGTGAGGACTATCTCACCCGCGAGGGCACCATCACCCTCAAGGCTGAGGGCCACGACGATATCGTGCTCACCGTCACACAGCCCGGTCATCCCATGTTCGCTTTCTTCGTGACAACAAAGAAGAATGAGATTTACGAGATTTCCGGTGTCGACTGCGACGCTGTTGCCAAGAGAAAGGTTAAGTACTGGACCAACTTCGCCGACTTCACAGTGAAGTCCAACGACGAATGGATAAGCCTCATCAACGATCCCGACAACCCGGACGATCCCATCGTCGACGGTAAGGGCTACGACGGTCAGACCACAGCCGTTTGCTTCAGCATCGACCAGAACAAGCTCGACGCACGCAGCGGTTCCGTCACTGTTGTCAGCACCACTCATCCCGAGTTCAACAAGACGCTCAACGTCCTCCAGAAGGAGTTTGTTGCCAAGGCATCCATCAGTGCTGAGACCCGCACCATGTTCCTCGGTTACGACGATGCATGGGATCCTCTCTATATTATCGACGATGAGACCGCTCATCCCAACTTCGAGTACGAGAGCATCGAATGGTCGTCTTCCGACGAGGAGGTTGCCACCATCGACGCCGACGGTAAGATTGCTTTGCTCGACACCAACAAGGTGGACGATCAGAAGAAGATGATTCCTGTCACCATGACTGCTACCATCACTCTGAAGCCCGGCTACAAGGTTTCCACCGTCGAGAAGACCTGTAAGCTGACTGTTGCCGCCGTTGCCCTTGTCAGCAAGGACAATGAGGAGATCAAGGCCTACGAGCTCGATCCCAACAACGAGATACTGGCAGACACCATGCTGACCATCCGCGCCACCAACTTCACCGTTCAGGGCGCTATATGGAGTGTCAAGAGCATTCCCGATCCTGAGGATCCCAGCAAGTTCGTCAACATTATCAAGACGAACACTGTGGACCTCGACACCAAGAAGCAGTGTATCATTGAGGCTGTTGTCGGCAACGGTGTTGACACTCGCCTGAATCCCGGTGGCACCACCACTGCAGATGTTGAGATTCAGACCGGCAACGACAAGCTCGAGAAGATAACGCTGACCACCGTCGCTACGGTATTGCCGCAGAACCCGTTGTAGCATTAACCTTATTATTTCCATAACTGCGGTAAATCCCCTGCTTCCATCTGGAGGCAGGGGATTTCTTTTCGCGTGTGTACATTATATTTTATAGGCGCCCTCCGAATACTCCGATTATTCAGATTACTCCGATTATTCTGAATATTTTTTGGGCGCCATTTCTCACTCGCCTGGTCCGTCGCTGCTACCACCACCATTGAGGCTGAAGCTGGCAGTCAGCGTCATAGCTGCGTTCACGGCTACGCTACGGGAAGCACTCGTGTTGCCGTCGCTCCACTGCGAGAAGCTGTAGCCTGCGTTGGGCTGAGCAGAGATGTTCACACTCGTACCGGGTGCTACGTCAGTGTTGGAACCTGCGCCGTACTCGCCGTCGCCGATCTTCACCTTACCGCCGTTGCCTGCGCTCACGGTGAGACGTACGGTCTCAGCGCTGCCACTGTTTGAACCGCCGTTTCCTGAATCCGTAGACCCGCTGAACTCGGGGTCTTCCTGACCGTCGATAAGAGGACGTGCGTTGAAGACGAACTCCACGGTCTTGGTGTACTCGCCGTCCTTGATGGTTACTGAGCTGTAGTCAGCTGCCACAGTTGCGTAGCGCTTGCCGACGATGAGCGACATGAGGTTGGGGTACTGATGCTGGGCCTTGAGAGTCTTGATGAACTTCTCCAGCTGTGCCTTGTCGGCAGCGTCAGCATCGGCTGCCTTGGCCAGCTTCACCCATGCATGAACGCCCATGCAGAGAGCACCGAAGCGGTTGTTGTTCTTGATCTGGTTGTTGTCGAAGTCCTTGCCCGTGCGAGGATTGCGGAGCGTCACTGCGTAAGTCTTGCCAGTGAGTCGGTCCACCTTAACGTAGGTGCGGGAGGTCTTGTCGGCGCGACCGTGCATGCCGTCGTTGAGCCACATCATATCAATCTTTGCCATAGTAGTTAGTTTTTAAAGAGACCCCTCCCCGTGCCCTCCCAAGGGAGGGTGAGTCATTGTTTTTATTTCCTCCCCCCCTTGGGGGACTGAGGGGGGGCGGTTCGTTCTTCACTTTCGCCTGCGGCCTCGCACACGCACTGCAGGCGCTGCGCAGGGGAATTATCAATTGTCAACATTGCGATTAAGCAAGAGCGGTCACAAACTCGTTTGATGACAGCCGAGCGTGAGCAATGTCTATGGAACGAAGTTTCATGAACTATCAATTCTCAATTTGACACCGCAAAGGTACGACAGCGGCATTGCGGTTCTCGAATGTTTCGCAAACTTTTCGCAAACTTTTCGCGGTGTGATTTTGTGACCTGTGATTTTGTGACAATAAGCACCTTCCCATGTGCAGAGAGGCTGCATTATAAGGGTTATTATTATATATAATAATAAAATTCTACTCTAACTATTTTTCCCATTTTCCCCAATAGGTAGAAATCCTTAATGTCACACTGTCACGTGTCACAATGTCCCAAACTGCAAATCTGCACCGACACACAGTCATAATCAACAATTATGGAAATAGATGAAAAAATATTGCGTATATTTGTCGCGAAAATGATGAAAATAAAGGCTAGATACTCATATAAATCATGAAAAACAGCACACTCAGAAACGTAGAAATATTACAGGGGGGGGCTTTGTCATCTTTCCTGTAGAGCTGTTTTCTTTTCTCTCTTTTCATTTCTTTTGATGTCAAAGATGTCAAAGTTCGGCATTTCTCGAACACGAATCACACAAATTATCACGAATGCTTAATGTCTTGAAAAAAAACCAGAAAAACCCTGCTAACGCAGAAAAGCTTGCTTATTCTGCTGAAGCGCGTAGAATGTCTATGGAAACATCCATGAGGCAATTTTATGCTAAAAGGCGATTTTTGAGAGGCATGAGGGCAGCTCGGGAGAGCCGGAGAAGACTTTCGTGGACATCTGAGAGCTTGTTCTCAAGGGGGCACGAGAGACTATCTCCGAGAAGAGCACAGCTCTTGCCATCATGACGACATTTTCCTTAATTTGGTTTTTTTTTAGTTTTTTTCCTCGATAGAGGTGGTTTTTGTTGTTTTTTTCTTCATAGCACTAGGACGTTTTTTCCGTGTTTTCAGTGATTTCAGTGTGAAATATGAGTAGAAAATCAAACAAATTCAAAAACATTTTGTAAATTTGGAGCGAAATACTGTAATTATAATACCGTTAGAACACCCGAAACAGCATATATTAAACGAAAACTAAAACGAAAACTAATTGTCAATTGTCGATTATCAATTATCAATTAAAGAAATATGGCAAAAAAGAACAAAAACAGCCGCTATTCAAAATATTATTTGTAAATTTGTGGCATAAATTCAAAATGTCAGTTTGAAAATTAATGAACAAGGCGGTTTTAAAACAGATATTGGCATCCAATCAGAAGGATGTAGAGAACTATCAGGTAGTACCTCGTGAGTTACCTTCTGACGAGTTCGAAAGGCGTGTGTTCATAGGCGTTCGCAGAGCAGGCAAATCATTCATGCTCTATCAGAAGATGCAACAGATGCTTGCCGAAGGACGCGGTTGGGACGGTATGCTCTATCTTAATTTTGAGGATGACCGTTTGGCTGATTTCACTGCCGAGGACTTTGAGCTGATTCTGGAGTGTCATGCCGAGATGTACGACCAGCGTCCCATGCTCTTCCTTGACGAGGTGCAGAACATCGACGGCTGGGAGAAGTTTGCGCGTCGTATGGCTGATGCAAAGTATCGGGTCTGGATTACCGGTAGCAACGCCAAGATGTTGTCATCAGAGATTATGACCACCCTTGGAGGCCGTTACCTTACCACTGAAGTCTATCCATATAGCTTCCAGGAGTTCCTTCGTGTCAATGAAGTGCCCTTCGATGAACATGCCCTGTTGGCCACCGAATCACGCGCCAAGATGTTGCGCGCGTGGAGTGAGTACCTGCATTGGGGAGGACTGCCGGAGTCTGTTGGTCTCAGCGTAAAGCGTGACTACCTGACCAGTACCCTCCAGAAGATATATCTGGGCGATATTGTCAGCCGCAATAAAATTTCCAATGCCAACCTCCTGCGTCTGCTACTTAAGAAGCTGGCCGAGAGCGTCAAGCAGCCCGTTTCCTACAACCGGCTCTCTAACGTTCTGTCATCGGTGAGCGGAAAGATTACCATGCCCACCGTCAGCAAGTACATCGAGTATAGCGAGGACGCATGGCTACTCCTGCGTCTGCGCAACGTATCTGCCGCCTTTGCCGACAAGGAGACTTTGTGCAAATACTACTTTGTAGACAACGGCGTACTCAACCTCTTCCTGCTTGATGGCGACACTTCGCTCCTTGAAAACCTCACCGCCCTGACCATGTTCCGCAAGTATGGTCACGACAAGGATAACGAGCGTGTGTTCTTCTACAACGACAAGGTCGAGGTGGATTTCTATGTCCCGGAAGATAAGTTGGCCGTACAGGCATCCTATAGCATCGCTCAGGCAGAATCCGCTTTTGACCGTGAACTTGATGCCCTGAAAAAATTGCCAAAGGTTTTGCCTTGCGACCGTCGCGTCATCCTGACCTACGATGAGTCGGACACTATCACCGATGAGTTTGGCACTATTGAGGTTATGCCACTTTGGAAGTGGATACTATGTACATGAAGAAAAATATAATTCGCACAAATCGCCGTGAGGCGCCGCGAAAATTGTGTTTTTCTGCACGCTATGGCGTGCTAACTTAAACAAACAAACCCAAGCTCGCCAGCCGAGACGGTCCGCGAGCTTTTTAAAGAGAACAAGAAAGAAAACAAAACATAAATTATCAATTGTCAATTGTCAATTATCAATTAAATAAATATGGCAAATAAAGAAAATACCACCTCGATAGGTTTTATTATAAAATAACGAACGAGATATGTATATACCACCATTTACAGTAAGTGCTGATGCCATTAATTTGATAGCTGAGATATCAGGTCAGATAGAGCGTTACGCCATTCGTTTGGAACAGGAGGACGGTTTGAGATTGCGTATAGCAAATCGTATTAAGACCATTCACTCATCGCTTGCCATAGAAGGCAATACGTTGAGTGAAGATGAAGTGCGCGACATCATCGATGGCAAGACAGTCGTTGCCCCTATCAAGCAGATTCAAGAGGTGAAGAATGCCATAGCCACCTACGAACTATATCCATCGCTGAACCCCTACAACGTGAAAGATCTGCTGAAGGCACATAGCGTGATGATGCAGGCTTTGGTTGACGATGCAGGTCACTTCCGACGTTCTGGTGTGGGCGTCTTCTCTGAAAGCGGACTCGTCCACATGGCTCCACCAGCAGAACGGGTGCCAGGACTGATAGACGATTTGTTTGCGTGGCTGAAATCATCGAAAGACCATCTGTTGATTCGTTCGTGTGTGTTCCACTACGAATTCGAGTTCATCCATCCATTCATAGATGGCAATGGAAGAACTGGACGCTTGTGGCAATCACTAATACTTGGCAAACTGCATCCGTTGTTTGAGCACCTGCCAGTAGAGAATATGATCTATGCTAATCAACAAGCATATTATAATGCCATCACGGCCAGCACCAAAGCAGGGCAGTCGGGCCCATTCATCGACTTTATGCTGAAAGAGATATATAAGACACTGAAGGAACATCAGGGAGATGAGTTGCCAACAAATGATGTAAGTCCTATCGACAGACAATTCGGTATAAAATTCGGTGAAGAGTTCGGTATAAAGTATGGTATAAAGTTCGGTATAAACGACAAACAACTACTTCTCCTAATTGACAGCAATCCTACAATTACAGCCTATGATGCTGCGGAACGAATGGAAATCAGCCTTCGTGGGGCAGAAAAAATATTTAAAAAACTAAGGGATTCTGGAGTTATAAGTAGGCAAGGTAGTAAAAAGAGTGGTTCTTGGATCATTAACAAATAGCAACATCATGAATACCAATCACCATACAGAAGAAAGCTATGAGAACACACTGATAGCGTTATTCCAAGACTTGGGATATGCGTATGAGTGTGGATATGACGTATATGCCCACAGAAGAGGAATTGCGCCGCGAAAATTGTGTTTTTCTGCACGCTATGGCGTGCTAACTTAAACAAACAAACCCAAGCTCGCCACCTGTGAAGGCCGCGAGCTTTTTAAAAGAAACGAAAGGAAAACCAAAATAAACAGTAAACGGTAAACAGTAAACGGTAAACAATAAACAATAAACCGTAAACTCTAAACTTTCCACTGCCTCTAAACTCTAAACTCTAAAGAGCAACCTCATTTATCATTTGTCATTTATCATTTAGGGCTTCGCCCGCTGCCCGCTTACCTCTTCGCTCTTCCTTCGTTCTTCCTTCGCTCTTCCTTCGACGTTCTCTCGTAGTTCTCTCGAATGTCGTCCAGTATTATTTCATTATTTATGCAGTATTTTCGCACTATATGTGCAGTCTTCCACTGGACATATACTGGACATATACTGGACATATACTGGACATATACTGGACATATACTGAACTTTGGTCGAGAGAACTTGCCTGGAACTTGCTTGGAAGAGGCTAGGAAAGAGCTGTAATCTCAATGGTCAATGGTGAATGGTCAATGATTCCCTTGTTGGAGTGCAGAGCAACAAATTTTAGAGTGCAAACGATAAAAAGCCTTCAATAAACAATAACCAATAACCTTTACTATTTTGAGAAAAAAGTGTATCTTTGCATTATATAAAATGACAGCGATAGAAGATGAAGTCTTCGGTCAGCGTTTGCTTATTAGTGTAAACGCTGACAAAAGGGAGTTAAGAAGTAATATCCGTGCGGCACGTGCTATTCTTCATTCTTTCTCTGATGTTACAATTATCATCAACGCACACACATTCTCTTTTGGTATAAAAATCCTGAATATACAAATTCCGGTCAGTTGGGCGACCGCAAAGGTATAATGGGGGAGAAGGGTGTTACGGCTGGATTTAAATCAGCAAAGAAACAAGGCTGCAAGATTGTTGTGATAGATCTTGACGAACACCTTTTTCAAGTAAGGTCTTTTGAGTTGTCTAAATACATTTCTCGTCGCAAAGCTGATTTTGCAAGCGGAATGATTATGGCATGCTATGTTGTACATGGCTGCGAAGCCGTTGTTGTAAATGCTGCTATGCAATCACGTCGAGAAATAATGTTAGTTATTGAACAGCTAAATTCAGGGACTTCGTTGGTATAAAAACGAAAGCGGCAGGTACCCGACCCGCGGCTTTGTAAATAAGGAACGGTTGCGGAGCTTGATGTCATCGCGCCTATATTCAACTCTCATTCGTACTGCAAAGGTACAACTTTTTTATTATTAGCAAATTTTTCTGCATAAATCTGCCTCATTTTTTGCAAAAAACAGTTCAACGATGGAGCATTTATGTTATTTTACGTCTTTTGCAACTATCAAAACCTCATATAGGCAAGGACTTGGCAAGGAGTTGGCAAACCCTTCGTTCGCTCAACCAAGCTGTTTGGGCTTGCCAAAGCCTTGCTAACAGTATGGGAAGGACGTTCCAAGGTCGTAGGAAGGTCGTTCCGCCGTCGTTAGTATATCATAGCAAGGGCGTAGCGCAGGCTCGTTGTGGAACGGTGTTTTTATGAACGTATGTTCGTGGGACAAGGAATATAGGTTGGGGGAAAGGGCATTCTTATGGCGCAAAAAAGTGAGGGAAAGGCAATTGAATTGAAATTTTTCGTCAGATTTTTCGCTTTTTCACACGATTATTAGATTATTCTTTGTATCTTTGCCTCATTATTTACCAACTAATTGTCAAGATGGATAAAGACATTAACCGGATCAAAGTGGTTTTGGCCGAGAAGAAGCGGACCAACAAATGGCTGGCTGAGCAGTTGGGGAAGGATCCTGCAACTGTTTCCAAGTGGTGTACCAACGCTTGTCAACCTCCGATGGAGACGTATATAAAGATTGCGAAGCTACTAGATGTGGAATTAGCAGAATTAGTTAAGATTGAAAAATAGGAATGTTTAAAATAGCATGGGATAGAGAAACTGGAGGAGTGAAGTTGAGTTCGCTCGTAGGGAAGGATACTGTCAGTATTCCTCCTCGTCCGGTGTTCTTTGAGGAACTGAATCTTCTTGGTCTGAACACGCTGGGATGGAAGTACCCTGAGTGTGAGGATCCACTGCTGTGGGCATGCAACAAGGAGTATTACTATCGTGGCGACTTGGTTTTTGAGGCCAAAGATGCCAATATCTATGATAAGGCAACCATCGTTCTCCAGCCGGGCAAAGAGAATTTGAAGCTGAAGCCTGTGGATGTGAAGAAGATGTTGGAGCGCAATAAAGAGCAGATGTTCTTGTGTGAGAGCGAGGCCATAGAGTTTATCCGTGACGTTTTCGACACTTATAGTGGTGCTAATCGCCTGTCGGAAAAATACAAGTCCAATCAGTTGGATTTTGAGGTAATTGCCGAAAAGCAGGAGAAACAGCAGAAACAGAAAATGGCCATCGTGAAGGAAGACTGCGACAGCTTTGACATTATGCCTCTAAGTGAAGCCGAGAAACAAGGAAAGAAAGTACTTAAGGCTACCAAGATTGACTATTTCCTTGCTTCTTTCTCTGGCGGCAAGGATAGTCAGGTAGTGCTCGACCTGTGTACCCGTGCGCTTCCTCCTGATTCATTCCAAGTTATATATTCTGATACAGGTTATGAGCTTCCGAGTTCACTGGAACTATACAAGCAGGTACAAGAGCATTACCACAAGTTGTTTCCTACCCTGAAGTTCAGCCTTGCCAGAAATCACGAGTCGGTACTTAACTACTGGGATAAGATTGGCTCACCAAGCGACTCTCATAGATGGTGCTGCACAATTATGAAAACAGCTCCATTATATAGAATGCTTAAGGTGCCTGGAACGAACAAACAGGCAAAAGTGCTGACCATTGATGGTGTTCGAGCAGAAGAAAGTGTGAGACGTTCGAATTATGACAGAATCGGCAAAGGCAAGCATACCAACATTACAAATGTTCACCCCATTATAAATTGGAACACGATAGAGATTTTTCTCTATTTGTTTCAGCACAATCTTTCAATCAACAAAGCCTACCGGTTGGGAAAAGCCAGGGTTGGATGTATTGTTTGTCCATTTTCAACAGCATGGGATGATATGGTCGTCAAAGCAAATTATCCATCAGAGATTAAGCCTTTTGAGGACAGGCTAATTACATGGTCAACCAAGCTTGGAATAAAGGATGTAGATGTTTACATTAAAAACAGGAAGTGGAAGATTAAAGCTCTTGGCAACAAAACAAACACTGATGTTAGTTTCCAAGAAAGCTCTGCAAACTTTATTGCCAGCATCGATAACCCTGTAGATTCTATATATATATGGTTTGACACTTTAGGTGATTATACCATTGTAAAAGCAGAAAACAAGGATGAAGGAGAGTTACAATTTGAGAAAGCTATTTATCACTTTGAGACGTTGTATTCGGAAAAAGGCAATATAAAATTTATTCTTCATAGTCCAAGCACTAAACTATCCTTGTTATTGAGGAGAGCTCTTTACAAAGCTTCCTATTGTGTGAAATGTGAGGCATGTGAAGTTGATTGTCCCACTGGAGCATTAACAGTTGTGCCACAAATAAAAATTGATAAACAAAAATGCATTCACTGCCAAAAGTGTTTAAATTCACATGACAGAGGATGTATTGCAACAGATTGTATACGTATGATTAATGATACCGATAAGAAAATTTCGTTGAAGGTTCAAGCATATAAAACCTTCGGATTTAGAGAAGAATGGCTGGAGGAGTTTTTAATGGGACCCGAAGATTTCTGGAAAGAAAATTCTTTAGGGACAGCTCAGGTTGACGGTTTTAAAGCATGGCTGAAAGATGCAGAAATGACTGATGCTAAGAATAATCCCACCCCCTTTGGATTTTTGATACACGATATATATACAAATGATAGCGATCTTGCATGGGAACTAATATGGACAAATCTATCACGTAACTCTTTTATCGCAAATTGGTTCGTTAATAATATCAAGGAGGGCCAATTATATGATAAGAGAACCATAATTGATAGCATTTGTTCAGAAGTTCCAGGTGTTCCATCAAGAACAGTTGAGAATGCAGTAGCGGCTTTGGTTCAAACTTTTTCTTACTCTCCCGTTGGAGAACAGTTCCTTTGTGCTCAGATCGAAAACAAGAATTCGTATAAAAGAGGAGAATATCTTGATCTGTCCAATATAGGCTTGGCATATAGTATTTATAGGTTTGCAGAACAAATTGGAACAAAATCTCTTCGATTGTCTGATTTCTATGGTGAAGACTCCAATGCAAGTAGTGCTAATATTTTTGGACTAAGTAAAGCAACTTTGGAAAAAGGATTAAGATCTCTTAACTCGGAAAACAATCGAGTTTTAATTGCGGAACTATCTATGGGATTGCAGCATATTACTCTGCGGGATGATCTCAACAGTTCAAATATTGTACAAATAATGTTCGGCCTATGACAAATACATTTCAAAAGGAACTATATTCCGACTTTATCCGGAAGATGAGGTGTGGCTCGTATCATGGAAGAATCATACTGGCCAAGCCTATTCTGTTATACTCTGTCATAAATATGATAGAGAACAAAGTCGTGTTTAATAACAGAATTCCTTTTGATGTAGTTACCGAAAAAGAATACAAAAATGTCTTCAATTATTTTGGAATAAGAATAACACCTTATTTCAAGCCTTTCTACTATCTTCAATATGATGGTTTTTGGCATTTTGAATGGCTTAATAGAAAGCAAGAATCTCAGACACCTTCTGCAAAACTTATTCGCGAAAATGTAAAATATGCATATCTTGACAATGTCTTATGGGATTTGCTACAAGAGCAGGAAATGCGTGATTACTTCCGAAAAATAATAATAGAGCATTATTTGAAAGATGATACAAAGTGAATAATATATGAACAACGAAATACAATTTAGGATATGGCAAGAAAATATTCAGATGCGATACATATAAGAGAAACAAAATCCGCCTATAATATTCAGAAGGAAGAAGGTGGAGAATGGACGAACTTTATACCCAATGAACAGTTCAACGGCATCCTTCAGAAGGTGATAGGCTCTGTCAGCAACAAGGTTGTTGATGAGCATCGCTCATTCTGGTTGGAAGGAACCTACGGAACTGGTAAGAGCCATGCTGCAGCTGTCATTAAGCATCTGCTCTGTGACCCGATTGAAGATATTGACAGTTATATCAAAGATGAATACGGTGCAGACAAATACTCTATTATCCGGGAATCACTTTATGCATTGCGTAGCCAGGCTAAATTGTTCCCTGTGACAATGAATAGCACTTGTAGTATATCAACTGGCGAAGACTTGCCCCTACAGATTCAGTTACACGTATGTCAGGCTTTGGCTGATGCAAAAATTGACATCTCTGTTAAGACTGATTTTGATAACTATATTGCACACATAGAGCAAAATCCTTTGATATGGGACACCATCATTGATAGTGATTCAGAACTGAAGTCATACGCTCCAGACCGAAAGAAACTTATCAAAGAGTTGAAGGACAGGGATGCGTCATCTGCCATTCTCTCGTTGGCCAAGAAAGCCATGAGGAATTCCAAACTTCATGTCATTCTGGAACAAGAAAACCTCAGCAAGTGGTTTTTTGAGGTGCAGGACGAATTGGCAAAGAAGACTGATTATAAAGGCATCTTTTTGATTTGGGATGAGTTTACTGACGTAATGGATTTGGAAGTTGGCCCAACAGTTCTTGGCGGGCTGCAGGAGTTGACAGAGACGACCATGCAGACGAAGAACAATTCATATATCTTCCTGATAGCCCATCCGTCTGCCCTTGACAAGCTCAAGGCCGAGAAGCGTACTCGTACTACCGGCAGGTATCACTACATGCACTACAACATGGAGCCTGTATCTGCATTTAAGATTATGTCGCGTAAGTTTGTTCATGAGCAAGACAGTTCGAATCCTGCCTATGCACTGTATCATGAGATGACAGACAAATATTTTGCTCAGATGCGAGAGGTGTATGAGAAGTACGCATCATCGTCGAATAATCCTACAGAAACATTAAACGACTTGAAGCAGCTATTCCCGGTACATCCTGCTACAGCAAATATGGCTACCTACTATGCTCGTGAGGTGGGTTCTTCGTCACGTAGCGTATTCGAATTCCTTGGCGATAATCCTGCTATCCGTGAATTCCTTGATAGCGAAGAAGCATTTGCTCATGGGCACATGATAACGGCAGATTATCTTTGGGATTTTGTTCAAGAGGAATTCAATAAGAAAATTACCAAGTATGGTATTGTAACGGAAAAGTTCAATTCATACAAGAATCATGTAACCAAGAAGGGGCCAAATCATCTTGCTGTCTTCAAGTCCATCCTTCTGCTTAACGCTTTCAATAATCTGGCAGCTAACGAGACAGTAACCCCAAGTGAGGAGAACATCCGCAATATGTACGTTGGTACTCCTGTTGATGAGGAGATGGATGAAATTCTAAACTGGATAAACACAGAAGGCGTAGTGCAGCGTTCTCCACAAGGCATTTATGAAGTTCGATATTCTGCACTTGACACCAAGGAGATAGAAGAATTCAAACAGGAACTGTTAGAAAAAGATTTCAAGTACACATCCAAACTTCTTAATTTCAGCGACACAGCGAGAACTTCTTTTGAAAAGAAATTCAAGCAGGTAAACCGTCCTTTGTCATTTGACTTTTTCTCAGAAGACAGCAATGAATATACGTTGCTAAACATGATAGATAATGGTCGCAAGGGGGCTGAAACCTATGAGGTTTTTCTTGCCCTGATGATGGCTAGGACATCTGATGAGTTGGCCACCATAAAAGACATTGCAGCGAAAGCAATGACAGAAGAGCGATTCAAGAACGTTGCATTTCTCGTCTTTGACAATATTTTGGATGCTTTTGAATTTGATCGTTTCATAGAGTATCAAGCAAATGCCAAAAGTTCGACCAAACATGGGTATGCAGAACAGACAAAGTCTAATACAGATAATGCAAAAGCGATTATCTCTGATTGGATGAGAGATGTGTCTGCAGGTACATGTACACTCTATTTACAAGGAGAGAGTACACCACTATCAGCACGTACCTTACCTCAGGTCATTAACAGTATTATATCGCCAAGAGTATTCTATTCTGGTCCTGAGTCTTTGGAAATAATTAGACTGAAAGCACCATCAACATGCTGGGTGAAACAATTCTCAAATAAGACTGCAGACACAGTGTTGTCGTTCAACACGAAAGACGAAATCGTGACACGTTGTATTGGACCAGCAAAGCACATTCCCTTATTGCTACAAGACAGCGTAGATGATAATCTGAACTTCAAACCAGATATTGACCCTAAACATCCTCTATATTTGGTATTCAAGTTCGTAAAGTCAAAAATAGATCATTCAGACAAGCAACTCATCTTCAATTTTGCAGATAAGTTTAAGGAATTGACAATGTCACCTTTTGGTCTCTTCAAGTCACACGCAGGCTATGGTATGTTGGCTTTTGCTTTACGTCCTTACGTAGATAAAGTATTTGATACCAATGGCAAGCCTATTAATGCCCAGAGGATGCAAGAGCTGATAGATGATACATTTAAGATATGGGATAGTGGCACCGGCAATATTCACAAAGTTGATGTAAAGTTCGAGACTAAAGAGGAAGGTTCGATAGCAAAGGGACTGATATCTATGTTCCAACTAGGGAAACTCAAAGACTACAAGGACGTAACCAGCCTGACTGATGCACGATGGGCATTACGTAATGGATTCTGTCCACAAGTTGGCTATCCTCTTTGGGCTGTCAAGTATTGTGACAATATCCAAAAACTTAATTGTAAAGACAAGATTATCAAACTGACTGATAATATCATAACCATATATACTGAGGTGGGAGCAAAAAATCCTGCGTTGATGGTTGAAACAGACGAGCTAATAACAGAAGTTAGATTCGAGTATACTCCGTTGCTAAACTATGAAGCGGAGAACAATTTTGCAATCGGATTTCGAAATTTCTTGCTGGCAGATCCTATCGTAAACTTAAAGGATAAAGACTATGATGCTGCAGTAAATTATATCCGACAGCACATGGAAGGTGGTGTCGGATTGTGGACAGAATCAGCTGTCATAGAACAGCTCAAGAACTGGAAGTTGAGCCTAATTCCTGCACCACAGCAAGGGCCAAAGCCTGGAGAAGATGGTGGTCCAGAAACACCTGGAGAAACAGGACCATCTTCAAGTTCGGAGAAAAAAGAAAAAGCTAAGGCCAAAATTCAATCTCTCTCGACCATTGATGAAGCAAAGAGGATACTTGATGCTTTGTGTGATTTAGGATACGATTCTGTTTTGGACACTATATTGAAATAGGTAGTATGTTTAAGACCTTCACCAGTTTAAAAGAGCTCCTTGCGGAGGTGCATTCAGACCGCCAGTTAGAAGGGGACGGAGCAGGAACAGCAAACAGGTTTCCTGTCAGGTTTGTCTTATTTGACAATTTCCGAGACTGTTGCGATTTCGTGGAAGATGTTTCACATCTACCTCATATTGCCATTCAGAGAATCGAAGATTGGATGGATGATGAATATCCTGATGTCTTTATGCCACATGACAAACTGGCGAAGAGGATACTTGATTTGATTCAAGCAACATCTGCCGAATACAGGATAATCATGCCCTTCTCAGAGATGGCTCGCTTCTATAACAACAAAGACCGTCAGGAGTTTGATTCGCTTATTTCGACAGTGAAGGGCTATTGTACGGATAAAGAAGGCTATCAGACAAAACAACGCATCTATATCCCGATTATTGGTCAGGAAGGTAAGATGCAGAAATTCAGGAATGACTCACAATCATTCATTTGGTATTTTAACAATACGGACCGTCAGCTGAACTACAGACTTATTCTGACTGACAATGCGACTTATGGTGTAAACGGGCTGGAAGGAAAGTACAACATAGCCCATACTCTGACAGAATGGCTTGGCTATTGGAAATATCCTGAGTTGAAGCAAAATATTATCAGCGTATCGCCATCTATATTCTCGCACAAGGAATATGCTAAGCCAGACAATGCGTTTACCTTCTGTACGTGTCATAACTCATACGAGTTTCTGACAAAGGGGCTACAGTTGGATGTTGATTGCATTCCCTTTAAGGAAGAAGAGATTCATTATTGGGATATGTTGGCAAGTAAGATCGATATCAACGATTTTAAGTTTGAGACATTCTTTAACGAGCAGTTTGGCATATACAATCTTGCTGATTACAGAGTGTTCTTTGAAACATGGTTCAAACATAAGCAACCATTCATGAGATGGCTGTTGGCAAAATACTATGTTCACAAATTCTGCGATTCCGGTTATATTTGCCGAGTGCTTCAACAAATTGACGGATATAGTGATACCGCCTTTGCAAGAGGCTTGGCTTTGACCATTTTCGGTCTTGAGAATCCAGAACAATACATTGATGAGCGACATGAAGGTTTGCAACAGGGAGCCAATAATGGGATGGAGCTTGCGCCAGAGGTACAGAGCTATCTTGTTGAGAAGATCAGGAAGATAGAGGCCTCTGATAGTATTATATCCGCTGTACGATATATTTCATGTATGTCAACAGCGGAAAAATCACTTATCATTGAATGGTATAAAGATGGAAAAATAGAAAAGGACCGTCTCTTAGGGATTTATCCTGACCTCTACTATTATTTAGGCAAGACGGTTGCCTCTGCAGAGGAACCGTGGGTTCTTGATTATATTGACAAGTATAAGGAAGCAAAAGTAAGGAATGAATACACCGATGAGGTAAAGGACTATATCTTAACCAAAAACCAAAACCATATTGAGTACTTTAAATGGAGCTCCAAGTTCTCAACTACCCGTACTCTGCTGAGTATGCGAGAAGATATCCAGACCTATATTTGGATTGACGGTTTAGGCATAGATTGGATTCCATTAATCACACAAATTGTGAAAGAGCATGAATCGGAGGGCTATTACCTTAATGAGGTATTTGTGGCAACAGCCAAACTCCCGACAAGAACGGATATCAACAAGGTGGATATTGAAGCGATGTCCGGTGGACTTGCCAATAAAATAGGCGACATTGATGAAGTGGCTCACTCATGCCGTCCTTATCCGAGGTTTGTCATAGATGATTTTGCAGAAGTAAGAAACGCTATTCGAAAATTGCTCGTAGAACATCCAGGACAGAAGATTGCCATTGTCTCTGACCATGGTATATCCTACCTATCACAATTACGTCAGGGACATAATCTAAAGGGATACAAGTCTGATCACCATGGAAGAATTGCCATGACTACGACAGGCAGTAAGGCATCAATCGTGATGGATGAAAAGTATAATGTTGTCAATATGCCAGATGGTAAGACGATTGCTTTGTGTGCATTGAAACATGAGTCCTTGATGGCGAAGATACCTGATGGTATGGGCTGTCATGGAGGTTGTACACCAGAGGAGCAATTGGTTCCTGTAATGATAATATCCCCGAACAAGACCACTGCAGCATGGCGAGCCGTATTCAAATCATTCAATGTTGAAGAGGCTAATCCTGTTGTTGTTTATGAAATTGCAGGTTTGGATACGAATCAACAACCGTTAGTCGAATATGACGGCAGATTCTATTCGATGAGTGCGGTAGGGAATACATATACCAGTGAACGATTACCTTTGAACAAAGATGTGAACAAAGTTAAGCTTCATATTGGTACATGGGAAAAGGAAGAAGATACATTTACTATTAGAATGGCTGTTCAAGAAGATGACCTATTTACATTTTGATTAAGATATGAATACGAAAATTATACAGAAAGTACAGACGTATCTGGGAGCACAAGCTCTTTACAAAGACAGTGCAACAACCAACAATCTGTTTGCTGGTCGTAATCTTCCTTCTTTTGTCAAGGACTTCCTTTTGAAAAAATATGCACAAGGAGAAGAGATTGACCGTGCGGGACTAACAGCTTTTCTTAACAAGGTAATGCCTACGGGTGATTTGCGTAGTCAACTTATCATGGGCCAAGACATTACGCTTCTGACGCGGTTTTCAGTAAACATTGATTTGGTTCATAATGTGCGTAGGTTTGGTATTCCAGACCTTGGCATCAAGGAACGTGAAGGGCAAATACCACTGTATGTGGCCTCAAAACACCCAGAACTTGTTGACGGAGAGATGTGGGGCATTATCAAGATGTGCCTCATGCCAGATGACGACGGCAAGAAGAGCCATGTGGAAATGGTTGATTTTAAGCCCTTCAAGCCTTACACTTCTGTTGATGTGAGCTTTGTGCAGAACGTTCGCAAGAACTTTACAACTACAGAATGGTTGGACTTAATCATTTCCTCCATGGAATATGAGCCCGATTCGTTTGAAACGATGCATCAGAAGTTGGAGTTTATCACTCGACTACTGATTTTTGTTGAGCCAAGGCTGAATGTCGTAGAATTGGCCCCAAAAGGAACGGGAAAGTCATACGTGTTTAACAATATCAGTAAATACGGTTGGCTTGTTAGTGGTGGTAAAGTTACTCGAGCAAAACTCTTCTATGACCGGGCTAAAGATCAATCCGGTATTCTGAAAAATCATGATTTCTGCGCTTTTGATGAAATACAGACTATCGTATTCCAAGAACCAGCAGAATTGCAAGGTGCATTGAAATCGTATCTTGAACAGGGCAAAGCAACTATCGGAGATAAGGAGTTTACGTCTGAGTGCGGATTGATGTTGATGGGTAACATTCCTCTTACGGAAGACAGGAAGCCCGTGAATAGAAGGTATTTTGATGCTCTTCCTGATAATTTCAGGGAGTCAGCACTTCTTGACCGTTTCCATTGTTTCATAGAGGGATGGTATTTGCCTCGTATTAACAAGAGCATGATTTATAAAGGATGGACGATGAATATCGAATATTTCTCTGAAATCATGCACACACTCCGTGTCCAGAATGTTTATGCAGAATTGTTCGACAAACTGGTTGACTACGACAGACAAGCAGGTATGCGAGAGTTTACTGCTGTAAAACGCATCGCCACCGCATATATGAAGCTATTATTCCCTCATTGGACAAGCGCTGATGACGTTAATTTTGAAGAGTTTGACATGTATTGCCTGCAACCTGCTAAACATCGACGTGGTATCATTCAGCAACAGTGTCATTATATAGATCCGGAGTATAAGGCAGAAATGCCTGCTATTTGGGTAAAAGGAGTATGATATGGATATCGACGCATTTGTTACGAACAATGACCAGACTAGGGTTTATGAGTGCAAATATTATCATGACCCTTCTCTATGGAAAGAGGCTTCATTAGCCGTGAAGACAGCTATCCAAAGTCTTACTTGGTCTGATTATATTAAGTACTTGGACTCTGAAGGTAAATTGTCAAAAGAACTTGATAATTTGCCAAATAATTCTGGCGGTCTTTACCTATTTTTTATCCAAGGTACTACAGTGCCTGCCTCTGAAAAGTATTTGGCATATGTTGGTCGTGCCAAATATACTGATTCCGAAAACATACAGAAAAGGGTAAAAAGGTATTTATGGGAAAGCAATCAAAAGCAATGCCGCCCCAAAATAGCTCGTCTTTTCAGACTATGGAAGGATTATTTATATATTAGGTTTTGTTCTACCACTGATAATGATTTAATTACGGCAGGTGAGTCAACACTAATAAATGCAATATTGCCACCATTCAATAGTGACCTGCCTGACAGCATTATATACAAAGAACCTCAAAAAGCATTTTGAAATATGGAAGCATTGAATATTCCCGCCATTAGAGGCATTCTAGGTGATATCGTTTATTATACCTCATCATTTACTTTCAAACAGATAGCTGAGCGAGTGAAGAAGATAGATCAAGAACTTCACACGTCCACGTCTCTGAAGGATCAATTGCAACGCTCTCTCACAAAGAATTACGAAAGTATAACAGACTATATATTATCGCAAAAAGAGCATTTCTTCAATGCGTTGGTCTTGGCCGTATATGACGGAGACCCTGTTTGGAATGAGATTGAAGTAGGGTTTAAAGGTGAAGATTATTATAACATGGGATTCCTTCGACTAAATGGTGAGGAAAAAATATTCCCAGTAGATGGCCAACATCGTGTTGAAGGAATAAAAGATGCAATTAAAAAAAGTCCAGAATTGGAAGATGAGACTATTGCAGTTATTCTTATAGGCCATCATAAAGACAAAGAGGGAATGGAAAAGACACGAAGGATTTTTTCTACACTTAACAGATACGCCAAACCGGTAAGCACAGGAGATATTATTGCTTTAGACGAAGATGATACAGTGGCTATTGTTACAAGAAATATGCTGGAAAGTTTTCCTTTGTTTATGAACGAGAATATCAGTGATGAGAAGAAAACAAAGGCAATAGTTGAAAAAGATACGAAGTCGTTTACATCGCTAATCAAGTTGTACGAGACAAACAAAATTGTTTACAAATACTACACCTCTTTTAGAGATAACACAAAGCGAATACATTCATCGACAGAGATCGACAAATTCTTGAAGTTCAGACCCAAGCAAGAAGATATTGATGATTTCGAGAAGTATTTAACGGAATTTTGGGAACTCTTTATTAACTCGTTTGAGGGAATGAAAGAGTATGTAGCATCGACAGAAAAAGATGCTGCTGCAAAGTATAGAAATCGCGAGAATGGTGGATTACTATATTTTAGGCCGGTTGCACTTCCTCAACTTGTAACAGCAATATTAGAGACTTGTTTCAGGTCCAAAGTGACGCTTTCAGATAGTATGTCTGCATACTCCCAATTGGAAATGTGTATCTCCAAGGCACCATGGGTAAAAGTCCTGTGGGATGCTGAAAGTCGTACAATGATAATGAAGAACAAGACTTTAGTTCGTCCATTACTTATGTTTATGTATGACAGAAGTGTTTTGAACGCGAAAGAGTTGGAAAGTCTAAAAATTCGATATGCAAAAGTTTTGGAAATTGAACCGACAGAAATCGATGACAAACTGAATGCATTTTAGTATAAGCACTATATGGATATGAAGAAGCGAATCCTTATCTTGAAAGCATGCGGAAGTTCCGATGAGCCACATGAATGCAACGGAATATGCGAACAGGCACAATTATACGGTATTGAGTCTGTCTGCAAGTGCGTTAAGAATAATGAGGACTTAGAAAGCATTCTCTATTCTCATGGACTTTTCGATTATGTCTATCTGAGTGCTCATGGTAATGCAGAAGGTTTTGCAAGCGAAGACGAGAATGTCAACATGACTTGGCAGAAGCTGGCCATGCTACTATGTCAAAGCAAGTGCATGAACGAAGATAGTATTCTGATGTTGTCATGTTGCAGGGGTGGATTAATGGAAGTGGCATACGATATATTCCTGACCTGTCAGCAGATTTGCTATGTGCTTGGGCCAAGGCAAAGCTTGACCTCGGCTGATATGCATATCTGCTTTGGCATCTTCTTGTACAATATGGAAATGCGCCGTGTTGACCCTGTTGTGGCATGTGAAAAGATAAAACTGGCAACAGACCAGCGATTCTCGTGTTATGATAGGGAGGAAGAGAGCATAAGCCTTCAGAATTATAGCGAAATGCATATGGGGTACGACTAAAGACATCAATTAGTTGCAAGCAAATGATTGACAAGAAAAAGATAGAGTATTATAATTCCGTATCACAGCAATACGTGGAGCTACTCACAGTATATGATTGTGAAGAGCCAGACGATATTGTTTATGAGAAGGATGGCGACATCGCGATTTCAAGGGAAAGTATTGTGGATTTAATAAGCACGCAAAGTGATGAGAGGGGCAACTATATTTCTGTTGAATACCTAAAGAATGGAAAGCGATACATTCTTTCTAGCGATAATTGCTCAATCATAAATAGGTGTATTGCGGATATTTATAAGTCAGTGAAAAACACGACAACTCATGCCAACGTCCAAAAGGAGGTATATGACTGGATTATCCGCTCAAGAATGAACGAAATAGATGCATCTCTTGGCGATTATATAGATCAACGCTTTAAGGAGCAAACGGATACTTATACTTGTTATTTCAGAATGCCATATACGGAAATAGCAGGAAATGGAAGTCTGACGGTTGCTGGTGTCAGGATAGGCACATGTGAGGAATTGGAGCAATATTGGAGCAAAATGGAAAAGGCTTTTGTTGGTGATAACGCAAAGGGCGATGTATATGCTTCAGTTACGTTGAGTGGTGAGATAAACCAAGTGAAAGAACTGGCATACGAAAAAGCTCAGATGGCTGTTGATATTATTAAGATTAATAGTTGGCTGAGATTTGAGTATATGCCATTACTGGCTACTATGGATATTGACAGGAATATTATGGGAATGCCAGGTACTGTTGCCTTGACTCATAAGATGGGTGAAGAGAAGCTTAATGTAGAACAGACTATACAAGGACAAAAGTATGTAATAGACAGTTCTTTTGTCACAATCCTTAAGCGTAGTATGATGAACTTGTTTGCCATGTTTATGCAGAGCTATTATAGTTCAGAAATTCATACTGAATTAGATGATATTATCAAAAGAAACATATCAAAATACAATAAAGCCCTGTCTACTCAGAATAAATATGAGAGGGTGGTCGCTTTTTGCTCTATACTTGATGCAATGATTCTTTCAGACAATGAAGTGGGAATAAAAGAATCGTTGAAAAAACATGTTCCCATATTGATTAGCAATGACTTGGAACAACGCAAGGATTTGAAGAAGACTATAAGCGAGATGTATGATGTTAGGAGCCAGTATATTCATCATGGTAAGGAATTGTGTATTACGAATGAGCAGATAAGAAAATATAGCGGAAACGTATATTGCACTTTGGCCCGACTAGTCCTATTGCACAAGAGATATAAATCTATTAAGGAGATTCTTTCTGATGTGGAAGATAAGATGATGGGAGTTTTGTTTTAGTAGATTTTGAAAGGAAAGTAGCGACAGTGAATAGAGACAAGAATACATATTCAAAAAAGGACTTCAAGAAAGAGTTTGCAAGGTTGATGTATGCGGTATCAATACCGAGTAGCCTTTCGCAGGAAGAAGGTGTAAAAGTCATTAGAGAATTAAATGATTTTGTTCAGCCTTATATTCCTGAAATGCTTTTTCGCTATCGGAATTGTTCAGAACTCGCTTTTGACGCATTTGATAAAGATATATTGTATGCCTCCACTTCGAATAAGTTCAACGATCCCTATGATTGTCTTTTTAGGTGTGATAAAGAGGAACTTCGACATTCCATCATGAGTGATGAGTTACCTGTGATGGGTAAAGCAATAGAACAGAAATCGAAATAGTTATAAGAATATATGGCAAAGAAAAAGATAGATAAAGGCAATCTGCCAACAGTTGTTGAGACAGGTAATAATCCTTTTGCATACAAGGATGAGTTTGAAACGATATGTGGAATTATCTCTGCCCACAAGAAACGAGCAATGTATGCTGTACATAATGAATCGCTCAATATGCTTTGGGAGGTAGGGGCATATGTGTCCGACCGTCTGAAAAAAACAGCATGGGGAGACGGCGTGGTACGTATGCTTGCGGATTACATCCGTACCAAGAGTCCTAAGGCTAAAGGGTGGAGTTATCGTACAATATATAAAATGGTACAGTTCTACGAAACCTATTCATCGCAGGGGTTCAACGAGATTGTTCATCATTATGGTATGCAACACTACCTGTCAACATCTAATCAGCGAGAATTGCTTGATGAGAAGAAGGCAATTGTGCCAATCGAATTGGCACAAATAGGAAACGATGTAATTGTGCCAATCGAATTGACACAAATTCCAAACGTGCTATTTGCTACTGGATGGAGCAACCATCAGTTGATTATGAGCCGATGCAAGTCGGACGAACAACGCCTTTTCTATATACTATATGCGGGCCGCGAGCAGTTGGAATATAAAGAGCTACAGCGTGCCTTGAAAACAGATGCGATGTCTTCGATACTTGGCAGCAAGGATGTGCAGTCAGAAATGATGAAACGCGAATATCCGCAAAGTGGCGTATTGTTCAAGGATACTGTCTATCTGGAGATGTTTGGGTTACCGGTGAAATACAAGGAGTCGAAACTGAGGAAGGAGATCATCGCCCACATGAAAGATTTTATCTTGGAGATGGGCAAGGACTTCCTGTTTATAGATGACGAGCACCGTATTGCTGTTGGTGGCAAGACGTTCAAGGTGGACTTGTTGTTCTATCACAGATTGTTGCAATGTATGGTGGCTATCGAGTTGAAGACTGATGAATTTCAGCCCAAAGATTTGGGACAATTGGAGTTTTATCTGGAAGCACTTGACCAGGAGGAACGTCGCTCGAACGAGAACCCAAGCATCGGCATCATTCTCTGTAAGGATGCTGATATGGAGGTGGTACGCTATGCCTTGAACCGTAGTATGTCGCCAACGATGGTGGCTCTCTATAAAGAGCAATTGCAAGTGGGTGGCGTCATCCAGCGCAGTTTGGAGGAGTTCTGCAAGTTCGTAAGCAAAGGTAAGAAATAGGGGAATTTGTTGGGGGCATAAAAGCGACAAGATGTATAAATAATACGAGTCAAAGTTGTCAAAGTGATGAGCTTCAATGGGTAGACATTTGTCGAGAAAATTTTTCGGGAGCTTAACTTCGTCCTTGCTTCTGTCAAATTTCTTTCACCCTGATTTTAGGCTTCTATAAGGAATTCCTTATTGCACTCTGATACGTGCCTGATACCTGCCTGCCTTCTGAAAGCCTATACCCACGTCCTTCCTTCGTCCTAGCCATACCCATCCATGCTCTATGAGCGTGGGTAGGACGTGGGTAGGAGCAGAGTGATAGTTGGCAAGGAACTGGCT
>JAEEGH010001079.1_pt1 | contig 81656 bp, 61 predicted proteins | sample 9134181 | NCBI WGS metagenome assembly JAEEGH01 (sample SAMN16246544, study PRJNA631951) | gut metagenome | biome: gut microbiome; feature: rumen; material: DP-attached | host: Bos | place: Iran: Karaj | collected 2018-10 | reverse complement strand
GTTCTCATCGCCACACCTTCTCCCGCTACCTCCGTCTCCCCCGCGCCAACAGGAAATGGTAAAACGATGATTAATTGAGTTGAAATAGGAGATTAATTGGACAGCGGAGAATAGATGTCCTTAGTGTTTTTCTTAATACTGATGAGCGAGCCTGTCTCTATATAGTCGTAACGACCGTCTTTAACAAGGTATTTGATTGCTTGTCGGGCCAATGGACAGTTTTGAACCTCGTCAAACACTATTACCGACTTGCGCTCTTTTAGTACTACATTATATATGGCTTGGAGTTGAAGAAAAATGAAATCTTTGTTCATTAGATTGTTAAACAGAGATTTAACCTCGTCAGACGCTTCGAGAAAGTCAATAAGGATGTAAGATTCGTATTCGTTTTTAGCAAATTGTTCCACAAGTGTGGATTTTCCTACGCGTCTTGCTCCTTCTATTAACATTGCAGTCTTGCCGTTTTGGATATTTTTCCATTCTAAAAGACGGTCGTAGAGTTTCCGTTTGAAGATTCGTTCCATAATTGCTTAATTATTAAAGGTTCAGCGTACAAATTTATGTATTATTTTTTATTTTACCAAAATGTTTTTACTAAAAATATCCAAAAATACCGAATTGTTTATCCCCAAATTATCCTAAAATACCGAAATGTTTATTATACTTAACTAATTAATAATTGAGAATAATAAAACTCCACTAAATCTTATTCGGTGGAGTTTTGTTGATAGATTATTGAAGATTCTGATTATAGTTCACCTCCTAAGGCTCTGTAATAGTCCACAGTGTTTTTGATGCTCTTGATTTGTTTTGAGGTTAGTGTTATGTCTTTATAATATTGTTGTCCGTTAATTCTGATTTTTACTTTATTGGCAATCGCTATATTGAACACTATACCACTAACCGAAGCATTTTGTGTTTTTCCTTCGTCAAACCATTCCCAAACATCACCTCCTCCATTGTCTCTATCAACTTTTTTGGGAATATAATTTAAGACGTTATCATTTACCTTTATTTGCAGCGATTGAATAAACAGCCAATCATCGCCACAGTATTGAAACTTGAACCTCATATTAGACGGTTTTCCGTTTTTGTTCATATAGAAGTAGCAATAAACACCGTTTCTATTGGTATATTTAGGTCTATCTTTTGGCATTATCCAATAACCGCCGTTGCTATCAAACTCATCTTTTTGTTCATCAAATAGTGGTTTTAGTTTTTTAGCGGTAATGCTGTCCTCTTTTCGTTGTCTTTCCAAAATTTCTTTTGTAACTAAATCAACAGAGTCAACCTCAGGTGTTTTTGCACTGTCCACCGTTTCCGATAGTTGCGATGTTTTGTTTGTATTGCTTTTTGGTGGTGACACTATTGCAAGCAATATTACAGATACCCAAAACACAACAAAGCCAAGTATTAACACATACCTTCTTTTCTTGTTGCTGTCGTTTTTCATAAAACCCAAGGCTTTTTTTGGGGCGATAATGCCGAATACTACCCAAGCCAAAAGCAATACCCAAAATACTTTAAATAATGTGTCCATTTCGTTTGTATATTTAAATTAAACAATAATAAATAGCACAATCAAAAGGAGGCATTATAAAAGACGGAGCGTGGTGCTGTTACTTTATGCTCCGTATCTCGTGTTAAGGTGCTTAGGAATACCTATGTATATGATACGGCAATAACAGACCACGCCCTATACGGGTGGCTGTTATGCTTTCATATACATTTGTGTTTTAAAGGTTCCTAAGCTTCTAACACGAGAAAGTCATAACACTTCCAATATTTTATGTCATAATCAGAGAACTATTGTTCTATGATTACAATTGCAAATATACTAAAAGTATCTCATATCACATCATTCTTGATTACTTTTTTTATCTTCTTTTCTTTTTATTTTCCCTAAAAATCACCTACATTTGCAGAAACTAAATGATTTATCAATGGCGCAATCAACTATAACACAGGCACAGTTTACGGCGTTGGCAATTGGGGCGACGGCTAAGGATATGGGTATTACAGCCACCGAATTGTACAACCGTCTTAAACGTGTTGGGCTGATAAAACACTTGCTAATAGATTGTTATGATGTTCTCCATACCGAAAGCATAAATGGTGTGATTTGGAATGTGAAGGAAGCCTTAAAGAATTGGGAGACAAAATTTTCTGAAAAAGGAGGTAGAAAATGAAACTCTATCACGGTTCTTATATCAGTGTGCCTAAGCCTCTTACAAATGTTGGTCGTCGGGAGTTGGATTTTGGTCCCGGCTTCTATGTTACCCGTTTGCGTGAACAGGCTGAACGTTGGGCTCGTCGTGTTTGCATTATTAGAGCAGAAGAAAAGCCTTTGTTGTCGGTATATGAGTTTGATGAGACTCTCATTCCGGCTGATGTAAACCGTCTTGTGTTAGAGCATTACGATAGAGAATGGCTTGATTTTATTACAGCGAGCCGTCGAGGCGAACAACCGTGGCTTGGATACGATATTATTGAAGGTGGCGTGGCCAACGACCAAGTGATTGATACTGTTGAGGATTATTATTCAGGACGTATTACTGTGGAACAGGCAATAGGTTTGTTGTTGTTTGCCAAGCCTACTCATCAAATGTGTATCAGCAGTCAGAAGATTATAGATGATTGTTTGCATTTTATTGGTACTGAGGATGTTTTGCCAAAAGGAGGTTCGTTATGAGAGATCAAGTTTTATGGCGAAAGACAGGACGAATAGCCGCAATTCTTGCTGAGCGACTTGGCGTCGATATCGAACGCGCTTTCGATATCTTTTACAATTCTCACGAATACGAATTATTTGCTAATCCCGACAGCGGATTGCAGTTGCTTAGTGACGAATATATTCTTAATGATTTGATTAACGAATTAAAGTTAAATTCTGTCACCTCTACAACCAACTAACTATGGACGTCTTCAACCGATATTCGCCGTTTATTCAGGATTATATTTACCGCAATGGGTGGCAGACGCTGAGGGCGGTGCAGAATGCGGCTGGTGAGGCTATCTTTACCACAAACGCCGATGTGCTGCTGTGCGCATCTACTGCATCGGGCAAAACCGAGGCTGCGTTTTTCCCTATGCTGACCCTCTTAGACGAAGACCCTTCTAAATCTGTTGGAATACTTTATATAGCACCCCTTAAAGCATTGATCAACGACCAATTCGGTAGGCTTGAAGAACTTTGTCAAGAGGCGACCATACCCGTTACTCGTTGGCACGGCGATGTGTCGCAAAGCAAAAAACGCAAACTGCTCAACCATCCCGCTGGTGTGTTGCAGATTACTCCCGAATCGCTTGAAGCACTGTTGATTACCAAGCACGCAATGATTCCATCGCTATTTTGCGACCTTAGGTTTATAGTTATCGACGAAATTCACTCATTATTGCGGGGCGATAGAGGCTATCAGACTTTCTGCCTTATTCAGCGGCTCTGCTCTATTGCCGATTGCAACCCTCGCCGTATTGGTCTCTCTGCCACAATAGGCAATCCCGTTGAGGCAGGGCGTTTCCTTTCTTCGGGAAGTGGTCACCAAACTGTCATTCCAAAAATTGAAGGGGCGAAAGACCGTTGGAGGCTATCTGTGGAGCACTTCTTTAACACTGCGCCACAAGCGTCAGACGATAAAACTGAGCAAATCTCTACGCCTGTGCCCGATGCGCCCACTGATACTGCTCCAAAGGCTGCCGACCCGGGTATAGGTTATATTTTTGAACATACCAAAGATGCCAAGTGCTTGATTTTTACCAATTCGCGCGAGGAGTGCGAAAGTGTCTGCCAACAACTTCGCCAATATTGCGAGGTAAACGGCGAACCCGATCGTTTTCTTATTCATCACGGAAACCTCTCCGTGTCGTATCGCGAGAGTGCCGAGGAGGATATGAAAGACGATGAATCCCTGATGTCGGTGTGCGCCACTGCCACTTTGGAACTCGGTATCGACATCGGACGTTTGGAACGTGCGTTTCATATCGACGCACCGTTTACCGTTTCGGGGTTTTTGCAACGTCTCGGTCGTACAGGTCGCCGTGGAAACCCGTCTGAAATGCACTTTGTTATGCGTGAGGAGCATCCCGAATCGCGTGCTATGCTGCCCGACAATATTCCGTGGTATTTGATTCAGACTATCGCGCTGATACAGTTATACATAGAGGAGCGTTTTGTGGAGCCGCCGCGCATTGGTCGTTTGCCGTTTAGCCTGCTTTATCACCAGACTATGAGCACTTTGGCTTCGTGTGGCGAAATGACCGCCGCCGAACTTGCATCGCGTATTCTTACTCTCAGCGTTTTCAAAACTATCTCGCAAGACGATTACCGCATACTTTTGCGCCACCTTTTAAAAACCGACCATATTGTACGCACCGAAAATGGAGGTTTGATTACGGGTCTTACCGGCGAGCGAGTGGTCAATAACTACAAGTTTTACGCTGTGTTTCAAGAAAATTTGGAATATACCGTTCGTAGTGATTCTCAGGAACTTGGCACAATAGTTAAGCCGCCGCCAGTGGGAGAGAAGATTGCCATTGCGGGTCGTGTGTGGGCTGTGGATAGCGTTGACCACAATCGTCACGAGGTTTACTGCACATTGGTTAAGGGACGTGTTCCAGCATATTTTGGCGATTGCGCGGGCGATATTCATACCCGAATTCTTGAAAAAATGCATTCGGTGCTAAACGGCTCAGAATCATACCGCTACCTTATGCGAAATGCAGTTTTCCGTCTGCGCGACGCACGAGAATTGTTTCAAAAGTCGGGATTGGCTCATAATCCGCTCATTAATCTTGGCGGCAGTATGTGGGCATTGTTTCCGTGGCTCGGCACATACGCCTTTATAGCCTTGGAGCGATTTTTGAAAATACGTTGCGGCGCACGGCTTGGTATTAAGGGACTTAGTCCGTGCCGTCCTTACTATATGCAGTTTACTATGCGCACCTCTGCTGAGGAGTTTTATCAAATCACCACTGAGGAGGCTCAGGTAGATTTCGACCCACTCACGCTCGTTTACCGCGACGAAAACCCCATTTTTGAAAAATACGACATCTATGTGCCCGAAGAACTCATCAAAAAAGGTTTCGCCTACGGTGTGCTCGATATTAAAGGTATGAAAGAGAGAGTGTTGCAATGGGGGAGGGGGAGTGTGATTTAATCCTCCCTTATCACCGCTTCTTCAAAATCTTTACTTATTGCTATAAACTCGGCAAATACATTGTCGGTCATAGGGATACCGGTTTTTAGGCGTTCGGCTTTGCGGCGTTTTTCGGGGTCGCCGGGAATCATCACCTCTTTGCCTTCGAGCGGACGCATTGAGCGGATAAATTCTGCCAAAGTCTTCATACGTTTGGCAAAGTCGCTCACTTTGGTAAATTTGCTGATGTCTATTGCGTGAAAAAAGTGAGATATACCACGTTTTTTGGTCATATCAGAATGGAACATGGGCATAAGGTCTTTGCCTAAGTCGCTGCCGGTGAGCACACTGCATAGAATCTCCACCATCATTCCAAGACCGTAACCTTTGTAATCTCCAATCGGGCGGACACATTTAGCGGCGTGAGGGTCGGTGGTGAAATGACCTTCTGCATCGTAGGCGCAGCCGTCTTCAAGTGTTAGTCCCGCTTCTTTATAGTTACGCACGTGATTCCAAGAGATTACGCTTGTTGCCATATCAAGGCTGAGAGGTTCTTCGCCCTCGATGGGACACGCAAAGCATATCGGGTTAGTGCCGAACATAGGCTCTACGGCGTTGAACGCCTTTACAAGAGAGTTTGTATTGGTGAAAGCGAATCCGAGCATATTGTGCTTGGCGGCGTAGATGGTGAAATATTCTGCCGCGCCAAAATGCGACGAGTTTCGCACCGCGCAACAACCTGAGCCGTTTTTTGAAGCCATATCTATGCAGAAATCCATCGCGAATCGTCCTGCGTGGTGTCCTATTGCGCCGTCGGCGTCGATAAGTTTGGCAGAGCCGCTGTCTTTGATAATTCTGAATTGCGGTTTGCGGTTTATTCTGCCCAATTGAAAACCTTCTAAGTAATGCGGAAACAGTGCCAGGCCGTGCGTATCAATGCCTTTGAGCGACGCATCTATGATGCTTTCGGTCAAATGGTCGATAGATTCTTGGTCTACGCGGTTCTCTTTAAGTATTCGGCGGATAATTTCGGCCGTCTTTTTGTGATCGAGGTATCTCATCTTTTTAGCAAATGTGTTATTTATTTGCTACAATTATTTTACCAAAGTTCCTATTTTTTCGCCGTTTATTACTTTTTTCAAGTTGCCTTTTTTAGTCATATCAAAAACCATAATAGGCATTTTGTTTTCGCTGCACAGGGCAAATGCTGTGAGGTCCATCACTTTAAGTTTGCGGCTGATAGTTTCGTCGTAAGATATTTCGTTGAATTTTACAGCGTCGGGGTATTTCATCGGGTCTTTGTCGTAAATGCCGTCAACCTTGGTGCCCTTGATTAGGATGTCGGCATTGATTTCAACTGCACGTAATGCTGCTGCACTGTCGGTAGTAAAGTATGGATTACCTGTTCCGCCTGAGAAAATTACCACGTGCCCTTTTTCTAATGCGTGAATGGCGCGGTTTCTTGAAAATCTTTCGGCGTAAGGTTCCATAAGTGTGGAAGTTAGCACTTTGGCTTTTCCTCCGAGAGCCTCAATCTCGCTTTGAATAGCAATGGCGTTGATAGTGGTGGCAAGCATTCCCATACTGTCGCCCTTGGTGCGTTCTATGCCCTTGCTTGTGCCGGTGAGTCCGCGGAAAATGTTTCCTCCGCCCACAACTATTCCCACCTGAACACCATCGTTGGTAAGTTCCAAAATTTCTTTTCCAAATTCTTCGAGGGTAGAGGCGTTGATGCCGTAATGATCTTCGCCGGCAAGTGCTTCGCCGCTGAGTTTCAATAATATGCGTTTGTATTTTACCATTTGTGCTGTGTTTATAAGTTTTAGATTCAATGCAAATTTACGAATTAATATAATATGTAGATTAATTTTTTTACCTTTGCCCTGTATTATTTAATCAATTAATTTTTTATAATTATGAAAATCAACTATTTAACAATTTTGTGTGCATCGGCTGTTTTGGCAGGATGCGCATCAAACAATTCACATCAAAACGCTCAGAATGTAGATTCAACTGCCTCCGCCGCCACTGAAACCAAATCAGAATCTCAGGTATTAGACGATGGTATTGATTGGGAAAAACCACTTTATTCGCTTGACGAAAAGGGAGATACATCCGATGTGTATCAATACAATGCTGCCGGCAAACTTGTTAAGCACAGTAACTATTACGAAAAACATTTAATGTCGGGAAGTAAATATTATTACGATGCCGCCGGTAACGACACTTCTTGTGTTTCATTTTTCGTAGACGAAAGTCAGGAATTACCCTGCGGAGGTTTTTCAAAAAAATTCGATTCGCAAAACCGTGTTATTGCCTACGAAATGGATGGCGAATCTGATTCAGAATCCGCCACATACCGCTATGAGGGCAACAAAAAAATCACTGAGTCAGAATCATCCCTTTCCGAGTGTATCTATAAAGAAGTTATTGAAACCTATTTTGATGCCGATGGAAACGATACTTTGGTTATAAATAAATCGCAGTTGGTTCGCGAAGCGTCCGATACCGACCCCGACTACTCTGTTAAGCCCGATATTTTTACCACCCGCAATACCTACGTAACCATCAACGGCAAGAGGGTTTTAAAATCATCGGTTACCAACAAGGAGACCAAAGACGGGAAAAAATTTGTTTTTTCTAAGGAGGATAACGAATACGACCAATACGGCAGGTTGACCAAAAATATTTGTGTTTCGGATCAGGGCAACGGCGATCCTGCCACTACCGATACTTACACTTATTCTTACGATGGCAACTGCAAAACCGACACTTACGGTTATAAAACATACTATGCAAAAAAATAAGTAATTCAATATTTTACATATCATTAATTAAAACTGTTATTTACAATGAAAAATCATTATCTAACTATTTTATCATTGGCATCGCTTGCAGTTTTGGCAGGATGCGCATCCAATGGTAACAATCAAAACGCTCAGAATGACACTGAACAGCAACCCGCCCAGCCCGTTGACGACGGTATCGATTGGGGAAAACCGCTTTATTCTCTTGACAAAATGGGAGATACTTCCACAGTGTATCAATACAATGCTTCCGGCAAACTTGTAAAGGTCTCTTACTATTCTGATAACAGTGAGGAGTCGTATTCTACTTATTATTACGATGCCGCCGGTAACGACACTTCTTGTGTTTCCGAAGATCTGGAAATCGGAAGTTATTCTAAACAATTCGATTCGCAAAACCGTGTTATTGCCTACAAAACACATGACCTATCATCCGATGTAACCTCCACATACCGCTATGAAGGCAACAAAAAAATCACTGAGTCAGAATCATATTCGGAGGAGATCTATAAAAACGTTATTGAAACCTATTTTGATGCCGACGGAAACGATACTTTGGAGATAGACAAATCGCAGTTGGTTCGCAGAGCGGACGATACCGAACCCGACTACACTGTCAAGCCCGACATCTATACCACTCGCTTTACATACGTCACCATCAACGGTAAAAAGGTTTTAAAATCATCGATTACCAACAAGGAGACCAAAGATGGACAAAAATTTGTTTCTTTTAAAAAGGATAACGAATACGACCAATACGGCAGGTTGACCAAAAGTATTTGTGTTAGTGATTATGGCGACGGCGATCCCGCCAGGACCAGTACTTACACTTATTCTTACGATGGCAACTGCAAAATCGAGGACAACGGATATAAAACATACTATGCAAAAAAATAAGTAATTCAATCTTTTACATATCATTAGTTAAAACTTTTATTTACAATGAAAAACCATTATCTAACTATTTTATCATTGGCATCGCTTGCAGTTTTGGCAGGATGCGCATCCAATGGTAATAATCAAACCGCTCAGAATGTTGATTCCACTGCATCTGCCGTTACCGAAACTCAACCCGAACCGCAACCCGCCCAGCCCGTTGACGATGGTATCGATTGGGAAAAACCGCTTTACGAAATTCAAAGCAATGGCGACACTGCCTACCGTTTGGAATATGATGCCAAAGACAGAATAAGTAAAAAATTCGCCGACTATTACGAGGAAAACCGTTGCGGATGCATTGTCAACTATAACTACGACGACAATGGCAACCTCACGTCTTACGTTTATTACGACCCTATCAGCGATTCTGAGATTGAAACCACCGACACTTATACCTATGATTCGCAAAACCGTCTTGTAGAAACCTATTACGGTGCCGACGGCGGCGAGGAGACCTCCACAACCAAATACGAGGGTAACAAAAGTACCGAAACCCGTATTCTTTCGATGATGGAGTGCGAGCCCAAAAAAACTATAACCGAGAAATATTTTGACGCAAATAATAATGACACTCTTATAGTTGTAAATTCTCAGGAAGAGGGCTTATCAGAAACTCGCATATCTTATGTTTCGATAGGTGGTAAATATCTTGTAAAGAGTTCTGAAACAAAGCGTAAAGCCAAAAATGGAAAATGGGAAGTTGCCGAAACCACTACTAATGAGTATAATGCCGATGGAACATTGTCAAAACAGATTTACGAGAATACGGCTATGACCTCTAATTCTACTTACGAATACGACAATGCCGGACGTTTGATTAAATCTGTTACTAAAAGTAACTATAAAGAGGATAATTCGTCCGACACCGATGAAATCACTTACAAGTATACCGGCAACTGCCGCGAAAGTAGCACAGGAGTAAAAACTTATTATAAGCGAAAATAACCATCATTATTTAAACTATGGATTCAAACAGCCGTCAGTTTTTTGAAGAAGAACTTGTAATGTCGAAAGCCATATCGCGACCATCTGATATGGTTTTCGACTTTGATAATACATCAATTATTAATTTTTCTAACACTGGTGTAATGGGTGGCTTCCAAACCATTTTCAACACCTATTCGTGCGGTGTTACCAAAGAACAAAAGGAGTTTGAATCCGTAGTTTGTGATTTTCTTCAAGTGCCTGAAATATTGGTGTTTCCATCTTACGAGGCTATTACTGCCGATTTTGCCGCCAACCTCTTAAACGATACCGACGCCATTATTTACGACGAATATTGCAATCCCTCTTTGATGCGTGGCATACGTCTTTCTGCTGCCGAAAAACTCCGCTTCCGCCACAACGATATGTCTAAACTTGAAGATAAATTGAAACTATCGCAAATGCGGAGAATCAGGATGATAGTTACCGACGGTATTTTTTGCGATTCGGGGCAATGTGCCAATCTCAACGCCATAAAACAATTGGCAGAAAAATACAACGCTTTGGTGGTGGTAGACGATAGTTTCGGTTTTCTCGCCTGTGGTAAAAACGGACGTGGTAGCGACGAGCATTGCGGCATTCGTGGTTTTGCCGATTTAAAAATCGTTAATCTTCAATCCACTCTCAAAGCCTCGGTAGGAGCGTTTGTCTGTGGCGATTCCACTTTGATAGAACTTCTTCGCCGTCGGTCTGTATCGCTTAGATATTCGGTAAGCGTTCAGCAAGGTACGCTTGCCACTGCCGCCTTCGACCTTCAAACATTTATTGATTATTCTGATGATGAGCGCGATGCCCTCTGCGAAAACGTTCTCCGCCTTTACGACACTCTCCGCGAAATGGGCTTCAATCCCGAAAAACCTTGCGCAAATATTGTTTCATTCACCACCGAAACTTCTGCCGAAACTCTTCGCGAAAAATTTTTGCAGCGTGGTTGGCTCTGCGAATTTTACAAACGCGGCTCTAAGACAACTGCCGTGTTTAGGGTAACTTCCGAGACCAAGTTTTAAAAAAAAGAAAAAATTGTTGCATAAAATATACCAACATTAAAGATTATTCCTTATTTTTGTGTTATTAAAAATTAATAACCGAAATATTATGCTTAATCAGAAACTTCAACAGAAACTGTTGCAGAAACTTTCGCCGCAACAAATACAGTTGATAAAACTGTTGGAGATACCTACTATACAGTTAGAGCAGCGAATCAAACGCGAGATTGAGGAGAATCCCGTGCTTGAAGAGGGCGGCGAGGATATGGACGATAACACCCGCAGCACAGATGATTATTCTTCCGACCACGAAGGCGACGACGATTCTCTCGATGGTCCTGAATACGATGAACCCGAGCGCGACATCAACGACGACTACAACGACGACGAGTTTAAAAAAACTCAGAGCGACGAGGAGTTTACCGTGGAGGATTATCTCGAAGACGATGACACTCCAAACTATCGCCTAAACTCAAATAATTACAGCGATGATGACGACGACCGCCGTTCCGACATTCCTTATTCTTCGGGTAATTCGCTCCACGAGTATCTGCTTTCGCAACTCGGTCTCGGCGTAATGAACGAGGATGAGCAACTGCTTGCAGAATATATCATCGGTAATATTGACGAGGACGGTTATCTGCGCCGCGATATTGAAAACATTGTTGACGATATTGCATTTACTGCTGGATACGAGACCACCGAAAAGGAACTTTTGAAAATCCTTACTATAATTCAAGATTTTGACCCTGCCGGCGTAGGAGCACGTGATTTGCGTGAGTGCCTTATGTTGCAGGTTATGCGCAACTACCGCTCGCAAAAGGGCGACAAAACCATTCTGAAATTTGAATATCTAATTCTAAAAGAGTTTTTTGAGGAATTTTCTAAAAAGCATTACGACAAGATACTTTCTAAAACCGATATTACAGAAAAACAGTTGAAACAGGCTGTTGAGGATATCACACGTTTGAATCCCAAGCCGGGAAGTATTTTTGCACCGCAACTCTCAAAAAGTACTCAGCATATTATTCCCGACTTTATATTGGAAGATCACGACGGCGATTTTATTCTCCATCTTAATTCCAAAAACGTTCCCGAACTGCGTATCAACCGCACTTACGCTGATATGATTGACAGCGTAGGTAAGTCGAAGGGTAATAAGAAAGATAAGGAAACTTTACTCTTTGTAAAGCAGAAACTCGACAGCGCAAAATGGTTTATCGAGGCTATTAAGCAGCGTCAGAATACACTTATGATAACAATGCAGGCTATCCTCGACTATCAAAAAGAGTATTTTGAAGATGGCGACGAAACCAAGTTGAAGCCAATGATTCTCAAAACCATAGCCGACGCCACAGGTTTCGACATTTCCACCATTTCGCGTGTGGCAAACAGCAAGTATATTCAAACTCATTTTGGTATTTTTCCGCTTAAATTCTTCTTTTCCGAAGGTATGCAAACCACAGATGGTGATGAGGTTTCTACCCGCGAAATCAAGAAGATACTCAAAGAGTGCATCGACAACGAGAGCAAGCGTCAGCCCCTTACCGACGAAAAACTCGCCAAGATTCTCCAACAACGCGGTTATCAGATTGCACGACGCACTGTGGCAAAATATCGCGAACAGATGAACATACTTGTAGCACGCCTTAGAAAAGAATTGTAATGGAGTGTGCTGCCAAGATACTGTCGGTATTAACCTACCCGTTTTTAATGCCTTTTTACGCTTTTACGGTGTTTTACGGCACAGAGCGGCAGGCTTATTACTATTCGGTCTGGTCGTCGGTCTATTACTATTTTTTTGTGCTGCTTTTGGTAGTGCTGATTCCGTCTTATGTGATGTATATCGCCAAAATCAAAGATGTTTTTAGCGGCGAATCTTCTTTGCGCTCTAAAATTTTGATTACGACAGCAATGATTGGTTCTTACGTGCTCGGCTTTTATGTTATGCGAAACGAAAATTTCTCATCGCACGGAGTTCTCTCTATTTTTCAGTTGTTTGCTATATTATCGGCGATATCTCTTTTAGATTTCAATAAATTTCATCTTCATCCATACGGACTGTTTTGCGGCGGATTATCGTCGTTTGTGGTTTTGATTGGCAAAATCAGCGGCGCAGATGTTTTTTGGACGTTTGTGGTAACAGTCTTGGTGTTTTCTATTTGCGCCTTTGCTCGTATGCATATAGAAAAAATCCCGTTTACACGCCTTTTAATTGGCTATGTAACGGGATTTTTGTGTGGTAATATGCTAATGCTTTTTTATTAGCGTTTATTCTCCGCAGGTGATTTTAACCGAACCGTAGTCCCATTGATTCATATTCTCGGTGCTCCATCGGCGGCAACTCTTCGGGAAGTTTGCCTCAAACTCAGCAGAGAAAGTTTTTTCGTTAACGTCTTTGATTCGCGATTCGTCTTTCCACTTAACGTTGTTGATTAAAGCCGGACCTGTAACGTCTAACAGAATCTTTCCTTTAAAGTTTGGTTGACTATATATCGTGAGATGTGTACCTTTGTCAACTGCTATTGCATCAAATGTATACTGAACTGCATTTGGGAAAGCGGCTTGATTACTCGGGTACATTCCGTCGCCAACATATTCGCCGTATTTGTCGGGCTGGTAGATTTTTGAGATATGACCCTTGATTTCGGTGTCGGATAGGAGAGTGCCTGAGAAGTGCACACCGCAGTTTTTGCGTGGTTTTGAGTGCATTTCTTGAATTGCAAATAGCGGAATATCACGTTTTTCTTGGTTGTCGAGGGTAGATGTACGGGCGTTTTTAATCTTATCCTCGTTTTTGATGTATCCGCCTTTGGTAGCCACCACGCTGATTTTGTCTTCGGGTTTTAAGCCCGCCACGTTAAAGCAGCCTTGATTGTTGGAATACTCTGTGGCATTTTTTTTACCGTTGATAAAAATCACGTTTTGCACGCCTGCTATCGGTTTGTTAGATACTGCATCCACATCGCGGAAAACAAGATTTTCGGTCTTGGGACGCATATAGAGTGTGCGCTCGTCGTCCGAAAGTTTTTCGTATTTCATCACTGTGTATTCGGCGGAAGTGGTGTCGTAGTAATAGATTTTCTCTACCTGAATTTTGATTGTTTTGTTAACGTTGATGCTGTCGAAAAAGCCCTTGCCCACGCCGTTTGTATTGGTGGTGAGACTTATTGAGCCGTTAGTGGTAATCAGCGTTGCCTTTGCACCCGGAATTGTTTGACGGCTAACTAAATCTTTTACTGTGAATGTAACTGCCCCCTTGCCGGGTTTTAAACGCAGAGTGCGTCCAAATTCGCCTTTTAAAAGCGACTCCACACCGCCGGTGATTGTGTCGGGTTCGTAGCCCTCTTTTTGTGCCACAACAGTGATGTCGGAGCATAGGGGAGTGCTTTCAAACATTGCGTATCCACCCGGGTCGGAATTTTGGTTGTCGTTTCGGTTTTCAGGACCTGATATTACTGCCTTTACTGTTGCGTCGGGAATGGGCTCGTTGTCGTCGGCATCAATTACCTTAAAATCAAGGTCGTAACCTTTAAACCCTAATTCAATTTTATCGGCAAGAAGTCCTCCGAGCGAACCAAAAGGAGGTGTAATAGTGTCGCCGGTTAAGCAACCTCCAAATGCCGATGCCTCAGTGTTTTCGCCTCCGTAAAATAACGACTGAAATAAAGTATATTTTACTTTTGTAAACAATGCTTCACCCTTCTCGTCGCTCTGATTCTCATATTTTATAGTATCCTTTACACAAAATCCAAATGGTGAGAAAGAAATAAAAGTATGTTTTACATATTGAAACTTAACATTGATTTGGGGTATAGCATCACCGGACGATTTGTTTACAGTTTTAAACACTACATCTTTTTCAAATGGCAGCAATAAAAGCAACGGCAACAAAAGCAACAACAACAAAAGCCACCATGGTTTGCGGCCTTTGATTTTTACGATATATTCCGAATCGGATTCGTTGTATGTGTATTTTCCTGAGCCTTCCATAATTATTTAATTCAAATAAGGTTGTTTTAAATGTAGAGACGTGCCATGGTGCGTCTCATAATATTGAAAATAGAGACGCACCTTGGCACGTCTCTAAGTGTATTATTTTTTAGCCTTTGCCTCAACAACTGCGCCAATCGGAACATCTTCAAGTTCGCAGTAGCCATCGGCATCGGTAAAGAGGGTTTTGGTTATGCCGTTATATTTTACTATCACTTCGGCACTCTTTACCACGTTGTTTTTCTCGTCGATAACTTTAAAGCGCATTTTGCGAGCCGGCGGTGGCGGCGGAGGGGGAGGAGGTAACTCCTCTTTTATCTCTATTACAATAGGATACTTCTCTATTTTGCGGTCAGAAACAAAGGTGTTTTGATTCTCTCTGCCTGATTCACCTTCTTGGTAGGCTTGAACTGTAACACCGTTTTTAACCTTCTTTAAGGTCATGTGACCGTCGGCATCAGAGATGGCTTTTATCTTCTCATTGTTATATTCAAATATAAATTCTTTGCCGCTGAGAGGATTCTTGTTTTGGTCGGTTACCTCAAAGAGCATATCGCCTTTGGGAGTTACTTTGATGGTGTACGCGCCCTCTTCGTAGCAAGTGAAGCCCTGCATGTTGATTTTTTGGTCGCCATCGGGTTCAAACGCTTTGATGTAAGAATCTTCTTTGATTTTTTCAAGAACGATGATACCGTTTTCGTCTGATTTAGAAGATAATGGCTTGCCTTCGTACTCAAAAATTATATCCTCAAACGGAGCAATTGAAAGGTCGTCGCTGTAAACAACTGTAAACTTCATGGGAATTTTACGTGTATTCAAAATTTTGTAAAGCAAACCTTTCTCTGCGCCGGGAGTATCAAGCACAAATCCCCATTCGGCAATCACTACTTTGGTTTCGCCGTTTTTGCGTATCATATATACGTCGTTCATGCCGGGAATTTCGATGCATTTGTACATCATATCGGTGATAGACTGATCGTTAAACTCTTTTACCTTGTCTAAGAGTTTTTTGATGCTTGCCGAAAGTATGTCGCGGGCAATGCTCTGGTCTTCTTCTGAGAGATGGTCGTAGCACACGCCCTTGCCGTCGTAGTTCGACGCCCACGCTATCTTTGCGCCGTTTTCCAATATGATTGGCTCGGCAAATATCTTATACTCGTCGCTGTTGGGAAACGTCGCCTTTATTTGGTTGTAAACACCTTTGGCTGTTTCGGCAGCACCGAGCATATAGCGTATGTTGTTGAGGTCTTTTGTGGCTATAATGTTCATATATTCAGGTTTTTATGTTGTTAATATGTTTTCAGATAGTTATCACGGACAATTTACTTTTACGTACCACTGTGTTTTAGAGTCGTCGCCGCCGTTGATTTTTACGGTAATGAGTCCGTCTTCGGTGTCGAACGGTATGGTTATCATCTTAGAGAATTTTACGAATTTGGTGTCGTATATTATCTTAGAATCAGATATTTGCGAAGCGCGTCCTTTGTAGATTACCATCTGGTCGGGCACGTCGTTCATCTGGTAATAGATTTTCACTTTGCCTTTCTTCTTTTTGAGGTCGAAGGTCTTAACGGTGCTGTGGTAACCTTTTGAACGGATTTCGGTGCCGCAGGGGAGTATCTCCTCGCTAAATTCTATTGATTTTTTGGGGATGATAATGGTTTTGTTGGGCGTGTACATAAACGAGCCAATAAATTCGTCGTGACCTTGTGAGGTGATTTTTACATCTACCTTGTCGGTGGTGTCGGCGTTGAGTTGGTCGATTGTTGCCTTACCTTTTACATCGCTGCGGTCGTCGAACACCTGACCTTTGCACTCCAAATGCACGGTAGCATCGGCTATGGGATTGCCTGATTCTTCGTCCATAATGGTGAGCACAATGCCTTGGTTTACAATTGTTACCGGAGCAGGAGCGGGCTCAGGTTCGGGTTCTGGCTGAGGCTCGGGAGCAGGCTGCGGCTCGGGTTGCGGCTCAGGTTCGGGCTGAGCGTTGTTGTCGGTGCTGTCTGCCACTACCACAGGAGCAGGATTGCTTTCGGTAAGCACAGGCACCACATATTTGTAAATGGCAAAACCAATAATGGCGAGCAGCGGTATCAGCCATAAGAGGAACAACCACGGGCTGCGGCCAACAAACAAATGTACAAGTTCCTTGTCTTTGGTGCATTCATAATCAGTATGTGTGGTTTTGTTTTTGTATTCGGTGGTGATAACGTATTTTTTGCTGCGGGGCAGTTCGTTAACATACACACGTCCGTTCTCGTTGGTGATGCGGTTGATATCTTTGTGTCCGTCGCTGATGGTAACGCGGAGGTTGGGAATATCCTGTTTCTTTTTGTTCTGAATATGGATTTCGAGGTCGGAGATGGCTGCCTTGCCGAGAATTTTCAAACCTTTAAGAATGTAAAGGTCGTTGTCTTTGGTAAATAGGAACTTATGGCGGCGGCTACCAAGACCGTCGATCATCTGTGTGCAAGTAACCTCGGTGTCGAACGGCACTTTTTCAATAACAATTTCTCCATTTTCGTCTGTAACAATTTCGGTTTTGAAATCATCGAATTCGCAACGTATCAATGAGTTTGAAATGATACCGCCGTGGTCGTCGATAACCTTGATTGTCATTTTGCCCTCGGTAGTTTTTTTCTTTACCTTGAGTTCTGCCATATTAAGGCCTTCTTGCGTGGTAAAGGATATAGATGCACGGTTGAAATCGTGGTCGTTGCAAGTGATTGAGATATCGCAATTTACTGGAAGATTATCGAGCTGTATCTTGCCGTTTTTGTCGGAGCAGAGGGAGTGACGACTGTCGTTGTATTCCACAAGAATATCTACGTTGTCAACAGGTTCGCCGTTTTCGGTTATTATAAGAGCTTCGATTTCGGCCGACGGACTTGAACCGTTGAATATGTACTCGTCGCGTTGCGGGTCGCACACGAATGATTGCGATATATTATCTTGACGGGCTAAGATTTCCGTGTTTTCGGGGATGTCGTGCAGTGTGATTTTCCCGTTTTGGTCGGCGATTTCGTTGAATGTTTTACCTTCGAAAGTAAACGAAACACTTGCTCCGGGAATCGGCTTGTTGTTTTTGTCAACAATTTTGAAAACCATATCTGCCGATTTAGTGCCAATGAGCACGTGATATTCGTCGCTACCGTCGCATGTGAATTCTACCAACGAGTTTTCTTCGTCAGTTTCGGCAGTGAACTTGTCGCCTAAAGGAATATCCTCTACGCAAGCATAGCCCAGACTATCGGTTTCAAGCTGGTAGATTTTTCCTCTGTGGTTTACTATTACTTTTATGCCTACTGCCGGAGAGCCGTTGTATAGCACTTTAACCTTGATAGTGTCTACTTTGAGAGGGACAAGACGTTTGATGATGCCCGATCCAGAATTAAACTCATCGCCGATGAATCCCCATCTGATGAGCACGTAGTTTACTTTTCCGTTAGAATTTGTGATTCTAAAGATGTTGTCGTAGTCGGGGATTTCGATGCAGGAGTCAAGAATCTCAAATAATTCGTCAATTTCTTGTTTGCTTTCTTTACGTAGAATGTAGTACGCTGCTTTGTACATGCGGTTTACCTGGTATTTAATTCTCCCTTTGGCAACTTTCTGTTCCTCCTCAGTAAGTTTTGAGAATGGTTCGGGATTGCCGTCAAACTCGGTGTGCCAAGTAATCTTATCTTTTCCAGCAGGAATAGGTTTAGCAAGTACGGTGTACTCTTTGCCGTCCTCGAAAAGTTTTTTCAATTGGTTGTAGCGCTTTATATTTTCGCTTGTGCCTGCGGTAAATACCGGTCGTACCGACGATATGTCGGTTGTTATTATGGGTTGGCTCATTGCGTTTATCAGTTTTTCTTGTATGTTTGTGTTTTAAAGTATTTTTATCATTTTGAATCCAACGTTTGGTTCGCCCTCGTATTCTGCTTTGCAGTTGGCTCCGTCGGTTTTGTTGCCGTCTTGGCTGCAGGTGAACTTGTATGGGTGGTATCCGTCGTCAGGATAGTCATCGTTGGTAGCTTCGCTGTTTTGCACCATCACCAATTTGCCGTTTTCAAATGTTACGGTAAGCGGTGCTCGGAAATCTTTGCCGTCGGATTGTGAATAGGTGATAGTGCCTTTCCCACCGTTTTCTAAGGTAAAGTAGAGCATAATATCTACCGAGTCTTTGGTGGAGTAGAGGTCGGTGGTAGATTTCCACTTGCCCTGCGCAAAGTCGGCATTGGTGGCGTTGTCGGGAATGATGAGTACTCCGCCGGGACTTTTCAGTGCGTCTTCAATTTGCAGCAGCGGTCCTATCTTGGGTGTGCTGTTGAGCGGTTTGGCGGTCTTTTTCAATATAGCCACTATGTCTTCGGCTTTGATGTGCGGATGTGCCGAACGCATTAATGCTGCCGCACCTGCCACTATTGGGCTTGCCATACTTGTGCCGTCTAAGTATTCAAACTTTGCTCCTGGAACGCTGCTGTAAATATCCACGCCCGGTGCCGAGATGGTGGCAAACTCTCCGTGGTTGCTAAATTCAGCTTTGGGTTTGCCGCCTTTTTGAAATGCCGAAACGGTGAGGGTTTTGGGCGAACGTGCAAAGGGGTCGATGCCTGTGATAATGTTTTGGTTGCCTGCCGCTATCACAAGCACTATGTCTTCGTCGAGTCCAAACTGGAAAAGGTCGCTCCAAAATGCGGCTTCGTCGGCATATTCGTTGTGTGCCAACTGGTTTTGCTGGCTTGTGGGCATCGATACTATATCTTCGCCAAAATATGTTCCAAGCGAAAGGTTCACCACTTTGGCGTTGTGGTGAATGGCGTAGAGTATGCCTGCCACCACCGAAATTGTTTGCATATTGCCGTATTCGTCGGCTATCTTGATAGGCATAAGTTTGCAGTTGGGAGCGATGCCGCACAATCCTTGTCCGTTGTCGCTACTGCCTACTGCTGTGCCTGCCACGTGCGTGCCGTGTTCGTTGCCTTCGCCTCCGCAGGGTTTTACTGTGGAGCTTCCTGTGGTGATGTCGTAGGGCGAAACAATTTTGTCTTTGATTTCGGGATGGGTGAGATCGAAACCGTTGTCAACAACAGCCACAATTACGTTTGGATCACCTCTGGTGATATCCCAAGCTTTGTAAGCCTGAACCATTTCAAAATACCACGATTTTTTTGCGTCGCTAAATGCTGGGTCTGAGGCTTTGTATTCGCTCGAAAACATTGTGTTAGAAAATGCCAGCTTAACCTCGTCCATAGCTTTGAGCTTTGTCATCCACTCTTTCCATTGGCCTTCGGGGGTTTCCACTTGCATCAGTTTGATCACGGTGTCGCAATATACGATTTTCAGTTCCTCGGCATATTGGTCGTGGAGTTTTTGAGCAAATGTCAGCGGGTTGACACCTTTGTTGAGAGCGATGTTCACCTTGTCGGAGAATACGCGACGCTGACCAGGGTCGTCGGGGTCTACTATCACACGAGTGGTGTCGATAGGCGGTATGATGTTAGGGTTTTCGGGTAGAATGTTGGTGTAGTCGCCCGGATTCGTCGGGTCGTTGTTCTCGGTTTGGTTGTTGTTGCCCTCGTCCTTAGGATCGGGCTTACCGAAAAAATGGAAGTAGAGCCAAACTAGTAGGAGAGCAAGCAGAAGTCCTAACAAGAACCAAAGCCATCCTGGAAGACCTTTTTTCTTGCCGCTATTGTTAGTTGGCGGTGGGGGCGGTGGGGGTGGAGGTGTTGCACCTGCGCTCTGTGTCTGCATAGTGGGCGGCGGTGGCGGAGTGGGTTGCTCCACTTGTTCTGGCTGTGTGGTTGTTTCCGGCTCGGGTGGGGTAGGGGGAGCTGGTGTTGATAGCGGCACTGAGGCTACCGCAGGATTCACCGGTTTTTCAATTTTAGCATCGAGTTTGAAATTGACTTTTTGAGATTCTTCACTGCTGAATCCCCATATAGTGAGCACTATGCGTTCGTTGTCAACAATTACAGTGTCGAGCGAAGGAACTTCGATGGATAGTAGCAATAGTTCTCCGAGCTCTTTTTGATGAGGGTCGTCGGCTTGTAATAGTTCTTGCGCAAAGTTTTTGATTTTGTTGAGGATATTTTGAAGCGACACTCTTGCCATTTCTTGTTTCTGAGGCTCGAGTTGGGTAAATGGTACCCCGTTTGGCACGGCTGCGCTCATCCATCTTGCTTGTCCTGAAGTAATGAGTGGTTCTGCCAAAAAGTCGGCGTAAAACTCGCCTAACCCGTTACGTAATATGGTTTCCAATTGTGAAAACCTTGCGTGAACAGGTTCACCGTACCATATTAGCGGTCGGTATTTGTGCAAATCTGCAGTATTGATAATCTTTTTTGTTGCCATCGGATTATGCGCTTATAAAATTGCGCTTAAAGATACAACAAAAAAATAATATAATGTGTATTTTTTTGGGATTTTTTTAAAAATAGCATTGCACCTTGCACATAATGGCAAATTTGGTGATGTCAGGATTGTCTAAGTGAGTGAGTCGCCAGATAGCGTCTACGCGGAAAAATTTGAATATGTTTTCTATTCCCACACCCACTTCCGCGTATGGTTTGTTTACATCGCCGAGTGTTGACGGAAAGTCGAGAAGTGCGTTTTCGCGGCTGTTATTATCAGAAATGTCGCCCACAAGTCCTTTGGCGTAAGCTACTTCGCGCCATTTGAGTTTGCGCATAAGGGGAATGCGGTTGAGGAAAAATCCGTTGAAATGGTGTTCGAGCGTTGCGCTTAGGTATGTGTCGGAGGCAAACTCGTAGAGGTTCATCATATTGAAGGCGTATGTGTCGAATGCGTATGTTTCGTTGCCTTCGTGTAGTTTTAGCAGCGGAAATGGCACTGTGCCAATTATTTTGCCAGCCTCAATAAGATATTTGAGCTTTCCTATTGGACTTATTGACACCTGTTGTTGTATAGACGAGGTAATTCTGAAATAATGGTCGTAGCTGCCTTTGTTGTTCCAAAAACCTATGGTAGCGGTGATATCGAGTGCTGGATAATCGCTCGACATGCTTCGGCGCAGAAACTCTCCTGCCACAAATTTTTCGTTGTAACAGAAATGGGTGTTGAGGCTTATTTCAAAACTTGTTATGTTTTTCATATCGGTTTGCAACACTTCGTTTCTAAACGGTATCACCTCCGATGGGTATAACTTGCGGTATTTTCCGCCCACAGTGTTTGAAAAGCCTTGAAAATATTCGTGTTCGTAGTTGTAATAAAGTTCCTGAACAAGCAACAGATGGTCGTTTTCGCGACGTGCCAAAAGGTTTGAAAGGATATTGTCTTCCGAAAAAGCATTGATCGACTGTCCAAGTTGCTCGTAGTCGTATTTATACTGCATTTCAATTACCCTACGCGGATTTTTGTTTACCATATACATGAATCCGCCGCCATATTTAAATTTCTGGTCTCTTGTGCCGTATGCAATATGGGCATTAAACATAATGTCGGTGCTGAATTGGTTGCTGGTGCGACCTCCAAAACGAAATCTGTGACCCTCTATAGGATTGTGGCTATAGAATTTGAAATATGGACCCATTTCCCACCAAGAGTGTGTCCAATATCCTGTTACAAACATATTGATTGTGTTTGTAATGGTATGAAAAATAGGTACTTCCTTGATGGAATCTACCATTATGTATATGTCTTGTTCTTTTTGGGTGAGTTTTTCGTGTCGTTCGGTGTTCCAAAAAGCGGTGTCGTGATTGAGCGCATCGTCGAGAACTATGGTTTCGTCGTTGGCAGATGCCGAAAATGTGCCGGGTTCAAATTCTGGATTTATTTCGATATTCTTGCGCGATACGGTGCGGCGTCCAAAAAATCCCATTGTGCTGTCGGCGAGGTTGAAGTCTACAAATAGCTCTTCTTTTTGTAAAAACCATACTGAATCTACAAAGGCGTATTCTTGTGTAATATTAAGGTCGTTTACAAAGTTGATGTTTACACCGTTGCTTAATTTTGCCTTAACTTTTTTTACAGCCCAGGTAGAGTCGTTGATCCAGAGTTCGCCGTTGAATGTAAATTCCTGTTTGCGTTTTGGTTTAAAGGCCAAATGATAAAGGTAGTGCCCGTCTTCGTAGAGCGAATCCAATAGATAATATTTGTAATTGGCTTTCCAATAGTCTGATACAGGTGATACAAATTCGTGTCCAAATGCGGGGATGTAGTTTTTGTAGATATTAACATCGATAAACATTTGTCCGGTAAACTGTGACACGTTGCTACTTTCAACGCCAGATACTCTGCTTGCGGTTATCACCTCTTTCTTTTTTAGTGGAGATGATTTGCAGTAAACATCTGAAAGTGTTTCTGTTATAAACACAGGAAGAAAAACTTTTCCAGTTTCGGCTGATGTGTCGGCGTAGTTCATCACAAAGTCAAAGTTTTTCATAACGCCCTTTTTAGTTAGGCCGTCTTTGACGTTGTTGAGGTCGATTTCCATCTTGTTGTAACACTGAAACTTGTAGCTTTGTAGCTTGTCGGGATTGTTTTTTTTGCGGTTGGCCTCCACGTTGCGCATAATACGCCAAGCAGGATTTTCGCCTGGGTGTATCACTATTTCGTTGAGCATAAGGTCGCCTTGAATCAGCTGTACGTTGATTTCTTGATATGAACCTGATGATATTGGCAATGTGTAGGTTTGGTAGCCGAGCATCGAGAACGAAATGGAATCGCATTTTTGGTTTGTTTGCAGATTGTAGTTGCCTTCGGGGTCGGTGATAGTTCCTACTGTGGTACCCACCAAAACCACGTTGGCAAACGGCAATGGTTCACCTGTGGACGCATCGGTAACTATCCCCCTGACTTTGGTCTGAGCCGAAAGACTCGATGCAATAAGCAGAAGGGCGGTCAATAGGTTAATCTTGTTAAGGTTTTTCATTTTTTTGTTTGTTTTTTCCTGCCCGATTTCAGGATGCAAAGATACATTACATTTTTGAAAAACCTACACTATAATTGCAATAATTAACAATAATTTACATTGTTTTTTTTGTCTTAGAATCAAGGTTTGATTTATTAATTTAGGATACGAAAGAGTATATGAGCTAAATATTCGAACAGCATCGCTATTTGAAATGTGAATAAATATAGGAGGAATGATTTCCAATCGGTATTATTTAAACTTGGCTCCATTTTTTCCCAAACAGATTCTCCGTTTTTCCTAATGTTGAGTATTGGAAAGAGTGCTAAGAAGCCGAATGAACCTATAATGCGGAAAGTCCATAAAAATATTTGATATAATCCTATCGATTCTTCGGATGAACTATCCGATGTATAATAAACACTGATCAAAAGTAAAATGGAGCTTGCCATAGTGGCGATGTAAAATCCAATTTTCTTGTAGTGAAACACCAAAACAAATCCAATTAGGGAAATAAATTTAATACTATTATATATTAATAGTATTAACAAATCCATAAATGAAATATAGTGGAAGATATCTGAGGTTCTTATAAATTGTGCTATTTGGGTTAATAAGTCGCTATGTAAGAAAATCATCACCAAAAGATAAACGGTAACCAAAGTATTATTTTCTTTAATGATATTCTTATGGATCAAATTACTGTCAACACTTATTCTTTTTTTTGGAGGGTAGCCGTAGCGATTAACGTCGCTGTTGCTTTTTACAAAGAATAGTTTTAGGTTATAAATAGGGATGAACTGCATCCATCCAGTTTCTCCTATATCGTGGCATCGTTTTGTGCTCTGTGCCAACATAAACCAACAAGTGATGCAATATATCCATTCGCATAGAAGATTTACAAACATCATTGTAGTTGACCTTTCTAATAGAAATAATGGCTTATTTGCATTTACACTGCTCTTTAATTCCATGGTGTAGATATATTCAGGCAGATATACTGTGGCCATTACTATAATTACACCTATTACAAACGACAGGCAATATTCTAAGCGTCGGATTCTGCCATCGTATGCAAACGCCCTTGAAAATAGGGGCTGAGGATTATGTGTGATTTCGGTATTGTTGTTTTCCATAGATGTAACTTTATATGTTTTTTGCTTTGCAAATAAAGTGTTTTTTGTGGAAATAAAAAAATAAGGGACCGATTCGCATCAGTCCCTTTTTGGGGTAAAAAAAACATTAAAAATTATGAAAACTAAAAGAATTGGAATCTGTTTTAAAACATAGAGCTGTATTTGTCGTACAATGCTCTGAGTTTATTTGCAGCTGTCTCTTGGTTGTTTATAATAGCGTATTGAGCCAGCTGAGCTATAATGGCTACTCCAATGTTAGCCTCGCGGGTTTCGATTATACCATCGTTTTTTAGTGTGATATAGTGCTGGAGTATGCTGTTGTATTCGTCGCCAATCTTTTGTGATATTTCGGCGGCTTGTTGTTCCATTCCGGCATTGTACATAGCGTTTACCAAAGGAAGCATCGACTGGTCGTAATATACCTGATGCGATGGTGTTATCTCTAAGCATTTGTTTATCACCTCTTGTGCTTTCTCTTTTTTGCCTTCTTTTACAAGCTGTGTTGCAAGGCGAGCACACATTTCTCTTATACCTATGATGTTGATTTGGCGGCGATTGTTTTCTTCTATAGTTACCTTGTCGCTGCCCATATTGCCCCAGCGGAATTTGTTCATCACGTTGTTGTACATTATGTCGCCGTCAACTTCTCCCACCTCAGTTTCGTCTTCCTTGTGGATGGTGTATGGCACTACTCGGTAAGCAAATCCTTCAAGTCTGAAATATTTGTCTAAACCGTAATAATCGTCGATGCTACCGCTTGCTGCAAAATAGATGGGGCGTTTCCAGTCGTTTGCTGCAATGATGTCGAATACAGCTATGTCGTTTTTAAGGAAATAAGTTTTTGAGATGTTGATTACTATTTTGTCTTCAGCACGGTCGGCATTGTTGGCGCTGAGTGTGCCGTTGGCAATGCAGTTTTCCTTATTTACAGGAATAGAAATATTGCGCGAACCTATATAGTTGATAGTTTCACCCGATTGTAATGGTATCTTATCTTTCTCATTGTCAGATGCTAGTAGCGATACCACGCTTTGTATTGGTGCGGGCAGGTCACACAATTTTTTTAGCAGAGTGGGAACTTTAGCATTGAGGTTGTTGATACCTTCGGTGTTGGTGCCAAACACGGTTGTCGGATTTTTTGCGAGTGTTTGCACCAAAGCTATCAATTGCAGTGGTGATATTGCATCTTGCGATTGTGTTATGGTTTCGTAATCTTTGGCGTAAAGTTGCGGAAACTTGCTGTTTGATACTGTTTTAACAAACTCGTTGAAGAATGGGCTTACAATCTCTTGCACCTCTTTAGGATTGCTTGATATCTTGTCGTTGAGATACACTGTTGGATTGTCGGTGTACACAAGTGCCACATTGCGTTTGTTTACTGCGTATTGATCGGCTTTGATTATGAAGTCAACGGGGTCGGAATCGTATTTTTTCTCCATAGTCTGCTTTAAATACCAGTCGGTGCCGGCAAGCGAAAGGTTTACCACGCGCACGTCGGTTCGTATTCCTTCTACTTCTTGAGCGTACCACAACGGGAATGTGTCGTTGTCGCCAAAGGTGAATAGTATGGCGTTAGGTGCGCACGATTCTAGATAGTTGCGAGCAAAATCGCGGCATGTGTAACGGTTAGAACGGTCGTGGTCGTCCCAGTTTTGACATGCCATTTCTATCGGCACTATCAAGCAGGCGCCTGCGATTATCGCAGTTGCTGGCATCATATTAATTTTGCTCAATTTGCGTCGGAAAAATGCATAAATACCTGCCACACCTAATCCGCACCAGATGGAAAATGCGTAGAATGATCCTGCGTAAGCGTAGTCACGTTCACGGGGCTGATACGGCGTTTGGTTGAGATAAACTACTATGGCTACACCTGTTAAGATAAAAAACAGAAATATTACAAAGCAGTTTTTCTGGTCGTGGTTAAATCCAGCAAACAAGCCCAAAAATCCTAAAATCAATGGCAATAGGTAGTAAGCGTTTCGAGCTGGATTGTTTTTTAGTCGATCGGGAAGGTCGCTTTGGTCGCCAAGCCTTAGGCTGTCTAAAAAATCGAATCCGGTTATCCAGTTGCCATTAATATAGCTACCGTGGCTTTGTATGTCGTTTTGACGACCTGAAAAGTTCCACATAAAATAGCGGAAATACATATGCCCCAGCTGATATTTAAAGAAGAATGCTAAGTTGTCGGCGAATGATGGCCGCTGCGTAGGATTCGACGAGTCGATGTTTGCCCAGCTTTTGTAGCCTGAGATATGGCTTGGGTTTTGACTGTACATACGTGGAAAGAATCCACAATGCTCAGCGTCATATACATATTCGGGATTGGTTTTGGCGGCTTGTACATACTTGCCGTCTTGGGCTATGTAGGTGTAAAGCTGTATCTGGTCTGTTACGTCGGCGTTGTAGTAATTGCCGTAGATTAGCGGACAGTCGCCATATTGCTCACGGTTGAGGTAGGAGAGAAGGCTGAATCCGTTGTCGGGACTGTTCTCATTCATCGGAGGATTAGCGCATGCTCGTATTACAGTCATGGCAAATGTGCCGTAGCCTATAAACATTACTGCCGCGCCAAGTGCTATGGTGTTGAGAAGCACTTTTTTCTTTTTGTGGCTCCACCATATAAGGAACGAAAGTCCTGCTGCAAGCACTATCACAAAAAACAATGTTCCAGAGAGATAGCTCATTCCAAAGACGTTGACAAACAGGAGGTCGAAATATGCTGAAATCTTAACCGACTGTGGAATGATACCATAAAGTATCGCTACTAATAATATGAGCGAAATGCCTAACGCAGTGATAGTTCCACGTTGTGTGGTTTTGTATTTTTTGTAGTAATATACAAATACAATAGCGGGTATTACCAAAAGGTTGAGCAGGTGCACGCCTATTGACAATCCCATCAGGTAGCAAATTAATATTATCCAGCGGTTGGCGTATTTTTCGTCGGCACACTCCTCCCATTTGAGAATGCACCAGAATACCACAGCAGTAAATAAACTCGACATACTGTATACTTCGCCCTCTACCGCTGAGAACCATGCCGTGTCGCAGAAGCAATAGATGAGCGAACCCACCACGCCGCTTGCAAGCATGATAACGTTTTCGTGCATAGTGTAGCTGATGCTTTTTTCATCTTTTACACCTTTATAATATATATTGTTGATGAGTTTGCGGGCTATGTGTGTTATACTCCAGAAGAGAAACAGCACGGTGAACGCGCTTGCCAAAGCCGCTGCGGCGTTTACCATCATTGCCATTTTTGTGACGTCGCCACATGCGAACAACGCTGCCACACGTCCTATAATCATCCAGAGAGGTGCTCCTGGTGGGTGTCCCACTTCTAATTTTACAGCCGTGGCTATAAATTCTCCACAATCCCAAAAACTGGCCGTGGGTTCAATAGTGAGCAGGTATGTGAGAGCCGCAATTGTGAACGTCGCCCAGCCTGCAATCTTGTTGTATAGTTTAAATTGTTTCATTACTTATTTTAATAATGCGGCAAAAATAAAACTATTATTTTATAATTAAAAAAAAATTTTTAATGATGCCCCACAAACTATTGAATACACATTTTTTGCAATATTGTGAAAAAAAGTTCAGAAAAAATTTTGGAATAAAAAAATAATATCTACCTTTGCGCCGTCAAAAGCGAAAGCAATTTGACGTTTGGTATAGACCTATGGTGTAATGGTAGCACAGCAGATTTTGGTTCTGTTAGTTGAGGTTCGAATCCCCATAGGTCTACAAGTTCCACAGACAAAAGTCTGTGGAACTTTTTTTTGTCAATTTTTTTATGATGGAAATGTATCGACACAAAAAAACCAAAGCTATTTGCTTTGGCTTCTAAGGGTGGTACCACCGGGAATCGAACCAGGGACACAAGGATTTTCAGTCCTTTGCTCTACCGACTGAGCTATGGTACCGATTATTATTGTTATCGGATTTATGTTGTGTGGTACCACCGGGAATCGAACCAGGGACACAAGGATTTTCAGTCCTTTGCTCTACCGACTGAGCTATGGTACCTCGCTTTTTGCGGTGCAAAATTAGCGGTTATTTTTTAATGCTGCAAATTTTTTTACTCTTTTTACTGAAAAATATTTGCATTTGGGTCTTATTGTTTATTTTTCTGACTGTTAGCCTCTTTTCCTTTTTTTTCTTTGAGGTATTGCTCGCGTTTGTCTTTCACTTTTTGGTAATACTCTGCGTACAATAGATAACGTTTGTATTGCTCTTCGTCTTTGCCTTTCCAGATATTTTTGCCCAACGAGCTGAACTTGACGAGTTTTTCGTACAGCTGTTTTCCAAGCTCATGACGACGGGCTGTGTTTTTAACACGCTCTGCCCGTACGCTTTCAAGCTCTTTTACTGCTGCTTTGGTCTGCTTGATGTTGTTTTTAAGGTTTTCAAAGTCCTCTTCTTTGAGACCCACATTCAAAAGTTTAGATTTGAATTTTTTGGATACAGTTACCACTTTTTCTCCGAACTCAATGAGTGCGGTTGTGGGTATGCCTGTGATTTTCTGACTTTTGAAATATTTTTTCATCTCCTGTTTGCCGATTATCACTATTGATATGTGAAGCAGAAAGTTTCTGATTTCTACGCGTAGAATTTCTTCTTTTTCTGTTTTTACACGTGTTTTGCTGCTTACTCTTTCGGCAAAGATTTTGTCCTCGGGGAAGGTTTCATAGTCGGATATCTTTTTCTTAAGGGTCTCAAGCTCTTTTTCTGTTACTCCAAATTTGGCAAATAGCTTCATGTCGTTGCCTACAAGTTCTATTATCTGACGACAACGCGATGTTATTTCGGCTGCTGAATAATTGTATGTTAATTGTGTGGTCATTTGTTTATTATTTTTCGACACAAATGTAGAGATATATTTTTAACTTGCAAATTAAATTATCCTTAACTTTGTTTAATTTATCAAAAACTTAATAATTTATTCAAAAAAATAAAACTATTCTACATAAATATTTTTTGACTTGTTATCTGTATGCGATATTGGTTGTTTTATATTTAACTTTATTGCAAAATGAGTTTACAAAAATAAATTATATTTACTTTTGTGAATTGTATGCATTACAAATTATTGTGGATGGTATTAGCCGATTTTCAATACCGCAAGGAATGCTTTTTGCGGGACTTCCACGTCGCCAACTTGTTTCATACGCTTCTTACCTTTTTTCTGCTTGTCTAAAAGTTTGCGCTTACGAGAGATGTCGCCACCGTAACATTTGGCGGTAACGTCTTTGCGGAAGGCTTTGATGGTGCTTCGCGATATGATTTTGGTGCCTATGGCGGCCTGGATGGCTATGTCGAACTGATGTCGCGGTATTAGGTCTTTGAGTTTTTCGCAGATGTTTTTGCCAAACTCGTAGGCGTTGCTCTCATGGATGAGACTGCTCATAGCGTCAACAGGTTCGCCGTTGAGCAGGATGTCTAACTTGATGAGCTTGGATTCGCGGTAGTCGATAGGGTGGTAGTCGAACGATGCGTAACCCTTTGATATGCTTTTGAGTTTGTCGTAAAAGTCGAACACTATTTCTGCCAGCGGCATCTCAAAGTTGAGTTCTATGCGGTCGGCAGTAAGGTATGTTTCGTTGATTTTGATGCCGCGCTTTTCCATACAGAGTTTTGTAATTGGTCCGTAAAACTCTGATTTTGTGATAATATCAGCCTTGATGTAAGGTTCTTCGATATGGCTGATGGCTTTTTGTTCGGGCAATCCTGCGGGGTTGTGCACCTCTATCATTTCGCCTTTGGTGGTAAACACCTTATATGAAACGTTGGGCACAGTGGTGATAACGTCCATATCAAACTCGCGCGAGAGGCGTTCCTGCACAATGTCCATGTGCAGCATTCCCAAGAATCCACAACGGAAACCGAATCCGAGCGCTATCGACGATTCAGGGGTGAATGTAAGCGACGCATCGTTTAATTGCAGTTTTTCAAGCGATGTGCGCAGCTCCTCATATTCGTCGGTTTCAATTGGATAAACGCCGGCGTAAACCATCGGTTTCACTTCTGCAAAACCCTCGATGGCTTTTTCGCAAGGATTTTCCACGTGGGTGATTGTGTCGCCCACCTTTACTTCGGTGGCTTGCTTGATGCCTGATATTATGTAGCCTACATTGCCAGCAGAGATTTCTGACTGTGGTTTTAAGTCCATTTCAAGGATGCCCACCTCGTCGGCGTTGTACTCTTTTTTGGTGTTTACAAATTTTACACGGTCGTTGGCTTTGAGCGTTCCGTTGTAGATGCGGAAATATGCTATGATACCGCGGAATGGGTTGAACATCGAGTCGAAAATCAGCGCCTGCAACGGTGCTTCGGGGTCGCCTTCGGGTGCGGGCACTTTCTCTATAATGGTGTCTAAGATACGTTCTACGCCAAGTCCTGTTTTGCCAGAGGCCTCGATAATATCCTCGCGCTTGCCGCCGATGAGTTCGATGATTTGGTCTTTCACTTCCTCAGGTTTGGCGGCAGGCATATCCATTTTGTTGAGCACGGGGATAATTTCAAGGTTGTTCTCAATTGCCATATAGACGTTTGAGATGGTTTGCGCCTGAATACCCTGTGTGGCGTCGATAACAAGCAACGCGCCCTCGCAGGCTGCAATGCTCCGCGATACTTCGTATGAGAAATCCACATGGCCGGGAGTGTCGATGAGGTTGAGCACATAATCCTCGCCGTTGTATTTGTGACGCATCTGTATAGCGTGGCTCTTGATGGTGATGCCGCGCTCACGCTCAAGATCCATATCGTCGAGCACCTGATTGGTAAGGTCTTTTTCGTTGATGGTCTTGGTGTATTGAAGCAGACGGTCGGCAAGAGTGCTTTTGCCGTGGTCGATGTGGGCTATTATGCAGAAATTACGAATATTTTTCATCGCGGAGTTTGTTTATATTTTCGGTGCAAATATACAGTTTTTTACAATTCTATGCAAATTCCGCCCATAAACGTTGCTTTGGGCATATAGAATCCTTGATAGGTCTGATATTTTTCGCCGAGCAGGTTCTCGCCTTTTACAAATAGACGTATGGTGGGCAGTATATTGTAAGCGAAGTTGGCGTTCACGAGGTTGTACTCCTCAGTTTCGGCGTTGTTGCCAGTGGTGATGTAGAGTCCCGAAACGCTCTGCTCGCTTATCCTTGCGGTAATTTTGCCTCTTGAGTATTGAGCGGCAAAGAAGGTTTTGCTTTCGGGAGCGCCCGTCACAGGAGTATCCATATGGAGATACGAATAGTTGGCGTCGAATTTCCATGCTCTTATGGTGTAAGTAGCCGTTAGTTCGAAACCGTAGTTTTCAAATTCACCGGTGTTCATGTTTATCATGCCTTGACCTTCGGTGCGGGGAACGGTGTTGATAAGGTTGTCACCTTTTATATAATAGACGTTAGCGCCAAAAGAGAGGCGACGCAGTGTTTTGGCGTACGATACTTCGTAATTCATCATACGCTCGGGTTCGAGGTTGTCATTCTGAGGAGGAAACATATACATCTCTCTGATGTTGGGATTGCGGAATCCTTTGGAAACTAACAGTTTGATGTTGTCTTTGTTCATTGTGTAGAACGAGATTCCTGCCTGAGGAATAATCTCAGTGCCAGCCTGCGAATGATTGTCTACCCTTACGCCAAAATCTGCCGACATCCATTTGGTAATCTGTTGGTTGTAGTCGATATAGCCTGCGATTTCGTCTTGATTGTGGTCTTCAACAAGATATTTTTTGTCGCCGTTGAAGAAATCGTTCCAAGCCTCGCCTCCAAAGTGTTGATAGTCGAAACCTACTGTTATGCGCGATCCGCTGAAGGGCTTAAAGTTCTGATAGATAGTGGCTCCTGTGATAAAGTCGTCGTGCATGTAGAGATTGTCTTTTTCGGGCTGACCCCATAGGTGTCCGTCGTTGATTTCGTGATGTCCCCAGTCGTAGAAGAAACGGATGCAACCAGAAGTATTGCCGTAATTGTTGGTGGCTGAGATACTTGCAAGTCCGCGGAGAATATCGGCTTGGGTATCAAAGAGTGGCGCATTTTCTGGACCGGGATTGTTGAAGTCGAAATAAGTGAGGTCGAGGTCGGCAGACACTTTCCAATTGTTCGATAACTGATAGCCTACTTTTATAAAGTCGCTAATCTGCTCGAAACCAGAATTATAGCGGTGTCCGTCGGTGCGTTGGTAGTTGGCGCCAAGCACTGCCGAAAATTTGCCATATTTCATACGTGCCATACCCTGCAGCTCGGCTGTGCCGTAGCTTCCGCCTGAGAGCATAAATTCAGTTTTAACGCCGTCTACTGCCTCGCGGGTAACTATGTTGACAACTCCGCCCATAGCGTTAGAGCCGTAAAGAAGCGAAGAAGGTCCGCGAAGCACTTCCACCTTGTCGGCCATAAAGGTCTGGTAAGCGTCAGGGATAGGGTGACCCATCAATCCTGCAAATTGCGGCTGACCATCGATAAGCACAAGAATTCTTGAGCCGTCGCCCACACCTCGCACCTTGATGCCGCCTGCAGAGTTGGTCGACACGCCGTAGCCAATAATGCCACGCGATGTGGAAAATAGTCCCGGAGTCTGTTCGGTAAGTGAGGGAATCATCGAAGTGTTGTAGTTTACAGCGAGATCCTTGTTTGAAATCTGCGTAACTGTGAGCGGCAGATAACGTTGGTCGATAGCGTTGCGAGTGCCTGTAACCACAACTTCAGGATGTATTACAATTTTGTCGATAATGGTGTCGTTCTGAGCATAAACGCTTGACACAGCGCATAATGCAGAAATAATAAGAAGTGATTTTTTCATTGTGAAGTGAATGATGATTGTTCCTAAAATTTGAGCAAAAGTAATGATTTTGGCTTAAAATAAAAAATGCAAAAAAAACAATTCTCACACCTTATAATTTTATGGTAAAATTTTTTTTCATTCATTTTGTTCATTTTTATTTGGTTAATTTGCTGATATATTCTACTTTTGGCTCGTGGACAATTTAGACGACATAGACCTTCTTAAAGAAGCAGTGGAACAAAAGTTTGGCGCAAAGATTCTTTACGCCAAGGACTGCTCTGCGCTGTCTGACGTAGTTTTTGATGCTACGGGCAACAAAATCAGCGAAACTACCATCAAGCGCCTTTGGAATTTGGTGGCGAGCGTGTTTAATCCTTCGAAATATACTCTCAACTCGCTGAGCAAATATATCGGATTTGAGGATTGGGACGATTTTGTTTCTAACCGTCACAGCGTTACTAAAAAAGCCGAAAATATTGAAAAGTGGGAGCAGATTCGCCAAAAAGCCCGCGCCATCAGTTACAACAGTTTTCTTTCTGTTAAAAACCGTATGGGCGTGGATGTAAAAAAAATGGTGCATCGAAAGTTCGCCACCGAAATGTTGGAAGGCTTTCTGCAATCTGATAAAACAGCTACCGCATTTATTGCACCGGGAGGGTATGGCAAATCTACTATTGTATCTACTTTGGTCAACGATTTTTTCTTGGGCGAAAATCCCCGCTATCCCGACGACATTGTTTGGTTTATGGATTGCGGTGTGCTCGACAATGTGGCAGATCAAGATTTCAACGTTGAACAGTTTATACTCAGGCTTTTAGGATATGGCGACCAAAAAAGTTTCAAAGAGTATTTCCTACTTTTCCCAGCTGCTATGAGGGGTCGCATTGTATTGGTTTTCGATGGGCTGAGTGAGTTTTCGGGAAATGCCGGAAGCACTCGCAACCTTATCAACAATATTCTGTCGCTCATCGCCTCCAATATGGAAGACCGTTGGTTTAAGGTGGTTCTTACACTTCGTCCTGACCTTTGGAACTATATCTGCCGTGCCCTTAGCGACAGTATGGAAATCAAATCCACTTGGTATGGAGTTGAATTTTCTACATCCACACCCGTTGCCACCAATGTCCCTCTGTTAAAAATGGCGGAAGTTGAGCAAATTTTGCGAAACAGTGGTGTATACGATGCTTCGTCGGTGGTTAACATTATGCAAGACGGCATTATGAATATTACCCGAATTCCTTATTTCCTACACCTTTATATATCTTTGGCGCAGGACAATAAAAATGTGGTGTCGGATGCCAACCTTTTGCGTGAGTTTGTAAGTAGGCGCATCATTGGTACAGAAAATGGCGAACGTAAATTAAAACTTATTGATTTTCTGTTATTTAGTACCAATTATGGTTTGGATAACGATATTGTGGTGATGAACAGTATGCAAAATCTTCTTACCGAATACCGTAACGAATTCGACGAACTTGTTTCGTTAGGTGTGTTATTTGAGTATAAGCAAGAGGATAAATTCTTGAAAACATCCACTTATATCAAGTTCAGCCATCAGATATTGTTCGAGTTTTTGTTGGCAAACTATTGGTTGAGAGAAACCACTTTTGATAGTGAACTCTTTGCCGAAATTAGCGACTTTTATCGTGGTAATCCTTCGCTCAAGTTCCAGATAGTTTCTTGGTTGGTTAAATACGCTTTTAAAGACAACAGAACCGACATCTTATCTGGTATTTTTGACATTTTGGATAAAAATTTTGCCGACCTCGAAGAGCAAACCTTTATGCAGAAGTTGATAAATACAGTTGGCACTGAGCTGCGCAAGTATCCCGAAATTCGTGCTGAAGTGCTTCCTGTGTACGCTTCTACGCAGTCGGGTAGGTTCTATTACTTTATGCATTTCTGTGATATCGACTCGCTCAACGCGTTCTATGGCGACGCACTAAAACAATATATCAACAATTCGGTGTCGGTGGGCGACAAAATGTTTGCTTACACCATCAAAATTCAGCAAAGCTATTTTAACCGTGACCAAAAACTTATGCACGAGTATTTTACAGCGGTTGAATCGCTCGATATTCCTCATGACGACAATACTTGCTACATAGAGTTTATGTCTGTTCAAGTACTTTATTACTCTATGAGCGATGGCCGTATTCCTGCTTCGCTATTAGACTATATATCTACTTTCGCCCGTGATTATTACAATCGTAGCGAAAACTTGTCGCAAGCCTTTACCTACGGTGACATAATTCTTGCCGATTCGCTATCCCTCGCTGAGCAATGGCATCTGGTAAAAGATATTTGCGAGTTGATTCTTAACGACAAACCCCACGGTCACCGCCAGCAGGTAAATGAATATTATCAACAGTTGCAGCTCCTTTATTCTTATTCACTGCTTAAAGTCGGCTATGCTAAAAAGGCTAACGAGTTTTTTGCCCGCATAACCGAAATTCGCGATGCTTTTCCAATTTGCGCCACCAATTATTGGAATATGCGCTTTTGCGAAATCGCAGCTGCTTTTTCTCCTATTGGTAGCGATGCTCATTCCGATTATATCAAAAAGGGTCTCGCTATTTCCAAGTATCTGAAATTTAGTTATTTTGAAAAACATTTCCAACATATGTTGCGACGTCTTAAAACCAGATGGTAAACACAGGTCAACAGTTTTGAGGTGTACAACAAAAAAACGAGCTGCGATTAGCAGCCCGTTTTTTTTGTATTAAATAATATAAGGTGTGCTTTTATTCAAATAGTGCTTTTTCGTAGTATTTTTGGCGACCGATAATTATCGACATTCCAGTTTGGAATGTGGCCATATTGGTTTTCTTAACCCAGTTTTCTGCCATATCGCTTCCGTTCATTGCCCAGAATGCTGGCGAGAACTGATCTACTATGAAATATAGTTGTATTGGACCCATCTGTTGCGAATAGCCAATACCCCAAACATTTGCACGGCGGTTAACAAACGATTGCGATATGCTTATCTGTGTTGCACTGCCGAGTCGGAAGTTTACCGAAGTGGTGAGCGACGGATGGAAATGTTTTGAATACCACATTCCACGAAACATCATTCCAAGGTCGATATATTTGTTGATTTCGTATTCAGCCGAAAGATAAATTTTGGTATGAAGCCAATCTGTGTAGGCTTTGCCATTGTCAGAAGGAGAAGCAAATGCTGCAATAGAGTCTTTCATCACAGTGCCGAGCGAGTCTATGTTGTTGAAATATTTTGCAATGTCAACACCAGTAAAATCGAATGTTCCCTTCTGTTCCAATGTCTTGCCGTATTTTTTCCATTTGATGGCTCCAAGGTCGGTAACTGAACCTGCGAATGATAAGCGGTTGTCAAACTTGTATGTCATACCTAGGTCAACGGCCCAACCTCCGTTTTTGGTTTTCTTCAAAAGTTTTTTCCAATCATCGTTCGACATGTCGTCGAGATCCATGTTGGTGGCATTGGCATCGTGAATCATACCATTGTCGTCGTATTCAAACTCAATGTCGGCGCCACAAGCAAACTGCATCTGTACGTCGGATTTGAGACTGACGTCGTACATATCGTCTTCGGTGGTGAGCTGCATGTCAAATTTCTTGGTACGTGCGTTTGCTATACCTTGCAAGCGTTTAACAGCTGCGCCAAAGTTTATTTTGTCTGAAAATTCCCACGAATATCCAAACGAGTATTGATAGTATGCGTTGGCTTTAATATCGAATCCACTAAGGTCGATGGTGCTCTCTTTGTCAAAGTATGTTCCGTCCTTAAACTTCATTAGTTCCTTGGGATATGCAAAATTTTCGTCTCCTCTGAGCGATACACCTGCATGTACGTATCCTTCTCCAAGACGAAATCCGAAGTTAAACAACTGGATATTGAAGTCGGCAAATTGATAGTTGTTTTTCTTGAGTTTGTTGTATATCTGGTTTAGATCGAAGATATATTTGTCTTCTTTTGTATGCTGAAACATATCTTTGATTGCAAATCCAGAGTTTCCAACGCCTGTGTAAACGTCGTAAATCGACACGTAAACCTTGCTGTGTGGGTTGAATGCGGGGTTGTATATGTTGACATTGGGGATATTGTCCATAAAGTAACCAGTGAGCGATTGTGCTCCGGCTGTTGCGCCTGCGAATGTCAATGCAGCTGTTAGCGCTATATTTTTAATTGTGTTTTTCATCTGTGTGCTTTTTTTAATTAGTCTTTGGTTGAAAATCCTGCTTCTACGCACATCGACATTCTAAGGTCGAGGGTTTGGTTTTCGGTTATTTTAACATATTTGGATTGGTCGGAAGATATCACAAATTCGTACGACAATTTGTCGCAATTAGCGTTTAGTAATTTTGTGATTCGCATTTTGTCGAATGTGTTGATGCGGTCGGTGGCTGTGGTATTGAGAACCTTGCCGTCGTCGTCGGTAGTAGCTGCGTCAATTACTAATGGTCCTTGTTCATATATTGAGTCTATTACTACCCCTTGGGCAAGAAAATTAGCTCTCAGCTTTATTTCAACTGGTATGTTGTTTTGAACTTTGGTCTTTATTATAAGTTTGTCAGCATTTTCTATAATGTCGTCGATGTCGATAACCATTGTGTCGCGGATAGAAAATTTGTCGGTTTTTATCTCTAACGGGAGATCCAATATTACATTGATCTTCATTTTGTCACCGTTTTCTATGGCATCAGATTTTGCTGTATACTGTAGTACATAGTAATCAGGCATCATTTCAAGAGCTTCTGACAAACCTCCGTTGGTGTTTTCGTTGTTTAGTACTATTGATTCTCCAAATTCATCGTTTATTGGAGATATGGTTTTAAGCAGGGTTCCGCTGGTGTTGTAGAAGTCTATTTTGTTGATTTTGAGCAAAATGGTACTATTTTTCATTACCTTCTTATTTAGGGTGAAGGTAGGATTTTTTATAAAGAATGTACCGCCAGCTCTGTCTTGAAATATGCTTTGTTTGTCTGTTGTGTAGGTTTTTTCCCATGTTTGCGGGGGGAGACCCAGTGCAGCTAATTCTGCAGGACTTAGCATGTTAGGTAGGTTAATGACTTTATCGTCTTGGTTTACAACCATATGTGTCAGCCCGCTGTTGTCGTAAGAAAAATTAAGACGTTCGTTGATGCTCTTTGTGTTAACGTCAGAAAACTTCATTCTTGTGTTGATCAATGGCGATGCCACTTTTCCGTTGATTGCAATTGAGTCGTCGTATTTTTCGAACTCGTCAAATTCGAAATCGTCGCGGCACGCTGTTATTGCTGACGATAACAGCAGTGCGCCGGTGATCATGGTTATTAATTGCTTTTTCATAGTTTTATTTTTATTTTATTGTATAATTGTATAAGTATTTATCCTTGTTTCCTATTATCAGGCAGTATTCTCTGCCAAATTTTGTAATACTGATATCTGTGATTCCGTTTATGGGGAATCCATCAATCGGTTTGCATTTGTTGTCGAGCAAGTAGGCTTTGTCGGTATTGGCACATGTAACGCCAATTTTGTTGTTGCTGCCGCCAAATTTGAATATTATCGGGTTGCCCGTTATCTCTCCTTCGGTAAAATAGTCGCCTATTTTCTGAAATCTGTCGTCGTATATTTCTATGGTGTTGTTTTCTGTAAAAATATATTCTTTGCGTCCGTCACCATTGATATCTTCCATTAAAAAGTTGTGATTTATACTGTAGCTTTTTATTTTTTTTGTTTCCGACGAACCATCGTTGTTGATGTATTCTATTTCGCCTGCTGCGTTGGTAGTAATGAATCTTAGGTTTACGCCATCGTCAGTGCCTTCAATGTAGTATTTAGTTTTGGGTGCCTTGGGGAAATTTTTTGTGGGCACTACTTTGGGTTCGCCTTTCCTATTGAGTATGTAGGTCTTTAGATTGTCGGCAAATACCAAATACTCGTTGTCTTTGTATCGTAGATATTGTACTGGTGTAATTATTTTCTCTATGGTTTCCACTGGTTTCCATGTGTTTAATGGTGTTCCATTTTTGGTGTAAAGGTACAACTTTTTGTTGTTGCATGGAACAAAAATTCGGTAATTTCCATCATTTTCGTAGTCAAATACCGATATCTCGCTTGATATTCCGCCTTTTATCTCTAACGGAAAGTTTTCAACGTAGTTGCCGTTTTTGTCGATGCAGTGTATGAAGTTTTCTGTTCCAAACATAAACTGGATTTTGCCGTTGTGGTATAGGTCTACTTCGTGTACTTTGCCTACAATTACTTCTGGAAGCTGTTTCTTCCATATCCTTATGCCGTTTTTGTCAATAAGGTGTATTTTGCGAGATTCGTCTTGTACAAGTATGTTGTTTTCGCCAGTTTCAAAGTTTTTTACTATTTGTGGTTTTATTATCGCCGTTGAGTCAAGTTCTGTTTTCCAGTTTATTAGTCGTTCTGTTTCTACCATATCGCTGTATTTCAATACTATGTTTGTATAGTATCTCTCGTCTATTCTGCTCACTTGCAGTGCAGTGGAACGGAAATTTTTCAACTGCTGGTAGTTTTTTATGTATTCGTTTTTGTAAGTTTGGTTTAATAGGTCGGCTATTGTGTTTTTGTTGTAAGCAAGGTCGGTGTAGTAAAAAATGTTGCTTTTGCCGTTGATGAGTTCGCTAAATTCTTTGTAGTATGAATTGTTCGACAGTGTTTTCCCTGCCTCCATAGCGTTGATATACTCTTTTATGGCGTTAACGTTTTGAGCAAATACCAGTTTTGAGTTGTAGATTGTCATATAGCTGTAGTCCATTGTTCCGAATATCTCCCCAAAGTATGTGGCAAATAGGTTTTTTATTGGAAAATAGTACACTATATATTTTTTCTTATTTTGTGATATTATGGCTGTTGCTATTTCAGAATCTGTTTTATTATTGTTTTGCTGAAATTTGCTTACTATTCCGAGTAATGTTTTTTTTGCGAGTTCCTCGTCGTCGGTTTCGGCAATTATGTAGTTGTCGTTGGCTCTTGTGGCTATACTGTAATCGGTGGTAAATTCTGTAATTCTATTTGAAACTATTTTGTAGATCTCTTGTTCTAATGTGATTTTGTATTTTTTGCTGTTTGTATTGTCTTGTGCGTCGTAATCGTTTTTGCGTTCGCTAAGTTCGATGTATTGTTTGTAACTGGTTTTAAATTTTTCGATGTCTGATATGCCAATTGACGCAAATTGTATTGTTTTGCTTGGTATATAGTCTTCAAAACTGTTTGATACGGGGTCTTGCTTGTCGAAAATGTTGACGTATGCGCCAGTTTTTTCTTTTGCGCTACTGAATCCGGTTAACGTTACACTCTGGTTGTGGGCCGAGAGGTCTAATACCGACCAATCTGCAAATCTGGCTATTTTCTTTGTAATGGATTTTTTATTGCTGTTGAGTATTGAACCTATAGTTTCGTAAAATTTTGCGTAATTGATAATTATGTTTGCATCTGCGTCATTGTCTTTGAATGTGATAATCTTGTTGAGTGGTTTTATGTTTACTATGCTTTCGTTTCCTTTTAGTTGCCTTATAGAATTTTGGATGTATATGTCGCTGTAGCTGAATAGAATGAAGTTTTTGAAGAATGTAAAATATACTGCACGTTTAAGGTTTGGAGATTTTGCGCAGTAGATGCTTACGTCTTCGTATTTTGCACCTGATATTTTTAGTTCGTATTCTTTCGACAAATTGTTTATCGATTCAAAAAGTATCTTACCTGCGTTTTTTCCTGCGTAGATTGCACCTAATCCAGAAATTCTGTTGCCCATATTGTAAAATGCTATGGCAAAACTTTTGTTTCTTATTACCGCTCTCAGGTTGTCTTCTTTTGTAAGCAGGGTGTTTATCTCTTTGAAAAGCGCATCTGCGGTTTGAAACTGGTTTGTGCTTTTGATATCGTTCCAAGCTGCGCCTCCTTCTTTTATTCTGTTGGTGAGCGAAACAATGTCGCTTGTGGTGATTATTAGACTTGGTTCATAAGGAATAGCACTGAATACAGGGTCGGCAGCTGCTTCTACGTTTTCTTTGCAGCTGCTGCACAATGTCAATAGCAATGCTGTTATTATTGCAGATATATATGCACTTTCTTTTGTCATATTTCCCTTGACGCACTATTTTTTCAAAATACGAAGTTATATAAATTATCTTAGTTTTTGTCGTTTTTTTTAAAATTTACCTTTTTGTTTTTGTTTTTCTAATAATTCGTTAAGATAAACACGGATAGTGTTTTGGATATTTAATTCACATTTACCTTGTTTTAATATTAGCTAAGTAGTTGTTTATTAGGTTGTTTGTTTTATGTTTTTACATTTGTAATATTATTTTAGTTAACAATTGGATACATTTAGTTTTTATTTATACTTGTATACTTATATTATATAAGTCTTTATGTTACTATTTGGCAAGTTTTGTGTATATTTTTAATATCTCAATATCCTTTGTTTATTCTTAATTGACTTGGCCTTCGCTCCGATATATTCAGTTTTAACGGCGTTGTTGCCTAGCTATCTGAATTTTGCAAAAAATTCGGCTACTATGGCTTTCATGTCGTTGTCGAGATACTTCAAAGCTTTCTCTTTAATATCCTGAGGTATAGGATAGTAGGCTTCCGCTATTGAACCAGCTATGGCTGCTGTGGTGTCGGTGTCGCCGCCTATCTCTACCGCTTTGCGGATGGTGCTTTCAAAACTCTCGGCTTCTAAAAAGCACTCAATGGCTTGCGGAACTGTTTCCATACAGCTGTCGTGCATACCTTTTACATCGCTGAGCACTGGCATGTTGTAATCAAAGCGCTCTTTTACAATGTCGGCAACGTCTGCTTTTACTATCCTTTTTGTGCGGAGTAAAAATATCAGGTCGGCAACGCAAACAGCTCCTTTTATACCTTCGGGATGACTGTGTGTGGGTTTTGCCGATTTGGTTGCCTCTTTTGCTGTTTTGAGTTCCGAATCGAACGCCCAGCCTATGGCGCTCACACGCATTGCCGAGCCGTTGCCCCAACTATCGTAGGCTTTTTGCTGGGTGCTTTTGAGCCACGCTGTAAGCTTGCTGCCGTATCCTCCCAGTGGAAACGGATATTTGTTGCACCATTTTATAAGGGATTCGCCGTAGTCTGCACCGTTGATTATGGCGTCGGCAATGGCAACTGTGCAGATGGTGTCGTCGGTAATGTCGCACTCTGGCGTAAAGAGTTGGAAGTTGGGCATGTTGCGCCCGCCGTACTCGAAACGCGAACCTATTATATCGCCTATGATTGCTCCTAACATAATGGTATAGTTTATTGGTTGCTAATATGATAATGCTGTTGTCGCACGGTCTTCGGGCGACAGCTGGTATACTTTTAGGTCGAAGTCTTTTACCACATTGAAGAGGTGCTCAAAAAATGCTGTCTGTATTTTTTCAAACGCTCCCCATTCTGTTATCTTGGTAAATGCATATATTTCAAGTGGAATGCCAGTGGGTGTGGGTTGCATTTGGCGTACCATCAGGTGTCCGTTTTCTACAAACACGCCGTCTTTCTCCAATATGCGGTTGTAAACGGTGTGGCCCATAAGTTCGTTGTTCACAAAGTCTTTCTCTATCGAAGCGGTAACGGGGTAGAAGGTTTTTGGGTCTTTTTTGTCCACTTCCAGCTTCTGTCCTCGGCTCTTTACAAACTTTGCGAAACTCTGAATGTATGTGTTGCCGTTTTCGTCTTGAGCCAGAAACTCCTCTGCCGTCTCGCCGTTGATTTTGAGAAACTCCTCTTTGTCGTGGATAATGTACTCCTCGCGACTGTATTTCTTTGACTTTACCATCGTGGGAGTATATTTTTTAAACACTTGGAAATTGGCGCGGATATAAAATTCGATGTATTTTCTAAACAACTCTATGTTTGATAGCTCGCGTTTGTCGAATTCCACGTTAGGGTCGCCACCTTTTATCTGCTCTTGGCGTTCCTTGATGTAGTCGGTAAGAAGGGTGTATTTCTTAAGTTTGTTTAATAATTCCTGGTCGGCGGTTTTGATACTGTCGGCATCAATGGGTATGGTGCGTTTGATGCGGCGGGCTTTGGTTTCTTGCATATTGCTCCAGTTGATAAACGACTCGCTCATCAACGATGCCGTGGGAATAGTTACTATACTGTTATCAAAATTTCTCACTTTCACCGTTGTAAGGTTGATGTCGATAACGTGACCCTCTATGCTGCGGCTGGCTATTGTTATCCAGTCGTCTTTCTTTATCATATTCATGGTGGATAGTTGTATTGAAGCCACAAATCCCGAGATAGAATCCTTGAACACTAACATCAGCACTGCCGACATACCTGCGAGTCCAGTTAGTAGCGCGTCGGGACTTTTGCCAAGTATGATTGATATGGAAAGAATGCCGCAGATAAGTATGGTGATGATTTTTGCCACCTGAGCATACCCCTTGAAACTCATCTTGCGACGTTTTTGGCGCATGATAGAATCGAGAATGTCGTTGGCAGCGTTAAGGGCTTTGAGCACTGTGAGCATCACCGAGAATATGTTGTATACATAGCAAGCTGTGCGAATGTGCTGCACCCAGTTGGGATCAGTAATGGCAAACTGTATCAAATAGTAAATGATAGCAGCGGGTACCATGTGCGACAGCGGAACAAGTACCTTGTGCTTTACAAGTTCGTCGTCGTACTTGTTTTCGGTTTTGGTTACTATGGTGTGCACCACGCGGTTGATTATCAGTTTGGTGATGAAGTAACTGATAAAACATATTATGGCAATAATCAGCATATTGATAATGCCCTTGAAAATTATCGCCCAGTCTGCCGATATGCCCCATCCTGTAAAGGTGGAAATCAAATAGTCGGAAAACTCTTTAAATAAGTCGAAGAATATTTTGCTCATATAGTACTGATGTGTTGTTATTATAAAACGCCAAAAATATAGGTTTTGGCTATTTTTTCAAAAAAAGTTTGTTCCTTTGTGAAAAATTTTTTTCAGATGTTTACTATCGGAGATATAAAATTTGACCGTTATCCCTTGTTCCTTGCACCTATGGAGGACGTTACAGATGTTTCTTTCCGCCATATTTGCAAGATGTACGGTGCTGATATGCTTTATACTGAGTTTATAGCCAGCGAAGCCCTCGTGCGCAACATCGACAAAACCGTGCGCAAGATGCACTTGGAAGATTCGGAGCGTCCTGCTGGAATTCAAATCTACGGACACGACCCCGACCATATGGCTGAGGCGGCGCGGATGGCTGCTGAACTTAAACCTGATTTGATCGATATCAACTGCGGCTGTCCTGTAAAGAAGATTGCTACTCGTGGCGACGGTGCCGGACTTTTGCAAAACCCCGACCTCATGATTGAGATAGTTAAGGCTGTGGTGGCCGCCGTGCCTTCTATACCAGTTACTGTGAAAACTCGCCTCGGGTGGGACGATAACTCAAAAATCATTGTTTCTCTTGCCGAACGCCTTCAAGACGCTGGCATTAAGGCGCTTGCTATTCATGGACGCACCCGAATGCAATTATATAAAGGTGAAGCCGATTGGACTCTCATCGGTGAGGTGAAAAACAATCCCCGTATGCATATTCCCATTATTGGCAATGGCGATGTTGACTCTCCGCAAAAGGCTGCCGAAATGCGAAACCGTTACGGAGTGGACGCCATAATGATAGGCCGGGCAGCGGTAGGTTGTCCGTGGATATTTAAAACTGTTCACCAATATCTTGAAACAGGCGTGCTTCCGCCCGAACCCTCTGTGGCTGAACGTGTGAAACTTGCCAAGTACCAATTGGAAACCTCGATGCAGTGGAAAGGCGACACACGCGGAATGTTGGAGATGCGCCGTCATTACTCGCAATATTTCAAAGGCGTGCCCGATTTCAAGCCATACAGGATGCGGCTGGTTACCGAGCCCGACCCTGAGGCGATAAACGCCATATTAGACGAGGTGGGCGAACGTTACAAAGATTTCAGTTTTGAATAGACATAAAAAAAGCGGAACTTTAAATTCCGCTTTTTTATTTATTACTCAGAGTTAAACATTTCGATCTCCCATTTTCGGATATTCAAACTGTACTGACTTGTTACCAGAGTACCGTCAGGTTTGTGATACTTACACCATTTTCGGAACTCCTCGTCAGGGCTTTCGCCGTTGTCGATTTTCACCTTCAACTGACTTTTAAGGTAACTACCAATACCCTTTGCGAAAATAAAGTGGGCAACCGCCATCAACTGATGTTCGGTAAGACCCGAAGTATGTTTACGTGCAAGAACGATACACTTGCTAAGGTCGCTACGGAGAAGACGGTCAGCCTCCTGACGTGTAATGCGGTCGTCTTTAAAGTGCTCGTTACTTTTAACCACGTGACCGTATCCAATGGTCTTGTAACCGGCGGCGCAGTAATAAGCCTTACCGCCTGCGAAACCCTCGTGCTTTTTAATAAACGCGATGGTTTTTTCAAATGCGTCGGAATAACCAGTTGTAGAGTTACAAGGAATAATCGTGTAACTTTCTACCGATTCCTCGGCGTGTTTTTCCTCAAAATACTCGCCCCTGATATCGAAGTAACTTCTGTCAGGGTCGGGGGCTGTGGTGCTACTTGTGAGCATTACACAACCGACACTCATTACGAGTCTTAAAATTAAAGTTTTCATAACGCTCAAATTTTTATGTAAATAATCGCTCAGGTATTATCCTTAGATATATGCCTGTGCGGCAACTTGCATCGGCTTTTAAACCGTATTTGATATGTTATGATATAATTTAAAGGTTTTGTAATTGTTATTATAACTTCTTTTTTATAATACCTTATACTTATTTCTTTAAATTATGTTGCAAATATAAACAAAAAAAATGAGAAATGCAAATATTTTTGCATTTTTTTTTAATTTTTTTTAAAAAAAAATATCTTTTTATTTTTTTATAATGTATAATATGTTTAGATAACCAAGTATAACTCGCTTATTAATAGTATTTTATATAAAAAATAGTGATTTTTTACTCTTGCCACCTATATCCGTTGTTTTTTATGCCGATTAGGGATAAAATTCGGTAAATAATTGTGTCGGCTAACTGTTCGATGGAGGTAGGGGAGGAGTAGAACGAAGGAGAGGCGGGACAAATGATGCCTCCGGCGAGCGTGATTAGCTCCATATTTTGGATGTGTATAAGGCTTAATGGGGTTTCCCGAGTAACGAGAATCAGTTTCCTGCGCTCTTTGAGCATAACGTCGGCTGCACGTGTGATAAGAGAGTCGGATATGCCGTTGGCAATTCTGCCCAATGTGCCGCACGAACATGGACACACTATCAATGCCGAATATGTGCAACTACCCGACGCAAATGGCGCTGCAAAGGTGTTGTTGGGATATATCTTTATCTTTTCGTTTTGGTGGAGTGGGGTAAGGGTCTCTGTGTTATAAATTTTTAGTCCATTATCGCTAAATACTACGGCAATTTGCTCTATTTCTGACGACTCTTCCAATTTATTGATGAGGCGTTGGGCATAGATAGTTCCGCTTGCACCAGTGATTGCTACTGTTACTTTCATTGCTGAGAATTTTTGCCGTTGAATCGGCGGGTTATGCTAAGGTTGATAAAATTGTTTCTCCAATATGGCATATCAGGGTCGTCGGTAATTTTTGTGATGCTATATCCGAATGAAGCAGTAAGTTCAAACTTGGGCGAAAGATATAAGCGGAATCCGGCAATTCCATCAATGTCGTATTTTTTTAGAAATGTGGGATTCTTCTGTTCAGCTCCGTTTGCCTCTATAATTTTTGATGATATTATTCGATTGTAAGATATACCTAACTCTACACCAAATTTGGGCTTAAAATGATATTTTATTATCATAGGTAGTTCCGCATAGTTGAGAAGTGTCTTAAATTCGGTATATCCTTGTGTTTTTTTTATTGCTCCTTTCGACGAAAACAGTATGCCCGATTCTACGGCAAACGGCGATGTTGCCGGTGCGGAAACTATGAATCCTGTGCGTATTCCTGGCTTGTGGTAGCCGCCTTGTGTGTCGCCGTCTACCTGGCAGCCGCTTATTCCTATTGTGAATCCTCCCGAAAAGGTCTGGGCTTTGGCTGCGGTGTGGAGCATTGCTGTTGTTAGTACTGTGAGCAGAACTTTTGATTTGAATGGTAGTATGTTCATTTTTTTGTTGGTGTAAAAAAATCCCGTCTTTTTTACAAAACGGGATTAAATGTTAAATTAAATATGAAAAAAACTATGAGGATGATTTATTCTTCAATCTTGTTTCCTCTGTTGTCGATGTGGAAATAAATGGTATCCTGACCCACTTTGAGGCAAACGAGCGCACGCCCGTTGCAGAAAGTTTCGCCAGCGCCTTCCATCTTGCGGTAATTGAAGTCGAACATCGGAGGAATTACCACGTGCATAGCAGAGTCGGCGTATCCAAACTTGCCTTTCGATGGGTTGCTCTTATCGTAGCGATACTTAAACAACCATAGACCTTCGGTAGGACGTCGCATGCTTAGGAAATAGGTGGTGTCGTTGTCGATATTGTTCTGAACCTCGTTAATGTAAGCAATACGGCGGTTTTCAGCGTTGCGGTATTTGCGTTGAGCGGCGGTGTCGGTGTTGTCGTATCTGATGGCGCGTTTGTATGCAGCAATAGCGCTGTCGATGTAGTGGGGATTCTCGTTTGAGAAGTTTTCCATATAGTAGTCGCCGAGGTTAATCTGAATTTCGTGCGGAGTTTGAATTGCGTTTGTTTCAATTTCTGGCTGAACAGCCTTGTTGGCTAGGTATCGGCCAATTAAGAAAATAGCAAGTACTCCGAACACTAGGAGAAGCACCGTTATCACACCCCACCATGCTTTGCGGCGGAGTTTCTTAGCGTGTTCGTTTTCTACAATTGTTGGGTCTTTGCGGCGAGCGTTCCAATATGCGAACGGTGCAATGAATATGTTGAGCCAGCGTAGCCATTTGCTTTTGAAGAAATTGGTTCCTTTGTCGAGCGACTTGGCTATTTGGTAACGTTTCTTGAGGTTGTCGTCGGCTACGTTGTAACTGAGTGCGGTTTTGAAGCATTCGGCAGCGTTGGCAAAGTCGCCGACTTCGAGGAGGGCTTCTCCGCGTGCCTCAAATTTTTTGGAATTGGCTTCGGAGTTTTCTCCGTCTTTGAGGTTTGCGGCCTCTTCGTATTCTTCGGATGCGTTGATAAAGTCGCGTGAAGCGAATAGGAGGTCACCCTTCATCATTTTGTACATGAAGTTGAGGTTGTCGCAGTTTTCGGTGATACCAATATTCAGTTCGTCTTTGCGGTCTTCTGAAATCTGGTTTTTGAAAGCTATGTACTCTAATATATAAAGTGCTCTTGAGTACTGGCTTTTAGCGGCGTAAGCGTCGGCCTTGTAGATGAGGTCGCTAGTTGTAGTGCTTGATAGGTCGCCGAACTCAAAGTCGTTGAGATAGTTAGCCACTTTACTATTTTCGCGGCGTTTGTCGAATATGGCACGTTGTTTTTTGTTGAGTCTTGTTTTGTGCAAGAGTTCGAGTTCTTCGAAAAGCTGTTTAAACTTGAATGTGTTTTCAAGGTCTTCAATTTTGGGCTCGGATGGGTCTTCGCTAACGGCATTGGCCACTGGAATGGCAGCTGCGGCGAAAGTTTCTGGTTTTTGTGCTGAAATGGTTTTGATTGTTTGTGTTGTAACAGTGGTAGTGGTTGTTGTTGTAGTAGTGTGGGTTTCAGGTTCTTTTTTTGCCATATCCTCTTCCATACCGCCTATATCGAATGCGAAGTCGAGTAGTTCGTTGCCTTCTTGTTTTACGTCGGAAGTGTATTCGTGTTCGGATTGAAACCATTTTCCTGTGATTTTGAAATCAGAAAGGAGGCTGAAAATAGCTTTGCTGTCGTAAATTGTGAGTTCGGTGCCGTTTTCTTTGGCGATTCTCGAAGTCCAATTTTCCCACCACGATGATTCTTCTGAAGTAAGTTTCGTGGGTACAAACAGCACCCATTTTTTGATGTCGTTGACTTTCATAAAAGGCAGGTTGTCGTTGAGCGATTTTCTGATCTGCCCTTTTCGAGAGTTTGACACTCCGTCGGTGAAGAATTTCGGAAGGTAAATGACCGAAGTCTTCCCGTTTGTATCGGCCTTGCTGTTGTCGTTTTCTAAAATATCAACCGATTTGAATATGTTGTGATCGGGATATTTAAGCCTCATAATGTCTTCGCAGAGGTCGCAGAATGCGAGTCTGGCTACTTGTTCGTTTTCATATGCTTTTCTGAATTCGTCCCACGTGTGCTGCATAATTGTCTGTATATGTGTAAGTTGGTTGATGTTGTGTTGTTACCGTACGGGGCGTTTGTAGCTTGTACGTCGGTAAGGCAAATATACAAATAATTATGTTTGAAACAAATCAACGAATATTTTTTTTTATTTTTTTATCGAAATTATTCCTTTTTTTAGTACGTCAATAGCGTTTCGTTCAATTTTGTATGAGAGTTTTTTTTCGTTGGAGGGCAATACAACGGTGGCAGAGTTGCCTGCGATGGGCTTTTTTATGATGGGTGTTCCATTTTCGTTGTATATGACGAGGGTGTCGGCATCGGTGGCTACGAAATTCCACGAGATGGAGGCGATTCCGTTTTCAGCTACAACATTGTCGGCAGAATTAGCTTTGGCGGAGGTTGAAACGGAGGTCTGTAGAGCGGGTGCGGCGTCTTCGATTACATTTGTTGGTATGAAAACGAAAAGAGCAACAGCGGCAGCAACAGCTATTGCTAATAAGGGGATGAGCTTGATGGAGCGGTTTTTTGCGAGCTGTTTTTGAGCGAGGGCAGATATCTCGGCGATTTCAACGGCCGACATAGCAAGGTCGTCGTCGGAAAAAATTCCGATGTCGTTGGGAGAAGGAGCGTTGCCGCAACCGTTAAGGTAATCGGCGCATAGCGCGAGTTGGTTATCGTTAAATGTTTGCATGTAAATAAATTTAATTAGTTGGTGTTGGTTATCGTTTAAAATCTCTTTTATGTATCTTTGTCAGTGTAAAGCATGTCAAATAAAATGGCAAGTGATTCTTCGTTGTAGTTTGTCTGCCTGTTGAGGTTGAGACGGTTGATGATTTTGCCATTGGTTTTCCCTACGTACATTCGTACAGCGTCGGGTTTGTTGTTTTTGTTTTCGGCGGTGTTGCAAATAATGCATAGCCTGTCGAAAATGTCTTTATCTAGTTCATTGCCTTCAATGAGCGTTAGTTTGAGGATTTCGCTGTCTGGCTTTTTTTTCAGGTAGGCTTCCAAATCAAGTTCGGTGGGCCTGATTCTGAAAAACATTTTGCATAGTAGCGTTACCTTCGGGGTTTCGGGTCCGAACGAGGAAAGCACCTTTTCAAGGTAGCGTTTCTCGTTTTCGATGATGAGTTGTTCTTCGGGGGTCACCTGGTGGCCTTCACCGTTTTTCAGGACGGTGGTTTCGTATTCGCCGAAGTGTTTCTCTTTTGTGGATCCGGCCCTTAGAATTTCGAGCATCATTCTGTACAATACCGCCGAAATATATGTTTCGGGTTTTGCGCGGTTGTCGTACAAGCTTTCAATCCTCTCGCGTTTTGTTATATATTTTTCAATTATCGTCTGTTTGTAGTCTTCAAAATCGTCGGGGGCGATATATCCGGCTTTTATGTACTTTTTTACAATAATGTCGGTTACCGTAGTTACCATACGTGTTGTGAACACGCCGCCGTCGTTGTTTTTGCCAAAAATCTTCATTTGCTTGTCTGTTATATAAAGGCTGTATTTAATCAGCGCAAAGATAAGCGAAAATTTTTGTATTATAATAGTTGGATGGAAGTTTCTGGAGTGAAATTTTTTTGAAAAAAAAAATCCCGCTGGTTTTTTACCATGCGGGATTTTTTCTCAAATTTAAAGTTGGTTAAAATTTTAGCCGTTACTTGGCTGCCGGACTGTTTCTCAAAATTCTAAATACCGTTGTTTCTGCCGTCCGGACTTGCGCCTTTCTGTCGGTGTTTTATTTTAACGATACAAAGATAATTATAGTTTTTTAAAAATGCAAATGTTTTTTATATATTTTACCGTAAAATGTAAAATATTTTTAGAAAAATGCCGTATAGCGTATTGTAGCGCGTTATTTAATTATGTTAAAAAATGTTAAAATCTAAAAATATTTTTTACTTATTGTGTAATAAGCGGATAATTTGTGTGTTAATTAACTTAATTTTTTAATAATTATTAATCAAGTAATGTAGATTTTACTTATTCGATATATATTCTTGCTACACGTGGCGAGATGCCTGTGAGGATTTCGTATGGAATTGTGCCAATTGCCGCAGCCATCTCAATAAGTTTTGTGTTTGTGTCGAAAATCACAACTTCGTCGCCGGCTTTACATTCAATGTCGGTGATGTCTACCATGCACATATCCATGCAGATGTTGCCGATGATAGGGGCGCGGTGTCCGTTGATTTCTACTTGGAGGTTGCCGTTGCCGAATTTTCGGTTGAGTCCGTCGGCGTAGCCAACAGGGATGAGGGCGATGCGCGAGTTGCGGTTGATTTTGCCCCGTCGGTTGTAGCCTACGGTTTCGGTTTTTTCGATGTTTTTTATTTGCACAATGTTGGTTTTCCATTTAGATATGCCCATCAGCTGGTCGGTGGCTTCGTATGCCACGCCGTACAGACCTATTCCGAGGCGGACCATATTGAACTGGTAGTCGGTGAAGCGTTCTATGCCAACAGAGTTGCAGATGTGTCGCATGGGGTTAAGACCTGTAAGATGGCATATTGTGTCGGCCATTTCGGTAAAACGCGAAACTTGGGTGAGGGAGAATTTGTCTTCCTGATTGTCGTCGGCGGCAACAAAGTGGGTGAACATTGAAACTATATTGACTGTTTCGGAGTTGCTTTTTATGATGTTGCAAAATTCGGGCAGTTCGTGTGGCATAAATCCAGAGCGGTGCATTCCAGTGTCGAGTTTTACGTGTACTGGATAATTTGTTATGCCGCGTTCTTTTAGGATTTCGATGAGGCGGAGTGTGCGCTCGGAAGAGAACAAAACAGGTTCGAGACGGTAGTTGATTAGCTGCTTATAGTTGCGTCCGTCGTAGTTCATCACCATGATTGGCATTTTTATATTGGCTCGTCGGAGGGCAATTCCTTCTTCGGCGAAAGCTACACACAGATAGTCAACACCGTTGTTTTGCAGCATGTTGGCTATTTGGAAACTGCCGCTGCCGTAGCAGTTGGCTTTTACCATAGCAATCATTTTGGTTTGTGGACGGAGCAGAGCGCGGTAGTAGTTGAGGTTGTGCTTGAGCGCATTGAGACTTACTTCTAAAACAGTGTCGTGGTTGCCTGTGTGGAAAAAGTCGAAAGCGTCGGCGAAGTCGTTGTAGCATTCGCCTTTGAGCAGTATTCCGCCGCCCGTAAATGGTTGCTCGTCAAAGTTGTCGATGAAGTCCTGAATGGTGTCGTATTTGGTGATGCGAATGAATTCGTTGTGAGGGATCTGCTCAAAATATCCAATAAACACAATGCGCGAAATACCGCATCCTCGTGCTGCAAAAAATAGTTTAGAAAAGAATTCCTCTTTTGTGAGGGTTTCAAAATCGGGCTTTGCAATTACGGCAGTAAGCGAATGGAATTGGTGCTGCCGTGCCATAAAGTCGAAGCACTTGCAGATTGCGTAAATATTGTTTTTTGACGAGAAACACGACACAATGCCGATGTTGAAATCGCCGTTGCGCATTTTGATAAGTGGGTCGGGAATTTCAAGTGTTTTGAAAATAGGGTTGTGTATCGATGGAATGTAAAGATTTTGCTTTAAGAGGTAGCACAGACATTTGGCTGCGTCTTGAGCGTGTTCGGTGTCGCAAAAAGGGATTTTGATAGAGGCAGGGAACTCTGATTGCCGCTGGGTGATGCTTATTTCGGTAGAAGATTCAGATTTGTTGAAAGAGATAGAAAACTCTTCCTCGTTGAAACTAACGGTGTCGGCTTGTTCGATAGCGGCGATAGAAGTGTATTCGTATCGGTCGGGGATTTGGCATACGGCGATGTCGTAGGTGTTGTCAAGGAGGCTGATGTTTTCGATGAAGTCTAATTCAGAAGTGTAATGTGCAGTAGTAAAGATGTTGGCAGAGTTTTTAAGCAGCAGAGCCATCCAGTCTTTGATGGAGCAACGTCCATTTTGCTCTGGTACGGCAATTATAGTGCCTTCATAGCGGCGAATTACCTCGGTAATATATTGGTTGATAGCTGTATTGATGTTTCGCACCTTTATATATACAGAGTCGCTGAACGGTTCGTGGTCTAACGGTTCGGCGTGGACAAAGATTCTCACACCGAGTTTGTGCATTCTGCTGATAGCCTCAGGTGGGTCTTTAAATTTTCGAAGGTTGAAATAAACAGAATCAGGGAGGGCTGCGGCAGTGGCAGCTCTAAGTATTAATTGTGTGGCTTCCAACGATTTGTTGCCTGTGATAGAGTCGGCGTTAACTATGTCGGCTATTTCATTTGCTGAAAATTTCATGTTAGTATTTTTTTTTGCAAAGGTAAAAATTATTTTGGCTGTAGATAGGTGTGGATTTTGTTTTCGGCAGAATTAAAAACGCATACCGAATTGGTTTCGTTTTCGATGTCGTAAATCATAATGCCATCGGTTGGCAAGAATTCGTATTTGTCGACCTCGTATTGCGAACCATTAGCGGCGGTGCGTTTGTAAGTGTTGCCGAGGAACCAACCTCCGCCTTGTTCGCCAGCGGGAATTGTCTTGATTCTTACTTCGCCAGGGAAGTCGATCGCGATGTTTTCGGATGATTGGTCAAAGAATATTATGATTCGGCATCTGCGGTCGCTGAGGCTATGAAGGATGCAAGCGTAGTCGGTTGTGGAGTTAGCGTTGAAGCGTCCCGAAGCTATACCTGAAAAGTCGAGCTCGTTTTTGGTGTCGGATGATATTTTCCATGAGGTAGACGAATTTCGGAAATACTTGTTTTCCACAAAATATTTCCATAGCACGAGTTTGTACTCGCAAGGTGTGAGGTCGATGGCCTCTTTTGTCATAAACATGGAGTTGATTTGCTGGTAAATTTTTGACGAAACAAGCTGTTTTTTGGGGATATATCCCTTGGAGCCGCGTAGCGAAGTGGCCTCTACCCAAGCCGTTCCGTTGTTGACGATTTCAGGACGGTCGGGTACAATTCTTACCGTTTCGCCATAGTTTAAACGGTCGGTGCGCTCGGAGTTGAGGCTGTCGGCCTTGTAAAGGTGGGCGTTGTCGCCGATTACGTGCATTTGGTCGTGACGACCGAAAGTGAAGACTGATACCGCTACGGAAAGCAGGAACACCGAAACCACAAGCAGGATTGCAATATTTCTCCAAGCTGACTGTTTTTTTTCGGTGTCGACCGGTGTAAGTTCAAAAATCTGGGTGTTGAGGTTTTTATCCTCGCCTGCAGTTTGCTTGGCTGCGGCTTTGACATCGTGGAGGAAGGCGGCGCAGTTTTGATATCGGTCTAACGGTTTTTTTGCAGTGGCCTTATATATAATGTCTTCCATTTGGGGCGATACTCCTGCGTAGATAGAAGATGGCGGGGGAAGAGGTTCGTTTATGATTTTGTTGTAAATATCGTATTCTGAGAGTTTTGTGTTGTATGGATGTTGACCCGTGAGCATCTGAAAGAAGGTAATTCCGAGAGAATAGATGTCGGTGCGACGGTCGAGCGGCTGCCCTTTTACCTGCTGAGGACTCATATATAGAGCGGTGCCCACCTTAGTGCCAGGTTGGGTTAGGTGTTTTGGCGTTTCGCCGATGAGCTGTGCGATTCCGAAGTCGAGTATTTTGATTTCATCGTCGGCGGTGATGATGAAGTTTCCAGGTTTGATATCGCGGTGGATTATGTTTTTGGAGTGCATGTATCCTATGGCGTCGAGCATTTGAGAGATGTATCTAACAGCACGAGGTTCGGGAATAGGCCCAGATTCGTTTTTTAGGTATACATCCAGAGCCGTTCCCTTGATAAGCTCCATGATAATAAATGTTCCCTTGTCGCATTCGATGTAATCGTAAATGCTGACAATGTGCGGATGCTTGAGTTTCGATAGGATTATCGCCTCATTTTTAAAGCGTTCCTTGACACCTTCTTTCTGTTCGAGTATAGGGTTTAGTTGTTTGATAGCGACCCTTCGTCCTAACAGCATATGAACGCCTTCGTATACGCTCCCCATGCCGCCTTGATCAATAAGGCTGTCGATTTTGTAGTTTCCGAGGCGGTGACCTATGAGCGAATTTGTTTGCATAATTATTGGGTTTTAAAAGGGGATTGTAATGTTTGTACCAGGGGCAACGTGCGTGCTTTGGAATTTGTTTACAATCATTATCCTTCGCTGGCTTGTGCCGTATTGTTTTTCTAAAGTAGCAAGGTTGTCGAAATAACGTGTTTTGAGAATTTTTTTTACGGGTATATTCATTATAAAGTTTCCTCCTTGGCTATAAACCACGATATCTTCGATTTTAACACCGTAGAGTTGAGAAATGGAATCGATATTGCACGACTCATCGGTTTTGATGTTGATGCTGTACGAAGTATTTGGAGGAGTTGGCTTTTCGGCAGGAGTTGGGTTTTTGCCGCTGTGCCTCATTACTGCAATGCCTACCACGATCAAAACTGCAAGCAGAATTTCAAAAACGAGAATAGCCTTTTTGAGTTGGGGCTTTGACGTTGTCTCATTAGGTTTATTTTCTGATGAGTTTTTGGGCTCGACATTGTAAAATTTTATAATTTGCAGGGTTATATTGTCAGGAGCACCTCGTTTGATGGCGGTTTTGAGCATATCCATGCCTTTGTCTTCGATGTGTCCGCGTCGGCAGAGGAAGGATTGAATCTCTTTTTCGGAAATCATATTGTAAAGTCCGTCGGTGCAGAGGAGGATCAAGTCTTTTTCGGACGGGGAGATAGGGGCAGAGCAGATGTGCGGAGAGCCGTAAAGACCCATGGCTGCAGTAAGTTCGTTTTTTCTCGGATGATTGCTGATTTCGTTTGCAGCGAGTTTTCCTTCCTCTACGAGGTGTTCTACATAGGTGTCGTCGCGAGTGAGTCGGATTAATTTCCCCTCATGTAAAAAATATAATCTTGAATCGCCGAGGTGAGCGTAATACACCTTGTTGTACCGAACAAGAGCCAGCACCACGGTAGTTCCCATGCCATGGCATGTGTAGTCGTTGGCGGTTTCTTCGTCGATACGGTTGTTGGCGTAATTGAGCGCGTCGGAGATCGCTTGAAACGGGTCTTTGTAGTAAAAATTGGAGAAGAAGAACTTGACCGAATTGACTACGGTTTGAGAAGCCTTTTCGCCGCAAGGCAGCCCCCCCACACCGTCGCACACTACAAACACATGACCGTTGAGTGTGTCGAAATAGCCGAGATAGTCCTCATTGTTGGTGCGGACGCAGCCCTTGTCGGTGAGGCTGATGTAGTGAAAATTTGTTAGTTCTTTTGTCTCTGCCATATAATTTAATATTTAAGTTTGGCAAACACGGCACCAATACGGATGATGTCGTCGTTGTTAACTTTGCTTTTTGTGATTTTGATGTCGTTGACAAAAATACCGTTGGTGCTGTCGTTGTCGCTGATGTAGAATACGCCACCCTCAAAACTGAGAGTAGCGTGGTGCGACGACACGGTGCGATTGTGAATAACAATATCGTTGTCGTCGGCACGACCGATAGACATTACCAACTTGTTGAGGTCGTATGAAGTGTTTTCACCGTCGTTGGCGCAGATGAGTTTAGGAGTCTGCTGTCCGCCTGCTACGAGGTTTTCGGCGGAGTTGAAGTCGTCGAACGATTGTGACACGCTCACTGGATGTTTGCGGTATTTTTCGATTTCGCGTTTTAGACGTTTGTTTTGAATTTGAATTTCGCGCATTTTGAGTTTTGTGGCATCATCGATTTTTTTGATTACTTTGTTGCGTACTATGGCGTAAATAATTAGTACCACCGCCAAAACAGCGAACATAATGCCAGCAAATGCAGTAGACGGGTGACGTCCAAAAATGCCAGTTTTGTTTGGGTTTGAAAATTCAACAACAGTTTCTGCCCCATAGAACCGAGCTTTAACAAAATTGTTGGTGCCATTTTGCGCAGTTTTGAAACTGATTTTGTAGCAATGGTTTGTGATTTTAGGAGGGGTTTTGCTGTTTTTTTCGCCGAGTTGCATGAGGGTCTGTTCTAGCTGTCCTTGTTCAAAGGTTACGAATGAGCCTCCTGACGATTCACATAAGTCGGCAAGTTCACGTTTGGCGTTTGGTGTTTCGGTTTTGAACATCACTACGTTGATATACAGGTTGCTCTTTCGCATCGATTCCATAAAGTTTGGGGAGAATGTGAGAGTGTTGCAAAGGTTGAGCCCTCTGGCAATAACAATAAGAAATTTGATGCTGTTTTGCGAAGGCAACGAGAGGGCATATTCAGCTGCCTCTTCGATGCTTGGGTAAAGAGGATTGTCGATATATGTGCTGTCTGATTCAGATTTGAAATAGCAGTCAACCATGCTGTTGAGTCTGTGAGTGTCGGCTGTTGGTTCTATGCTAACGTATTTAACAGTGGGCTGGAGTTTGCTTCCAAAAAAGAGAATGTTTACCCGATCGTCTTCATTTATGTTGTTGTTTACCTGTTTTATCGATGTGATAAGCTCAGGGAAAATCTTGTTTTTGTGAAAATAATATGAGTTTTCGATTAAAAAAATATAAGTTCTTGATTGTTGGATTCCAGTAGCATCATCTGGGGTAGATGAGTATTCAATAGGGTTGTTGTATTCTTCTAAGGTAAAACCATCTATAGATTTTTCGCTTCCTCCTGAGATTTCGAGCTGGAACGAAATGGTTGGGAATTCGCTCTCATCGATACGGCTAATTTTAAAATCCTGAGCAGATAGGATTTTTGCTGCCGTTATTAACCAGATAATTATCAACCACTTATTCATTGTTAGTTCACCATTCGGTTAAAGTCTGGTTTAACATTTTCGTCGATTTCTACAATTTCGCGGATAATAAGAATAGTGTCGCGCTGATAGTAGAATTTGTCGTCTACAATGCCCCGTACACGCACATAGTCGTCTTTTACAGGGAGAAAACTTGTGGTGGTGATGTTGATTTTCCCGTGGTTTTTGATGGTGAAGAAACTAAGGTCTTCGAGGCGGAGGGTGTTGATAACTCTGCCTTTTACAATTACGGTTTTGCCACGGTATTCAGCAGGATGTTTTGTGATAGAGGCTATAGGAGTGCAGCACGCACTGATAAGGCATGCAACAAGTATAATGGCAGTTGTTTTAAGTGTTTTCATTGTAAGATGACAATTTTGCTAACACCGCAAAGGTAATTGATTTTTTATTAACAACAAAAACAATTTAGTTGTGGCGGATGGTGTTTTGTTAAAAAATATCTATTGAAATATTGTTATTTTCCCTAAAATATCCCTACCTTTGCGCAAAACAAACATATCAAAAATATTAAACAAATGGCAAACATTCCCGATTTTAAATATGCCCCGATGTTTCAGTTGGGCAAGGACGATACCGAATATTATCTCCTTACAAAAGAAGGAGTTTCGGTTTCGGAATTTGAAGGCAAACCGATTTTGAAGGTTGCACCCGAGGCTTTGGAAAAACTTTCGCAGCAAGCATTTCACGATGTTTCGTTTATGCTCCGCCGCAAACACAACGAACAGGTAGCCAAAATTCTCCGCGACCCTGAGGCATCTGAAAATGATAAATATGTGGCTCTCACATTCTTGCGCAATGCCGAGGTTTCGGTAAAGGGTCAACTTCCCCTCTGCCAAGACACCGGTACAGCCATTATCCACGGCGAAAAAGGTCAGCAGGTGTGGACAGGATTCTGCGATGAAGAATTTCTTGCAAAAGGCGTTTATAACACTTATACTCAGGACAATCTGCGCTATTCGCAAAACGCTCCACTGAGTATGTACGAGGAGAAAAACACACGTTGCAACCTTCCCGCGCAAATCGACATCGAAGCCACCGAAGGTATGGAATACAAATTCCTTATGGTAACCAAGGGCGGCGGCTCGGCCAACAAAACTTACCTTTATCAAGAAACCAAAGCACGTATCCAAAACCCCGGCACATTGGTTCCATTCTTGGTAGAAAAAATGAAGAGTCTCGGCACAGCGGCTTGTCCTCCTTACCACATTGCATTTGTAATTGGCGGAACATCAGCCGAAAAGAACCTCTTGACCGTTAAGTTGGCATCTACCCATTACTACGATTCGTTGCCCACCACCGGCGACGAAACAGGACGCGCATTCCGCGATGTGGAACTCGAAAAAGAACTTTTGCAAGAGGCTTACAAAATTGGTCTCGGCGCACAGTTTAGCGGCAAATATATGGCTCACGACGTGCGTGTGATACGTCTTCCCCGCCACGGTGCAAGTTGCCCGATTGGTTTGGGCGTAAGTTGCTCTGCCGACCGCAACATCAAGGCAAAAATCAACAAAGACGGTATCTGGATTGAAAAAATGGACGACAATCCTACCGAACTTATTCCCGAAGAACTCCGCAACGCTGGCGAAGGCAACGCAGTAAAAATCGACCTCGACCAACCTATGAGCGAGGTTTGCAAAATTCTTACTAAATATCCCGTTGCCACACGTCTTTCATTGAACGGAACTATCATAGTAGGTCGCGACATTGCGCACGCCAAACTAAAAGCACGTTTGGATGCCGGCGAAGACCTTCCGCAGTATATGAAAGACCACCCGATTTATTACGCCGGACCTGCCAAGACTCCCGCTGGAATGCCCTGTGGCTCAATGGGTCCCACCACAGCCAACCGTATGGACCCGTATGTTGACGAGTTTCAAGACCACGGCGGCTCAATGATTATGCTTGCAAAAGGCAACCGCACCGAAGCCGTTACCAACGCTTGCAAAAAGCACGGCGGATTTTACCTTGGCTCAATCGGCGGTCCTGCCGCTATCCTTGCTCAAAACAACATCAAGAGCATTGAATGCGTAGAATATCCCGAACTTGGAATGGAGGCAATTTGGAAAATCAAAGTACAAGATTTCCCCGCTTTCATTCTTGTAGACGACAAAGGCAACGACTTTTTTAAACAGTTGAAACCTTGCTCCGGCTGCACAATAATCGCGTAAGTTAAAAATTGAATGTTGATAATTGAAAACGGGGCTGAGAAATATAATTCAGCCCTGTTTTTATTTTTAGAATTGTATTAATATAACCTTTTATTATGTTAGAACTCGACCCAAAAGAACTCCGCAAAATAGAATCCGAATGCTTTAAAGAGGCAAAGCGAAACACTCCTACTAAGAATATGAATCTCTATGCTGATGAACTGTTGAAATATGCTATGGTGGTGTTTGTTTCGCATTTTCTTCCTCGTCTGCATCGCAATAGGGAAATTGCTGCCAATGCTAAAAAAATGGATTTTGAGACCGTTTATGCCACGCTATTAGAGCGACACGGCAAATATGCAGATGTGGCAAAGGACTCGCGAGGTTTCGATTACTTGTACATAAAATTTCACGAAGGAGGAGTGATTTGCCTTGAACCATTCCGTTCGGGATATTACAGCACCGGTTTTACTGGGTGCGAATGTCTAATCACCGGCGACGATATTCCGCGTTTTTGCGATGTGGTGGAGTTTATCGCCACCCGCATTCCCATTTGGAAACCCATTGCCGAACGCATAAAATTTGCGGTACAGAAAGATTTGATGAAAAACAAGATTTCCGTTGCCGCAGTGGAGGCACTTCTCAAAGAAAAACTTACCCCCTTGGGACTGAAATACAACACATTAGTTAAGCGTCCAAGTAGCAATATAAAAGTAATACTAAGCGATAAAAAAGAAGTAAATTTTTATATTAAAAACGCTAAATTATTGGCAAATCCCGATGCGTTTATCAATGTTGTAAAAACCCTAAACGACTTTGTAACCCAAGGCAACGATTTTAGGATAAAAAGATATTACAAAAGCAATAATAATCATTTTTGGATATAGTTACCTATTCCTTAGCAATAGTTACAGCATTACGTTCCACTGATTCGAAAATAATTAGATCGGGCTTGTTAGCCAGAATGCTTTTCTTGTCATCATCGGTTATACGCCTCCAATTGTATTCTGCATTAGAAAATAAGGTAGATAGATATTTAGTCATGGCGGTAAAGAACGAGTCGCGGAATATCACAACCTTAGGAAGATTTTTGTTTTTGCCTTTTGAAATAACACCGTCTCTTTCTTCGTTTTTGGTATACACATAATAGTCTTTAAAGCTACCTTTAATAGGGGAGAGAGAAATACGAGTGCTCTTTGCCTCTTTTATGTTTAGCATCGGGGGGATGTCACCTGCGGTTTCGCTATAAGAAACTTTGCGTTTGTATTCAATATTTGGAAAGTTTTTGTCGGGGAACATTTTTACAATCTCCTCTTTTATTGCTTCAAACGCATAGTAGGCTCCGAGGTCATTCCAATGCGTGTCGGTTTCATAATAAAGAGGGATGGTGTCTGTTTTTTTCTTTTCTAAGAGATAATCAAGAGGATAAATGCATTTGATACCAGATTCGTTGAAGACAGAAAGAAGTTGTTCGGTGCGAGTGATGCCTTCTGGTCGGTCCAGAATATGGTATTCGGGGTACACATTATGCTTGTTTGGGCAAATTACAAACAGACACTTGATTCCATTATCGCTGCACCATTTAGCGTTTTCTTGAATCTCAGCCTTAAATTTTGCTAATTCATCTTCATTGAGTAAATTAGTCTTGCTATAATCACCTTGGTTGTTGCCATCGGCAGCATTTATATAGAAGAACCAGCCATCTTTGCCCTTGAAAGCCTTAGAGTTTTTTATTGTTTTATGAAGAATATCGTAGTCGATAAAGTTTGCAATATTTATAAGTTGTTCGCGATAGCCGAAACGATCGTTGAAACATGTATCCCAATCTTTAAAATCAGTGATATGCTTTGGAATAGGGGCTATTGAACGTTTTTCGGTAGACAAAACGTTACCCTGACGATTGAAATTTACTATGCTTAACGCCAAGGCTATTCCTATTACGGTGCAGAAAGATATGTGGATAAATTTTTTCATTTTAAAATCTGAAATAAATAAACGGATTGTATGTGTTGTTGGCTAAATATGCAGTGCATAAAACAAATAGCAATATTATTACCAGACACTTAATTATGCTGAGCGAGTTTGTGATTAGTGGAGACTGTGGTAGGGTGATTTTTTTCCACCATGGGAAGCAGAATGCGATGGCTATGGTGATTACGATGAAAAATTTGGTGTCGCATTCGAACCAAAACAAGTTGGTATCAACAATTGGGCGGTAACTTTTTGAAAAAACTGTATAGTTGCCACCGAACATTTTGAGTATGAATCGCCAAACCGTTTTGTCGATTCCGTTGCGGAATATTACCCAAAAAATAGTAATCAGCATAAGCGTAAAAGCTCGGTAAAAAATGCTAAATACACCTTTAAGTTTTTCGTTGAGTTTTAGCGCACGTTCTGCCACCATTGTAAGGCCGTGCAGTAAGCCCCACGCTATAAAATGCCACGCTGCGCCATGCCACAAACCCGTGAGGAAAAACACGGTAATGCGGTTAAACATTGTCCGCTTTTTACCTTTGCGGTTGCCACCGAGAGGTATGTAAACATAATCGCGGAAAAAGTTGGTAAGCGAAATGTGCCACCGTTTCCAAAAATCTGTAACCGATTTTGCAGCATACGGATAGTTGAAGTTTTCCAAAATGTTGAAACCGAAAATTTTGGCGAGACCTATTGCCATATCCGAGTAGCCCGAAAAATCGTAGTAGATTTGCAGAGCGTATGATATGGCTGCAATCCAAGCAGTAAAAGTGCCGTAAGCAAAGTAGTCGGTATCGTAAATTGAGTCGCACACTATGGCAAGATTGTTGGCAATCAGCACCTTTTTGGCAAGACCTATAATAAAACGTTGTAAACCCTCACTTATCTTTTCTATCGTTTCCTTTCGGTTTTCTATCTGTTGGTTAATATCGTGATAGCGCACAATAGGGCCCGCTATCAATTGCGGAAAGAAGGTAATGTATAATCCGAGGTTGAGAATGTTTTTTTGAGCGGATACCTGTCCTCGGTAAACGTCTACTATATAGGTGATTGTTTGAAAAGTGTAGAACGATATTCCTATAGGCATTACAAGGTTTAAGTCTTGCAGCACCTTGATATGAAGCGATTCAATAAGACCGTCGAAAATTGCGCATGTAAACCCTAAATATTTAAATATAAATAATATGCATAGATTAATAGATATAGCCGTAGTAAGTATGAGTTTTTTTCTCTCGTATTTCTCTATCAAAATACCCATCAGATAGTTGATTAGTATCGAACCCATCATCAGAAATACGAACTTAGGCTCGCCCCATGCATAAAATAGAAGGCTTGATACAAGCAACACAATGTTTTTATAAGTCCTATTGGGGATAATAAAGTAAAGCAGAATAACTGCCGGCAAGAAAAATCCAATAAACGTTATAGAACTAAAAAGCATTCTTTATATATATATTAAGGTAATACTACAAATATTGGCTGCAAAAGTAATGATTTTTTGTCTTTCCCCAAAAAATACACTTTCCCCCTTAAAAAAATTACTTTTGCAAAAATACAAACCACTATGTTTACTATTAACAAACAGCAACTCCGCAAGCTTGAAACCTAAATCAAAAATCGACAAAGTGATTGCTGGAATTAAGGCTATAAAGGCTTTTGCCGAAGAAAACGGCCGTTTTTATGTAAAGAATATCATAAAAGAGGATAATAATCTTTTGGAAAAAGTAATATTCAATTAGTTTTTTTTGCGTTTCAATTCTTCCCTATAAAAATCTTTCACAGCGTCGGGACCATCCCACCAAAAACGTGAAATGTTTTTGAACTTAAAAAAAACTCCTTTCCCAAAAAATAATATACCTTTGCCAAAAACTACGTACATTATGATAAACATCAACACCATAGAACTTTTAGAAATTCTCGATAAAACCCCTGCCAATCAGAATATTATGCTTGTTGGAAAACACGGCATTGGCAAATCGGAGATTCTTACTAACTATTACACCGAAAAAGGCTTTAAGGTGGTAGCCCTGTTTCTTGGACAGATGAGCGACCCGGGCGACTTAATTGGTCTGCCTATCAAAAATGCCGAATCGGGTAGAACGGAATTTCTGCCGCCGTATTGGTTCCCCAACGATGATGAGCCGGTGGTGCTGTTTTTAGACGAATTAAACCGCGCACGTCCCGAAGTGTTGCAAACTATTATGGATTTGGCACTTAACCGAAAACTCGCCGGACGTACTCTTCCAAAGGGTAGCCGCTTGATTTCGGCTGTTAACGATGGCGAGGAGTATCAACTTACCGACCTCGACCCTGCGCTCGTTTCGCGTTTTAATGTTTACGGATTTCGCCCTACATATAAGGAATGGCTCTTGTGGGCTGAAAAACAGAAACTTGACAGTCGCGTTACCGATTTTATTTCATCTAATCCCGATTGGCTCGATGGCAATGTTGCCGATCGTCCGCAAATCGACAGCGGATTAGAAAAATTTCCTGACCGCAGGGCTTGGAAAAAAGTCTCGGATATTATTCTGCATATCAGAGATTTAGACCAAACTGACCAAAAGATGATTGCCGGCGTGATAGGTGTTCAGGCTGCGCAAAAATTCTACGCTTCGGCATCGGCTGCCAAAATTATCGGAGGCAGAGAGGTGCTATTGAATTTCGACAAAGTGAAGGCAAGGATTTCAAAATACAAAGTTCATCAGTTTTCAACGTTAAACGAAGGCATTTTCCGCTTTCTCGAAACTGCCGAAATCACCGCCGAGGAGAAAGTCACCGCCACTGACCACCTCAAAAACTATATTGCGCTCCTTGAATCAGACACCAACAAAGAGTCCTTGGCGCATTTTACATCGGTATTTTCGCAAGGCATGTACCCCTCGGCTGTGGCATTCATTGTATCTAACGCAATGGAGGTGTATCAAAAATTAATGAAGTTTGTAAGTAAGTTATAATTGACATTATGACCTCATACGACCGTATCAGCAAGCATGTTTACGACAATTGGTTTCTTACCGAGCCGGCGTTGCACGGAGTTTTGTGCGCACACGAGTTGGTAGAAAACTTTAAAATGCCTATCCCTGTACGCTGCGGACGTGGACGAATTGAGTATAATCCCGACATTGTTAAAACGGTAGACGACAATGCGTTAGAAGAATTGTTCCGCACCGAAACAATCCGCATTATGCTCAAACATCCATATCAGCGTCAGCCCGAATGTCCTGCCGAGATACGCGCAGTTGCGAGCAACATTGTGCTTACCAACAATTATAATTTCAAATATTTGAATTTACACAAGGCAGATGAATTTCAATTGCCCTCAACAGAATATTTTGAATGGTATGCGATGAAACTATGGAGTGCAGGCGGTTCGCCTGCCATATCAAGTGATGGCAATAATGGTGATGGCAGGCGAGTTGCCTGCACTCCATGCACTCCATTATCCGAGTTGTGGGAGGAGAACGAGTTTGAATGTAGCCGTATCAACGAAATTATAGAAAACACCATCTCGTGGGGGTCGCTGCCTGGCGATTTGGTGGAGAAGATAAAGGCATCGTTAAAGGCTCAAATCGATTATCGCAAAGTGCTTTCGGGATTCAGGGCAAGCGTAATAAGCAGCCGCAGAAACCTCACACGTATGCGCCCCAACCGCAGGACTGATTTTCAAAACCTTGGCAGCGTGTACAAAATGCGCACAAACCTTTTGGTAGCGGTAGATGTTAGCGGTTCGGTTGATAGCAAAATGTTGCAAAAGTTTTATTCGGTATTAAACCGTTTCTTTAAATACGGCATCGAAAGTATTGATACAGTGCAGTTTGATACCGAGTTAGGAGAAGTTCTTCCTCTTAAAAAAGCACAAACCGAAATTAAAGTAACTGGTCGCGGAGGTACTGATTTCCAGCCGGTTTTTGATTTTTTTCGCACATCCAAAACTCATTACGACGGCATAATAATCTTTACCGACGGATACGCCAACGAGCCCAAAATCACAGGTCGCAAGCCAAAAGTACTCTGGATTTTTCCCGACAAACAATGTGAAAAATACAATTCCGAACGATTGCGGAAGTGGGGTAGGTGCTGTGTAATTGAGTGTTAGCGGGGGACTACTCAATCAACCTTTTATCATTTCCGCAAACACCCACAAGGCTGCATCTACCTTGGTTGTCTACTTTGATTAATCCGTATTCGGCTTGTTGGTATTTTTCTACGGAGTCGGCATTGAAGAAAAAGTGTTCGGCACCTAAGGAAATTTTGTTGCCGTCGCGTTTGTAGCGGAGTAGGAGTTCGTTGGCATTTTGGGTGCTGTCGTTTTGCAGGCGGTTGAACGTAGCCACGCGATTGTCGTCGACCGTTACCACCACAAATTTGTAATCGCCTTTGTAGCGGATTTCCCACATAAGTTCGTAGTCGAGAGCCATATAGTCGCCCTGAATAAGCGAACGCGGGTCAACGGGTGCCAATTTTAATAGTATTTCGGCTCCGTTGTTGTTGGCTTTTGATATCAAAAATGCCACAACTCCCACTGTTACAATCACAAACAACAGTGCAAACGCCAATATGTGTTTTTTTATCTTCATAATTCTGACATCACAAAAATATAAAAAATATCTTTACTTCTTCGCTGATTAGAAAAAAAACGCCCATAACCATTCCATCATCAAAAAAAATACTTATATTTGCATCGTAATTTGTAGTATTTATATTGTCATAATCCATAATTTTTAAAGTTTCTCCCCGTATCCGTGAGGACCGGGGAGTTTTTTTATAAATAGAAACCAACGAGAAGAATGCAAATAAAAGATAATTTGCAAAAAAATGATATAATCTCAAAATTTATATCTAACTTTGCAACCTGAAATTATTTAACATACAATACAATGGCACAAGACGACCAATTAAAGAAACTTATATCGCACTGCAAAGAATACGGTTTTATTTTCCCGTCGAGCGAAATTTACGACGGTCTCGCCGCTGTGTACGACTACGGTCAAAACGGCGTGGAACTTAAAAACAACATCAAAGAGTATTGGTGGAAGTTTATGACACGCCTCCACGAAAACATCGTGGGCATCGACGCCGCTATCTTTATGCATCCCAAAACTTGGGAGGCTTCGGGACACGTGGCCGCTTTCAACGACCCCCTTATCGACAACCGCGACTCTAAAAAACGTTACCGAGCCGACAACCTTATCGAAGAATACCGCGACAAACTCTACGCTAAAATAGAAAAAGACGTGGAAAAAGCCGCTAAACGTTTCGGCGACAAGTTCGACAAGGAAAAATACCTTGCCACAAGCGAAAACGTTCAAAAAGTTCAGCAGCAAATCAACGAACTTACAGCACGTTACGACAAGGCTCTCAACGAGAACAACCTTGAAGAACTCCGTCAGATAATTCTCGACTGCGACATCGTCTGCCCCATTTCAGGTACTAAAAACTGGACAGAAGTTCGCCAGTTCAACCTTATGTTCTCTACCAAGATGGGTAGCGTATCCGACGAACAATCAACAATATATCTCCGTCCCGAAACTGCACAAGGTATATTTGTAAACTACCTCAACGTGCAGAAGACCGGCCGTATGAAAATTCCTTTCGGTATCGCACAGATAGGCAAGGCTTTCCGCAACGAAATTGTGGCTCGTCAGTTTATTTTCCGTATGCGCGAATTTGAGCAGATGGAAATGCAGTATTTTATCAAACCCGGCACCGAACTCCGTTGGTTTAAATACTGGAAAACAATGCGTCGCAAATGGCACGAGGCTCTCGGTTTCGGCACCGACAACTACCGTTTCCACGACCACGAGAAACTCGCACACTATGCCAACGCCGCCACCGACATCGAATACAACTTCCCGATGGGATTCAAAGAGGTGGAAGGTATTCACTCGCGTACCGACTTTGACCTTGGTCAACACCAAAAATATTCGGGCAAAAACATTCAGTACTTCGACCCCGAACTCAACCAAAGTTACACTCCTTACGTTATCGAAACTTCAATAGGACTCGACCGTATGTTCCTGAGCATCATTGCCGGATCGTACACCGAGGAAGACCTCACTACCGACGGAAAGGCCGACAGCCGCGTGGTAATGAAGATTCCGCCCGCTCTCGCTCCTGTAAAAGTGGCTGTGTTCCCGCTCGTTAAGAAAGACGGTTTGCCAGAAATAGCACAGAAACTTATGAAAGACCTTATGTACCGTTTCGACTGCCGTTACGAGGAGAAAGACACCATCGGCAAACGTTACCGCCGTCAAGATGCTATCGGTACACCGTTCTGTGTAACAGTTGATTACGACACACTCAAAGACAACACCGTTACCATCCGTTGGCGCGACAGTATGAAACAAGAGCGTGTGGCTATCGACAAGGTTGCCGACATCGTTTCTGAAAACTGCGACATCAACAATATCCTCAAACGCCTTGCCGACGAGGATATCGAATTACCAGAAGCGTAATCAGATAGATTTTTTAATACCTTATATCCACAAGCGCAAGTCCTTTTGCTGGCACAGATTGTCCGGCGGAACTGCGCTTGTGGCTTTTTATTATATCCTCAAAATCAGCAAGTGAGGTTTTACCTAAGCCAAGGTCTACCATTGTGCCCACTATTGCACGAACCATATTGCGAAGAAACCTATCGGCAGTGATTTCAAACTTTATGCGATGGGCATCCTGAGTCCATTGTGCCGACGAAATGTGGCAGATGGTGGTCTTATTGTCGCTGCCCGCCTTGCAAAACGAGGCAAAGTCGGTGTAACGTTTCAAAATCTCGCATCCTTGGTTCATTTTTTCAATATCAATTGGATACGGCACAAGCCACGAACTGCGGTCGAGAAAAGGGTCTTTGCGAGTATGAATCCAATAGCGGTACGAACGTTTAACGGCACTAAAACGTGCGTTGAAATCATCGTCAACAGGTTCGATATTGTAAATTGCGATATCCTTGGGCAAAAAAGAGTTCATCTTGTGAATCAAGTCGCCTATTTTGCCATTGATATCGTAGGTGTCGAAATGAGCCACGTAATATTCGGCGTGAACACCCGTGTCGGTACGTCCGCAGCCTGTAATTGAGGTGTTTTGACGGAGAATCAAAGAGAAAGCCCGTTCCAAAGTTTCTTGAACCGTGGGCGCATTGGGCTGAGTTTGCCAACCGTGGTAATTTTCGCCATTGTAGGCAAGAGTTAGTTTGTATCGCATTGATTGTTAGGGTTAAAAGTGTGAGGAACAGAGTTATGGAACTCCGGCGGCGTGGTAGGAAACTCAGGCGGAATGGGTATTGGACGGTCGACAATCGGATGGTCGTCGTGAAAACTATGGTGAATAAGCACAAACGCCACAATGTCGGCAACCACAATCAAACCCAGAAATACCCACAGCATATCCACGGTGAGCAGATAGTCGTATTCGCCGTGAACAAGCACCGGCACAGCAAGCGCAAGAGCCATCCAAAGTATCATTTTTTGTGTATTGCCGTGGCTTGAATGGTATTTTGCCTTTGCCAAAAAGTATCCCATAAAAACGCCGAAGCAAGCGTGTCCGGGAACAGAGGTAACGGCACGCATAACTCCCACAGCCAGACCGTTTTGCGCCACATAGAGCAAGTTTTCCAAAGCCGCAAAACCGAGCGACGCCGTTACGCAATACACAATGGCATCGTACGAATCGTCGAAATCTTTGTGTTTCCAAATAAAGAGCATTACCACGCACCATTTGCAAACCTCCTCTATCAACGCCACGCCAGCAAACATACGCGCACGATTGTAAATAGGCGTATCCACTTCGAGCGTCGAAGCGTTAAGAGCATACTCGGCTCCAAGTTCGAGAAAAATGGCAGGAACACACGAAACCGCACCAAAAACAAACGTAAGGCTCACAGTTTGAAATGGTTCGGGGTCGCGGTCTTTTTTGTAAATGTAATAAAGAATCAAAAAAACCGGTAAAAACGAAATAAGAGCAATTAATTGCATTAAACGAAAATTTATATTTCTTTGGCGGCAAAATTAATAATATTTTGCGAAACAGTGTCGCTAATTCCGAGCGTTTCGGCAATAATGGCAAGCGTTTCGGGGTCGGTGCGGTGAGCCTTAAACAAGGCGTGGTAAATACGGTAAAATATTGTTTCGTTGCGAGTTAGGTCGGCAGGCGAAGTAATCGGACCAGCGTGAGCGTTTAGTTGGTCGTCGCGCAGACAGTCTTGTCCATATTGATAAAGTTCTGTTTGATAAACCTTTATAAAATTTTCCAACAGGCGCGAAATCTCCTTTGCAGTGTCCTTTATGCGGTGGCGGTATTGTCCACGGCGGTGTTCGAGCACCTCTTTTTCTTTGCCGTCGAATAGGAATGTGTCGTCAACCTCTTTTTCGGCAGATTTTAATTCTTCTTGCAACGATTTGATACCATTGATTTTAGCATCTATATCGTAATGTTTTACTTTAATAAGTTCCTCCTTTGAATTGTGCGAATAGATAATGTCGGGGGAAAAGCCGTTAAGTTTTTGATAGAAAGCAAAAACGCTATTGTAGATATTCTGATTGGTGGCGCACACGTGCTCGGCATCAAAAGCCAAGATATTCTTACGGCACTGGTCAAGCATAAGCGAAAACATAAACGGATCCCAAAGGTTGTCGATATTCACGTGCTGCAAAAACTGCAACAGACTCAACCTCTCGTGCTTGCGGCGAATTTCAGGGAACATACTGCGCATCACCTCATCATCGGGCAATTTTCGCTGCACCATATCCCAATCTATGGGCGAATCTATCATAGAGGCAATTTTGTGGCAACGTGTTTTGGCAATCTTGTTCCAAAGTCCGAGAAATCCCGCACGCAGCACACTCTCTCTGCCCGATGGCGACGATTCACCTTTGCGGGTTTTAACAGTTACGCTGCAAACTGATATTACCTGAACCTTGTCGCCAATCTCTTTGCGTATCTGGCTCTTAATCTGATTGATAACATCATCGTCCACAAGGTCTTTTTTGGTGAGAAGAATTATCACCGAGGCTTTTTCCATCAATTGCTTGATAAAATCCACCTCGAAACTCTCAATCCTCTTGCCCGATGCCGCAAAACAGTAATACACAGTGTGTATCCAATCAAAAATATTGGTCTTGCGGTCGCAATCATTTATACGCTTAATGATTTCGGCGCGACATTCGGAAGCCGTGTCGGGTTCGATGCCTTTGGTGTCAAAAAGATGGTAGGTTACACCGTTTTCTGATTGATACTCAACACATTCAAAATATTCTTGCGTAACGGGCGTGCCAATACCAGTTTTAAAAAAGTCCTTTCCCGACAGGTAGTTGAGAAAGGAACTTTTGCCAACACCAGATTTGCCTGCTATAATTATGTTTAACTGTTCGTTTTGCATTCCTTGTTTTTGGCGTTAAACTCGTCGATAAGTTTGTTGAGGTTTTCTTGGTTGAAGATAACGGGCAATCCCTCCATAAACTTGCCAGTAAGACGGCTCTCGATACACTGTTTGGTGAGGCGCGAAATGGCGTATCCCATTGAGAAAGTGATAGACGAAGCCACGCTGGCATTGATAACTGCGCCAACGGCTGTGCCTGCTCCGGGTATCAGTTTAATAAGGTTGCCGGCAAGAGTTTTGCCAAGGAGCGACACCACCTGGCTACTGATAACATTCTTGACAGTGCTGCTGATGTTGTTGTCTAAGCCGTAGATACCGAAAATGTCGGCACACATCTTCACCTGCAACGTGGTGAGCAAAATGGCGTCGCTCACAGGGATGGGCGTAGCGCCAATGGCAGCGGCGGTGGCAGCGTAGTACTTGATACGAGGTTCTGCACTTTGCTGCTTGATTTCGAGGTTCTTTTTCTGCGCCACGGCAAATCCGAGGCGGAGGTTTTCTTCGCTGAGGTTGTTGCGCGACCATTCTATAAGTTCGTCGATAGTGAGTTGCTTATTAATCTCTTCATCATTAGACACTTGAAAACATTTGATAGTACCACCGCAACTTTCGTTGATAACCTTTTGGAGCGATAGTGCGGAAGAGCCTTCGGGTGTGTCGTTGTCGCATTGGGTGAACACCACGCAGGTGGGTATGTTTTTATCTGCGAGAAATTTGATGTTTTCGATGTCGTATGGCAGCACCCTTGCCGACGAAATACTGATGCAGTACCACGCAAGGTGAATCTGCTTAGAAATGTCGTCGAAATTGACCGTGAGATACTGGTCGATCATCTGCTTAAAGTCGGCAGATTTTTCGAGTTCGTAACCCTCGCTGTCGATGATGTTTACTGGCACATCCTTGTCGGTGTACTTGTGAAACCCTTGTGTCTGTGCCTTGGTGTTGCTCACTGCGGCTATATTTTTGCCGAAGATAGTGTTGATGAGCGAACTTTTGCCCACGCCCGTCTGCCCGAGAATAAGGATGTTAGGGTTGATAATTTCGTTTTTGAGTTCGGTAAACTGCTGCTCAAATTTTTCAGCAAGTCCCTCTACAGGAATTACAAGACTGTCCATAATGCGGTGTTTTAAAAGTTTGATTTTTTCCCAAAGATAAGCTTTTTTTCTTGTACGATGAAAGGATACATTATAAAAATATTATTACTACGAAAAGCAGCCTAAACCATACTACATAACATATCCTTCTGACGGAATCAGAAAAAATAATAAAAGCCCTACTCTACGGCTTTCAGCAGTCCTTCCACGCCACGTCGTATAGTATCGTCTTCGCGGGCAAAGCATATACGGATAACGCTGCTCTTGCTCTTGTCGTGGTAAAACATCGACATCGGGAACACTGCCACGCCGTATTGGTTTACGAGCTTGAGTGCGAACTCCGAGTCGGGGTCGGGTGTAACGGCCGAGCAGTCAACAGTCTGAAACCACGATCCTTCTGTGGGCTTAACGTTATACTTAGAGCCTTTAAGAAGGTCGCACAATAGGTTACGCTTGTGCATATATAGGTTGCGTACCTGCGAGAGTTCACCGTTGAGCACGTCGGGCAGAAAGTCGGCGAATGCGTACTGAATGGCGGTGTTGGAGCCGTTGCAGATATAGTTGTGCATTTTTCGTATTTCGGCGGTGATGTCGGCTGGGGCGCAGCAAGTTCCGGTTTTCCAACCTGTGGCGTTAAACGATTTGCCGAGCGAACTAATTACGATGCTCTGCTTGGCGAGCACGGGATATTTGGCCACGCTTGAAATAGGCGTGTCGTAATGGAAACTGCCGTAAGTTTCGTCGCTGAGAATCACAATTTTGCTTCCTGCCACAATCTTTTGCAGCTTTTGCATATCATCCTCAGAGAGAACAGCGCCGGTGGGGATGTGTGGATTGCTGATTATGATCATCTTGGTGCGCTGGTTTACCCAGCGGATCACCTCGTTCCAGTCGATTCGGTAGTCGGGATATTTGAGGGTTATAAATATGGGTGTGCCACCGTTGAGACGGATTGCAGGCACATAGTTTTCGTATACAGGTTCAAACACTATCACCTCGTCGTCTTCGTGCACGATGGCAGAGATGGCTGTCCATACTGCTTCGGTAGAGCCAGCGGTAATTGTGATGTCGGTTTCGGGGTTGTATTGAGCGCCGAACTCTTGGTTGTACACCTCTGCCACGGTTTTACGCAATGGCATAATACCTTCAATAGGGCTGTATTGGTTCTTGCCGTTGCTTATGTGCTTTGCAATAGAATCAACAAGGCTTTGCGACATATTAAAGTCGGGAACGGAGCAGGCAAGGTCTACTGCGTTGTATTTTTCAGCGGCGTCGATAATGTCAATTGCCGTTTTTAACGTCGTTTCGGGTAGTTTTGATCTCAGCATACAACTCTGTTATTTATTTGTCAAAAGTACAAAATAATTTTTATTGGCAAGTTTTGTTTGTGTTTTTTTCTAAAATAAATTTTGTTGGCGTTGTTGGCGCTGAATATCAGGTAATTATTGAATAAAAAAAGGAGACTACTGTTTAGCCTCCTTTGTACAATGTGTGAAAAACGTGGTATTAGTATGCTATAGAATTATATATCTTTTGTTTAAGGTAGTCGAAACCTGTTCCAAGCACCACTCCTGCATTGTCGGCGGCTGCAATATAGTCGGCTCCGTTGTCAATGCAAGCGTGAGCGTAAAAGTAGAGACCAGTGTCTTCTTTTACAACGTTGCTTTCTACCGATTCTATTACGGCGTTGCTTACGTGTCCGTCAACTATGAGTTTGATAGATTCGCTTTCGCGGAGCGAGTTCATATATTTATAAGGTATCTCAATTTTGCAAAAACATTTCGAGTCGGAATGTTTTTCAACTGTTAATCCGCTTGTGATAATGTTTTCGGGCATATTGTTTTTTACACCGAAAACCAACATTGCTGTTACTACTGCCAATACTAACGCTATGCCTGCGTGCTTGATCATTTTGTTTGTTGTTTTCATGGTTCTGATGTTTATTATTTTATTTAACTATAAGTGGTGATTATTAGACGATGCAAAATTACAGGCAGATTTTCATCCTTGCAATGCGTATTATGCGTATATGAAACGGAAAAGGGTAGGGGTTTTACGTATTTTTATTTTTTCACAAAAAATGTTAAACCAGAAACATCCTCACGCATTGCTCCGTTTTATTATTGTTCCAAACTTAATATTTTTAACCTATGAAAAGATTTCTCACTCTTATTATGCTTATGTCGCTGATATCGCAGGCATTTGCAAGTTTCACAGTGTCAGGCACTGTCACCGACGAAGCCAACCAGCCATTGGCAGGAGCTACTGTAGTGGTGACGGGTACACAAAATGGCACTGTCACCGATATCGACGGCAAATACACTTTAACAATCAATAACGGCAGCCACACTCTAAAATTCGCCTATATCGGTTACGAGCCACAGTCGGTAAATGTGTCGGGTAAAGATGGCGACAACCTCACACGTGATGTTCAGATGGAACCTGATCCTAAAGCCCTCGAAGAAGTGGTGGTGATTGGCTACGGCGTAATGCGCAAAATGGATATCGGCGGAGCTGCGCCCGTGGTGAGGTCATCTCACAGGCGTAAGGCCGAACCTGCGCCCATTCAGCTCAACACCGAAAAATACGACTCCCGCGACGAAAACGAGTTTAAAAACACCTCGTCCGACCCAATCTCGGTATTCTCCGTTGACGTGGACAAGGCAGGATACAGCAATATCCGACGCTTTATTAATAATAGTCAAAAACCTCCCAAGGGAAGCGTGCGTGTGGAGGAGATCATCAACTATTTTGAATACGACTATCCGCAGCCCAAGGGCGCCGACCCTGTGAGCCTCAACGCCGAAATTTCAGATTGTCCGTGGAACAAAGATCATCAGTTGATAAAAATTGGTCTCAAAGCCAAGGAGATAGATACTCGCGAATTGCCCGCCTCGCATATTGTTTTCCTTATCGACGTTTCGGGCAGTATGTACGACGACAACAAACTTCCGCTCCTTATCCGCAGTTTCAAATTCATGACCAACAACCTCCGTCCGCAAGACAAGGTTTCTATCATCACCTACGCATCGGGAACCGACATAAAGCTCACCGCCGAACCCTGCAACGACAAGGGTAAGGAGAAGATAGTGGCAGAACTTGAAAAACTCCAGGCATCGGGCTACACAGCCGGCGGAGAGGCTATCCAAAAGGCATACCGCATTGCCAAAGAAAACTTTATCACTGGCGGCAACAACCGCATAATACTTGCCACCGACGGCGATTTCAACGTGGGTCAGAGCTCCGACGGCGAACTCAAAAAGATGGTGAAAGAGGGCGCAAAAGAGGGTGTGTTCCTCACCGTGCTCGGCTATGGTATGTACAACCTCAACGACCGCATGATGGAGACCATCGCCGACAATGGCAACGGCAACTACGCCTATATCGACAATATCTCCGAGGCGCAGAAGGCTCTCGGAACCGAACTTTGGGGAACGCTCTACACCGTGGCCAAGGACGTGAAGGTGCTTGTAGACTTCAATCCTGCCAAGGTAAAGGCCTACCGTCTTGTGGGATACGAAAACCGCCTGCTCAACAACGAGGATTTCAACAACGACAAGAAAGACGCCGGCGATATGGGTTCTGGACATTCTGTTACAGCACTTTACGAGATTGTTCCCGCCAAGAGCAAAGAGTCGACTCCCTCTACCGTTCAGAGCGAATATGTAACTCAGCAGACCACCGGCAGTGACAATTTCTGCACCATCAAGTTCCGCTACAAACATCCCGACAAAGATGAAAGTCTTTTGGTAGAGCGCCGCATCGGCAAAGACTCCTACACCAAAACACCCTCTACCGATTTTAAAATCGCCTGCTCAGGTGCAATGTTCGGTATGCTGCTCAACGACAGCAAGTTTATCAAAGGCACCAACTACAAGTCGCTCATGGAATATCTCAAAAACATTCCCTCCGACGACAAAGGTTATATCGATGAATTAAAGGTGTTGGTTCGCAAGGCATCGGAACTTTAGGGATGTTGCTCGTGAGCGTCTGCAACAAGATTACAAATCTACCACCAAATACACGTGTAGTCCTATAGTGGATAGGAGGTAAAGCGCGAAAATCAATTCGCCCCAAAATCCTTGTTTGAGGTTGTAGAATACCGTAACCAACATAAATGCTACAGGGAATAATGCAATTCGCAGAGTTTCGATGCTGAAAAACGGAGAAACGGCAGCCACCATTGTAATTAAACATATAAAGAACAAAAGACGGTATGCACGCGCCTCAAACACATTGAACCTACTGTAAAGCCCAATCATAACCACGCTGCCTATCAATAGCCATGCACCACCAGCACAAAGGAATATGAGGTCGTTGCCCTGTGGATTGAACACGTGCCTAATACTGAACTCTTCTGCTATGTTTTCCCACACGGGCATAATCTCGCCGTTAACAAGGAAGTAGATTGCAAAGTAGAACAGCACAGGAGTAATCTGTCCCAGAATCAGCATCAGAAGTTCGTTGGTGCGGTAAGGACGGAACACAGCAATAGCGACGATACCAAAAAGCAGCGTAATAACAGCGTTGAAACAGAACAGCGTGGCAATTCCAAAGAAAAGACCCGCGTTGAAAAGGTCGTACACAGCCACATCCTTGCCGTTGCTGTTTAGTATTGGAAACAATCCGAGCATCACAAACACAGCGGCAAACTGTTCGGGCAGAATCACGTTGTACGGAATGTAGCACATTCCCGCCGCCGCCGTTATCACCAAAAAGAATGCTCCTTTGGCGCGAGTAAGTTCAAAACGGGCGTTGAGCGAAGTCATCACCATCACTTCCACAATATTGAGCAGCACAAAGCATACGCCGAGAACTAATGGGGTGCCAAACGAGCCGAGGAAGTTTCTTATATCGTCGAATATAAGCGAACCAGACTGCGGCACAATCCACATCCACGCACCGTATGGCATCACAGCCGAGCATGCAAACCCGACAAACACCAAAACGGCGAGCGCTATTCCCATAAGGGTATTATCTTTTAGCGATTTTAGTATCACAGTAACGGTATTATTATCGTTGACAAAATTACAAAATTTTTTTGCATTGAGTTCTTTTGTATGTTTTTTTATTTGGTGTTTAGTTTTATTTGGCGATAAATGATGATAAAAACCAAAATAATTGTTACTTTTGCCACATTGAATAATACACAAAAAAACGAATCAATGAACGTACTTCTTATCGGCTCGGGCGGAAGGGAGAGCGCCCTCGCTTGGAAAATTGCTCAATCCTCTGCCAATCTTTTTGTAGCACCCGGCAACCCCGGCACTGCCAATATCGCTAAAAACGTTAATATAAAGGTGTCGGATTTCGACACTATCGAAAAATTTGTGATTGACAACAACATCAACCTCGTGGTGGTGGGTCCTGAGATTCCGCTTATCGACGGTCTCGCCGACCGCCTTCTTGCTATCCCCGGCGGCAAAGCTCCTTTGGTGGTTGGTCCAAAGAAAGATGGCGCGCAACTCGAAGGCAGCAAGGATTTTGCTAAGCAATTTATGATTCGTCACAATATACCCACTGCCAAATACAAGACCTTCAACGGCGATACTTACGCTCAGGCAGTTGATTTCCTCAAAACATTGCAGCCTCCATACGTGCTCAAAGCCGACGGTCCTGCTGCTGGCAAGGGCGTTATTATAGAAGAAAATTTCGACATTGCCTGCAACGAACTCAAAGAGATGTTCTCTGGTAAGTTTGGCAAATCGTCTGCCGAGGTGGTTATCGAGGAGTTTCTTTCGGGCATTGAGCTTTCGGTGTTTGTGTTAACCGACGGACACGGCGGATACACCATCCTGCCCGAAGCCAAAGACTACAAGCGCATTGGCGAAGGCGACAAGGGACTCAACACCGGCGGCATGGGCAGCATTTCGCCCGTTCCGTTTGCCGACAAGGTGTTTATGGATAAGATTGAAACCCGCATAATTAAGCCCACCATCAATGGACTTATCAAAGACGGTATCGACTACCGTGGATTTATCTTCTTTGGACTTATCAACGTTAACAACGACCCCTACGTAATTGAGTACAACGTGCGAATGGGCGACCCCGAAACCGAGTCGGTAATGCTTCGCGTAAAAGGCGATTTTGTAGACCTTCTTGTATCTGCCGCTCAGGGCAATCTCAATGGCAAAAAATGCGAAATCGACTCTCAAACCGCCGCCACCGTGGTGCTTGCATCGGGCGGATATCCTGAGGATTACAAAAAAGGTTTTGTTATCAACGGCTTAGACGTAGTAAAAGATTCTATCGTATTCCACGCTGGCACCAAAGAGAAAGACGGCGCAATAGTTACCGACGGCGGACGTGTGCTCACAGTATCGTCGCTTGGCAACGACATCCCCTCCGCCCTTCAAAAATCATTAGACGGCATTTCTAAGATATCTTTTGAAGGCGCATATCATAGAAGGGATATTGGCAAGGATCTTTTGAAATATGTGTAAGTAAAATATTTGCATATTACCGCGCCTTTAATTATATTTGCGATTAGAAACGAACCATATTAAAATACGTCAGCTATGGCTATCACAATCGACCTATCGCGCAAACTGCCAATCGGTGTGCAGAGTTTTACTAAACTGCGGGAGACAGACTGCCTCTATGTAGACAAAACAGATTATGTATATTTTATTACACATTCTGGCACTACTTCCTTTTTTCTTGCGCGTCCGCGTAGATTTGGCAAAAGCCTTTTTGCTAATACATTAAAGGCGTATTTTGAAGGTAGGAAAGAACTGTTTGAGGGTTTGAAAATCGCCGATTACGAAAAAGATTGGCTCCATTATCCCATAGCGTATTTTGATTTTGTGGACGGCGACTATTCCTCACCGAGCACGTTAATTGCTAAGATTAGGATTGTATTGATGTTTTTTGAAAGGGACAACGGAATCCAATTTGACGAAAGTTTTGTCAAAGAAGGTTTGGATAATGACGAGGACAAGTCGGAGGGCAAGTTACTTGCATATCGTTTTACATACGATATGCAGGCTGTTTATGAAAAGACCGGCTTGAATACCGTGGTCATCGTTGATGAATACGACAATCCATTGATTACAAGCGAGAACCTCCCTGAATCCAAAAAGATTTACCGTGGTTTTTTCTCTGTATTGAAGGCCGCCGACAAGTACATCCGTTTTGCTTTCATTACGGGCGTCACCAAGTTTGCCAAGACATCGATTTTCAGCGGAACCAATCAGCCCGAGGACATCACCGACAATGAAAAGTATTCTGCGATATGTGGCATCACGCACGAGGAACTTACAGGTAACTTTGTTCCCGAAATCGAAAAAATCGCCAAGAAGAAGCGACTGACATTCGACGGCTGTATCGCGGAATTGAAACGTTGGTACGATGGTTACCTTTTTCACGAGGACGGCGAAAAGGTTTTCAATATAGTAAGTTTGTTGAATTGTTTTTCCAACCTCGATTTCCAAAATTTTTGGTACGACACCGGCAACCCGACAATCCTGATGAAACGCATCCACAGCGGTTATTTCGATTTTCGTCGTTTTGTGAACGACGTGTCGTATCCCAAGGACGGATTAAAATCCTACAAGGACGACGATTTGAACACGGATTTGGTGCCGTTGTTGTATTACACAGGCTACCTGACAATCAAAAGTTATGACGATAGTATGCGCCTTTATACGCTTGGCTTCCCGAACAATGAAATTGAACTCAGTTTCTTGAACGGTCTTGCCAACGAATTTTACCGTGCGCCAAACGACGTTATGGGGTTCAACTATGCTTATTTCTTGCAGGATTTTAATTCAGGCGACATCGAGAGCCTCATTGGGCGTTTTCAGGCGTTGTACAGCACAATCCCGTATGCCAACGACGACAACGACAAGTGGGTGGAGCGCGATTTTCAGAATGTCATTTTCCTTGTTTTCACCATCTGCGGACAGTTTGTCGTGTCGGAATACCATTCGTCGAAAGGCAGGGCTGACACCATTGTCGTCAACGACGAGTATGTCTATCTCTTTGAGTTCAAGATGGATCAGGACGCTCAGACCGCCCTCGACCAAATCAACGAAAAGGACTACGCAGGGCGTTTCAAGATGGACGGACGGAAGTTGTTTAAGGTCGGCGTCAACTTTTCAAGCAAGGAGAAGAACATCACAGATTGGAAGGTGGCGGAGAAATAATTTGGTGAAAATTTAACACTTAAAATTTTGCCAATTCCCAAAAACACCCTAATTTTGCCCCTGCAATACTAATCAAATACTTTCAGTTATGCAGTATTACGACCCCAAGACCGACGTCGTGTTCAAGAAGGTGTTCGGCGAACATAAGAATTTGACAATCAGTCTGTTGAATGCCGTCCTGAAATTGGAGGGCAAGCAACGGATCAAGGATGTCGAGTACATGCCGTCAGAGATTATTCCGCTGAACGATGGACAAAGGCACAGCACCGTTGACGTCAGGTGCAAGGCGGGCGACGACGACTATTTCATCGTTGAGATGCAGATGTATTGGTCGTCCGACTTCATGAACCGTGTCCTTTAC
>JAEEGH010001078.1_pt1 | contig 81672 bp, 78 predicted proteins | sample 9134181 | NCBI WGS metagenome assembly JAEEGH01 (sample SAMN16246544, study PRJNA631951) | gut metagenome | biome: gut microbiome; feature: rumen; material: DP-attached | host: Bos | place: Iran: Karaj | collected 2018-10 | reverse complement strand
GAAACGAATATACGCTAATTACGTATAAACCCCCTGTCAACGCCCTGCCATCGCCCTACCAACTCCTACCACGGAGGGAGATGGCAGGGCTTTTATTGGGATGCGAAATGTTAAAAATACTGTTTTAACATTTTTCCACTTGACATGTTACCGTTTTGGGATTATATTATATGTGGTTTTTAAATTTTTCTGTTATGGCAAAGCAACGATTCGGGATCAACGACGCCTACCATGGGACGGTGGGGACGGTCATAGGGTATGAGTGGCGCGGCAAGTGGTGCCTGCGCTCGCGGCCGCTGCGGGTGCGCAACCCGCGGACGGCGAAACAGCAGAGCAACCGCATGCTGTTCAAGCAGGCGGTGGCCCTGGCGAGCCACGTGCGCATGGCGTTGAAGAAGGGGCTGCGCGGCGTGTCGCTGGGGATGCACATGACGGAGTGCAACCTCTTCGTCAAGAGGAACAAGGAATGCTTCTCGCTCGACAGCGAGGGAAGGCTGGCAGTGGACTGGGAGCGGCTGATTGTCAGCGAGGGGGAGGTGACGGCGCCGGTGTTCGTCGGTGTAGAGACGCGGCCTGCCGCGTCTCCGCGCGAAACGACAGCCACCGACGTCGACAGGGAGACGCGGCAGGCCGCGTCTCTACAGATGGGGTTTGAGTGGGACGGTGGCAGTGGGGACGACGAGGTGTATGTCTACGCCTACTGTCCCGAGCTGGAGGAGGGCGTCCTGTCGGCGCCGGCGTGGCGGCGGATGAAGAGCGTGCAGCTGGCGCTGCCCGAAAGGTGGCAGGGGAAGGAGGTGCATTTCTACGGCTTCGCCGTTGACAATGAGGGGAATGCGAGCGCAACGACATATATCGGGGCACTGCAGCCGGAAGAAGTTCTTTCCGGTTGGCACAATATTTGCAGGGATGATTACGTTATCAACGAAAAAAATACACAATCATGGCAAACCAGAAAGAACAACAAAACAATCTCAAGCTCAACATTCACCCCGACGTGGCCAAGGGAACCTATAGTAACCTTGTCGTGGTCAGCCACAACCCCACCGAGATAATTCTCGACTTCGCGCAGATGCTTCCCGGCCTCGAAGGCGCCACGGTGCGCGAGCGCGTCATCATGAATCCCATCCACGCCAAGCGTCTGTTGGCTGCGTTGAACGACAACTTGAAGAAGTATGAGCAGCAGTTCGGTAGCATTGTCGAGCCTTCGGCCGACGGCACCGTGCCTTACGACATTTTAGGAAAAGCCTGAGTGTGACCTACACCCGTTGGCAGATAGAGCCTTTGCCTGAAGGCGAAGGCAGTCAGCGCGAGCGCGAACGGGCGCTGGCGTATGATGTTCTGCGCCGTTTGCTCGACGGGGAGTCTCCCCGTTTGGAGCACGACGGCAAGGGAGCGCCGTACCTGCCCGACTATCCCGGGCTTTCGGTGAGCATCAGCCATTGCCGTACGGCGGTAGCTGTGGCGGTGAGTACTGAGGGCAGGGTGGGTGTCGACGTGGAGTGCCGCCGGAGAATCGGCGACGGACTGATGGAGCGTGTCTGCACCGGGGAGGAGTTGGAAGCGGTGCGTGCCGCTGAGGATCCGACGATGGCTTTCCTGCAGTTGTGGACACGCAAGGAGGCTGTTCTCAAGATGCGCGGCACTGGCATCCAGGGTTTCGGAAGCATGGTCGACGCCCTCGCGGCGAACGACTGCACAATCAAAGAATTGGATACGCACCTGCCCGATGTTGTAGCCTCGTTGGCTATGGGCGGATGACCGTCTGGGTACCGTCGGAGTGGATTTTGACAATGCGGCTGCCGCGGGTTTCTTCGGTGAGAAGCTCAGGGAGCGGAGGTACGCAGAAGTCGACTCGGAGGCGCAGTTTTTCTTCTATCTCTTTATAATTCTTTGGCGACGGCCGGCCCGAGAGGTTGGCCGAGGTGCTTACTATCGGGGCGCCGAGTAGGCGTATCACCTCTTGGCAGAAGGCATGCCGCGGGATGCGGATGCCCAGCGAGCCGTCGGCGGCGCAGAGGTTGTCGGCGATGGCATTGCCCAACAAGGGGCGCCACATCTCCTCCGGCAGGATGTAGGTTGTCGGCCGGTCGGGTGTGGACGCGGCGTTTGTAGGGACATGACGTGCCATGTCCGCCGTGCAGAGCACCAACATGCTCTTGCTGTGGTCGCGCTCTTTGAGGGTGTAGAGTCTCTCCACGGCGTCGCGGTTGCATGCATCGCATCCAACGCCCCAGATGGTGTCGGTGGGGTAGAGGATGGTCTTTCCTTGTTGCAGAGCCTCAACAGTTTGCCGAATGACTTCTTCCATGTTCATGTTGCAAAAGTACGAAAAAAATAGCATCCCTGCTTGCATGGATGAAAAATATTTTGTACTTTTGCATATTGTTATATTGTTAAAAAATGCAAATAATTCAATTCAATAAATTATAAACCAAAAACTTACAACTATGTTTAAAAGTCATCCCAAGGGACTTGTCGCAGCTGCACTGAGTAATATGGGTGAGCGTTTTGGCTACTATATTATGAATGCAGTGTTGACTTTGTTCATTTGCTCGAAGTTTGGATTGAGCGACAGCACAGCCACGATTATCTATTCGTGTTTCTATTTCGGCATTTACATCATGGCTTTGCCCGGTGGTATCATTGCCGACCGTTTGCAGAACTTCAAGGGCACGATTATCGCCGGCTTGCTCACGATGGTGTTGGGTTATATCATCCTCTCCATTCCTGCCGGTTACGGTGCCATGGATATTTCGATGACCACCGTGCTGGTGCTCACCTGTATTGCCCTGCTTATCATCGCCTTCGGTAACGGCTTGTTCAAGGGCAATCTGCAGGCCATCGTGGGTCAGATGTACGACAACTTCGAGGCTGAGGCTGCCAAAAAAGGCCCCGAGGCTCTTGAGAAAGCCAAGAGCAAACGCGATCCTGGATTCCAGATTTTCTACATGTTCATCAATGTGGGCGGTTTGATTGCCCCCTTCGTGGCCCCGTTGCTCCGCAGCTGGTGGCTTGGCATGAAGGGTATGGGCTATGAGTCAACCCTGCCGAAACTCTGCCATATGTATCTCAACACTCCCGCCGAAATGACGACCGACCAGATGAATAACCTCAACACCCTGATGAACCAGGTGAACCAGGGCGGTCTTGACCTCACCGACATGGGTGCTGCCTGCAGCAACTACCTCGAGGTGTTCAACACGGGTGTCCACTACAGTTTTATCGCCTCTATCGCTGCCATGCTTATCTCCCTCACCATCTTCCTTTGCACCAAGAAGGGCATGCCCAACCCCGTGAAGAAGGTTGTCGCTGCCGTCGAGGAGAAGAAAGAGGAACTCACTGCTGAGCAGAAGGCTGCTGCCATCAAGGATGTCAAACAGCGCATGGCCGGCCTCTATGCCGTGCTGGGTGTCTGCGTTTTCTTCTGGATGTCGTTCCATCAAAATGGTGTGTCGCTGTCGCTCTTCGCCCGCGACTTTGTCCATAACACCATCCCACCCGAGATTTTCCAGTGCATCAACCCCTTCTTCGTGGTTGTGCTGACCTTCCCCATCATGTGGATTTTTGGCACCAAGTGGGGACGCAAGTTCTCCACCCCCAGCAAGATTGCTATGGGTATGGGTATCACTGCCCTCGCCTATGTGTTCTTGATGGTGTTCTCGATTGTGATGGGTTATCCCGGATCGCAGGATTACCTTGCTCTGCCCATTGAACAGCAGGCTGAAATGAAGGCTGGCCCGATGGTGCTTGTGGTTACCTATTTCTGCCTCACAGTGGCCGAACTCTTCATCAGCCCGCTGGGTATTAGCTTTGTCTCTAAGATTGCTCCGAAACATATCCAGGGTATTTGCCAGGGTCTCTGGCTGGGTGCCACCGGTATCGGCAATGCACTGATTCTCCTTGGTGGTCAGCTGTATGAGAAGATGCCAAGCATTTGGATGTGCTGGGCTGTCTTCATGGTTATCTGCCTCATCGCCATGGGCATCATGCTTGGCATGCTGAAGTGGCTCGAACGCATTACCTCACAGCAGCAGTAAGGAAGATTTCTTGTTAGACCCTTTTCGGGGGCGACCTTTCTCGACGCCCCCGATTCTTTTTGGCCTGACAAACAAAGAAGGTCCCGAAGCATGTGCTTCGGGACCTTTCTTTTTTCCAATGCGCGTTGTCCAAACGCGAAGCGGAGTGAGGGCTCTTTATTTGTCGAGCTCCTGCTGGCGCAGGTGCTGGACGTAGATGGCCTTCAGGTGCTTCTCGCGGTTGATGACACTGGGCTTGGTGAACTGCTGACGACGGCGCATCTCTTTCACCACGCCGGTTTTCTCGAATTTGCGTTTCAGTTTCTTGAGGGCGCGTTCGAGGTTGTCACCTTCTTTAATAGGAACTACGATCATTGTTAATACCTCTTTCTTGTTAAGGGTTAATAATTAATTGTTATTTAAGACTCGTTGTCTTCTTAGAACATCAGATGACCCTGGGCGGCGGCATCGTTGAGAGCGGCGATGATGCCTTTCTTGTTGATGATGCGCATGCCTTTGGCGGAGACTTTCAAGGTAATCCACATGTCCTCCTCGGGAATGTAGAATTTCTTGGTCTGCAGGTTGGGGCTGAAGGTACGTTTGGTGTGGATGCGGGAGTGCGACACGTTGTTGCCCACAATCACTTTCTTTCCGGTAATTTCACAAATCTTTGACATTGTTGTATAATTTTTATTTTGTTTTTACGTTAATATTATCGCCTTTTCTGAGACGAAAACGGGTGCAAAAGTACCACCTTTTTCCGAACTGACAAAACCTTTCGGCTCTCAAAAACGGCATTTTAAATATTTTTAACATATTGATAATTATAAATAATTGGTAGATAGTATGTTGCTAAAATGCGTGAAATGAGTTTTAACATTATTTTTTCAGTCACTTAGCAACTTTTTTTGAACAAAAACGACCATCTGCAATGTCTCTTTCGCAGAAATTGGACACCTGGTATACCGACTATGGACGCACCCTTCCCTGGAGGGGTATCAGTGATCCGTATCGCATCTGGCTCTCGGAGATAATCCTTCAGCAGACACGCATCGAGCAGGGGCGCTATTACTACCATCGTTTCGTCGAGGCGTTTCCTACGGTGGCCGATTTGGCTGCCGCGTCTGAGGACCAGGTGTTGCGCCTATGGCAGGGTCTCGGCTACTACTCGCGCGCGCGCAATCTGCACGTGGCTGCGCAATATATAATGAATGAATGTGGTGGTGTGTTTCCTTCTGATTATCAAGGTGTCCTAAAGCTTAAAGGCGTGGGACGCTACACCGCTGCGGCCATTGTCTCGTTTGCTTTCCGCCTGCCGTATCCGGTCATCGATGGCAACGTCTACCGCTTCATCAGCCGCCTTTACGGCATCGTCACCCCTATCGCTACAGATGCCGCCTATAGCGAGTTTGAGTCTTTGTTGCTCAAGAAGATAGATCGTCTCCGGCCCGACCGTTTCAATGCTGCTCTGATGGACTTCGGCTCGCTGCAGTGCAAGCCGGTGCCCGACTGCTCGCAGTGTCCTTTCGCCGACGAGTGTACCGCACTCAAAACCGGGCGCATTGCTCTCCTTCCCGTCAAGGCCGCCAAGGCCAAGCCCAAGGAGCGCTGGTTCTACTATTTCCACCTCCGATGGATGGTCAACGGCGTTGAGCATACCCTTGTGGAACAGCGTCAGGGCAAGGACATTTGGCGCGGACTCTACCAATTCCCCCTTATGGAGACAGACAGGGAGTTGACAGACAAACAGCTGCCGGTGGAAGCGGCCCGTTTTGCCAAGGAAAAATTCCATCTGCCATCTTTCCGCTTCCTTCTTTCCCCGCCCTTCCGCCACCAACTCACTCATCGCACGATTCACGCCCTCTTTCTTGAGGCCGAACTTCCGTCGGGAACCGCTCCCGCGACGGAAAAATACCGTGCAATCCCCTCTTCAGAAATAAAAAATATCCCCGTATCGCGATTGATTGATAGATATTTGCAGGCTTTGTGAATATCTTTATTTCGCCGATTCGGAAAAAAATCGTAATTTCGCATCCGTATTTCGACTAACAAAAAACTAAAAAGTAAGCATGATTGGAGTTAATAAAGTAATCCTTGTAGGTAACGTTGGAAAAAATCCTGATGTAGTAACATTCCCTTCCGAGGGGTCCGCGCCCGTGAAGAAAGCATCCTTCCCCCTCGCCACCACCGAATATCGTCGCAACCGCGACAACGAGAGAGTAGAAATCACTGAATGGCACAATGTTGTGTGCTGGCGCGGCTTGGCCGACATCGCCGAGCGCATCCTCCACAAAGGTGCCCAGATCTATGTCGAAGGCCGTTTGCAGAGCCGCTCCTGGGAAGACAAGGAGGGCAACAAGCGCCATGTCACCGAAGTGGTGGCCGACAACCTGCTGCTGCTTTCCAACCGCCAGCGCAACGATGACCCTCAGCACGTCAATAATCCCTTGATGGACATCCTCAACGGCGATACCGAGCCTCTGGGCGATCTCCCGTTTTGACACACAGGCTGTTAAGTAGGCATCAAGCACTTGCCGATGCCTTATCAAGTCCCTATCAACTCCTACCACGGTAGGAGTTGATAGGGACTTCGTTGGTGTTTGGTAGGGGGTTGGGGCGAAGATGGAGGCTTCCGGTCGCCTTAAGGTTGGGAGAGATTGTAGCAGGGATTTTTTCCTATAAAAAACAGGGAGAATCTTTGTTGATTCTCCCTGTTTTTCGGACAGTTTTTTTCTCCGATATCAAAAGCCGGGTTTGCCTAAGAGGCGGAACATATTCTTCTTGTAGGCTTCGACGCCGGGCTGGTTGAAGGGGTTGACGCCCAGGGTGTAGCCGCTGACGCCGCAGGCAAACTCGAAGAAATAGATGAGTTGGCCGAGGGTGTATTCGTCGATACGCTCCACGCCGATTTCCATCACGGGCACACCGCCGGAGAGGTGGGCTTCGATGGTGCCCTCGGTGGCGCAGTTGTTGATTTCGGTAAGGCTCTTGTTGACAAGGTAGTTGATGCCGTCGAGATTCTGCTCGTCGGTGGGCACGGGAACATGGGTGGCGGGCTCTTTGACGCGCACCATGGTCTCCATCATCAGGCGTTCGCCGTCCTGGACATACTGGCCCATCGAGTGGAGGTCGGTGGTGATGCTCAGGCTGTGGGGCAGCAAGCCTTTGTGTTCCTTGCCCTCGCTTTCGCCGTAGAGCTGTTTCCACCACTCGGCCAGATAGCGCAGGTTGGGCAGGCTGCTCACCAGCATCTCGACCTTTATACCGCTGCGGTAGAGCACGTTGCGGATGGCGGCGTACATCATGGCGGGGTTCTCTTCAAGGGTGTCCTTCTCGATGCAGATGCGGCGCATGTCGCGTGCACCCTGCATCAGGCGGTCGGTGTCGTAGCCGGCCATGGCGATGGGGAGCAGTCCGACAGGTGTGAGCACCGAGAAGCGGCCGCCAACGTTGTCGGGGATGACATACATGGGATATCCTTCCTTGACGGCAATGTCGTGCAAGGCCCCTTTGCGGGCGTCGGTGATGGCCACGATGCGCTGCGAAGCCTCGGTCTTGCCGTATTTCTTTTCGAGGTGTGCCTTGACGATGCGGAAGGCCACTGCAGGCTCTGTCGTGGTGCCCGATTTGGAGATGACGGCCACGCTGTAATCCTCATGGTCCAAGAGTTTTAGCAGCTGACCGTAGTAGTCCTCACCAAGGGTGTGGCCGGCATAGACGACATAGGGTTTCTCTCCGCGGACCAGCGAGGCAAACTCCGATTGCAGGGCCTCAATGACCATGCGGGCGCCGAGGTACGACCCGCCGATGCCGATGACCACGAAGAGTTTGCTCTTTGCACCTAGGCGTGCCACATCGGATTTCATCCGGGCATATTCTTCTTTGTCATATTCTTCGGGAAGATTGACCCATCCGAGGAAATCGTTGCCGGCGGCATCGCCTTTCAAAAGGTGTTCGCGGGCAGCTTTGACCTCTGCAGCAATCTGATTAATAGATTGTTGGTGCTCTTTTCCTGTAGCTTCTGCCAATTTGATGCTCAAATTCTCCATTTTTTTTCGTTTATTTGAGGGTTAAAATACTATTTTTTAGACACTAAAATGCTTTCTGAAAAAAATTTTTTTGCTCGTAACTTCAATATTTTCTTCGAATTAACGCAAGAAAGAAAAAAATATTTTCCACGATTGAAAAAAAATATGTACTTTTGCAAAACTTTCAATAGGAAAAGTACGCTTATTAAAAAAGAATAATATAATAATTAAAAAAAACATTTGATATGCTGAAAAAATTAATCAAGGTTGGCGTTATCATGTCCCTGATGGTGACTGCTATGAACGCCTCTGCCCAGAACACTGGCAAGCCTGAGTATCCTCAGTATGGTTTCTGGAGCAATTGGTCGATTGGTTTCTCCTTCGACCTGAACAACCAAGCCGTTATGAATGGCGAGAGCTTTGATGCTGGTTGGCGTCGCGCCACCAACGCTGGTATGGACATTTTCGCCCAGCAGAAGCTCAACCACGCCTTCGACTGGCGTATCCGTTTTGGCTTCCCCAGCTTCTGGGAGCCCATGCAGGGTTGGAACGGCTACTACAATGACCGTCACATGACCCTCACTCTCGACATTCTGTGGTCCATCAACAACTCGCTTCTGGGCTACAACCCTGATCGTCGCTTCAGCATCTACCTCTATGCCGGTGGTGGTCTCGCCCTCAGCGGCAACAAGGAAGAAGAGACCTCTATCAACAAACAGGACTATGGTACCGTGGGTATCGTTCTTGACGGTGGTCTTGGCGCCAGCTATCGCTTCGGTGAGAGCCACAACATCTTCGCCGAGTATGGCTACGACATCAACGGTGATGCTCCCTCGCCCAGCACATTCTTCTCGAACGCCCTTCACCACACCAACCGTATCTTCCGTCTTGGTTACTACTACTGCTTCGGTGTCACCGCTACCGACAAGGCCGTTGCCGCTCAGAAAGCCATGCTGACTCAGGAGAACTTCGGCGCCCTCAACAGCCAGGTGAACAACCTCGAGCGTCAGGTTGCCAACTCCCGCAACAACGAGAAGAAACTTGAGAATCGTATCGCCGAGCTCGAGGATCAGCTTGCCCAGGCTCTCGCCCAGGGTGGCAAGGGTGGTGCTGGCAACAGCGCTGCTGCCGACAGCCTCCAGGCCGTTATCGATCAGATCAAGGCCGACCAGCTGAACTTCTACGCCATGCCCTTCTCCGTCCTGTACGGTGTTGATGAGTGGCAGGTTTCCGAGGATGAGGATGCCAAAGTCAAAGCCGTTGCCCGCGTCCTCAAAGACAACCCCGATGTTAAAGTGCTCGTCGTTGGTTTCGCCGACTACACTGGCAGCGACAGCTACAACATGAAGCTCTCCGAGAAACGCGCCAAAGAGGTCAAGCGTCTCCTTGTCAAGAAATATGGTATTGCCGAGGATCGCATCCAGACCGAGTACAAGGGTAAGAGTGTTGCCTTCGGTGACATCCAGTTCGCCCTCAACCGTCGCGTCAGCTTCTACCGTGTGATTGAATAGTTTTGAGAAATAAGTTGGTTTATTCAAAGCGGGACTTCCAATGGAGGTCCCGCTTTATTTTGTTTTCGCTCAAGAGGGAATGAGAGGTGGCGCTATTGTGCAAGAATGCGATATTCAACGCGGCGGTTCTTGTGGCGGCCTTCTGCCGTGTTGTTGTCGGATACGGGTTGGCTCTTGCCAAAGCCTATCCACGACAGGCGCCGACGGTCTATGCCTTTGCCGACGAGATAGTCGACCACGGCTTTGGCACGGGCTTCCGACAGTTTTTGGTTGTAGTCAATAGAGCCTTGGTTGTCGGTGTGTCCGCGTAGTTCAATCTTCATTTCGGGATTCTTCAGCAACAGATTCTTGAGTTTCACCAGCTCGTTGTAGGATTGTTGCAGCACTTCGCTTTCGCCCGTGGCGAAAAAGAGATTATGCAGCGTTACGATTTCTCCTTCCTTGGCAGCTTTCAGCGGCTCGACAACGGGCACTTCGACAGTGTCGAGACATACAACCGACACGTCGTCGATGTAGTAGTAGGCACCCGACAAGGGGGTGTTGGTGCCCATGGTGAGGATGATGTTCGATTTGTTGAAGGGTTGGAAATTGCCTATTGTCAGGAACCGTTCGCCTCCCTGTGCAGTAATTTCACCGCTCACTTCGACCCACTCCTTGGTGTTGTCGAGGATGTTTTCTGGCGAGTTAATTATTTGCGGTTCAATTGGTAGAAGGATTGATTGCGAGTTGTACCCGTCAATTTCCGATATTTCGCGTTGCATCAGAATGCCACGGGTGGTGTCTTCGAGACGTCGTGTTGTCAAGGCGGCACCTATTGTTGCTATGGCTTGAGGCGATTTGTCTGCCAGACTCACCCAGAAACTCACACGGTAGCGCTTGCCTTTGACCATGGGTGTAATGAGCTCGGTCTGAAGGTATTCGCGGTAGCGTTCCTGCGAACAATAGATTCCGCAGTAGGCCTCGCCGCTGTGGGCTTCCTGGAAGCCCATTTTGTTTCGAGGCACATTGCATTCGCGGCTGCCACAGGCGTTGAAGTAGTCGCTGCTGCCTTGTGTGGGTTGCCACCAGGCGTCGGCATCGCGCATCACTCCCAAGGCGTCGATCTTCATCGGGCAGCGTCGGTATTCCTCGAAAGAGGGATTATACACCATGTTACCAGCAGTTTGCGACCGCAGGGGGATGGCTGCCATGAGCGCCATGAAACAGGCAATGCTGATCCAGCGTTTCTTCATTTTTCTTCCAGTGTTTTCATCAGGCTGTCCCACAGCAAGCTCGCTGTGCGGTCCCAGCTGAAAAGGGTGCGCTGCCGACGGCCTTTTTCGATGAGCTCGTTGCGCAACTGTCTGTTCCCCAACTGTTGTATGGCTTGCGCAATGTCGTCGGGGTCGTTGGGGTCAATATAGAGTGCGGCATCGCCACCTACCTCAGGCATCGAGGTGGTTTTCGAAGCCACGACGGCTGTCTCGGCATACATGGCTTCCAGTATTGGTATTCCAAAGCCTTCAAAGTATGAGGGATAGACCAGCATCTCGGAGGCAGAGAGCAGTGCGGCGAGGTCTTCGGGGTCGACATGGCCTGGCATGATGACATCTTGCTGATGCTTCATATTGTCGTATGCTTCGGCCAGTTCGTCCTGCCACCACACACGGCTACCTACCACCACAAGTTTCAAATCACTGTTTCCTTGTTCTTTGACTTTGTCGAAGGCCTTCAACAGATTGGCCAGATTCTTCCTTTTTAATATTGTACTTATAAATATTATATAAGGACATCCGTTGGTGAATTGTTGCCGAACAGAAGCTTTCTCCTCTTCGGTATGCGGGCGGTAGTTGTTGTGGGCTCCATCGTATACCACGTCAATTTTCATGGAATCAACGTTGTAGGTGCGTGAGATATCCTCTTTCGAGTAGGTCGAGACGGTGGCCACACGGGTGGCGTTTCGGGCAAAAAGAGGGAAGTAGTGGCTCATGTAGCGCTGGTGGGAGGCGATGAGGTTGCCTGTGGCATGCTCGAAGTTCAGGTCGTGGATGACGGTGAGTGTCGGCACCTTGGGGTGCAACGGCATCATGCCATCGGGAGAGAGGTAGAGGTCTATCTTGTGTTTCTTCAGCGCCCATGGCGTGGCCCATTCAAAGTAGAGATACCACAGCACCGGATGTCTCGCCTGCGGGCAGAGTACCACGGGCGTCACATTGGGCCCATAGATAAACTCCGGGTCGGGTTTCCGGTCGAAGAGGAAGAAGAACTGGTGTTCGGGGTGTTGCGTCACCATGCGACGTGCCGTCTCGGCGGTGAACCATCCGATGCCGTCCATCCTTCCTTTCAGCAGCAGGCGTGTGTTGATAGCGATGCGCATCACTGGCGGGCCTTGATGGTTTCGTCGATTACGCGGGGGAAGTGCTCCTTCTCGAGCAGGTGGATTTTTGCTGCCAGGGTATCGGGGGTGTCCTCGGGTGTGACGGAGCAGCGTGCCTGAAAGAGGGTGGTGCCGCGGTCGTAGTGATTGTCCACAATGTGGATGGTGATGCCGCTTTCGTGCTCGTGGTTGGCCACGACGGCCTCGTGCACGTGGTGACCGTACATTCCTTTGCCGCCGTAGGCTGGCAGCAGGGCGGGGTGGATGTTGATGATGCGGTTGGGGTAGGCCGCCAGCATGTTCTCCGGTACCAACCAGAGGAAACCGGCAAGTATCACCCAGTCGGTCTGTTTCTCGCGCAGGTAGTCGAGCACGGCGGTGCTCTCGTAGAAGTCCTTGCGGCCAAAATAGCGGGCTTCGATGCCGAGGTTCTTTGCACGCTGGGCGATATAGGCGTCGCGGACGTTGTAGATGATGCATGCCACCTCGACGTCGGTGCGTCCGGCGAAATATTCCGTTATCTGTTGTGCATTGGTTCCGTTGCCGGAACCCAGTATGGCAAGTCGGGTCATATCTATATATATGTATTCAAAATAAAATGCAAAGATAAGAATAAAAGTTGAAACTATGAAAAAAAATTGCCTAAAATGATTGGAAATAGACATAAGATATTGGTTATCAATACTAATTGGTATATGTATATGCTTAACTGCCTGATAATTAGCACCAAGTTCGTGTCAAATACGGACGAAAACCCTACCAACCCCCTATCATCTCCTACTATGGTAGGACTTGGTAGGGCGATGGTAGGGGGTTGGCAGGGTGATGGAACGAGGTTGATGGCTATGGGGTGGCAGGTTGGATATAGGAGGATGAGAGTTGAATGGAAAGAGTGCAATTTTGCAAATTTTTATTAAAAAATGGTTGAATTGCGATGAAAAAAAAGGTGCTGAAAAGCGAAAAATGATGATTTTTTTGGGAGATTATATTTCTTGGAGTCAGATGATTAGTTGTTTTGAGGGCGGTTTGAAATGTTAAAAATTGTTTATATGTCAGAAAAATTTTGTTTCTTTGCATCCAGTTTTATCAATTAAAATCATAAGAAAATGTCAGAAATTGCAACTAGAGTAACAAGCATCATCACCGACAAACTTGGTGTTGAAGAAAGTCAGGTCACCCCCGAAGCCAGTTTCACCAACGACCTTGGTGCAGACTCTTTGGACACCGTCGAGCTGATTATGGAGCTCGAGAAAGAATTCGACCTTTCGATTCCCGATGAGGAAGCTGAGAAGATTGTCACCGTTGGTGACGCTATCGCTTTCATCGAAAACGCGAAGAAGTAACTTTAATTTTTAAGTCTACTCTTTCCGCTTTATGGAGTTGAAAAGAGTTGTTGTTACAGGTCTCGGCGCGCTCACCCCTATTGGCAATACCGTTCCCGAATTGTGGGATGGTTTGGTGAGAGGAGTGAGCGGAGCCGGACCAATAACACATTTCGATGCCTCGAAGTTCAAGTGCCGTATAGCATCTGAACTGAAAGGCTTTGACCCTTTCAACTTCTTTGAAAAAAAGGAGATGCGTCTCCTTGACGGCTATACGATGTATGGCATGATTACTGTCGACGAAGCCTTGCGCGATGCGGGACTCGACGACAGCAATGTCGACAAGGATCGCATGGGAGTGATATGGGGCTCCGGCATGGGCGGAGTGAAAAGCCTGCAGGACGAGCTGATGGAGTTCGCCAAGGGCGACGGCACGCCGCGTTTCAGCCCCTATTGGATTCCCAAGGTTATCACCGATATCTGCGCCGGCCAGTTGGCCATCCGCTACAATCTGCGCGGACCCAACTATAGCACTGTGGCAGCCTGCGCCACCTCGGCCATCGCAATCAGCGATGCGTTCAACCTTATCCGTTTGGGCAAGGTCGATGCCATGGTGGCGGGAGGCTCCGAGGCTGCTGTCACCGAAGCGGGCATCGGCGGTTTCGGTAATATGCGGGCTCTCTCCACCCGCAACGACGACCCGCAGACCGCCTCGCGGCCCTTCGACAAGGATCGCGACGGCTTTGTGCTTGGCGAAGGCTCGGGGACCCTCGTCCTCGAGGAATTGGAGCATGCCAAGGCGCGCGGTGCCAAGATTTATGCCGAAATCACCGGCACGGGCCTTTCGGCCGATGCCTACCATATCACCGCCTCGCACCCCGAGGGCCGTGGCATTATCAGTGTGATGAAGCAGGCCGTCGAGGAGTCGGGCATGAAGCTCACCGATGTCGACCACATCAACACCCATGGCACCTCCACGCCCATCGGCGACATCTCTGAACCCAAGGCCATCATTGGCCTCTTTGGCGACTATTCCTACAAGATTGCCATCAACTCTACCAAGTCGATGACGGGTCACCTGCTGGGTGCCGCCGGCGCCGTCGAGGCTATCGCCACCATCCTTACGATCAAAAACGGCATCGTCCCGCCGACAATCAACCATTTCACAGACGATCCGCAGATTCCGGCCCTCGATTTCACTTTCAACAAGGCGCAGAAACGCGAGGTGAACTTCGCCATCAGCAATGCTTTCGGCTTTGGCGGCCACAATGTCTGCCTTGCCTTCAGAAAGTATTGAGCCCATGTTGTTCCTCCGGAAGAATAACGAAAGTAAGGAATTCAACAGATTCTTTAAAAACATTCTTGGTTATGTTCCGCGTCACACGGGGCTATATCGTGTTGCGCTGACCCACCGCTCGCTTTCGTCGGTCCACAACGGCCACCGCATCAACAACGAGCGTCTGGAGTATCTTGGCGACGCTGTGCTTGGCGCTGTTGTGGCGGAATTCCTCTACAAGAAATATCCCTACCAGGGCGAGGGTTTCCTCACCGAGCTGCGCTCGAAGATTGTGAGTCGCGTCAGTCTCAATCAGCTGTCGAAGAGAATCGGCCTGTTCGACCTCATCGAGTATCAGCACGACTCGTCGGGCGGATTCAAGTCTATCGGCGGTGACGCCTTCGAGGCGCTGGTGGGAGCGATGTATATCGACAAGGGCTACATGTTTGTCCGTCGAGTGCTTATCGACCGTATCCTGCGTGTTCATCTCGATGTCGACTCGATGGCCTCCATGGATTGGAATTTCAAGAGCAAACTCATCGACTGGGGCCAGAAAAACCGAAAGAAAATCACTTTTGAAGTGGTGCGCACCATCGCACAGGGAAACTCCAGCCGTCGACAGTATGAAAGTCGCGTAAGCATCGACGGAGAGGCTCAGCAATCGGCCATCGACTTCTCCATCAAGGCTTCCGAACAACTCGCCGCCGAAAAAACCTACAAAGATCTCGTGGCCAAGGGAATCATCGCAAAATGATTCGCAGACTGATAATGTTGTTGCTGTTTGCCCTGCCTTTTTCGGCGGTGGCACAGATCGACGATGCTATCGAGCAGTGGGTCGAGGAGCATGGCTCCGATGCCAATGTTTCTGAGCTGACAGATGTCCTGCTACAGTTGAGTTACAATCCGGTAAACATCAACGACACAGTCGCTGTGGCCTCGTTGCCGTTCCTCTCGCCGTTTCAAATCAAGTCCTTGCGCAACTACATCATGCTTTACGGGCAATTGCTCAGTGTGGGTGAATTGCGCATGGTGCCAGGCTTTGACAGTGTCACTGTGTCGCTCATTGAGCCCCTGGTGAAAGCCGAACCCTACGAGAGACAGGAATTCCCCGGCATTGCCGAGATACTTCGGCGGGGACACCATACGTTGGTGACTGGGATTGGAGGCACCGTCGAGCAGGCCAAGGGCTACGAAAACGGCAAGTATGAAGGTGACAACCTGCGTGGGCTGTTCTGCTACCGTTTCGACTATGGCAATCAGGTGTCCTTGCAACTTGCAGGCGACAAAGACCCCACGGAAGCTTGGGGTAAAGGTAATCACTTGTCATATAGTTTGTTGATTAACGATTTGCATCTGGGGAGGGCTGTGCATATTGAGAGGCTCGTGGTGGGTCGTTTCAATGTTCAATTCGGGCAGGGAGTATCTTTGTGGACGGGCTTCGAGCCGTTTTCGCTGACAGGCAGTTCGCCGGTGCGTTACGCCGGTGGCATTAAGGCTGTCAGCCCATTCAATGAAGAAGGGTGGCAGGAGGGTGTCGCCACCACTGTCGACCTTGGCCGCAATGTCAGTGTGTCGGCCTTCGGGTCGAGGGTTGGCGACGAATGGATGGGTGGCGGGCATATGGAGCTCCGCCATGGCAACCTCGTGCTGGGTCTCACGGCGTCGGCCTCGATGCTCGATGACAGCGTGCGGCTGAGAGACTATGTCTACAACCAGGACTATTTCCGTGGCGACCGTGCCGGGACCGTAGGTGTCGACGTGTTGTGGCAGGCGGGACGTCTGTTGCTTTTCGGCGAAGCGGCCACCGACGCCGAAGGCCATCCGGCGGCCATTGGCGGTGTGAGGCTATCGCTGCGCGGTGACAACAGTATCGGCCTTTCGGCGCGCCATTACGACTCTCGCTATCACAACCTCCATACTGCGGCCTACAGCATCGGCAGCCGCACGGCCAACGAGCAGGGCGTGAGCCTCGACGGCCGCTTCCATCTGCCCTTAAGGATCACCGCGTTGTTCAGCGCTGATGTCCACCGTTTCCCCAAGTTGAAGTATGGCTGCTATGCTCCGTCTACGGGCTCAAAATGGCAGTTGCAGCTGGGTCGCGCTGTTGGCCATCGGGGTGAGGCCATGGTGCGCTATAGCCTGCGCCATCAGCAACGCAACGTCCCCGGCACCAGCGGCAAGGTCATCGAGAACACCTTTCGGCAGCAACTGCAGGGACAGTATCGCTTTACCAATGGGCCGTGGCGTTTCACTACGAGGGTCATCCTCTCGTGGTTCAATACCGAGGAGTCGGGCAATCAACGGGGATGGGCGGCCTCGCAAGAGGTGCGCTACAGCCGTGGCCGCTGGCAAACGGCCGTACAAGCCGCATGGCACGATATCGACGGCTATTACGCCCGCATTTATCTCAGCGAAAGCTATATCCAGTATGCCTATAGTCTGCCCACCTTGCAAGGACGTGGTTTGCGCACATCGGCAGTGCTGCGCTGCGACCTCACCCGCTGGCTCAATCTCGGCTTCAAGTATGCTCTCATCTTCCGTCCCGGCGAAGACCACATAGGCTCCGACAATGCTGCCACTCCAGGCCCTATCCGCCAAACTTGGCATTTCCAACTCCGCTGCAAATTTTGATGATGTCCGGCTAAGGGCTGGTAAGATATAACGCCTGGTGTGATGGCGGTAGGGTGAAGGGTTCTTTTTTCGTTTTAAGGATACAATAAAATAAGGCTTGTGGCGTTATTAAGGGTATGAAAGTATTGCTGCTTGGAGCGACAGGGCTGCTTGGGCACAATGTGCTGCTGCGGCTTATGGCCGAGGGCCATCGGGTGGTGGCCGTGGTGCGTCGTGCCGACGGCATAAAACTGCCGCAAGGCGGATGGGAGACGGCGGCGGGGTTGCCACTTGACTATGAGCTGCTCGTGAAAGCCTCAGAAGGGTGTGACGCCATCGTCAACTGCGCCGGGTGCACCGACATGTCGCTGCGGCGATACGAGGATTTCCTGCCGGCGAATCGCGAATTGTGCCGACAAATTGTGCATTTGATGGATGAGCGGGGAATTAAGACGTTGGTGCACACTTCAACAGTGAATACCATTGGTTTTGGCGATGAAGATGCTGAGATGCAACCGCCGTTCAAAGGCAGCTTCTATGCCGACAGCAAGCAAGAAGGAGAACAGACGATTCTTGCTGCCGCATGCGAAGGTCGCCATGTGGTGGTGGTCAATCCGGGATTCATGCTGGGACCGTGGGACGTGAAACCATCGTCGGGACGCATGCTGCTTGCAGCCTATAGGAAACCGTTGATGTTCGCCCCGCGGGGCGGCAAGGCGTTTGTGTATGTGGGCGACGTGGCACAAGTAATCGTCAACGCCCTGACACATGGCGCGAACGGCAACCGCTATATCGCTGTCAATACTCGTGCCTGCCTGAGCTTCAGGGAACTGTATGAGATGCAGGCCAAGGTGTGCGGCTACCGACAAAAAGTGTTTCTGGCGCCCAACGGCTTGCTTTTGGCGGCCGGAAGGGTGGGAGATGTGCTACGGTGGATTGGAGTGAAGACCCAAGTGTCGACAAACAATATCCGTCAGTTGCTGGTGAGTGAATCTTACGACAGCCGCCGTGCGACCGAAGAATTGGGAATGCCACAAACCCCTATAGAAGTGGCAATCAAGGAGTTTTATGAATGGAGAAAAAACAATCAATGATATGAAAAAGATGATTCTATTGCTGTCGGCAGTGGTGCTGCTGGCAGCCTGCCACAGCCGTCAAAACGAGGCTATTATGCAAAAAAGTTCCTCAGGCAAGACCCTCGAAGTGCTGGTTGCAGCCGACAAGGGTAAGATGATGAAGATGACGCGCGAGTTGATTGACTCGGTATTCCTGCAGCCGCAGGGATGCCTGCCACAGCCCGAGCCTCGGTTCGATGTGGTGAATGTGCCGGTGTCGTCGTTGCGCAACACCCATATGTTCCAGATGCATCGCAATATTATTATTCTGGAAGTCAAGAACGGCAATCCTGATAAAGTGTATATCGACCGCGACAAATGGGCTGCGCCGCAGGTTGTGGTCGACATTGCCGCCTCGAGCGAGGCCTCGCTGCGCGACTTGCTACGCAAATATGAGCCTAACATCGTCAAGGCTATCTATGAAGCTGAGCACAAACGTATGATCAAGGCTTTCTACAACAATCGCAATGTGGAGTTGATGAATCGCGTGAAGGATACCTTCGGCTTTGAACTCACCTTCAGTGAGGACTTTATGTGGGCCGAGGACGATGGCGGCTTTGCCTGGATTCGCAAAGAGACAAAGGATATCAGCCTTGGTGTGCTTATCAATGTGACGCCCTATAATAGTCAAGAAATGCTCATGCCGGAGAAGATTTACAATCGCCTCGACACCATCATGCGGCGCCATATTCCCTCTCCCTCGATGGACGGATACATGGGCACCGAACGCCGTGTGGACTTTGATACCCGCAAGGTGGACTATGAAGGCACCGACTATTGCATCGAGACCCACGGCCTGTGGCGTCTGGTAGAGACCACTGACCGCATGGGCGGCCCCTTTGTGAGCTATTCCATGCTTTCGCCCGACGGGAAAGATGTCGTCGACCTCATCGGCTTTGTCTACGCCCCACGTTTCGGCAAGCGCGACTACCTGATGCAGGTGGAGGGTATCTGCAATTCTCTTAAGTGGATAAAATAAAGGAAAGATGAAGGTGGAAGGCGGGAAGATAATGCGGATGATTGTGCTGGCATGTGTCAGCATGGTTTTCCTTTTTCCTCTTTCCGGTTCCCACACACTTCATGCCCAGCGGGAAGACTTCCTTAGCCGCAGCGAGTTGTTGCTGATGGGAGGCGGAATGAACTATATCGGCGACCTGAACAACCAGAGCGCCCTCACCCTGCCGCGGCCTGCTTTTGGCGGAGGTATACGCTATCGCCTCGACAACCGCTGGGCCCTCAGAGGTGAGTTGAGCTACGGCTCGGTGGCTTGCGAGGAGGACTACAACAAACTCCGTAATCTTAGTTTCAAGTCGGATATTTTTGAGCTTGCGGCCTTGGCAGAATTCAATTTCGCCCCCTTTGGCCCCGGTGCCACCGAACGGTTGTGGACCCCCTATATCTTTGGTGGCTTGGCGGTGTTCCACTTCAATCCCATGGCACGCTATACTGCGGGTTTGAATGAGGAACATTGGGCCGAGTTGCAACCGCTATGCACCGAAGGTCAGGGCACCGGTGAGTATCCGGACCGGCAAGTATATCCTTTGACGCAGATTAGTCTTCCTTTTGGCGTGGGCATCAAGGTACGGATGGGGAAAGTATTCTCGTTGGCAGCAGAATATGGGTTCCGTTTGACGTGGACCGACTATCTTGACGATGTCAGCAAAACTTACGTTGGGCGAGACTTCCTCCTTGCCAATTCTGTCGACGGCGCCTTGGCGGCACAGTTGGCCGACCGTAGCGGAGAGGTGGAACCCGGGTATGTCAACGCTGTGGGCATCAAGCGAGGCGACGACTCACTCAACGACTGGTATGCATACCTTCATGTTTCGCTGGGCGTTAGTTTCGACGTGCTTCTGGGGTGGATGCGTTCCAAACGTTGTAGAAAATAAAACACAGAGCAATGATGACGATAGACCAGATTGACAAAACAAGGGTGCCACAGCATGTGGCCATCATTATGGACGGTAACGGCCGTTGGGCGATGAAACAGAAGCACGAGCGCCTTTTTGGCCATCAAAATGCCTTCACTGCAGTGCGTCAGACTGTAGAAGGTGGCGTGAAGCTGGGTGTCAAATATATGACCCTCTACACATTCAGCACCGAGAATTGGAATCGGCCCCAGGCCGAAGTCGACGGGCTGATGGAATTGCTCATCAAGGCTGTCCGGGAAGAGACGGAAACCCTGATGAAGAACAATGTCCGGCTGGCCATGATTGGCGATCTGCAGCGTCTGCCCGAGCGCTCGCGCACCATGCTGGAACAATGCATTGAGGAGACGTCGGGCAATACCGCCATGACCCTCATCCTGGCTTTGAGTTACAGTTCGCGCTGGGAGATAGCACGGGCCTTGAAAGCACTGTGCACCGAACATCGCGACCCCGCCACCATCGACGAGGACACGCTCCGTGACTATCTGACCACCAAGGACTATCCGGACCCCGACTTGTTGATCCGTACCGGAGGAGAACTTCGCGTGAGCAACTTCCTGCTCTGGCAGATGGCTTATACCGAATTCTATTTCACCGAGTTGCTATGGCCCGATTTCCGCGAGGAAAACCTCTATGAGGCTGTGGCGGAATACCAAAGTCGTCAACGCCGATTTGGCAAAACCGGTGCTCAGGTGGAGTCTTCGAAATGAAAAAATGCAATTTTTTACACTTTTTTTATACTAATATATAATAATTCATGCGGAAGTGAGTTATTATATAGATTAAGTGTAAATATTGATGAAACAGAAAACGAAAACGCTACTGCTTGTCCTCCTGTTGGCCATGCTGCCCATAATGGCTCATTCACAGGTGGTTGTAGGTGGTAGTGAAGAATATGATTTTGACTATCTGACTCCCAAGACCTACGAAATCGGAGGCATCTCGTTCGTAGGTGCCGAGAATTTCGATACCCGTGTTGTTCAACTTGTGGCCGGCCTGCAGGTGGGCGACAAGGTGAAAATCCCCGGCGACAAAATTTCTGGTGCCATCGAGAACCTTTGGAAACAGGGTATGTTCGACGACGTCCAGATTCGCGTTTCCCGCATCCAGGGTAACATTGCTTTCCTTACCATCGTGCTGCACGAGCGCCCCCGCATGCTCAAGTTTGCTTTCAAGGGAGTGAAGAAGGGCGAAGACAAGAAACTGCGCGAAGAGATACAAATCAAATCTGGCGATGTAGTGACGGAGAACATGCTCCGCACTTCGTCTAACAAAATCAAGAGTTATTTCATCGGCAAAGGTTTCACTCGTGTCGAGGTGACACCCACCACCGAATCCGACACCTCGGGCCGCCTTATCGTTACCTTCAACGTCAACCGTGGCAAAAAGGTGAAAATCGATTCCCTCATTTTTGTCGGAAACCAGGAAATCTCCACTTCCACACTGAAAGGCAAGATGCAGAAGACCCGCGATGTCCATTTCCGCAAGAGTCTGCGTTTCTGGAAAAAAGTGTTTTGGAAGAAGTCGATCTACATGGAAAATGACTTTCGCGAGGACCTCGACAACATCATTGCCTACTACAATGAGCAAGGCTATCGCGATGCACGCATCGTGATGGACACCGTATGGGAGACCCCGCAGTCGGAGTTGAAGAACAAGGACCAGGACCGCTTGAAGATAAAGGTTGTCCTCCACGAAGGCAAAAAGTTCTATTTCCGCAACATCACTTTCTCGGGCAACACCGTCTATAGCGACGATGTGCTGCGTCGCTCGCTGCGCATCTCCAAGGGCGATCCGTACAACAAGAAAGTCCTCGAGGAAAACCTCAGCTACAATCCTTCGGGCACCGACCTCACTTCGCTCTACATGGACAACGGCTACCTCTTTTTCCGTGCCACTCCCGTCGAGGTGGCTGTGGAAAACGACAGTATCGATATTGAGGTTCGTATCGTCGAGGACAAGCAGGCCCGCATCCGCAATGTCTCTATCGAAGGCAACACCATCACCAACGACAAGGTCATCATGCGCGAGTTGCACACCCGTCCGGGCGACCTTTTCAGCCGTGAGGCCATGATGCGCAGCTATCGTGAACTGTTGACCCTCAAGTTCTTCGAGGAACAGTCGGTGAGGCCGGAACCGCGTCCCGACCCCAAGAATGGCACCGTGGACATCGTCTATCATGTCAAGGAAGGTTCCACCAGCCAGCTCAATCTTCAGGGTGGCTACGGCTCGGGCATGTTCATCTTCCAAGTGGGTATCCAGCTCAACAACTTCAGTCTCCGTAATGTATTCAACAAGGATGCCTGGGTGCCGCTGCCTGCCGGCGATGGCCAGAAACTTGCCTTCAACGCCACCTCCAACGGTAGTTCCTACTATTCCTTCAGCGCTTCGTTCACAGAACCTTGGCTCGGTGGCCACCGGGCCCAGTCGCTCTCTGGACAGGTTTACCACAACTACTTGAGCAACGGACTCTGGGTGCGCAAAAACGACGAGAATTTCTACAGCCTGCAGATTACCGGTGCCGGCGTGAGCTTCTCCAAGCGCCTCAAATGGCCCGACGACTACTTCATCATCTCTCACGGCCTCACCTATAAACACTACATCCTCAACAACTACAGCAGCCTTGCCGCAGGCCTCTTCACCGACGGCAGCGCCAATGATATCTCCTATGCTTTCACCATCGCACGCAACTCTTTCGACTCGCCTTTCTACACCCGCAGCGGTTCCGAAATATCGCTCAGCGCCTACTTCACGCCCCCCCTCTCCCTCTTCTCCAGCAAGGACTATGCTACAGCCTCTCCCGAAGAAAAATTCAAATGGGTGGAATACTATAAGGTCAACCTCCGTGGCGCATGGTTCCTCAACCTCGTTGGCGACGTGGTGCTCAGCACCCGCTTCCGCTTCGGATGGATGAGCTATTACAACAAAGACATCGGTCTGGCCCCCTTCGGACGCTATTTCCTTGGTGGCGACGGTCTCTCGTCGTGGGTGCTCGACGGTCGCGAGGTCATCCCCCTGCGTGGCTATGAAAACAACTCGCTGACCCCCGACAACGGCGGTTCGGTCTTCGACCGCTTTACCATCGAACTTCGCCAACCCATCGTGGAAAGCGGCAGCGCCACCATCTGGGTCCTTGGATTCCTCGAAGGTGGCAACTGCTGGAGCGACCTCTCGCAGTTCCAGCCTTTCAAGATGTATAACTCTGCCGGTCTTGGTGTCCGACTCTATCTCCCCATGCTGGGACTTATCGGTGTCGACTGGGGCTACGGATTCGATGGCAACACCGGCGGCAGCCAGTTCCACTTCTCTATTGGTCAAAGCCTCGATTAAACAATGAAAACCAGGATATTGATAATGCTCTCGCTGCTTCTGGTCTCAGCCTTTCCCGCTGCGGCCCAGCAGAAGTTTGCATGCGTCAACACCGACTATGTGCTTCGCAATGTCCCCGACTATGCCAACGCACAGAAACGTCTCGACAAATATGTCGAGGATTGGACTAAGGAACTGTCCGAAAAGCAATCGGAGATAGAGACCCTCCGTGCCGAATACGAGCAAGAGAGCTATCTTCTCCCCGACAACCTGAAGAAGCGCCGTCAGGATGAAATCAAGTCCAAGGAGCAGGAGCTGCGCGATCTGCAGCAGCAGCGCTTTGGTCCGGGAGGCGACCTCGACAAGAAGAGGGCCGAGTTGCTCAAACCCGTCCAGGACCGTGTCTATGCAGCGATTGAGCGCATCGCCCAGGAGAAGAACTATGGCTTTGTTTTCGACAAGGCCGGCAGCCCCGCCGTACTTTTCGCCAACAAGAAATTCGACATCAGCGACGATGTCCTCGAGTCGCTTGGCTATAAGCCCGGTGCCCAGAACGCACCACCCGAAGCCGACGAGCAGAAAAAGAAACCCTCCAATCCCGAAATGCGTTCGCGCGACGCCGACGGACGCAGCCGTCCGGTGCGCGAGCCTGCCAATCTGAAACCGAAAAGAAACTAAAAAAATTAATACGACAAATGAAAAAGACCTTAATTGCAATTGTTGCCTGCCTTTTCCTTTGCGGTGGCAACGCCATGGCCCAGAAGAACGTCAAACTTGGCCACATCAATTCCAACGATCTGATGCAGATTATGCCCGGCCGTGACTCGGCCCAGACTATCCTCCAGCAGGAAGTGGCCGGCCTCGAGGAACAGCTCAAGTCGATGCAGTCCGAGATGGAGAAACGCTACAACGAGTACATGGAGAAACAGTCGGGTTGGACCGAACTTATCCGCAACACCAAGCAGCGCGAACTGCAGGATATGGGCACCCGCATCCAGGAGTTTCAGGAGAACGCCCAGAAGCAGCTACAGCAGCGTGAGCAGGATCTTCTCAAACCCATCATCGACCGGGCCAAGAAGGCCATCTCGGATGTGGCTGCCGAAGGTGGCTACACCTACATCCTCGATTCGGGTTCCGCCGGGGTCCTCTATTCGCAGGACAGCGACGACATCATGCCTCTCGTCAAAAAGAAACTCGGCCTCAAATAAGGCTTGTTAAATTAACTGAAAAAAGAGCCACGGAATGGTAAAAAACCGTTCCGTGGCTCTTTTTTTTATGCTTAATACCAAGTGGCTGATAACTACCTATTAACGCCCTATCAACACCCTACCAACTCCTACCACGGTAGGAGTTGGTAGGGTGTTGACAGGGTCTTGGCAGGGTAGTGGGGCGAGGTTTGTGGTAAGGGAAGGGGAACAAAAAAAGGCCGGAATTCCTTGGATGGAATTCCGGCCTTTAAAGTGGGATGTGAAGGTGTTGCTATTTCTTCTTCAGCCGTTCACGACTCAGGCGCTCCCAGCGTTCGACAATCTCCTCGGTGACGGGGGTGCGCTGGATGACCATGGCCATACGGTTGTTTTCCTGCGGGTCGTAGACGTTGATACCGCCGGCGAAGACCTTGATGAACTGGTTGCCGCTCATGCCATAGTTGTCGACAAGCATGTTGTAGGCTGCGTCGGCACGGCGTTCGGAGAGCCATTGGTTGTGACGGATGGAGCCGGTGAGCGAGTCGGCGGCACCGATGATATAGTACTCGATGGTGTCGTCGAGATGGCGTGCCTCGCGTGAAAACTCTTCAAGGCGTTTGCAAGCGTTGTAGTCGAGGTCGTATTTGTCGAGCTGGTAGTAGACGATGGCGGCGGGCAGGTTGAGAATCTCGTTGGCGGCGAGCAACTCGTCGAAGATGTTTTTCGGACCGTTGCCCCAGCGAGTATTATCGTTGCCGAGTTTATCGAGTTCGTTCTGTAGGCTGTCAAGCTGGTGGTCGATGTCGGCTATGCGGGCGGCATCGTCGTTGGCACGTATGCCGGCGAGATCCTGTATGGAGTCGCGCTCGTGGTAGAGGCGCTCGATTTTTCCGTTGAGGTTCTCGATGGTGTATCGGGTGCCGTAGGAGAGGAATTCGTGGTTGACTTTCGATTTGGAGCGCTGGTAGGTGTAGGGGTCACGTTTGGTGATGGTTTTCAGGAGGTTGAATTTGGCACCGAGGTAGAGGGCCGGAACCAGGTCGGTGCGGCGGATGTCGGCATCGAGGTTGTAGTTGTAGTCGTCGAGACTGCCTCGGGCCCACATAAGTTCGAGGGTGGCGTTGAGGGCGAGATGCTCTGTGGCATAGTATTCGGCCGTTACACCTCCGGTGAATGCCAGCTCGAAGTTGCGGCTCAAGTCGCCAATCTCAGCATCCACATCGGGTTTGTTGACGTAGTTTTGGTTGATGACTTTGCCTACCATTGCGGTAAGTCCCAGACCGACGGGAGTATGGAAGTGGAAGCGTTGGCGCTTGCCGGCTTCATATCCGAGGAAGAAATTGGTCCAGTCGATAGTTACGATGCCCATCAACGAGAATAGGTAAGCGCTGATGGGGTAGTATGGACCATATTCCGCACCGTCGTAGTTGATGGGGTTGTTGATGTCGGTGAGGGGGTTGTTGCCTCCGTGGCGCGACTGGCTGTGCGCTGTGGAGAAACCGAGACGCAGTGAGACGGCAATGTCGGGGATAACCCATTTGCCTAATTCGGCGCGAAAGCCGAAGTCGAGTTTGTTCCACGCGGCTTTGCTGTCGGGGGCATTGCCTATGAAAGTTTGGATACCGGCAGAGGCATTGATGTACCAGTTGTCGAATGGCGAGGCAATGATATACATCAATGTGTCGCGGTCCGCTCCGAGCGAGAATCCTCTCCAACCTTGAGCGATGGAGTAACCTGAGCTTGCGATAAGCAGTGTTAGGACAAGTAAAGTTTTTCTCATTTTCCCTTTTCCTCTTTATTATTATGATTCTTATTATTTTCTTTTTCTTCGATTTCGGCATCTTCCTTGCGTTCGGCTTCGCCGTAGCCATAGCCGTAGCCATAGCCATAACCGTATCCGTAGCCGTAACCATAGCCATACCCGTAACCATAGCCGTAGCCATATTTCTTCTCGTAGGGCATCAACTTCTTGTAGTGGACGTCGTTGAGCACGAGGGAGAGGTTGGGGTAGGATTGGCCTTTGTACATCTCGTCGAGGGTGTTGAGGAGACGCTTGTCGAATTTGTTGTATCGGATGACAAACAGGGTGTTGTCGGCCAGATTCTTGATGATGTCGGTGTCGACCACCAAGCCCGTGGGAGCAGTGTCGAGAATGATGTAGTCATAGTTTTCGCGCAGTTGGGCGATGAGTTTCTCGAAGCGGCCGTTGCTGAGCAACTCGGTGGGGTTGGGCGGGATGGGGCCGGTGAAGATGCTGTCGATTCCCGTGTTGATGAGGTCGGATTTGATAATCGAGTGCCAATCGTCGACCTTGCCTGCCAGCAGGTTGGAGAGGCCGGCGTGTTTGCGCGAATAGAATCTGCGAGTCAGCGAGCCTTTGCGCAGGTCGAGGTCGAGGATGATGGTTTTCTTGCCTGCGATGCCGAGGCTCGATGCAATGTTGGTGGATATGAAGGTCTTACCCATGCCGGGGAGCAGGGAGGTGACCATGAGCACCTTGCAGCTGCTGTTTTCGTTGCGAGTGCCGAGGAAGTCAATCTTGGTGCGCAGCAGTCGGAAGGATTCCGACATGGCATCGTGGTCGTGGTTGGTGACCACCACCTCGCGGTCGTCGTTCTTCTCGCGGGCGGGGATTTCGCAGAGGAATGGCACGTTGGTGACGCCCATGATGTCGCTGTGGTACTTCACCTTGGTGTCGAGCAGACGGCGCAGGAAGAAGATGCCTACGGGGATGGCCAAACCTATTAAGAGACCCATCAGGGTGGTTTTGGTCTCGTTGGGTGCTACCGGGGTGCGGTTGATGCGAGCCGGGTCGAGGACTTTGCCGTTGGGTTCGATGGAAGGACGGCTGATCATCAGCTCTTCGCGTCGGCTCAGCAGGTGGAGATAGAGCTCCTCTTTGATTTTCTGCAGGCGCTCAAGGTTTTCGAGATAGAGCTGCTGCTGGGGAACCTGGCTCATCTTTGACGAGGCGTTGGAGGCTTCGATCTGAGTCTCGGCGATGCGCTCCTGTATCATTCCGATGTAGCCGTCGAGGAGACGGTTCATGTTGTGGCGCAGGGTGCGGAGTTCCTCCATCTTGGCTTTCACCACAGGGGCGTTGGGACTTTGGTATTTTTCCAGTTCGAGCACCAGGGCGTTGTGGCGTTCGATGAGGTTCATGATGTTGGCATCGTCAAGGCCGATGGTGGGAGGGATGATGTGGACGGCGTCGGCCGACTGGTTGATTTGCGTCAGATAGCGTGCCTGTGAGAGCTGTTTTTTCAAACGTTCAATCTCTTCCGACGACTGGATGCTCGATTGGAGATAGCTCTGTCCGTAGGAGGAGATGTCAAGTAGTTGGTTTTCGCGTTTGAAGTTGGCGAGGGCGTTTTCCTGTGTGCCGAGGTCAGAGTGGAGCATTGCCAGACGGGTATTGATGTAGTCGTAGGTCTCGGCAATGATGCGCTGCTTGTCTTTGACGGCGTCGTTGTTGTAAACGTTGATGACTTCGTTGATGACTTCCTGGGCACGAATGGGCGAGGCATCGCGGAGGGCGATGTTGATGATGGTGTTCATGTCGTCGTTGCGTGCCACTTGCAGGGCTGCACGGTAGCGCTCGGCAGCGGCGTTCAGGCTGTAGTGGACGACATTGATGGGGGTTTCGCGGAAGCTTGTGTTGAAGAACCACGTTTTGTGGGCCACGATGCGGCCGAAGGGAGTGGCCACGGTGTCATCGAAGGTAACCTTCAGCGGCTCATAGTCGGGCATAGTGAGGGTGAAGGAATTCTCATCGGCAACGGTGGCGGTGAAGGAGACATAGTCTTCTTCGTCATTGTCAATGAAGTCTATGGTGAAGGGCGATTCGCCGTAGAGGTCTTTGGTGCGGTTGACCAGGCGGGTCTTGGCGGTATAGACAATGTTGAGTTTCAGGTTGCGAGCCACCTCGGTCAAGGCCGACTTGGAGGTGAGCATCATCATCTCGTTGTTGATGGAGCTGTTGTAGAGCGACTTGGTGGAGAACATGTTCTTGATGGAGGCCTCGCGGAGGGAGTTCTCGTTGTTGCCGGTGGAGGACCCTTTGATCAGTATGCGGGCGTTGCTCTCATAGACTCTGTTCTGGTGGCGGACATAATATCCGGCGATGACGGCACCCAGCAGACCGCACAGGGCCAGCCAATGGATATTCCTCAGCAAGGTGAAGAGGATGTCCTTGATGTGGATTTTCTGGGTTTTCTTTTCCTCAAGGAACGAGGTCTCGGTGTTCTTCTTTTCGTCTGCCATGGGGATTAGCTTTTCTTAAGTACGGCGATAGACAGTAGCACTGAGGCTGCCGACATTAAAAGTGATGCGAGCCCCACCCAGTAGTTGAGCTCACTTCTTATGACGCCGTTGTTGTAGGTGTCGGTGATGATGAAATCGTTTTGTTGGAGCATGAAAAAAGGGTCGTTGAAGACGTCGGAGGAGCGGGGGTCGAGGTAGCGCATCACCATGCGGCCGTTGATTTCACGCATGACGGCGATATGGTCGCGGCGGGTGTGGAGGTCGAAATCGCTTCCAAGCATGGCCAGGGCTTCAAGGAAGGTGCAGCGCTCGTTGGCGATGTTCAGCACTTTGCCTTTGCCGCCGCCGAGGAAGAAAACTTTGAAGTTGTTGAAACGTACCATGACGAAAGGTTCGTCGATGTATCCGCCGTTTTTGAGCATGGCGGCCAGGGTGTCCTGAAGCCTCAGGCGGGTCAGGCCGGCCACATGAAGGTTGCCGATGATGGGCATCTGGATGTCGCCATTGACATCCACCAGATATCTCGAGTTGTTGGATGAAGTGTTGGTGGAGTTGCCGAGGTTGAAAGGTGTGGCGAGTTCTTTTTTGCTGCTGGAGGTGGAAACAATAATGCTCAGTTCGTCATAAGGTGCAATTGCGGCCTCGAATCTGTTCTCAATCTGGATCTGGCTGCCCTGTGTCATGTCTTGCAGATAGTTTACTCGGCGAGGAGTGACGCAAGATACCGAAAAAAGGGCTATCATGAGGCTCACAAATGCTATTAAATTATATTTTTTTATCATATAAAGATACTTTGTCTCTGTGTACTATACTATAAACTAATACGTTGCAGGGTTTTGCAACTATCGGTTTAAGCAGCAAAGATACACTTTTTTCGTTAATTGGCAAAATATATTATATAATTTGGCTTATTATCTTATCTGATGCGTCGCCGTTGCCAAAGTGATTTGTGTGTGGAGGGATGTGATTGATAAGTTTTTCTGCGGCGGATACGATGCGCTTTTTGTCGGCATCGGCAAGAATGGCGGCGCCGTCCTCTACAAGTTCCACCCATTCGGTTTCAGGCCGCATCACCACGCAACATTTTCCACTGAAATTGGCCTCTTTCTGTAATCCCCCGCTGTCGGTCAGCACAAGGCACGATTTTTGCAACGCAGCCAAAGTCTCGAGATAGGAGAGGGGTTCGGTAAGGCAAATATGGTCTGAGAATACTATAATGTCCTTGGAATCAATGATTTTTCTTGTTCTGGGGTGTAGTGGAAACAGGATTGTTGTGTTGAGTGTGTCGGCAATGGTGTTCAACGCTGATAGTATGCTTTTTAGCCTCTCTGGATTGTCGGTATTGAAGTCTCGATGAAGGGTTGCGAGGATGAATGGTGAGCTGGGGATTCTTTCTGTCGCTTTTTGTAGTGCGATGGGAGTATAGTGGAGCACATTGTCGTACATCACGTCTCCGCAGAAAACTATTTCCTCATCCCTAAACCCTTCGTTTTTCAGGTTTTTAACGGCTGTCAGTGTGGGTGCGAAGAGGAGTTTGGAGACATGGTCGGTCAGTATGCGGTTAATCTCTTCCGGCATGTCGCGGTTGAACGAACGGAGACCAGCTTCCACATGGTAGACCGGGATGTGAAGCTTCGATGCCGCCAAGGCTCCTGCCAGGGTTGAATTGGTGTCTCCGTATACCAAAACGCCATCGTAATGGTTTGATAACAAGATTTCTTCGATACCTTTGAGCATGGCTGCGGTTTGGCTGCCATGGCTGCCGGAACCGACGTTCAGGTTGTATTTGGGCAGGGGTATGCCCAACTCGGTGAAGAACCGACCCGACATGGCATCGTCGTAGTGCTGTCCGGTGTGGAGGATATCTTCGCTGATGACTTTGGAATATTTCTCGCTGATAGTGTGAGAGATGGCGGCGGCCTTGATGAATTGGGGCCGTGCCCCGACGATGGTGAGGATTTGTTTCATCTATTTGGTTGATACTATGATTCTTTTGACAATGTTCTTGGCGTTCTGCAGGAGCATTTCCTTCATCCAACCAGCTCCGAATGGCATCCAACGTTGAGGATGGGTGTTGATGAGCAGGCTATAGTGATGTATCGGGTGGTTTATATCATTGATAGCATGTATTATATCGTCGGTTTTGTGAAAGACAAGACCTTCTTTCTCCCAGCGCTCTTGCTGACCGGGCACCTTGTCGCGCACACTCATCTTGTAGCCATCCCAGCGGCGACCGGTGTCGGTCAGGTAAAGCGTGGTGCTGAAATCGGTGTCCAACATTGGTTCGTAATCAATACCTGTGGTGTGTATATCATATTGATTCCAAATGTCTTGGCTGTTCCATTTTGATTTCGGGCTGCCGTGTGCGCAAGCGGTGGAGATGGGCGCTATGCCACGAAGTTTCTCGAGATTGCGGCAGAAATCCTCATAGGCCGCCTCGATATTGCCATCGCAAGTGGTCATGCATTCGTAGTGGTAGCCGGCCGTATGTCCCAAGGAAACAATTTGTTGGATGATAGCTTCGTCGTAGCTTTCGGGAACGGTCCGGAAATAATAGGTTCCATGCAGGCCCAACTCTGCTTCCACTTGTGCAATCCGTAGCGAGAATGCTGGCTTGAGGTCTACATCATGCCTGATTCTAAAGTTGTTGTGGCTCTTCAATGCCACCAGCAACTCGCGATATTTTTCAATTGTGAAGTCCATTATTTCAATTTTTCAATGAATTGGGAGAAGAATGTGGCAACGTCGATTTTGTCCTCCAGCATTCTCTGTCTACGAGTCTGATATATTTCCCGAAGGTTGTCTGTAGATACCAAATTCTTAATTGTTTGGTACATTCTTTCAGGATCGCTTGAGGGTATCCCGATGGTTAGCTGGTATTTTTTCTCCAATTCCTCAAGCACGCCAATTTTCCCTGCAAAATCGTTGAAACGGATGGAGGGAGTCCCAAGCATGGCTGCTTCGACCGCCATACTCTGGCTGTCGCCTATATAGAGCGTTGCAAAGGCCATAATATGGTGGATGTCAAGGGGATTGATTTTGAGTTTGTGCTTCTCCAATTCAGGAATCAGCTCTCGTTCAGAAGTGATGTAAATCTTTCCGTGAGGCGACAGGATATGGATGAGTTCAAGTGCTATGTTGTTGTTGATTCCGTGTGCTTTGGCGCTTACGTCGTGATATGCGTTCAGCTGTGCGAAACGTAACAGGAAAAAGGTCTCGTTGTGTGGAAAATATTTGTCTACCACGTCAGGGTCGGGGGTGAAGCGGTTGGGATGGAGGTAGGCAAGTTTGTGGAAGCCTTCGTAGTGGGTGGTGGCGGGCTCCAATTCTCCATTGTTGCAGGAAACAGGAGACAAGTAGTTGTCTACAAATGGTTTGACCGCTTTGATGAACTGCGGTACTATTGTGGCATCGTCTTCTGCCATGACCACCGAGCGTCGTCGGAGCAGCCATGCCACCTGTGCCACCTCGGGTGTGGAGCCCACGAGCACGTCGACCCGATGGCAGAGAGCGAATTTAAAAACGCGCCAAAGTCTGAGCATCAGCGTGAATGACGTTTTTTTGCCACTGGGTAGAATGTTGACATAAGGCAATCCCGATTGCTTGAGCAAATCTTCGAGAATGTCTTTTTTGCGGATAAGGATAAAGATTTGGTGTCCGTCACGCTGCAAGTCGGCGATGGTGTTGCGGAACAGATGGAAGTGGGCGGGGTGGCCCAGTTGGAAAAGTACTTTCATGGTATGAACTACCTATTATCGCCCTACCAACGCCCTACCAACTCCTACCACGGTAGGAGTTGGTAGGGCGTTGGTAGGTAGTTGGTAAGTGTATCTATGCTACTGATTATTATCAAGATGCTTGATGATTTTGGCCGGAATTCCACCCACCAGGGTGTGGGGAGGTACGTCGCGTGTCACAACAGCCCCGGTGGCTACCACGGCCTCGTCCCCTATGGTGACGCCGTAGATGATTGTCACATTGGGCATTATCCACACTCGACTGCCAATGTTGACGGGTTTGACGGTGAGAGGGTAGATTTCCTTCAGCGGAGTCTGTGTCGGGATACAACCGTGGGCGGTGATGGTGCAGCGGTCGCCAATGGCGGTATCGTCGCCTATGGTGATTTGTTCCGGGAAGGCCCGGTCGAAAATCATGTCATGGCCAATGTAGACACGCTTGCCGATGTTGATGCCGCTCCAGCGGTACATTTTGGCTCGCCACCCTTTGAAAGGGACAAAGAAAGCAAGGCGGGAGAGGCTGAAGCGCCAAAGTTGGATAAAGGTATATTTTATCTTTCCCAATGGATTGTTTAGTCCGTGGTATTCAAGTATTTCTTTGCTTGGCATAGTTATTCTTCTACAATGGTGAGACGTTTGTTGTTTTTCATCAAGGGTATTTCATCGACTATGGACACCTGGATGGGTACACCGAGTTTTTCTTGCCAGAAATCAATGATATAATGTTCTATGTTAGCGTTGTACTGTTCATTGACTACCAGCCGGAAGGTGATGCTGCCGTCTTTGTGTTTGACCACTTGATAGGCGACGACAGACTGACGAGTTGGGCGGTCGTCTTCTTGAAAAAAACCGACGAAATTGTGAACGGTATAGCGTTGGCCGTTGGAGATCACCAGGCTTTCGCATTCGCGTCCCATGATGCGTGTTATCTTACCACTATTCACTTCTACAAGGTCTTGGGTGTCATAGCGGATAAAAGGATGGGCGAGGTTCCAGAGGTCGGTGCTGACGACGCGGCCGATGCCGTCGGTGATGGGTTGGTTGTTGTCGTTGAGAACCTCGATGATGCCATAGTAAGGGGTTTGGTGGTATCCATCGTGGGCAAGGGTCTCGTAGGTGTTAGGGGTGCCCTCGCAACTATAGGAGTCGATGACATCGCAGCCGAAAGCTTTTTCTATTTCCATACGATAGGCTTTCGGAAGGGTGGACCCGGTGGTCATGATATGACGTGGGGAAAAAGAATATCCAGTATGACTGTTTCTGTATTGAGCCAATAGGTAGAGAGGGATGGGATAGGAGCGGATGATGGTGGGGCGCGAACGTTCTATCTTGTCGAGGATGGCTTTAAGAGTATCGTCACCCATGGAGTAGAACGGCACATAGAGGCAGTTGTTTATCTTGTCCTGCAACTTTTTGAGTTTTCCGTGTCGGGCACCATTGGCAATCTTCATGTAGCGGTCGCCGAGCCGGTAGCCTGCCAGATACCAGGTGTGGAGTTTGGCGGCTGTGTTGAGGGAATAGGCCTCTTTGGAGACGTAAAAGGAAAAAGGCTCGCCAGTGGAACCGCTGGAGCGCGAAGGGATGCGTTTGTCGGTAGGGAAGTTCTTGGCAGTGAAGCGCTCGGTACCTTCTTGTCGCATAATGCTTTTCGAGACGATGGGCAGTTGGTCAAGCGTGGCGGTTTGCGGGTCGAGGTTATGGTCGTGGAACCAGTCGTGATAGAACGGGACTTCGGTGGCGGCATGGATGATGAGTTTACGCAGACGCTCTTTTTGGAAAGCCACCATCTCTTCCGGCGCCCATTCCTCGGCATTTTTCATTAACTTCAGGTATTTGTGAACCTGCTCGCCGCGAAGCAAGTCGCTCAGCGGAAGTATGATTTGTTCATGAAGGTATCCCATAGGTCTGGTATATTTTGGTTTTGACATTCTCCCAACGGTAGTCGGCGACGGTGCGATGTGCCTGTTGGATAATGGCTTTGGCAACAGTTTGATTTGTGATGGCCCAAACCATCTTCTGCGCCAACTCATCGTGCTTGTCGCTATCGAAGAGTATTCCTGTTGCCCCGTTTTTTATCATATAAGGTACCCCGCCGACACGGCTTGAAATGACCAGCAGGCCGGCATTCATGGCCTCGAGAATGGATACCGGCATATTGTCGATGGTTGGTGCGGAAAGGAAAATATCCGACTGGTCCAAATAATGGTAGATTGCATGATTGTCCACTTTCCCGGTGAAAGTGACATTTTTCAGTCCCATTTCCTTGACCATCTGTATCAATGTTGTATGCTGGGATCCATCCCCGACCAGCGTCAACGTTGCTTCCGGTAATTCAGTTAGTGTTTTTTGGAAGGCTCTCAATATGCAAGGGATATTATATAGTTCTTCGTGTGCACGTGTGCATATGAAATTTGGCTTGAGCGTCTCGCGAAGGCGATATTGTTTATCGTCAAGTTCAATGATATTGGGGATGATGGTATGGGGTAAATGGTGCTTGTCGAAGACCTTGGCGAGGAAACCGGAGAGGACGATGTTGACATCGGTGCGCATCAGATAGTGTTTCACCAGACACGTATTCTTATCGAAGAAACGTTCACCACCGCCACCGTGGTAGGTTAGCACCACGCGTTTCTTCAGACGCCGCCCCACAGAAACACCAACTGCTGCAGGTAGGAAACCCCACCCCGAGCAGCAGTGGATATGCAGCACGTCATACCCACGAGCCACACGAAGAAGCTTCAAAGGTAGTAGTAAGCGCCGCAACAGTGAAGTCTTTGTGGAAAAGATGTCTGCGGCATGGCCTTCAGAACGCAGGTATTTCTGCAGGAGCTCCACTTGTCCCGAGATACCCCCGACCCCGGGCTTATAATTGCATATCAGTAGAATTTTCATGGTTAAAATAGGCCGCGGGAGCCGAGTTTGAAGAATGCCCAACCAAAGATTAAGATGGGCACAACCCAGTACCACACCTTGATGAACTTATAGTTTTTGACATCAAGCAGCGTCACACCGTAGGCCGCCATGATGAGCAGTACAGGCAGACCTGGCAACAGGAAGCGTTCCGAGTTGGCGAATCCGCTAATGGAGACAATACCGAGGTAGGCAATGACGAAGGAGCCAATGAGTGACAGATTGCGCCAGTTCTTGGTGATAAACAATGCACTGAAGAGTGCGATGAGCACGAACCCACCGAGGAAGTTTCTTACATAGTTACCACCGCTGAGCATTTGCTGGGTATACTGCTGGTCGACATCCACCATCGTGGGGAACGGCAGCACAAACATCACGGGAGCCATCACGGATCCTGTGGCATATTTTGCCCACAGGTTACCTTTGGTTGTCTGCATCAATCGTTTGTTGGACTGGTTGACATCTCGATTCTCTATCAGGCCGTCAATTTCGTTCAATATGGTGCCTCCCGTCAAGGTGAGTGCTGCCAAAAGACCCCAGCCGATAAGCATGTAGCGTTTTCCTCTTCCAATGACGGAGGTGTTGGTGAACACCAAGGCCGTGACGAGAGCGAATACTGCGACACCTCCCAAAGCAGTACGGAAGGTGAAGAGAATCAATGCCAAGAGAACGGGTAGGGCAATGGTGAGAATATTGTATTTTTTGCTACGTAGTAGATAGTCGGAACGTTCGAGATAGGCTACCATCAGAAAAATCATTATGGTCTCTTTCATATGCAGACCGCAGTAGAAGATGAGGTTTGGCATAAAGCATGCAAAGATGGCCGCCAACCGTCCGCCTTCTTCGCCAATGTTGCGTTTGGCAAGGAAATAGATTAGCAGTACGGTTACTGCGCTGAAACAGGAGTTGACAAGTCGGGGGAAGAGGACATTCTCGCCGAAGATTTTTGCCAAGAATGTCAGATAGAACACATATCCGGAGTCGGACACGGTGGCCGTGTCGACAAACAGGTAGTTCCAAATTTCTTTCCAGGAAGTGTTGATATTTCCGACAGATTCTTCGTAATACCACAGTGCGTCGCCTGCCGCAAATTCGAAGGGGATGCCTGTCTTGATGGTGTAATAGATGTATGAGAAAAAGACCCAGAAGACACGCAATCCCAATGCTACGAGCAAAAGATTGGACAGCAGTTTCTTTTGTGGGAGGTCTTTCCATTTCTCGCTGCAATAGTTGCTCAGCAGGAAAAACCCCGATACCCAAGCGATGCCCATGATGATGTAGCCAATGGACATGGCATGACTGAAAAAGAAGAGGGAAACGGCCGCCAAGGCTCCGAGATAGATGTAGATGGCTTTGGTGGATATCTGATGTGGAAAGAATGGTATCATTTTCTGAATAAAAGTTTAATCTGCAGAGTGATATACTGCCTCAGGTTGGGTATTGTAAAGACGGGCCCGTATTGCTCTATTTTTTCGGGCTTGAAGTCGGGCCGTTGTATCGATTGTAACGCTTCGTGCATCATGCCGGTGCTGCTGTCGAGAGCACGGTTGCGAAGGGTCGATACGCAGTCTCCTTTCTTGATGGGGATGGTTATTTCTACTATCGGGACTCCCTTGTCAATGCCTGCGGACAATCGTTGCAGGGTGACGCCCATCTCTTTTTCATTGTGGTAGAGCTCCCAAAAACCGACAGGCTGACCACGGTATTTTCTCATGTCGCCGTGGTGGTAGGACAGGATGCCGTTGGGGGCAAGCGATAGAAGCGGCTCTTTTACAATGCCGAATCCGCCAAGCATCACCATTGCCTCTGGCTGCAGGGCATGTAGCGTTTGGGCGGTCTCTTCTGTATAAGGATGTTGGGTTTCAGTGTAATCGATGCCATGGGAGGAAAAGAATTCTCTGGAGGAAACCGAAGGCTGTTTCTTTGCGAAGTGGCTCTTGAACAGCATGACAATCATGTAGCCGCCACGGCCGCGCTTGAGATTTTTCAGGAAACGTTTTTTTAGCGAAGGTCGTGGGCGACAGTCCACCAAAGCACCGACAATATCTATCGTCGGGTCGTCCATGATGGGTTGCAACACCTTCTGTTGGAAGGAGTCAAGACTGATGCCGCAAAGTATCGCTATTTTCATTCGTGGGAGGCTTTGAATCCGTAGGATGGTTTGTGTAACCAGTGTTTCAGCAAGGCATAGCATCCGCTGGCCTTAACCATCAGTTCTGTCGTGCTTTTGGCGTCGTTCACCGAGAACCGCTTTAGTCTGAAGAGGTTGCTCTTCAGGTTGTTGTAGCCAGAGTCTACGGTGATGCCGCATTCATATCCTGCCGCTTGTGTCAGGCTGATGTCGCGTGTGGAATAGTCTCCGTTGGGGTAGGAGAGGGCGTTGACAGTCAATCCGAAGACCTCTTCCAGTTGCCGCCTCGACCCTATTATCTCGTTCTCAGCTGCAGTGTCGTTGCACTGTGGCAGTATTGGGTGGAAGCAGGTATGCGACTGGAAGTTCACCCATGGTATCATCTCTTCAATCTGCTTTTTGCTCAACGCCTGAGTGTCGCCGTATTCCTGCTCCTGTGAGAAACCGTATTGTCTTAGCGTTTCAAGTCGTCGTCCGTTGGGAATCTTTTTCAAGGCCTCTATCTGTGGCTTTATTTCCGTGTTGTGGCGGAACCAAAAATGGCGATGTGTCCCCACTATGGAGGAACAGAGGAAGATAGTGACTGGGATTTGCATCCGCTTGATTACTGGCAACAAAGTGTAGTTGCTGGCGTGCCCGTCGTCGAAGGTGATGACGACGGCCTTGTTCGGCAAGCGTTTCCCGTTATTCACGGCGTCGAGATAATCGTTGAGCCCTATGATGTTGTAGTGTCGCTTCAGGTAGCCGAAGTTACGTTTGGCATCGGCGGCATCCATGTCGTGGAAGAGCAAAAATGTCACCTTCCTGCGTTGTACTGCTTCGCGCCACATCCATGCCACACCGCTCCATCTCAAAGCCTTGTATGCAATGTTGCTCATCCCAACAGTTTCCTCTTCAGTTTAATTAGTCGAGTCATGTTCTGCTGGCCGATAATCTTCGCCAGCCGGCCAATATGCGCTTTTTTGTCCGACCACGAGCCCATGAAATGATGGTCGCAATAGGTGTTCTCGGTCAGCAGGAACTCCCCTGTGCTCTGCCTGGGGCAGAAGTAGTCGACAGGGTATATGGTCAGGTCCTTATAGGTCTGCAGTTTTCCTCCGTTGGGGATGAATCCGTTGTCGAGCATCAGCCTGTAGATACGTTGGCAGTTCGTTGTCGTGTCGAGGCTGCCGTCGGACTTCACGAAGTGGGCGCCGTCGTAGGCGTGCAGTTGCTCGAAGGCCCATGCACCGCCGGCTTCGGTGGCCATGATGCCGGTGACGGGATACATCGTTTTTGTCCCCTCGTATCCTGTGAAGGCGCTGTTCTCCAGCAGATTGTCCAGGGGTTTAAGCACTTCTACGTCGGTGTCCATGTACACGCCACCTTCGGTCAAGAGGGCATAAAGCCTGACGTAGTCGGTCACAAAGGCGTACTTTCTGGCCTCGTAGGCCTCTTTGGTGTAGGGCGTGCATGTTACGTCGAAGTTGTCTTCGTTCCACAGCTTATATTCCCAGTCGGGCATATGCTTGTGCCACGAGGCTATGCAGTCCAGCGCTAATTGCGGCATTTCGCCGCGACCAAACCAGCAGTAGTGTATCTTTTTCGGTATCATGATTTTCTTATAAATTTGAAGGCGTCGCGATAGCCTTGCCACATGGCGCCGATGGAGGGCCAAAACTTGGGGTACAGGTTTATCACAATGTTGTAGAAAGCATAGTTCACTATGCCATAGATGCCGCCTATCAGATTGTGCAGGCTGCGTCGGTTAGACCAGATGTGGCGGTACCAGAATATGGTGCGGTTCTTGCTGATGGTGTACAGACGTATTCGCTTGGCCGTCAACTTGTCTTTTGCAGGACGTCCGGCGGCGGCATCGAGGTGCTTGAAGCCGGTGCTGCGGGTGTAGGCTATGCGGTTGTGTTGCAGAAATAGTTTGTAGAAGAACACCGCGTCGTCGTAGGCGGCATAGGCCGAGATGCTGCCCTGCTCAAGCCACCGCTCGTCCTCGAAATGTACGGCTTTGGCTTTCGCGGCCTCGATGAAGAAGCAGGCGAAGGCACCGGCTTGGCACAGCTTGTCCTCGTGGTTGATGTATGTGCGGTGGCCGCCGGTGGAGACAATGACGTCAAACCACTCCGATTTTCGCTTGCTGTAGAATGCCTGCCCAGTATATGCTTTACGTAGACGGGCGGCACAGTCTTTGACTTTTTTCTTTAACGGAACTTTTGGGGTGGCGGTTGCCGGCTCGCTACCCTCGCTCCAGTCTCCGAAGGTCAGCACACAGTCGAGGCAGTTCTGTTTCAGATGTTGGTAGAGTCTCTCAGCGAAATCAGATGGGAAGTCCAGATCATCGTCTAACACCAGCAGGTAGTCGCCCACAGCTTCGGCGATACCGACAGCCCGTTGAGTAACCATTCCTTTTTTCGAACGAATGATACGTTCGTTGCCGAGTTGATGATCAAGTGTATAACCTTCGGGAATCACCACCACCACTTCGCAAGGTTTCACCGTCTGGCGTTCGATGGCCCGCAACATCTGCAGGTATTTCTCGCCCGTGTTGCCCAGAGTGCGGATAACGATAGAGTAATTAAACATGTTTGATGAGGGCTTGTTTTATCTTTGATCCAAGTTTAAGAAACTGACTCCGCAATTTTAAGTATATGATAGGCTTTTTATAAAGGCGTCGAGTTTTGGTAGGCTGGTGATTCCAATCTACTTTGGCCAATTCTTGTCGGGCGGCGTTGCGGTATTGTTTGGTGAGTAGGTAGGGGAGCAGACTGTAGGTGCGCAGGTTGTCAATGAGTTGCTTATAATCGGGGTTGGTTTTCTCTTCGGGCTCCAGAAAGCCGAGGTTCCACAGCATGTGCTCCTTGGGGTCGCGCAGGTGGTGAGTGCCGCGATAGGTGACATCCACATCCTGATTGTAGTTGCTCAGCGGTTTGTTGAGGAACACCACTTTGTGTTTCAAGGCTATGCGGACCCATAGATCGAAGTCTTCGCCTAACTTCAGATGGGGCTTAAATCCGCCACTCTCCTCAAATACCGCCTTTGGCATGGCTATGGTGATGCTCGTCAGTGGCATGCAGAGGGTCTTGGCATAGACTGAGCAGTAGTTTATCTCACCCTCCACAAACTCTTCTCCTACACCGACAGGAGCCAGCCGTTTTTTACTGTTCTTGACGATATAGTAGCCTGTGCCGTAGATACCTGCGTCGGGGTGGCGCTCTATGAGTCCGGCCATCTCTTCAAGGAAAGTAGGTTCCCACCAATCGTCGGCATCGAGAAAGGTGATGTAGGTAGCGGTGGCTATCGCGACTCCGTTGTTGCGGGCATTGCTGACGCCGACATTCTTATCTAACCGAATAGTACGAATACGTGGGTCAGTGAAGCCTGCCACAATCTCGCTGCTGCCGTCGGTCGACCCGTTGTCGATGATTATCAGCTCGTAGTTGCCGAGAGTCTGTCCAAGGACACTCTCTATAGTCTTGCCGACGTAGGGCGCTTTGTTGTAGAGTGGTATGATGACCGAGAATAGTGGCATAGTGGTGTCAGGCTTTCATAGAGTTCTGGCTTTGGATGATGGCAAATCTATTCTTCAGCCGCAGGAATGGGCTTTCGAAGAACTTGTAGGACAGCCAGGCGACAAGTACCGTGGCTGCGGTGATTATGCAGTATATCAGTATTGTGGCTGTTGTTGTCGAGAGATGTATGCCGGTGTTTCTGTAAAGGGCTGAAAGTCCGAATATCAGCAACGGGTGGATGACATAGATGCCGTAGGATATCTTGCCCACGAAGTCGCATACGCGGTTCTCAAGGTTGATGACGGGGTTATTCAACTGGCTCGTGATGCATACAATTGAGAGGACGGCAATCAGCTGAGGTCTTATGGGCGCGGGAATGACACTGACCCATGGCAGTGAGAATAGCAGGAGCAGAAAACAGATAACTCCCAGTGTGCGGTTCATTAGAATGTTGGTGAATAGCTTGCACTTCATGAAGTATAATATGGCCCCAATGGCCCCAATCATCATGCAATCGAAGCGCGTGACGGCGAAGAACCGATAGGCTGTATTTGTGCCGTAAGCCAGATAGAGGCCCCATTTACAAGCGAGCCAGGTCACGCAAACGATGACGGCTATCGTCAGCAGCCGCTTTATTCTGCCGTGGGTCAGTTTCACCAACCAAGGCCAGAAGAGGTAGAACTGCTCCTCGACACCAAGGCTCCAATAATGGACTATGGGCCAGATGCCGGCAGTCAGGATGAACGGTATATTGGCGGTGAAGAGGCAATAGTACCAGATGTTCGGGTCGTGCCAAGTGGATGTGGTGAACACTGCGATTAGCAGATAAAGGTAATATATGGGCCATATTCTTAAAATGCGGCGCATATAGAATTTGGGTATGCTCACCGTTCGGCTCTGCTCCTGTTCGTGCAGCAACAGGTAGGTGATGAGGAAACCGCTGATGACGAAAAAGAGCGTGACGCCGTCAGCCACGACAGGCAGCTTGAAGCCTTCGATACCCCAGTCGCCAAAGTCTTTTTGGAACGTATGTCCCCACATGACCGACAGCGCTGCGATAGCACGCAGTCCATTGAGCCCCGGTAGGTGAATGCTTTTATTCATGCGACGCAATGAAGTCGGCAATGTGTTCGGCTGCATGACCATCGCCGAAGGGGTTTGCAGCATGGGCCATGGCAGTGTGGGTGTTGGAGTCAGTGAGGAGATCGGCTACAGCATTTATGATGGTGTCTTTGTCTGTGCCCACAAGTTTGGCCGTACCGGCCTCGATGGCTTCGGGACGCTCGGTGGTGTCGCGCATCACCAGCACCGGCTTTCCGAAAGCGGGAGCCTCCTCCTGTATGCCGCCGCTGTCGGTGAGTATCAAGGTGCTCTGCTGCATCATGGCCACAAACTCGAGATACGATAGCGGCTCCAGCAGATAGACGTTGCTACGGCTGCCGTTGATGATTTTCTGTACCGGACGGCGGATATTGGGGTTGAGGTGGATGGGGTAGACGAAGTCCACATCCTTGAATTGCTCGGCCAGTGCGTTGATGGCCTGGCAGATATGTTTCATGCCGTCGCCAAAGTTCTCGCGGCGGTGACCGGTGATGAGTACCATGCGTCGGTGTTCGTCGCGGCCGAACTGAGGGGCCATTGCTTTGCCTGATGCCACTACCCAGTGCAGCGCATCGATGACTGTGTTGCCGGTAACGACTATATGTGCATCGTCGACATGCTCGTTTAGAAGGTTCTGCCGCGCCGTCTCCGTCGGTGCGAAATGCCAGGTGCAGAGGCGTCCATTCAACTGACGGTTCATCTCTTCGGGCCAAGGACTGTAGATGTTGTTGGTCCTCAGGCCTGCTTCCACATGCCCTACGGGAATCTGCAGGTAGAAAGCGGCCAACGCGGCAAAGGTCGAGGTGGATGTATCGCCATGCACCAGCACAAGGTCGGGACTCTCCTGGGTCAGCACGTCGCGCATGCCGAGCAGTATGCGTGATGAGACGTCGTAGAGGTCCTGTCCGGGTTGCATGATGTCAAGGTCGTAATCGGGGTGTATGTCAAACACGCCGAGCATCTGGTCGAGCATCTCGCGGTGCTGGCCGGTGACGCAGACAACGACTTTGAACTGTTCGCTACGCCGTTGCAGCTCTTTTACCACCGGAGCCATCTTGATGGCCTCGGGTCGGGTGCCGAAAACGACCATTATCTTTTTCATAAGTAGTCAGCGTTGGTTGATAAATCTGAACAGGGTGGGCGATATCCTCAGGGCAAGATATTGCAGGCGATGACGGGTTTTGGTGCGGCTCACCCTTCTGTAGCATTGCCAGTTGACCAGAGGCAATAGGTACTGGTCTTCTTCATGGGTATTGTTGACGAATGCCATTTGGTAGCATTGGGTAAGTGCTTGATAGACGATGGTCTTGTCAATGCCGTTCTCATTGCTGAATAATTCCGACAGTTCGTTGCCTATGGTTATCAGGCTCTCTTTGCTCCGCAATCCTCGTGTTGTCATAATGCTGCCGGGGCGCACCCGGTAGTTGTAGAGTACATCGGGTATTACCTTGATGCTTTTGGCGTATAGGCATGCGCGTGGGGTGAACTCGTTGTCTTCGTGTAGTATACCTTCGCGGAAGTAGAGGCTGTTGTCAATCAGGAATTCGCGGCGGTAGCATCGTTGCCACACGCAGACAAAGGCCACCTCGCGGTGCTCCAGTGCGTGTCGGTTATAGTAGCTCCAGCCGTCGGTGCGCTCTGGGAGGAGAGTGTCAGTGGTACCGCTGTCGCTCTTCCGGCAGGCGTAGCATAGCATGTCTTCGTCTCTGGTTTCTTCTGCCAGTCGACTCAGTATGGAGGACTCCACCCAGTCGTCGCTGTCGACGAAGACCACATAGTCGCCCGTGGCAGCCGCCAGGCCGGTATTTCGTGCTGCACTCAATCCTCCGTTCGCTCGGTCTATTACCTTCATCTGAGGAAGTTTGCTCTCCCACTCAGAGAGGATTTCACGGCTGTGATCTGTAGAACCGTCGTTGATGCAAATGACCTCGAAGTCGGCGAAGTCCTGTGTTAGCAGGCTTTGGAGGCAATCGGTGAGATAGACCTCGACATTATATACCGGTACGACAACAGAGAATTTCATTGGTGGTTAAGCATCTCAATGAGTTTGTTCGAAGCGCCACTCGCCATCTTCCTGGCAAAGAGTGCGCCGGAGTTGACGATATTGTCGTAGTCCTTTTCTGTTAGAGTTTGAGGGTTATCACCGTCTGGACCCCAGTCGATGTAGCGTTTGTAGTCGTTGGTGAGTGGCAAGCTGCTGTTACACCAGACGGTTGGCAGGCATATCTCCTCGGCGATGCTGGTGTGACGGAACCGATGCAGATACTTGTTGTTATTTTCAAGGTAGTTGAGAGCAACATCTACGGCCTTGCGGGAGACACTCCAGTATGTGCCACCACCATAGAGGTTCCCTCCGAAGTAGGAGAACCTGCGTTTTATCCCCAATCGCCGCTGCAGGTTGATTATCTTGCATGTGAACCATGCACCGCTTGAGCGAGTGCTGTTTGGACGCAACCACCAGTATTGTATGCGATTCAATCCGCCCTCGCTGCCCCAGTCGCTATGTGGCAATGGGAAGTGCTCCAGATAGTTCTCATCACGGTGTTTTTCGCAAAAAGCCTTGAACTGCGATAGCGGCACAATGGGGTAGTCGCTGCCCGTAATGAGGTGAAAATACTGCAAGTCGGTGTGCTTATATGCTTCTCGCATCAGCATAATAATCGCCAGCAGATGTTTATAGTCGCCCCACTCCACAGCATAGGTGCGGTATAGGTGCAATTGCTTCCGTCCTTCGATGTTGGCAAGACTTTCGTGGCATCGTTTGTCTACGTGGACGAACAGCTCGAAATCGTTGTCGAAGCGGTCGACGAGTTTTTCCAGCATTGGAATGTCGCGGTAGGCGGTTATCAGGATGGCTTGTTTCATCGTTTGATGATGGCATGTTTTGCAGCTACAAGGCTGTGCCTCAGCATGCTGCGAGTCCTTGTGACAGCGCATGTCAATGTATCGTGTAGTGGGCTCTGGTAGGTGATTCCTTGTTTCCGGCAGGCCTCCTTGAAGGCGTTGTCAATGCGTTGTGTGTGGAACCGGTTGTTGTTGTAGTATCGCGAGTACCAAGTGTGGATAAGCATTTCCTCGCCTACATGGTTGTAGAGCACCGTCGACTCGCCGTCGGGATGGTTGGTTGACTTGAGATAGAGGGTGTTGAAGTGGTTGCTCAACCAGATGAAGAAAGGATAGTAGGGCTCAATATCGGTGGCCGTAAAGTCGTGTGCTCCCACAAGCAAATCTGTTTGAGTAAAACGGTTTTTGTCAGGACTTTCGTTGAGCTTGTCGATGCTGAATTGTTCGCGTAGCGCTTTTGTGTTCAGTATGTTGAGGTAGGGGTTGGTGACTAACGGATTGCCATCGCGTAGGTGGACGACGCCTCCGTCGGGCATACCGCAGTTCACATAGCCGTTTTCCATGCAAAAGTCAAGCAGGTTTACCAGCGCATCCACATTGGTCACAAAGGCATCTTCGTCTATGTTTATGACCCAGTCGGCTTCGGTATCGGCGATTACTTGGTACAAGTAGCCTTCGGCCGAGGTATTCTTTAGCTGTACCTTTTCGTAGGGCAAGGAACAGAGCGCCATGGACTTGTGGTACAGCACATCGTTCATCGACCGGGTGTATATCTTTATCCGATTATTCATTTTGTGACATGTTTATTCTGGGTAGAGGGCAAGGCCTTTCGCCGCGACGTAAAGGTCCGCCCCAGGATTGGACGATGCTATGGAAACCAAGTTCACGGCAGATAGAGAGTGTATCTGCATTGTGGGCACCATGAGGGAAGGAAAAGTGGTATACATCATGACCAAGCCATTTCTCTAATTCTTGCTTCGAGGAGGCAATCTCGTGGTATTGTTGCTCTCTGGTAAGTGTATCCAGCTTGGGATGGCTGATGGTATGTGCTCCGATGGTGCAGAGGGGGTCGGTGTCCAGTAAGCGCAACTCTTTGGTACTCATGCCAAGTTGTTCTGCCGGATACCACCACATGGGTAATCTGTTGTCAATGAAACCTGTGGCGACATATACCGTGAAAGGCACATTAAGACGTTTCAACATAGGGTAGGCGAGGGTATAGTTGTCGCGGTAACCATCGTCGAAGGTGATACAAACCCAACGTCCGCTCTTCGGCAGATTATCAATGGGAACGAAATTCCAGCCATTTGCTCGATAGTCGTTGATTTTCTGCTCTAACCACTCTGGCGTCACCTCCAAGTCACGCTGCTCCGGTTTCGCGCTTCTTTGCTCCACCACGCGATGTAGCATCCATATCTCGCCCACCACAGGATGAGTGAGTTTATAGAGTTTACGTTTTATACGATGCACGATCATTTTTTCTTTAAGAAAAGACTTTTCAGCAAGAATCGTGTTTCGTAGTGTCGACCCGTTTTCAGGGCAAGCCCGCTGGTAAGGTATCGCAGGTATTTGGAGATGGAGTAACCGTTGTTGAAATAACGTTCAACGATGGTGTTGTATAGCGTGAGCGTCAGATGTTTGTCGAATCGACGAAGCAGGGCGCTCTCGTCGAAATGGCCAACGCTGCGGTTCTTGTCTACCAGTTTTCTGCTGAAACTTTTGCGTTCTGTGTAGTCTTGTGGCGAAGTTATCTTCGGAGCCATGAATTGTCCGGTGTAGTATTGCATCTCTTCCTCGGTAAAGTCAGGACTAAGCCATTCAAGCATATAGCGTCGTGTTGCAGCCACCTTCTTTTGTTGTTCCTCGCGGCGTGCGGTACATATCTGTGTTGGATGCATGCGATAGTGGAAGAGAGTCTCCTGCAGGTTGTAAATCTTGGTCACTCGAAGACATTCTGCCCAGAAGCGGTAATCTTCGGCAGGGAAAGCCTCTGTGCTGTAGCGCAAACCGTGCTCGCGGTAGAGGCTCATGCGGAATGTGGGGACGATGACGCTGCACTCGAACAGCATGTTTGCCAAGCAATCCTCATGATGCTCTGGGAAGCGCACCAGCGACTTCACCGTACCAAAGCGCTCAAAACCGCCGCTACAGATGCCAATGTCGGGATGGCTGTCGAGGAATGCCACTTCATGCTCCAGCCAGTAGGGTTCAGCGATATCGTCGCCATCCATGCGCGCTACCAACTCGGTGTTAATCAATGCCATACCACGGTTGAGGTTCTCGGCAAGACCCACATTGTTCGAGAATGATGCAATACGAATCCTCGGGTCGTTGATATTCTTGACTCGTGCGAGTGTGTCGTCGGACGAAGCATCGTCCACCACCAGCAGTTCAAAGTCGTTGAATGTTTGTTTCAGCACGCTTTCAATGGCATCTTCAACCCAAGGGGCAACATTGTATGTCGGCATTAGAACCGTAACTTTAGCCATTTTTAGAGAACTGTTTTATTCTGTAAAGTATAAAGTATAAGTAAATCAATGGATAGGAACTGACGAAGGTTTTACGTATTCTGCCTTGTACTGATCTGGGGAAGTCGTATTTTTTTTGATAGTGTGCCCACATACGCCCCCAGCCACGTGCATAGTCTTTGGTATTTAACCTACATTGTTTGGTCATATATTTTAATATGTCGACACCTTCAAGGAAAGTTAAGCCTTTGTGCTCTGCATCATTTGATATATTACTGTGGTGTTGTCGGTAGTAGCTCAAAGGTTCCTCCACTTCAACGACGCTACCCTGTTTGGCCAAAAGAATATAGAAATACCAGTCGCCACAAAGACGCATGTGTTCGTATCGGTAACTATCGGCGGAATGGTAACAGTCGCGTCGGAAGATGCTCTCGCTGACGTTGGCTATGGAGTTGCTGACGGCTAATTTTTGGCGGATAAAATCGTGCCCCTCGTAGATGTGCACATTGGTGCCTGTCGGGGTGTCCCATAACTTGTTGCCTTGCTCGTCGACCCACCATGTGGCGGCATAGGCGAGGCTGCATTGTGGAACCTTTGTCACCGCAGCTATCATGTGTTCGAGGAATGTCGGCTCTGCATAGTCGTCGCTCTCCGCCACCCATACCCATTCTCCTTTAGCGAGTTCTATTCCTTTGTCCCATTGCCGGAAAGCGCTGCCACTGTTGGCCTCGCCAAAAACGATTTGGCTCACATGCGGGTTGCTACGGTAGCCTTCCATGAGGTCGCGGCTCCCGTCGGTCGAACAGTCGTCAAGCAGTATCAGTTCAAAGTCCTGATACGTCTGCCCCAATATGCTGTCAATGCGCTGTTTTAGATAGGGCGCATGGTTGTAGTTGGGCACTATGACGGAAACTGTAGGCATGATACTATTTGATAATCCGCTGCAACATTGAGGAGAACCATTCCTTGATGTCATACATTAGGAACCCAAACCAGCGGCTATGGTATAGTTTTCTATATTCCCCCAACTGCCCTATCATGCGGAATGGGCCAAGTGGCTGCTGTTGGCGACGACTGCGTGTTACGATAAACTGGATGCGTTGGGATAGTGGCGTCGGAAGATTGTTCTGGCTCCATAGCATTACGGTATAGCTGCTCTTGCGCGGGTCGTCGCTGACGGGGTGATTCATACTTTCGCCAATTCCACATTCCTGCTCGGGGTGTATCCGGTAGCCAATCAATTGGCGGTTGACATAACCTAGTTGGTTGTCGGCTGCCGACAGCATGGCGAGAACTCCGTCATGCAGGATATCGCCCTTGCAATAGTCGACAATATGGGACAGGTATTTGTACCTTTTACGCACAGCCATTGTTGCGCCGGTGGCGCGGTTCTCGTTGGCGAACAACTCCACCCCATAGCCTTCATCAATCATTCGCTGCCCTCTATCGGTCATCCCGAAACACTTCCATAGCGTGCATCCGACGATTGCGTCCCCATTGGTGTCAATGATCTGGCCGTCCGTAAAAACAACCTGCTTGTGTTCGTTTTGATTGAAATACCGTACAATTGTTTCCGCCTTGTCGCATTGCCATACATCGTCCTGGTCGGAGAGGAAGATGATGTCGCCCTTACAGAGGTTGATGGCTTTCTGGAAGTTGGGCGCGGGGCCGAGGTTCTTCTCGTTGCGATAGATGCGGATGTCGGTATGGCTGCCATCGTGCAGGCTCTCGATAATCGGCAAGGTGTTGTCGGTGCTGCCATCGTCACACACTACAATCTCGTCCACTGGCATTGTTTGGTTGAGGATGGATTCCAGTTGTTCGCGAATATAGCGTTCGCCGTTATATGTGCAGAGAGCTACTGAGAGCATGATTAGATAGTTATAATTAATCTCGTCGTTGCAAATGCATGACGTTCTTTTTAATCCAATATATAGGGCTGAGAATAAGATTGCCTACGCGCATGTTGCGCCGCTCCCGTACTCCTATTCGTTGTTGGCCTTCGCCCATTGCTGCTCTGAGGCGTTTGTGAGCATCTATAGGGTCACGTTTCGCCCATTCCGGATACTGATATAGGAGTACGAATAGTTTTCCAGAGTAATAAAAGGCAGGATTTGCTGTAGTAGTGCTAATGCCATTATATATACGGTAGCACACTAGTTTTTGGTCGAGGAATTCTAGTTGGTGGCCGGAATTAAGTATGTTAATCCACATGGGAAAGTCTTCTAACATAGGAATACGTTCATCGTAGCGAATGCCGTTTTTCCTCAAGAAGGCTAGATTCATAAAGGCAGTTGCCGCTGGTATGCAATTCCATCCGTATATCAAATGGTCGAGTTGTTTTTCTCTAGGTAGAGAGAAAAAACGGTAGTCGAAAGCATCATAGTTATTGACTTTTTTACCGTTTAAAGCACTGAAGCATTGTACTCGACTGAAGAGACATGCCGTGTTTTCATGATAGGAAACATATTGCATATAAGCATCAATGCATCTAGGTAATAATATGTCGTCACCAGCAAGTGGCTTGACCCAATCGGCCTGGCAGGCGTCCATTGCACGGTTGCAGTTGGCAGCGATGCCAGTGTTGGTTGACGCTTTGATTATTTCTGTTCTGGCAAAGCGACCACCGTTTCGGGATATCCATTCTCGGCAGATGTCAACTGTAGTGTCTGTCGAACAATCGTCGCTTATGACCAGCTCTATGTTTTTGTAGGTCTGATTGTATATACTATCCAGAGTCTCAACAATTGTTTTTGAAGAGTTGTAGGTTATTACATGAATTGATACCAGTGTCTCTGTTGTATCTGTCATAAGCGTTTGTGAAAGATTAATTCAACTTCTTGTTTTTCCCAGCCAAATCAATAACAGGCTTGAAAATTACTCCTCTGATTTTATCTAGTAATATTGATACAAGGAATATCCCTAATATTATCAATATCATTTCTCCACAATAATAGGGGAATGGGTGATTTACAAACGCATAGATATCTTTTTCCGCGAACCAACCAATAATAGGACTACATGTATGAAAAATAAAACATGCGAGACATGATTTCCCTATCCAGTTCACAATCGGATTGGTTGGAATAGACATTCTGTAAAAAAGCCAAAAGAAGCATACAGCAGATGCAATACTGAATGGACTGCAATAACAAGTAAGAGGCCTTTCTGTTTTTTGCTCGAGGCAAAAAACCACTATCAATATTATAAGAGAAACAATATATGCAAAAATAAGGTGGCTGTATTTCCGTTTCGTGATTTGCTCTTTAACATGCAGGTTCATGTACCTGCCAATTAGGTATATCAAAACCATGGCGGTTACACTATAACCACTGTTAAAATAGAAATAATTTGATGGATTAACACAGCCCCAATAAAAAGCGCAGATAAAGAATACGCTTAGATATATTCGCGCGTTGCGGGCCGTGGTTCTTTTCATAAAAGCATTTAGAATTGGAGATAGGAGTATTAGAAACAGGTAGCAATTAATAAACCAATTTTCTCTTGAGAATGCAAGAACGTTCTTGAGAAGGCCTTTCCATGAAAAAACATCCTGGCCACAATGGCAGCAAAGAAGGTAGCTGCCGACGTAGAAAAACAGGAGAAGTGTGAAAAGGTTGACTAATGACTTTAATTTAGGTCGTATGCCATAGAATCCTGAAATAAGGACGAAAAGAATAACACCGATACATGTAATATTTTGAATGGTTATTCTGGCTGCGCATACCGCGTATCCGCCAGATAGCCATGATATCCCACCCCAATCACGCAAGAACCATCCGTTGCAATGAACAATCAAGATAAATAATGTGGCTACTATGCGAAGTAATTCTATATTTGAATCTCTTTCTTTCACTTTATGTTTTTAGGGCCTTCTTTAGAATGCGTTTAGTAGTTCAACAACCTGTTTTACGTTGTCTGTAGATATCACTGGACTTATAGGTAGTGATAGCTCTTCTTTGTGAATCCTTTCGGTAATCGGGAGTGAGATGTTGTTCCAACCATTATAACATTTTTGTTTGTGCGGGGGAATAGGATAGTGTATCAGGGTTTGCACCTCATTTTGGGTAAGATAATTTTGTAGTTCATCGCGCTTTGTACAAAAGATGGGGAAGAGATGATAGACATTGTTTTCATCAGGCAATCGTGTTGGCAGTTTGATTAACGGATTAGATATGTTTTCATAGTAATAGTTCGCTACGTGTTGTCTTTTGTGATTGTCCTCATCTAGATGCCGTAGTTTTACGTCCAGGACAGCAGCTTGAATCTCGTCGAGTCGACTATTGCGGCCACAATAGTCAAATACATATTTTTGGGAGCTCCCATAGTTGGCCAAGGCCCGGACACATGTGGCTAATTCTTCGTTGTCTGTAGTAACTGCCCCGGCATCGCCTAAAGCGCCAAGGTTCTTCCCGGGATAGAACGAATGCCCTGCAGCATCACCGAGTGAGCCGGTGCGTTTTGTGTCAAAACGACATCCATGCGCTTGTGCATTATCCTCGATCAGTTTGAGATTATATTTTCGGCATAGGTTGCCGATGTTGTTAGTATAGGCGCAACGGCCATAGAGATGCACTATCATTATTGCTCGTGTGCGAGGAGTGATATGCTTTTCAATTTGGCTGTCGTCAATCTCTAATGTTTCAAGTTTTGGCTCTACCAGCACAGGAATCAGGTGGTTTTCAGTGATGGCGAGAATAGATGCAATATATGTGTTGGCCGGCACAATAATTTCATCCCCATCGCACATAATCCCCAACTCCTTATATGCTCGCAATATTAATGTCAACGCATCCAGTCCGTTGCCACAACTAATGCAATGGCGACTGCCGATATATTCAGCATAGTTGCGTTCAAAGGACGTGTTTTCCGCCCCTTGAAGATACCAGCCGCTATTCACCACTCGGCTTATCGCTGTGGATATTTCATCGCGATACGCTGAGGTGATGTCTTTTAATGGCAAAAAAGGAATCATTTTTCTGTTTCGTTTTTCCACTTGTCATACCCTACTCCACTCCATGGCATACCTCTGTCAAAATAATAGGGCCATGGGTAATGAGGCTTTCCGGTAGACCGGTCTATTATCTCCCTTATGTTCTTGACGGGCTGGGCTGGGCTGCCCATGGCTAACATGTAGTCGTCGACGTCTTTGGTTATCAGCGAGCAAGCACCAATCACACAGTGTTTACCTATCTTAATCCCCGGAAGCAAAACACTACCGGTGGCAATCTGGGTATAATCTCCTACGGATGGCCCCATCAAATTATCGGAGGGTGGGGTGGGGTCGTTGGTGAATACCACGTATGGATATACAAACACAAAATTTCCCAATACAGAATGCATCCCAATATGGACATTGCTGTGCAAACGACAATAATCACCAAAACGTGAGTTGCCTTGAATGTCATCCAAAGTGCCTAAACTGCAATGTGATCCAATTATGGTGTTTTCCCGCAGTGTCACGCGGTGGCCTGTCTGAAAGTGATCGCCAATTGTATTCCCTGCATAGATAATGGTGTGGCTGCGTACAAGTGAGTCGGCGCCTATGATGGTTTTGGGGTTATTGTAATTGTCAGTGTCCTTGTAGTATGCGGTTAATGGCTCTCCGATGATACAATCGTTACATATAACGGTGTTGTCGCCAATTTCTACATTGTCGTAAATGATTGTACGGTCGCCAATGCGAACATTCTTCCCCAGAATGGCAGAGGGGCTGATTATTGCACCTTTTCCGGTAAACATATCTAAATCCATCATTTTTTGAGCATTAGAAAATCATTATATTCCCTAATATAATCACTTTCGTCATATTTTTCCGAGGCTAGTACTAAGCATATTGCACCAGATGAGAAATCAACTAATTCACGCCATATTCCCGGCACTATGAGTAGGCCTTGGTAAGGCCTGTTTAATGAGACTGAACGTTTTGTCTTGCCATCGTCCAACACCACTGTGAAACTACCGCTGGCTGCAATTATTAATTGTTGCAGATTCTTATGGGCATGTCCGCCACGTTCTGCACCTCCGGGAATATCGTACAAATAATAAACGCGCTTTACCTCAAATGGAATATTAATATGGTTTTCTACCACAGACAAATCTCCTTGTCGGTCGCTGTGGTGACGGTCTAGGGATATTATTTTGCAGTCATCAATGGTTGTCATCAAACGAGGTTTTTGAAAATGGAATAATCTCGAATATAATCTTCGGTCGAATATGGGGTGGATGCCAATACAAGAGCAAGGGAATTGGTCGAGAAGTTTGTCATTTCACGCCACACCATTCGGGGGACATATAGTCCGTAATAGGAGCGGTTGAGGTGAAACTCCTGTCGCTCATGCCCATTGTCGAGCTGCACTGTAAAACTGCCGCTGAGTGCGACAATAAATTCTTCCGTTTCCCTGTAAGCATGTCCCCCGCGATTCTCCCCTCCTGGGACATCATATATCCAGAATGTACGCTCTATTTTGAAGGGAATATGGTTTTCTTCTTCAATAAAGGTAAGATTACCTCGTTGGTCTAGAATCTTTGGTAGTTCTATTATGCGTGCGTTCATAGTCTTTCTGAATAATCCGTGATTATGTCGAATTGTGGTTTCAGTATTCCAGGAAGATTATTGAGGTTGCGCCCTTGATTGGTGTAGGTGTTCTCGATATGGAAGTGATGTTCATAGGTTCCCCAAAGAATGTATTTCTGATTCTGTCCAAACCATATTCGTATTGTGTAGTTCCCTGTATTGAGGGTGTGGGCGGGGATGTCAAAAGTTACTTGGTAGAACCCTTTTCGAGAATCACCATCAGGACTCAGCACCTTCCCTGTATGGAATACAATTACATCATCAGCAGTACGTAATTCAAATGTTGTGTCCAGTATGATGTTTGGGGTGTTGTTTTTGAAAACAAGATTTATACGAATGCCTGATTCTACATCAATTATATTTCCATGTATGGGGCTTATGGAAAATTCGCGGATTCGGATCTTGTCGTTTCCTGGGGCAATGGCAATGTCTTCGTAAATAGAATTGTTGCTGTCTTTCTTGCCCCCAATGTAAGTTTCTACTACTTCATTTATCTTGCCTATGGTTTGTATGTGGCCATTATTTAGGAGTATACCAGTGTGACAGAGAGCTCGTATACTCGCCATGTTATGACTCACAAACAACACCGTCCTTCCTTCGCCTTTGCTGACGTCCTGCATTTTGCCGATAGCTTTTTTCTGGAATTCGGCATCACCGACGGCGAGAACTTCGTCAACGACCAGTATCTCGGGGTCGAGGTGGGCGGCGACGGCAAAGCCCAACCGCACCATCATACCGCTCGAATAACGCTTCACGGGGGTGTCGATATAACGCTCGCAGCCGCTGAAGTCCACTATCTCATCAAGCTTGCGAGTAATCTCTTGCTTGTTCATGCCGAGGATGGCACCGTTCATGTATATATTTTCGCGCCCTGTCATCTCGGGGTGAAAGCCGGTACCGACCTCCAGCAAACTCCCAATACGGCCACGGGCGCGGATAGTACCGGTGGTGGGGGCGGTGACTTTGGAGAGAATTTTCAGCAGGGTGCTCTTGCCGGCTCCGTTCTTGCCGATGATGCCCACGACATCGCCCTGCTCCACTTTGAAGTCAATGTTGCGCAAGGCCCACACATATTCGCTGTCGCCCTTGGTACTGCGATCGTTGGTCTCGCCGATGGTTAGGTAGGGATCTTCTTCGCCCCGGACGCTCATCGTCCACCATCGCTTCAAGTCGTGTGCCAGTGTGCCGGTAGACACCAAGCCGAGGCGGTAGATCTTGCTGATGTTATTGAACTCTATTGCTGTTGCCATTCTTTATGAAATCTTCGTAAGCTAATTGGATGCCTTTTTTGAGCTTGGTTTTGTAGGTCCATCCCAACTGGGTGGCCTTGCTCACGTCGAGCAGTTTCCTCGGTGTACCGTTTGGACGCGAGGCATCCCATAGGATAGCGCCTTTGTAGCTGCCGTCTTGCCCAGTGATGCCTGTGATGAGTGCTTTTTTCATAAAAGGTTACATTTTATGCAGTATGCTTTGGGGTTTCAGGGCGTGGGAGGAAATGGAGGAGAGGAGGAGCGAGAGGCGGGAGTCGTGGGAGTAGACCAGCGGCTGTTTCCATCGGTTGGCGCGGTAGCGGCGGATTTTCCAAGCCAGCCGGCTGAAGCCGTCGTTTTCGTTGTCGCCTCGCAACGATTTGTCTCCATAGACGATGTCGTGTTCCACACGGTAAGCCAAGGCTCGGTCGGAGGAACATTCCATGAGCACCTGGCTTCCCAGCCGCCGTGAGGCGATGCTATTGAGCACGGCAACGAAAGTCGCCATGCCGGCTTCTTCAGCGGCGTTGGCCACCAACTCCCAGTCCACATGCTCTTTGTGGGCAGCCGTCAGCAGGTGCCAATCCACCACGTCGCGCAACGTGATGCGGCTTGCGGCAAAATGGCAGGCCATGTGGCGCAGCAGGAAGAGCACCTCGAAATTCGCCGTGGGAGCCAACTCCTTGAGCCGCTCTTCGTAACGGCGGTTGCTGCGAGGGGTGTGGCTGTTGATGAAGTCGTAGTGGCTCTCCACGGTGACACCGCGGTAGTTGTATTTCGAGTGGTGATGCGCCTCGTTGCCTATGGCGACGTGCAACTGTTTCTTCGCCAAGGCGTCGGCTTCGTCGTGACGGTCATAGAAATAGAGGTCCAGGTCGCCGAATTCGCGCAACCCGGGTTGCGGATAGAGCTGTGCCAGACGGGTTCCCTTGAGCACGAGGGTCTCGATGCCGCCTTGTTGCATGAGACTTACTATCTCCTGCTGGACCTCGTTCTGGTGATGATACCAGCTGTCGGCTTTCTGCCGTTCGCTGAGCCACGGGATGTATACCTCGCGCGGCGGCTTCTGCTCCATGTGGGCAAAGGCTTCGCTGGCAAGCGACGACACGTGGTTCTGCTGCAGCAGGCGGAAGAGGCTCCACCATCGGTTGGCCTCTATCTGCTCCATTTCCACCGCCGTGCCGTCCAAGGCTCCGCGCAGCAATGCAAATGCGATGTCAATTTCGTTATACATTAGGTGATTGGATTGCCAGAATATCGTGGCGAATCGTTGATGCAAGATAGGGCTTTGGATATCCCTGTGTTATTAGACGGTGTCCATGAAATTTTTCTGCACGCGATTGAATATCACTATGCCCACGGTTAGCAGTGCTATCATGAATGCGAAACTGTAGGCCAGCATGGTCCAGCTGAACTGGCCTTCGCCGAGCATGCCGTATTTGAAAGCCTCGACGATGCCGGTCAGCGGGTTGAGGCTCATCACCAGGCGCAGTTTCTCGTTGGTGATGGTGCTCAGGGGGTAGATGACCGGCGTGGCATACATCCACAGCCGCACGAAGTAGTCGAGCAGTAGCGTCATGTCGCGGTATTTGGTCGTCATGCTCGAGAAGAGGATGCCGAACCCCAATGCCAATCCCGCCAACATCACCACCAGCAACGGAAGCAGCAGGACATACCAGTTGGTGTGTATCTGTCCGGGAATAATCCAAATCTGATAGACGGCATAGACTGCCAGGAAGAGTCCCAGCTGGATGGCGAAGCGCAGCAGGTTGCTGATGACGGTGGAGATGGGCACGATGAGCCGTGGGAAGTAGACCTTGCCGAAGATGCCGGCGTTGGCGGTGAATGTCGATGAGGTCTTTGTCAGACAGTCGTTGAAATACTGCCACAGGCAGATGCCGCTCAGGTAGAACAGTGGCTGCGGCAGGCCGTCGGTGGATATCTTGGCAATGCCTCCGAACACCACCATATACATGATGACCGTCATGGTGGGCTGGATGATGTACCACAGCGGCCCCAGGATGGTCTGCTTGAACTGTGTGGTGATGTTGCGCTTGACGAAGAGACTGCACAAATCGCGGTAGTCCCAAATCTCGCGTAGGTTGACATGCAGTAGCTTTTCTTTAGGCTGTATGACAGTCGTCCATTCTTGGTTTTCTTCTTTCATGCTGAATGTTTTCTGTGGAAAATGATGTTGCCCACAATGCCCCAGAAATATTTCCAGTCGGTGCGGAAGGGGTGTTTCAGGTAGGCTTCCAGGTAGCGGCGCTCGCTGGCCTGTATCTCGTCGAGGGTGTCGGGGGTCTTGCGCTCATAGTAGAACGGCGGCAGCATGCCGGGTTTGGTGCGGGTGCGGAGCTCCTGCATCTCGGGGGTGTAGAGGCTGAAGTAGTGCTTGCTCAGCGGCCGCACGCCCACCAGTTTCATGTCGCCACGCAGCATGTTCCACAGCATCGGCAACTCGTCCATCCATGTCTTCCGCAGAAAGCGCCCCACCGTGCTCACACGATAGTCGTCTTTGAACTTGCCCCCGCTCTGGAGGTGCTGGTATTGATAGATGTAGGGCTGGATGTATTCCGAATAGTTGTACATTGTGCGGAACTTGTGCACCACTATCTCCTTGCCGTTCTTCCCTGTGCGGCGCAGGTGGATGATGGGCGAGCCGAGCGGCGCGGTGTCGTTCACAGGTGCCTTGGTCTTGCAGGCCACCACGAAGAACTCGCCGTGGCGGAACTGCTCGTCGATGACCTCGAACCCGGCGCGGTAGAGCCGGCCGAGAATCTCCACTCGTGTGAACGTGCGGCTCTTGCCTCCGGTGAGGTTGTAATAGAGTTTGTGGGTGAGCTTCAGTTTGGGAGTCATGCGGTTCCACAGGTAGTCGGCTGCGATTACTATCTCGCGTATTCCCCACGGATATTTCTTTTTGAGCATCTCGCGCTTGAGGGCGGTCGTCATCGAGTGGCAGCAGAGGTAGGCTCCGTTGTCGAGGAGCTCGTTGGCAGTGTAGAGAAAGCGGTTGAGCCCTTTCTGCGTGTGGAGCGGGCGGGTGAGGTAGAGCAGCTTCGGTTTGCGATCGCCGATGCGGTAGCGCAGGGCCTCGGGGGTCGAGGTGGTCAGTGGTACGATGAGCATCTCGGGATAGCGCTCCTTGTTGGCGTTGAGCCACTTGATGAGCTCTTTGTGGCTCAGTTTGGCAGTGGTCTGCAGGATGTCGCGCACCGCCTCGTTCTCGATGGTGTCCACCGACAATTTGGCTCCCTGCTCCGTGCCTTGCTCGGAGTAGGCGTTTCCGCCTTCAAACTCGTATTGAAGCTGAAACAGTCCTTTTTTCATGCTTTGTTGTGTGTGCCGGTCTTCGGGCCGGCGTCCTCTTTTTTCTTCAACATCGACGGGTGGATGAAGGCTGTTGCCACGGCCACCACACCGGGAATGGTCACCACCAGGCGGCGATCCTTTTTGATGCGCTTGATGTGTCCTTCGGCTCCCTTGAAGGGGCCGTCGGTCACCACCACACGGTCGCCTTGATGGTATTCCGGCCGGTCTTCGCCCAGCAGTGTGAGCCCCTGCTGGCCGGCCGTCACCACGAAACGGAACACCTCCATCTCATGGTCGCGAATCACCGCCGGCTGCTGGCTGCCAGCCTGGCGGTAGACATAGATGCCCTGCCCGTGGGCTATCAGGAAATGTCCGAACTCGTTCTCCGTGCAGCGGAGGAACAGCAGCGAACGGATGACCTCCACTGGAGCGAAAAACTCCACCCCCGCCTCCTTGCAGGCTGCTATCAGCGGTTGCACCTTGTTGTAGAACACCTTCAGTGCATACCAGTGCAGGTTCTCGTCAGACATCTTCTTTTGTTGGTTTTCCAGTTGCCCGGTTGGTTGGTGACATGTCCCTTCTTTCGGGGCAATTCTCCCTCTCCTCCGGCCTATGTGTCGGAGTTTCTGGCAGGTTCATCGGTTTTTCAGGTTCCGATTCACGGACGCCCCTGTCCAAGGGCGTTGCCGCAACCCTATCATTCCCAGCGCTTAACAATTTTTTTGCGTTTGGGAAGTCTTCTGCAAATATACTAAATTATTTTTATATTTTAAAGAATATATTGAAAATATAAATAAAAACTTCTCCCGGCAGCGTGAAGCCAGGCCTTGGCCCCGACTGCTACCGACCAAACTTCTACTTAACATAATCATCCTGCCGACACCCTGTCAACACCTACCGTAGTAGGAGTTGGTAGGGAGTTGGTAAGGAGATGGTAGGTAGATGATACGAAGTGTAACCCTATGATACACTGCGGGGAAGCCTCTGTTTTTCGAGGCTTCCCCGCATTAATTGTTAAAATTATGTTAAAATAATATTACAAACCGCCGAGAAGGGGTTTGAAAGTGGGGTTAGAGACCCAGCACGTCGGCCCCCTGGCGGTAGATGATGTCGCGGGGGATGTTGGCGTCGCGAATCTGGTCGAGGTCTTTCTGGAGGGCATCGCCAATCTTGCCATTCTTGTCGCTGTAGGCTTTGGCGGCAGCCATGTCGCCTTCGCCTTCCATGGCGATGATGAGGGCGGCCCAGGCGCGGGCGGCCTCGCGGGCTTTCTCGACGTTGATGACGTATTTGCCGTCGGCGTTGCGGGTGAAGGCGCCGGCCTGCTCGAAGAAGTTGTAGCACATGATGTTGGCCACGCCGTGGGCCTCGGTGGCGCCGAAGCGGACGCTGCGGAGGATGCCGGCGATGAAGGTGATGTAGTTCTGGTTGACGGTGGTGTTGGTGATGAGGCCGCGCTCGATGAGCTGTTCGGTGAGGAAGAGGCCGCAGACGTCAGCCTTGGCTTCCTCCCAGGCGCTGTACTGGGCGCCGAGGGCCTGGCGGCAGGGGCCGCGGCCGGTGACGGTGTTCTTGATGCCGAGGCCGTGGGCCACCTCGTGGTAGCAGGTGTTGCCGAAGAAGGCGTTGAAGGTCACGCTGTCGACCTGCTCGGGGCAGACCATGAGGTTGGCGATGGGCACCATGATGTTGTCGAATTTGGCCTGCATGGCGTTCTTGAGCTGGAGGCGGCGGGAGCCTTTCTTGAGCTGCACGCGCTCGTCGTTGGGCAGGTTGATGGCGATGGTTTTGGAGCCCGCGTTGCAGTCGCCGGCATAGTAGACCACGTCGTAGACGTTGATGTCGCAGTCGGTGCCGGGCACCTCTTTCTTGTATTTCTCGTCGCAGGGGAGGAGTTTCTGCATCTCGGGCAGGAGGGCGGCGAACTTGCTGAGGTCGTTGCTCCACTGCTCGTCTTTCACGAGGACGAAGGCTTCGTGGCTGCATTTCAGGCCGTTGACGCCGTCGTCATAGTTCTCGATGGGGCCGACGACGAAGTCGAGCTTCGAGTCTTTCATGTCCATCCACACCATGTCGCTCTCGAAGTAGTCGTCGGTGCGGAAGGCCTCGCGGCGGGCCTCGAGGTATTTTTTCAGGCCGGGGTTCTCGGCGAGTTCGATGGCTTTGGCCATGAGTTCGTCGACCTTGGCGAGTTGTTCTTTGTAGGCCTCATGGTAGGGGAGGACATAGAGCTTGCCTTCGGCGTCGCGGCGGACGACACTGTATTGGTCGTTTTTCAGCGGGTCTTCGAGGGCGTCAAACTCTTCCTTGGTCATGTCTTTCGGGTAGAAGTTGCAGCCTGCGGGGCGCTTGCCGTAGCCGGGGATGAAGGGGCGTTCGCTGTCGAGGCGGTCCCAGGCTCCATACTGGATGTTGGCGAAGGCGCGCATGGCGGGGTCGCTGAGGGTGTCGAGGCTGGCGCGGTTCTCATTGCCGAAATACTGGTCCCAGTAGATGTCGTCCATCACTTTGCCGATTTCGATGAAGATTTTGACAAGCTCCTTCTCGTTGGCGGAGAGGTTCTGGATGAGGTCTGACTTGAGTTCGAACTCGGCGTACTCATCCACTTTTTGCTGGATTTCCGATTTCGGTTGGTCGGCTTTTTTGCCTTTGCAACCGACGGCGGCTAACATGGAAATAGCCATAACAAAAATAGTTAATTTTTTCATTATTAATATGTTTAAAAGTTTTTTACTTATTGTTTCAAACTACAAAGATACATTTTTTTTGTCATATCAAAAAAAAGTTGTACTTTTGCACCCGATTTTGAGAGCGGGAAAACGAAAATTTTTTTCAATTTTCGATTCTCAATTATCAATTCGGAAAGGTGCTCGAGTGGTTGAAGAGGCCCGCCTGGAAAGCGAGTAAGCGTTAACAGCGCTTCAGGGGTTCGAATCCCCTCCTTTCCGCTGAAAGAAAAGGAGACTGTCGAGGTCTCCTTTTCTTATTGTATTTGTGCCGATGCCAGAGCTATCATTTCAGGGTCGCATTGGAGGATGGAGGCGATTCGGAGTGCTTCGTGGGGCACATCGTCGCTTTGGTCCTCGGTGAGGGAATAGTCGATGAAGCGGTTGATGCTCTGCGGTGTGAGAGGTATGTTTTCCATGTCCTCGACAAAGCCTTTCACTCTGAGACGGCGGCAGTTGGAGCCCAGTTGGTCGTAGTGGGTGGTGATGAGGGTGAAGGAGGGTTGCTGTTCGAGAATCTTGATGATGGCCTGCACCAAGGCTTTGCCCTCGACGGGGTTGGTGGTGCGGGCGGGTTCGTCGATGAGTACCAGCAGCTCGCGCTGGCGGCAGTCGGCAAGTATGTTGCTGATTTTGATGATTTCCGAAGCATAGGAGGAGAGTCCGTTCATCTCGTCTTGGTCGTCGCCGATGGAGGTGGCTACTCCTTCCACGAGGTGGATGACGGCCTCTTCGGCGGGCACATACATGCCGCATTGGGCCATCATTTGCGCTGTGCCCACGCTTTTGAGCAGCACCGTTTTTCCGGCCATGTTGGCGCCGGTGATGAGGCAGACACCGGGGCGAATCTCGATGCTGACAGGCTGGTAGCGTAGTTTTTGCGAAAGGTTGCGTTGCTTGAGGCGGGGGTTGAAGATATGGGTGTAACGTGTAACGTCGCCGATGGCGGGTCGAACGAGCTCCCATTCGATGGCCAGCTTGGCGCGTGCCAGCAGTCCGTCGGCATAGGCCATTTGGTTCAAGGTGTTTACGAGGGTGTCGACGTAGGGGTGTAGTTGGTCGGTGAGTCGCAGACAAACCTCGTTCTGGATTTCGCTTTGTTCAGCCAACAGGTTGCTGATGCGCATGGGGTCGCCTCCCGAAGTTTGGAGGGCGTTGAGCTCGCGGCGCAAGGGAGCGAGTCGGATGTCGTAACTATCGTAGATATAGAAGTTTGCGATGCCTGTATGGTCGGGGTCGAGAAGGTTGAAAACAGCGCTGCAGTCGGGTAGGGGCAGGGTGGAGGTGAGGGAGAGTCCTTGGATGGCGGTGGCGGCGGCCTTCGACATATAGCAAAGGTTTTTTATCTCGAAGAGTTCCACCTCGTTCAACGGGGTGCGGTTGGCCAGGGAGGTGAAGGTGCCGGAGAGGTCGTGGAGGCACATAAGGCAATGGCGCAGGTCGATGTAGTAGCGTCGGTTGTCGATGTCGTTAGTGGCGCGGATGGCCTCGGCCAAGCGGCTCCATTCGGTTTCGAGGACGGTGGGGTCGTTGGAAAACTCGGTGTTGAGCATGTGGCGGCGCCCGGCAGCCGACTGGATGTCGAGGCTGTCGATGATAAAGAGGAATCCGGCGTCGTTTTTTATCAGTTCCTTGATTCTCATTGGTCAATCTTTTTTACGTCGTAGACGGGGGTCTGAAGGGCGTCGCTGAGGGCGTCGCAGGTGCTCTTGCTGTCGAGGAGGAAGCCTTGCGGCGACGTGGGGTTGAGGGTGATGGCGATGAGTTTGGAGCGTTGCAGCACCATGAGACGGTTGCCGCGCCGTGTGTATTCGGTGTAGACCTCCGGGGTGACGAATATTTTGGTGAAATCTCTTGCTATCAGTATGATGTCCTTCCCTTTGACAGAGAGGATTTTCAGCAGGCGGTCGCTGATGGCGCCGGCTGCGAAGAGTGTGTGTCCGAAGCGAAGGATGTCCTTCTCGGCACGGTCGATGAGGAAAACCGAGGTGATGCCCAGGTCGTGGACCTGCCCGTCGCTGTCGATGGCCCAAAGGCCAGTCTCGATATTGCTCAATGTGCTCCTCAAGGGCTCCTCCACTTCGTCGAGACAGATGAATTGATAGAGGTGTCTGGTCTTGGAAATGAGTTGCTTGACATTTGCCGATACGGCGGCTCCGGTGGCCAGGATCATGGCCTCGGTGACAGTGGGCGAGGCAAGGCTGAGGCGCGATAGGGCGCCGTCGACGATGGAGAGGTCGACACCCAGACGGTCGAACGACTGAATCTGCCGTTTGAGCACCGCTGTGGTGGCGGCTCCGGAGAGGAGCACTTTGCCTTGGATGAGCACTTCGGCGGTGACCAGCGGTCCGAGGGAGGTGCGCTGGCTGTCGACGGCCACCAGCTTGCTGACAGCTTGTCGGATGAGGTAGTGCTTCTCTGAGGTGATAAAATGGGTGCCACGGAAGAGGGTGATTTCGGGTTTGGCGGTGGCGAAGACACTGTCCACCTGCTCGCCGTCGACACCGATGGAGGTGACGCCGACATGGGTGCCTAACTGGTTGAGACGGTTGAGTATATAGTTCAGGCAGACGGTTTTGCCGGTATTCTTTTCCAACCCTACGATAGACAGGCTTTTGTGCTTTAGTATGTTCGCTATGAATGGCATGGTTTATAGTTCGGCGGTGGTGTGATAGAGACGTTGCAAGAGTGCTTTCACGAAAAGGAGTTGTGTGCTGTCGGCAGGATGTAGGTTGTCGCCGACGCAGTCATAGAAAAAGTTGCCTTCGGGAAGAATGAGGTTGAGACAGTTTTTGTCGGAGTGCATGGCGAATGGATGTTGCGAAGGATATTTTTTGCCAAGGATGTTGCGGCTGAAGGGGAAATTGTCTATCGGCAGGTGCATCTGAGCCAGAAGGGTGGCGGCGAGATCGCTCTGTGAGGACAGGAGGTTGACGATCCTGGGACCCCTGATGGCACCGCCGATCCAAAGCATGGGGATGCGTGCCACGGCAACGTCGGAAGTCGACATACCCTCCTCGAAGGGAATTCCGTGGTCGGGGACAATGATGACCAAAAGACTGTCCCACAAGGGAGAGCGTTTTAGATTGTCGACGAAAGCGCCGATGCAGGAATCGGTATAGGCGAAAGCGTTGCGTCGATAGTCGTCGAGGCGGTGCATGGGCACTTCCCAGGGTTCGTGGCTGCTGAGGGTCAAGGCGGTGGCGAGGAAAGGCCTTTCGATGGGGATGAGGTCGGGGGTGAGCAGATATTGGTCGGGGACCCCCCAGGCGCCAGTGCGTTGCGAGGAAGGGAATGCGTCGCCGCCCTTCACATGGCTGAAACCCGTTTCGGAGAAATAGAGGCGCATGTTGGTGAAGTCGATATCGCCTCCGTAGGTGATTGATGTTGAGTAGCCAGCGTCTTTGACTGTGGCTGCGATGGAGGGCAGGTTCCTACAGAGGTCGGGTCGTTTCATGAGGGTTGTGGTGGGCAGGCCAAGCCACCCGCTGAGGACTGAGATGAGCCCGCGGTCGGTGCGGTAGCTGTTGGCATAGCAGTTTGAGAACCAGACTCCTTCGCGGTGGAGGCGGTGGAGGTTGGGCGCTACGGTGTCGGAGCCGACCATGCCCATGCCAGCTCCTTCCCAAATGATGAGCAAGATGTTGGGACGCTCGACGTTCAAAAGGGTGTCGGACAAGGTGCTATCGGTCTCAAACCTATCACCCAACAGGGCATCGACTTGTTCGTCGGGCAGGGTGTCGAACTCCTTGGAGAGGTCCTGCACCTTGAAGAGCGAGTGGAGCATGTTGAAGGTGGGGTTGAGAGCCGCGTGGTTGCAGAAGGGATGCTGCGAGAAGTAGGCGTAGGATGGATTGGCGGTAGATTCGGAGAGGCCGCCGCGCATGCCGAGGAAGGTGAGTGCCGCCAAGGGAAGAATGAGTGTTGCCCACCAATATGACTGACGGTTGAGTTGTTTGGGTGTGACCCATCGCAGTAGGAATACATATCCTGCTGCGATGGCCGCTACGATGACGAATGCCAAGATGGTTGCCCAAAGAGGCAGGCTGGCAAGCATGTCCTTGGGTTTGGCGGCATAGATGAGGTCGTTGGCGTCAAGTTTGGCTCCCCAGAAACTATAGAGAATGGTGTCGGATACGAAGATGAGCGACAGGATGACGGCTATCAGAATGTAATAGGGCATCAGCACTTTCCGCAAGGGGAACTGTCGGAAAAAGAAACTGACGAGGAGCACCACCATGGGCAGGATGATGAGGTAGGATGAGGTGGCAATGTCGAGACGAAGCCCATGCCACAATGATGCCAGACAGGAGAGGAAAGGGGCTCCGTCGGCCATGCCCATATTGTAGAGCATGAAGACCACCTTCTGTGTGACAAACATGAGGATGAATGTCACGAAAATCCGGAAGAGGGTCTTGATTCTCATGGATTACTGTTCCTTCTTGTCGAGCTGGCAGTAGATGGAATTGTTGGAGAGGAATTCGGGGACGATGTCTTTCATCTTGGCCACAATCTTCATGTCGTCCATGCCTTCGAGCACCTGCCAGAGTTCGTTGTATTCGCGGTCGATGGCTTCGAGCGGATATTTGCGAACCTGCGCACGCATGATTTTGGGGTGGTAGGTGGGGATGGTGTTTTCCTTGGTGGCAAGGAGCTCCTCGTAGAGTTTCTCGCCAGGACGGAGGCCTATTTCCTTGATTTCGATGCCATGGAGACCTGAGAGCTGTATCATCTTTCGGGCCATGTCGTAGATCTTGACGGGTTTGCCCATGTCGAAGACAAAGATGTCGCCGCCTTCGCCCATGGCACCGGCCTCGAGGACGAGGTTGCAGGCTTCGGGAATTGTCATGAAGAAGCGGATGATGTCTTTGTGGGTCACCGTCAACGGTCCACCGGCGGCCAGCTGCTTCTTGAAGAGTGGGATGACGGAGCCGTTGGAACCCAAAACGTTGCCGAAACGGGTGGTAACAAAGTGGGTCTGCTCGGTGGAGCGGCTTTGGATGTAGATTTCGGCCATGCGTTTGGTGGCACCCATGACATTGGTGGGGTTGACAGCCTTGTCGGTGGAAATCATGACGAACTTCTGGACGCCATATTTGATGGCGAGGTCGGCCAAGTTGCGGGTACCGAAGACATTGATATAGACGGCCTCGTAGGGGTTTTCTTCCATGAAGGGCACGTGCTTGTAGGCGGCGGCATGGTAGACCAGGTTGGGATGGAAGGCCTCGAAGACCTCTTCCATACGGGCACGATCCTTGACGTTGGCGATGACGAATTCCATGCGGTCAAGGTTGTCTTTGTAGGTGTTTTTCAGTTCAAACTGGAGATCGTACATAGGGCTCTCTGCCTGGTCGAGCATGATGACTTTCTTGGGTTGGTAGGTCATCAGCTGGCGGCAAATCTCGGAGCCTATGGAACCGGCGGCGCCGGTGACAAGAACCACCTTGTCGACCACCTCGCGTACAATGTTTACGTTATCCATGCGGATGGGCTCGCGCTCCAGCAGGTCCTCAATCTTGATATCCTGGATCTGGTTGGCGGTGAAAGAGCCGTTGAGCCAGGTGCTGACATGCGGGACAGCTTTGACGGTCAAACCGAGGTCGAGAGCCTTGTTGGTGATGGCCTGCTTGTGGAGCATGCGGATGGTGGGGATGGCGATAATGATTTGAGAGACTTTCTTGCTCTCGATGAATTTCGGGGTCAGTACATTGCGGACGCGCATGATGGGCACGCCATCGAGCGCCTGGTTGACTTTCGACATGTCGTCGTCGATGAAAGCCACCACATGATATTCGTAGTTGCTTTCCTGTTTGAGGGCATTGTAGGCTATCATGCCGGCGGCTCCAGCACCATAGATGACCGTGTTGACAGTGGGACGGCGACGGCGGAAGAACTCGTTGTAGATGCGTTGCATGAACATGCGCGAGATGATCATCAGCATGCCAAGGATGAGGAAGAGCGTCAGTGACTCGCGGTAGGAAAGCATGTAGTATGTTGGCACGATGGGAGGCGTAAACTGGTTGTTTACGATGTTGACAATCCAGCAGATGATAAGAGGACCGATGGTCGAGATAATTATCTTATTGATGTCGGACATGCCTGCATGGCGGATGATGCCACGGAAAGAACCCGACACAAGAAAGAAAATGACGGTCAGCATCATCGACCAGATGAATTTCACCAGCACACCACGAGAGGCAACCTCAACGATGCCGACGGTGCGGAATGCTTCCATCATGAAAAATGCCGCGACAAACAAGGCCACATCCATCAGCAAGATGAGTGTTTGCGGGACGGTGGAATGTCTATATTTCTTTACGAGCCAAAAGGATATTTTTTTGAACATAGGCTATATTTTTTACAATCGAGCATCAATGATGTTTCTTGCCAGCACACCCTTTACATCGTAGACCACGCCGGGTTGGGGGACGAGAGCTCGGAGGTCGAGGGTGTGGAAAGCGTCGTGTGCCACAGCCAGGATGGCGGCGTCGAACGAATGGGAATCTGATAATTGGGAAGTGACGTCAATGTTGTATTCGTGACGGGCTTTGGCGGGGTCGACCCAGGGATCGTATACGGAGATGTTGGGTGTATACTCGTGGAGTGTGTGGTAGATGTCGACTACTTTGGTGTTGCGTATGTCGGGGCAGTTCTCCTTGAATGTGAATCCCAGGATGAGGATTCGGGCATCCTTGACGGGAACGCCTTTGAGGTTCATTTGCTTGATAGTTTGGTTGGCCACATAGGCGCCCATAGAGTTGTTCAACCGACGGGCATTGCTCATCACGCGTGGCAGTACACCGTAGAGCTGCGATTTTTGGATGAGGTAGTAAGGGTCGACCGAGATGCAGTGGCCTCCCACCAAGCCTGGTTTCAACTTGATGAAGTTCCACTTGGAAGCTGCGGCGTCGAGCACGTCGTTGGTGTCGATGCCCATGGCGTTGAAAATTTTGGCCAGCTCGTTGACGAAGGCGATGTTGACGTCGCGTTGACTGTTCTCGATAATTTTCGAGGCTTCGGCCACCTTGATGGAGGGCGCTTTGTGGGTGCCATTGATGAGGACGCTGTTGTACATGGCGTCGATGAGGTCGGCGGCTTCGGGGGTGGAACCGGAGGTGACTTTGCGGATGGTTTCCACGCGGTGCTCCTTGTCGCCGGGATTGATGCGCTCGGGACTGTAGCCGGCGTAGTAGTCGATATTGAGTTTGAAGCCCGTGAGGTTCTCGATTACTGGAAGACACTCTTCCTCGGTGACGCCAGGATAGACAGTGCTTTCGTAAATGACTATATTGCCCTTGGAAATCACCTTGCCCACCACTTCGGAGGCACCGACGAGAGGCCGCAGGTCAGGACGGTTGTTGTCGTCGACGGGTGTGGGAACGGCAACGATGTAGACATTACAGTCCTTTATTTCTTCCAACGAGGAGGTGCAGTGAAATCCGTGGTTGTGGATGGCGTCCTGCAACAGGCTGTCTTCTACCTCGAGGGTGTCGTCGTGACCCTGCATGAGGGCTTCTACACGCCGGGAGTTGATGTCGAAACCGACGGTGGGGAATTTTGTCGAGAAGAGGCGAGCCAAAGGGAGGCCCACATAGCCGAGGCCAATCACACAAATCTTTATGTCGTTGAGTGTCATCATATCATCGAGGCAATTAATTCAATTTCTTCGTCGGTGAGATAAGGGTGCATGGGTAGTGAGAGGACGGTCCTTGACAGTCTGTCGGCAACGGGACAGGGTTGTTGGTTGAGATGGGAGAAGGCGGTCTGACGACTCATTGTGCGGGGATAGTAGACCATCGAGGGGATACCGGCGACCTTGAGGCGTGCCTGTATCTCATCTCGGTTGTCAGCTTGTATGGTGTATTGAGCCCACGAGGAAACCATACCTTCGGGAATTTCCGGGATTAACACTTTCCCTTTGAGAAGACTGTTGTATTTCGAGGCAACATGGTTCACTGCCTTCAGCTCGTCGTCAAAGTGGCGCATTTTGACCTGAAGGATAGCTGCTTGGAGGGTGTCGAGGCGCGAGTTGAGACCCAGGCGTACGTTGTTGTATTTATCTGAACCTTTGCCGTGTACGCGGAGGGAGCGCAGCATGTCGGCATAGTCGTCGTTGTCGGTGAAGAGGGCTCCGCCGTCGCCGTAACAGCCAAGGGGTTTGGCCGGGAAGAAGGATGTGGTGCTAATGTCGCCGAAAGAGCAGGCTTTCTTGCCTCGAATGCTGCCGCCGAAACCTTGAGCGCCATCCTCGATGAGTGGAATTCGTTTCTTGTTGCAGAAATCGACGATTGCGTCGTAGTCGGCTGGACGGCCGAAGAGGTCTACCGCCACCACCGCTGCGGGGGTCAGACCCTTTTCACATGTCTGTGTCCATTTCCGATCCAAATCGGCCACATCCATGTTGTACGTTTTGGGATCCACATCGACAAAGACTGGATAGATATCCAAAATGGCTGCCGCTTCGGCAGTGGAGAAGAAGGTGAAGTCCGGAACAAACACCGCATCGCCCGATTGTAGCCCCAACGCACGCATGGCCAGCCAGAGGGCATCGGTGCCGTTGGCGCAGGAGATACAGTGCTTCACGCCGACGTATTCGGCCAGCTGCTGTTCCAATTCGGCCACCTGGGGACCCATGATGTAGGCGCCACTGTGGGCGGCAGAGAGTAGGGCTTCGTCCATTTCGGCGCGCATAGCCTCGTATTGTCTATGTAGATCGCGGAACTGCATATTATTCTTCTACTTTTCCTATGATTTTTGCCGGTACTCCGGCCACGATTGCATAATCAGGCACATCCTTTGTCACTACAGCGCCTGCTCCCACCAGGGCATGACGGCCAATGGTGTGTCCGCAGACAATGGTGCAGTTGGCTCCCAGCGAAGCTCCTTCACGGACCAATGTGCGTTCATATTTACCTTGTGCAGGGCGGTCGAGCCGCGGCATCAGCACATTGGTAAAAACGCAGCTGGGACCGAGGAAGACATTGTCTTCTATCTCTACGCCTTCGTAGACAGAGACATTGTTTTGGATTCGGACACCGTTGCCAATCTTAACGTTTGGACCGATGTTGACATTTTGTCCTAAGGAGCAGTTCTCTCCGAGGGTGGCGCCGCTCTGGATATGGCAGAAGTGCCACACCTTGGTGCCTTTGCCGAGGGTCACGCCGTCGTCGACGTAGGAGCTTTCATGTATGAACGGTTCTTTTACCATCCGAAGGGGTGTTTGGTTAATGGATATTTGGCCATGGGGTGATAGTCGCCTACGAGGCCGACGGGGGTGGCATGGCGTATGTCGTAGACGGTCTGGATGCACTCTTTGGCTTCGGAGATGTGGAATCCGCGACCGGCGAGAATTTCTTCATAACTGCGGGTGTGGAGGTCGGTGAACCCTTGGCTGAACTCAAATTGTTCGCCGTCGACGAGAATGGCGCGGTAGCTTCCTTTTGCCCCTTCGGGCAGGTGGTCACCGTTGATGCTTAGGAAGTAACGCACACGTGCCTGGCGCAGTTCGAGGTAGCCCGCCACACGGTCGTGACTGGCTACGTGCACCACACTCTTCTGCACCGGACCGAAGACCCACTGAAGCATGTCGTAGAAGTGAACACCTATGTTGGTGGCCACGCCGCCGCTCTTCTGCAAGTTGCCCTTCCATGAAGCGTAGTACCAATAACCGCGAGGGGTTATATAAGAGAGGTCGACGTCGTAGATTTTGTCTTTGGGGCCGTTCTCAATCTTCTTTTTCAGTTCGATAACCGACGGGTGCAGTCGGAGTTGGAAGATGGTGTAGGCATGGTGGCTTGTTTCTCGCTCGATTTGCTCCAAGGCTTCGATATTCCATGGACTGAGCACTACAGGTTTCTCACAGATGACTTCACATCCCAGACGTAGACCATAGCGCGTGTGGGCATCGTGGAGATAGTTGGGCGAACAGACGGTAAGATAGTCGATGGTGTTGCCCTGCGACTTGAACCAGTTGTTGTGACGATCGAAAAGTTCTTGCTCGGTGAAAAAGGATGCACGGGGAAAGTAGCTGTCGATGATGCCAACAGAATCGTTCTTGTCGTAGGCTGCTACGAGGTCGTTGCCAGTCTCTTTGATGGCTTTCAGATGGCGAGGGGCTATGTATCCGCCAACTCCTATGAGCGCAAAGTTTTTCATTGTCTGGAGATGTTATTTATACATGTGGTAAGACTGTCGGTCCAGTAGGGGATAGTCTTGTTGAATGTTTGTTTGTATTTGGTTTTGTCGAGCACTGAGTAGGCTGGCCGTTTCACCGGGCTGGGAAATTCATCGCTGTGGCAAGGCTGGATGTTGCAGCCGTTGTGGCCGCTCTGGCGGGCAATCTCCTTGGTGAAATCGAACCAGCTGCACACGCCTTCGTTGCTGAAATGGAAGATTCCTTCATGGTTGCGAAACGATTCTTCTTCCACGATGGAGAAGATGGCATGAGCCAGGTCGCCGGCGTAAGTGGGGGTGCCCACTTGGTCGAAAACCACTTTCAGTTCAGGCTTGGTGGCTGTCAGGTTGAGCATGGTGAGTACGAAATTCTTGCCGTATTCGCTATAAAGCCATGCTGTGCGGAAGATCAGATGGTGGCATTTTGTGGCGGCCTGTTCGCCGGCCAGTTTAGTACGGCCATAGGCGCCGGTGGGGTTGCTGGGCTCGTCCTCGCGGCAGGGGGTGTTGTTTCTGTTGCCGCCGAAGACATAGTCGGTGGAGATATGAATCAACGTGCCGTCTACCTTCTTCATGGCTTCGGCAAGGTTGCCGACAGCCTCGCCGTTGATGCGCAGGGCCAGCTCTTCCTCGCTCTCGGCGCGGTCGACATTAGTGTAGGCGGCGCAGTTGACGACCAGTTCTATATTGTTGTTGTTCACGAAGTTGGAAACAGACTCACGCGAAGTGATATCCAACTCGGCCACATCGGTGAAGAACCATGTATGCCTCGATTGGGGCGCCAGCAATCGCATGTGGGTCCCCAGTTGTCCGTTTGAACCTGTGACCAGTATGTTCATGGTTTTAGAATGGAGTAGTTAATTCGTTGAAAAGGGGATGATGGCTGTCTTTCTCCGAGAGGAGCACTTTGTCCTTGGGCAGCCGCCAGTCGATGGCCAGCGTGGGGTCGTCCCATGCGATTGCTCCTTCGGCCTCTGGATGGTAGTATTCGTCGCACTTGTATTGGAACACCACCTCGTCGCTCAACACGGCAAATCCATGGGCCATCCCTTTGGGAATGAAGAACTGGCGGTGATTCTCTCCGCTGAGTTCCACCGCCACATGGCGACCATAGGTGGGCGAACCCTTGCGGATGTCGACGGCCACGTCGAGCACTGTGCCACTTACAACCCTCACCAACTTGGCTTGGGCGAAAGGCGGTTTCTGGAAATGAAGGCCACGCACTACACCATAGCGCGACTTGGACTCGTTGTCCTGCACAAACTGCACCTCGATGCCGGTTTGCTCGGCGAAGTCGCGGGCGTTGAAACTTTCGAAAAAGTAGCCGCGAGCGTCACCAAAGATGCGGGGCTCGATAATCTTGACGCCTTCTATTTCGGTGTTAATCACATTCATGTTCAATCATTTTCAGGAGATATTGGCCATACTGGTTTTTGGCCATGGGCTGTGCCACACGTTTGATGTCGTCGTCGTTCAACCATCCTTGCTCGTAGCCGATGCTTTCGAGACATGCCACCTTCAAACCCTGTCGTTTCTCGATGACCTCGATGAAGGTCGAAGCCTCGGCCAGCGAGTCGTGTGTGCCGGTGTCGAGCCAAGCAAATCCGCGGCCCATGAGTTGCACATTCAGTTCTCCGTCCTGCAGAAACTCTTGGTTCACCGAGGTGATTTCCAGTTCACCGCGGGCGCTGGGCTTGATGTTCTTGGCTACCTCGACCACCTTGTTGGGATAGAAATAGAGGCCCACCACGGCATAGTTCGATTTGGGCTCTTTGGGTTTCTCCTCGATGGAGAGCACGCGGCCGTTGTTGTCAAACTCGGCCACTCCGTAGCGCTCGGGGTCTGCCACCCAGTAGCCGAAGACGGTGGCTTTCTTGTCGTTCTCGGCCGAAAGCACGGCTTGGCGCAACATCTTGCTGAGGCCGTTGCCATGGAAGATGTTGTCGCCCAGCACCAGGCATACCGAGTCGTTACCGATGAATTCTTCGCCAATGATGAAGGCTTGTGCCAATCCGTCGGGAGAGGGTTGTTCGGCATAGGTGAAGTGGACACCGAAATCGCTGCCGTCGCCCAGCAGGCGGCGGAAGCCCGGCAGGTCGTAGGGGGTGGAGATGATGAGTATATCACGGATGCCGGCAAGCATCAGGACGGAGATGGGGTAGTAGACCATCGGCTTGTCGTAGATGGGAAGCAGTTGTTTGCTAACCCCCTTTGTAATAGGATAAAGGCGGGTGCCGGAGCCTCCCGCCAGGACAATACCTTTCATTCAGTATTCTCTTTTATCGGTTATTATTTATCTTTCGTTGCGTCGCTCTCTTCTCCGTAGCCATAACCGTAGCCATAACCGTAGCCATAACCATAGCCGTAACCGTAGCCATAACCATAGCCGTAACCATAGCCATAGCCGCCGTAGCGTTTCTTGATCAGAGGCACGTCGGTGAGGATGACAGCCATGTTCTTGAAGCGCTCCTTGTCGACCATCTCTTGGATGAAGGGCAGCGAGTTCTTGTTGAGGTAGCCCACACGCATGATGTATGCTGTGAGGTCGGCCACACGGTTGATCACCGACGAGTCGGCAACAATCTGTGCCGGCGTGGAGTCGAAGATGATGTAGTCATAGTGCTTGCGCAGATAGTTCACCAGACGGTCGAGTTTCTCACCCATCAGCAGTTGGGTGGCGTTGGGCGGGGTCTTCTCGCAGACCACATAGTCGAGGTGGTCGGAGGTCTCGCTGTGCATGATGTATTTCTCGAAGTTGTCTTCCTGGTCAAGCAGGTAGTGGATCAAGCCCACGCGGTTGTGACGGTCGATGGTCTTCGAAAGACTGCGTTTACGCAAGTCGAAGTCAATCAGGATGGTCTTCTTGCCGACATAGGCCAGCGACAAGGCCAGGTTCAGTGCCGTGTAGGATTTACCCTCGCCGGGCACTGTCGACACCGTCTGGATCACTTTCTCGCCCTCTTTCATGAAGAACGGGAGGTTGGAATGCAGCAGGCGGAAAGCCTCGGTGACCACATCGGTGCCGTTGGCGGTGACGATGATTTCGTCGTTCACGCGGGCAGCGGGCTTCTGCGGAATCTCACCCAGGATAGGCAGCGTGGTGGCGCGCTCGACATCGGTCTTCGAACGGAGCTTGGTGTCGAAGAAGCTGATGCAGAACATGATGAGTGCCGGCAAGGCCAAGCCGAGCAGCAGGGCCACCAGGGCAAATATCATCAGGCGCGGGCCGGCCAGGTTGACGATGGCGGGCTCCACCACTTTGGCGTTCGACACGGTGACGGCCAGGTTCATGGCAGTCTCCTCACGTTTGCTCAACAGGTAGAGGTAGAGTTCCTCTTTAATCTTTTGCTGACGGGTGACCTCGGTGACGGCCTTGGTCTGCGTAGGCATGGCGGCAATTTGGCCGCGGGCCTTGGCTTCCTGGCCACGGGCGTCTTGCAGGCGCACGCGCGTAGCATTAATAAGATTGCTGATGGAGGAGTTGATGGCGCTCAGTTCATCGTCCATCTGGCGTTTCAGGCTTTGCACCTCGGGGTTGTTGGGACCGGCGGTGGTCTTCAGCCTCTTGTAGCGGTTCACGATATTGTTGTAGGAACCAATCATGCCCTGGATGCCGATATCATTGATGGCTACGTTGGCGGGGATGAGTTCCTCTTTGTTCACAGGGTCGGAGACATAGTTCTTGATGTAGCTGATGAGGGTCATCTCGGTCTCCAACTGCACCACCTGCTCGGAATAGCGCTGGCCGGTCTGCAACAACTGGCTGGCGGCACCCTGCAGTTCGGGCAGTTGCGATCCGCGTTTGATGGACTCCACCTGGGCGTCGACCACGTCGAGCTCGCCCGATATAAGGGCGATACGTTCGGAGATGAACTGCTCAGTCTTCTGGGCAACCTTGTTCTTGTCCTCGATGGCGTCGTCGTTATAGACGGCAATCAGGGTGTCGACAATCTGGTTGGCGCGTTCGCGGTTGCTGTCGTTGTAGGTGAGCGAGATGATGGAAGCCATTTTGTCCACACGGCTCACACTGAGGGATTTCAGCATGTTGCGGGCCAGGGTCATCTTCGGGGTGACACCCATGTTGAGGTTCACGTTCTCGAAGTCGTTGGTGTAGAACTGGGTCTTCTCGATGGTGAAGGAGACAGTGTCGTCGAATTTCACCGGCTGGCTGTAGTAGGCCTCGTTAGAAACCTTCTTGTCGTATTTATAGGCCGTGTATTCGTATTTGTTGTTGGCTTTGGGTTTTACCTTGATGCGGAAAGTTATATCGCGGTTCTTCTCGTCGTTGTCGTGGATGGTCAGGGCCAAGGGGGCATCCTTGAAATAGGTCACCTTCTTGAATATGTCGTTGCGCGAGCAAGAGTAGTTCAGTCCCAAGCGACTCACCACCTGGCTCATAAGCCACGAGGATTTGAGCATGTAGATTTCATTCTCGAGCGAGAGGTTGGTGTTGTCCATGCCCATGTTGCTCAGAATGGCATCCATGTTCCTCGACTGGTACTTGACTTTGTTGCCATCGTCGCGCACCAGGATGGTGCCCGAGGCAGTGTAGGTTTTGGGCTGCGATTTGTAGAGGAAGGCGGAGACAATCAAGCATACCACCACCGAGATTACAAACCACCACCAGTTGTTCAGAACCATGAAAATCAAGTCGCGGATGGAGAGCGATTTCTCGTTTTCGCCTTCGCTGCCGACGTTGTTCTGCAGTTGTTGTTTGTTGTATTTTTCCATCTTTTATGTAGGGATTTCCTGATTTACAATTTATTTCAGTTTCGAAGCCATCACGTAGTAGTAGAAGGCCGATGTGAGCATCGAGACGATAGACACCACGCTCGAGATGTAGCTCAGCGTCATCGGGTCGCGTTCGGCCGAACGTTTTCTCTTCATGTTGGGCTCCACATAGACCACGTCGTTCTGGTGCAGGTAGTAGAACGGCGATTCGAAGACGTCCTTCGAGGTGAGGTCGATTTCGCCCACCGTGCGGGTGCCGTTCTCCTCGCGCACCACAGTGACGTTCTCACGCATACCGTAGATGGTCAGGTCGCCCACCATGCTCAATGCCTCGAAAATGGTCAGGCGCTCGCCCGAGGCCTCAATCTGGCCGGGTCTCATCACCTCGCCGAGGACGCTGACCTTGAAGTTCATCAGTTTCACCGTGACCACGGCGTCGAGGATATGTCCTTCGCTGACAAGGCGTTGCTCAATCTCGGCTGCCAACTGGGCGTGGGTCTTGCCCACCACATGGATGCGGCCCAGCACAGGGAAAATGATGTCGCCGTCGTTGTTCACCAGATAGCCGGTGATGGCCGACGAACCGGGGTTCATCACCACGCCGCCGTCGACGGCTATCTTGTTGGTCTCCTGATTGAAACGCACCGTGGCTTCGGGAGCGCGGCTCTCAACGTAGATGTACAGCAGGTCGTTGGTCTGGATGCCTTTCGAGAACTGTCCGCTTTGTTCCATCTCAACATCGCGGGGGGCGTCTTTGAAATAGGCCAGCTCCTGTTGCGAACCGCAGGAGGAGAACAACATCATGCCGAAAACGGCTGCCAGCAAGGGGATTTTTGTGTATTTTTTTATCATAATAATAATGTTTTCCTATCTTATATACTCAAAATCAGCCTCATGCACTTTTGCTGCACAAGGATACTTAAGTGCAAATATACACTTTTTTTTATTTCTGATGAAATTAATTTGCAATAACCCTTTTTTTGCACCCACAAAACCACTCTCCAGTACCCTCTCCCTGCCACCGCCCAACCAACACCTACCGTAGTAGGAGTTGGTAAGGAGTTGATAGGTGGTTGTCAGGTAATTAGCACGTAGTTGGTGGCTATTGGGCATTAATTTTACACTTTGTTGATTCCCAGTGAGTTGTTGTTTTGGCGCTGTGGGTCACTTTTTTTTCGTATTTTTGCATTTTGAAAACGGGAAAAAAGAACTTTTATGAGGCGTTTTTTGCTCTTGATTTTAACATTTGCGATAGCGTCCGGCAGCGTTTCTGGACAGCAGCGCGACCGGCTGGCCGACCTCGGTGTGCAGTGCTACCTCCATGGCGCCGTGGCTCCCGACGGGTCGCTGTGGCTGGGTACCGCCTGCGGATACCTCTATCGTGCCGACAATATCCACTCGCCATGGCGCACCATGGTCAAACCACCGGAAAACAGCTGGAGGCACATCACGTTCGAAGGTGTGGCTCCCTTCAACCGCAATGTGGCGGTGGCCGTGGGCTATCATCTGGACAACGGAGTGTTGCGTGTGTCGGGAACATTGTGGAATGACACGGTGCCCGCCGGAGGCTCTCGCAAATGGGAGTGGTTCCACCCCACGTGGAGGGGCGAGGGAGGACGCGTGTGGGCGGGTTCGCAGGACGGCCTGCTGACCTTCAGCGCCGACAGTGGACGCTCTTTCATTGCCTTGAGGGACAGTGCGTTTGAGCAGAAACTCGGCATCGACGACATCTATATGCTCACCGCCGACAGCGGCTGGATTGCCGGCCATGGCAACCGCATCTACACCTCGAGCGACAACTGGAGCACCTACCGCCGATGGCAAACGCCTTTGGACCAGAAACTTTATGTCGTCACCGACCCGCACGACCAATATTGGGTGAACCGCATCCGTCCGTGGAAGGGTCATCTGTTTGTCAGCCAGGCGTTCATGAGCTTTGTTTCGCCTTTTGGCGACACGTTGCACTGGCGCCATACGGCACATCCGATCAGGCAGTTTGAGGTCGATACTGCCGCCGACGTGCTGTGGGCGTTGGATGACAGCGGTCACGTGGTGCGCTATGAGGATGTCGACCGCTACCGGCGCTATCCTCTTGTCGCGCATGATATTATAGGAATCTGCGGGGGGCGTTCCTTCTGGCTGACCTCCTTTGGGGTGGTGGCGCTCTCGGCCGACGGCCACATGGACACCTGTGCCTTCCTCACGGCCGAGCGCCCCATCGAAGAACCCGGGCTCACCCTCAGCCAAGGCAACCGCCTGTGGGGTACCGACGGGGTGAGTGTCTATCTACTTGACGATCAGGGATGGTATCGCGTGTGCCGTCCCGGTGGCGTGCGTTCCCTCACTCCCGACCCCGACCGCGAAGACCGTGTGCTCTTTGTGGGTTCAGACAATGGGGTTTTCAGCGTCGACACGGTAGGCCATGTGGCGCCCTACACCTACCGCCATCCGCTCGAAGCCTTCGTCAAAGAGGGTGTCGGCGGTCTGGAAATCGAAATTTACGAATCGGGATGCTACCACTACGATGCCCATACCATACGCTACAGCCGTCGGGGCGAGCGGTTGGAGGAGATCTACAATAACATCGACAGCAACCACTTCATTACCCGCCACCAGCCCGTGGCCAAAGTCGAGCAGGCGCTGATGGCCCTCGGCGAGCGCTACAGTGACTTCCCCTCGCCGCAGGATTTCGGGTTGGAGGACAGCACGATAGACCTCCACGAAGCCTTTGCGTCGACTGGTTGGTCCACCTCAGGAGTGGGCTACCACATCACCATCGTCAACCAGTCGGGTGACACGCTGTGGGCCACAGGGTCGTCTTCCCAGTGGTACGACCTCTCGGGAGGAATCCGCTTCCCATGGCTGCTGCCCATGAAGGTGTCGTGGCGCGGAGCCGCTTTTGTGACCTATCAGCCAGTGTTGTGGCAGGCTCTGAAACCGATGATGCCCGATGGGATGAAGTTGAAGAGTAATCTGGATAACAGTACGTTGCATCCCATCTATAAGATGCAGAGTGGCGACCTGCTGTTTGTGAGTGCTGGCTCTACCGACATGGGTGACGCCATACAGAAGAGCACGGGGAAGTATACCCATGTGGCTATCCTCGAGGTGGAGAAGAGTGACAAATACAAAGGTGGCAAGGCGGTGTGGGTCATCGAGGCCACGCCGGAGGAAGGGGTGGTGCGCACGCCGTGGGCCAAGTGGAACGACCGATTTCAAGCGGCTATCTACCGTCTCACTGTTCCCTTCGACACTGCTGCCGTTATCGAGCGTGCCAAAAGTCTTGTGGGGAAAGAATATGACTATGCCTTCCTGCCCGACAACGACAAGTATTATTGTTCGGAACTTGTCTACGAATGTTATCTCGATTCCGTCGGCAACCACCTTTTTGAAGCCAAGCCCATGAACTGGCGCGACAAGAAAGGCAAATTGCCTAAATACTGGAAGAAACATTTCAAGAAACTCGGCATCCCGGTGCCCGAAGGGGTTCCGGGTACCAACCCCACCGACCTCTCACGGTCGCCGCTGCTGAAGAAACAGCAATAAAAAAAGGCCCGCGCAATTTGCACGGGCCTTAGCGTTACTGGTTGGCGTACTGCTGCACCTCGTCGTGGAAGAACTCGAGCTGGATGCCGGCTTGGCGGAAGAGTTCCTCGCTCTCGGCGCCGGCATGGTATTTGCGCTCACAGACGACGCGCTTGATGCCGCAGTTGATAATCAGCATGGCGCAGGTGCGGCAGGGAGTCATGCGGCAGTAGAGCGTGGCGCCGTCGAGGGCTATGCCGCGGCGGGCAGCCTGGCAGATGGCGTTCTGCTCAGCATGCACGGTGCGCACGCAGTGGGTGGAGATGTGGCCGTCGGAGTCGATGGTCTGGCGGAAGAGGTGGCCCACCTCGTCGCAGTGGGGCAGTCCGGCGGGCGAACCTACATAGCCGGTGACCAGCAGCTGGCGGTCTTTCACGATGACACAGCCCGAGCGGCCGCGGTCGCAGGTGGCGCGGTGGGCGGCCACATCGGCCAACTCCATGAAGTATTCGTCCCAGCTGGGACGACGGTAGGTTATCTGCTGCAACACATCTTCCACTTGTTTGTGGAGATCCTCGATGGTGCCGCCGTTGTCGAAGCGGAAGTCGGCCTCGCGGATGCAGACGCCGAGGTTCTGTTTGTTGGGGTCGGTATTGTCCATCTCGCGCTGCTCGTTGGCGATGAAGGTCTCATAGGAGACGTGGTCGGTCTCGCTGCCGCGGAGCACGGCACGCTCATAGCGCACCTTGGGGTCGGCGTCGACGGCGAAGAGGTAGAAGTTGGACTTGCCACGCAGGGCCGCCACCTCGCCGGGGGTGCGCACACTCTCGATGATGCAGTTGCAGCCCGAGGCCACGGCCTTCTCATAGAGTTGCTCGACAATCCACGACGGGGTGTGTTGCGCGCGGAGGTCGTTGCCCACCAGCGTCATGGTGTCGCGGTTCACCTCCAGTCCCCGTTTCTTGATTTCCTCGGTGATGAAAGCCCGCACACTGTAGTGCACAAACCCTTTGTTCTTAACCAAATAATCGACGATGGTACCCTTCCCGGCGCCCAACGTCCCAGTGATGCCTATGGTGATCATACCTTATATTTATATTCCAGTTTGGACAGTTCTTCGTTGGCTTTGACGATTTTCTTCTTGAGGCCGGCTTTGTAGGCGACAAGTTTTTGCATCAGGGTGTCGTCGCCGAGAGCCATCATTTGCATGGCGAGGATGGCGGCGTTCTGGGCGCCGTTGATGGCGACGGTGGCCACGGGGATTCCCGGAGGCATCTGGAGGATGGCCAAGGTGGCGTCGAGGCCCTCGAGGCACGAGCCTTTGATGGGTACTCCGATGACGGGCAGCGGTGTCTCGGCGGCGATGACGCCAGGCAGTGCGGCAGCCATGCCGGCACCGGCGATGATGACCTTGATGCCGCGGGCGGCGGCGCCACGGGCGAAGTCGGAGACCTCGGCGGGTGTGCGGTGGGCGGAGAGGGCGTTGACCTCGAAGGGTATCTCCATCTCCTCGAAGAACTGGCAGGCTTTCTCCATGACCGGCAGGTCGGAGGTGGAGCCCATGATGATGCTGACGATAGGTTTCATATTTCTATATGTTTTTACAAAAAAGGCCCACGCGTGCGTGAGCCTTTTTTTCATTCAATCTGTGAGCGATTAACCCTCCTGGATAGCACCGGTGGGGCAAGCGCCAGCGCAGGTACCGCAGCTAACGCAAGCGTTCTCGTCGATCTTTTAGATGCCGCCTTCGCTGATAG